>Ga0207862_1000143_pt1 | contig 19896 bp, 17 predicted proteins | sample LuqExpMetageno81_FD_187838 | JGI IMG/M metagenome (GOLD analysis project Ga0207862, IMG submission 187838) | Tropical forest soil microbial communities from Luquillo Experimental Forest, Puerto Rico - Sample 81 (SPAdes) | ecosystem: Environmental > Terrestrial > Soil > Tropical forest ... | reverse complement strand
CTTCAAGGTTGTGCCATCAAGGTATTCCATGCCGATGAAGACGCGGCCATCGGTGTCGCCGAAGTCGTACATCGTGCAGATGTTGGGATGGTTCAATGCGGAGATGGTCCTTGCTTCGCGCTGGAAGCGGTTACGCAGGTGCCGGTCGTCCGCAAAGTCTTCCGGCAGGAATTTCAGGGCAATGAAACGGCCAAGGCGCTTATCCTGCGCCTTATAAACGACGCCCATGCCGCCTTGTCCCAGTTTTTCCAGGACCTGATAATGCGAAATGAGTTGGCCGATCACCGGGGAAACTCAGCGGTTTTGCATGTTTATGGTGCTATCACTGCTCCTAACAAGAAGGAAGAAACTCGTCCCTGCTCAGAATCGACGATCTTGCAAATCGATGGCATTGCGGTCGATCCGCCTACTGTTCCACGGGCTTCCACGTCTTGTCAGGATTAAACTCTGTCATGGCGGCTGCGAGATCGTTCGTGGTCTTTCCAAGGTCCTTCTCAAATGCAAGACCATTCTGATTGATGATGAAGGTCATGATGCCGGAATCGCCGTACTGGGCGGGATAGGCAAGGACTGCAAACCCGCCAGTCATCTTGCCATTGACGATGTAGTTCTTCGCGCCGCCTTTAGCTTCCGGTCCCTGCTTGTCGAGCATGACGAAATAATATCCCCAAAACGGCCGATGATCGTTGGGTCTGAGTTTGTAGCCTTCAGCCGTCGCATAGGCGGCTTCAGGTCCGAGCGGACTCTTGGGTTGCCCCTCGGCTGACGGCCAGTACAAGCCGTTCTGCTTGCCTTCGTCGCTGATGAACTTTTGCGCGTACTGACTTGTACCATCGTGACGTTGTGAGAAGTATTGCCGCTGAGCTTCTGCGATCGCACCGCAGATGTCAATGGCCGCCAGTTCGTTCTTCCCGATGCGACGCGCCAGAATCTCTTGCTTCCCCGCGTCTGTGTCGAAATACCACTGGCCTGCAGCATTTTTGGACAACGGGATGGGAAAGGTCTTGTTATCGGCGCCGGTGATCAGCATCTCCTTTCCGTTGTCCATCTTGCGCCAGCGGTGCATGGCGTCGTAGTCAGACACAAATCCCCCAAAAGAGGCTTTGTCCTCGGTCGCGTCCGTGGAGTAAATGTAGTCTTTCGATCCGTGGCCGAAGATGGCGAGCATCGCGTCGCGATTATCCGTCTTCGCAGCCTCGACGAGTGCTTTGGCCGCATCGTCTGGTGACGCGAACGTCTTCGGCGCAGCCTGAGCCTGAGTTTCAGCGGGCTTCTCCTGTTTGTTGCACGAGGCGAGGTAGAGGACTGCTGTTGCCAGCGCTATTGCCACCGACCATCGTGTGATATTGAATTTCTTTCCGGCCATTCTGAACCTCCGATTCTTCACTCACGAATCCTCTTTTGGGCGCGATTATCTTCGGAAACCTCCGCCGCCACGAAAGCCGCCACCGCCCCAGCCACCGCCTCCGCCGCGACTGCCCCAACCGCGCGAACTCGCCGAGCGGTCCGCCCAGCCGCCGCTGCCGAAACTCGAAGCGGCATGGTCGCCGTACCCGCTGAACGCCGCATTGTGGCTGCCCGTGTTCTGCGACCCCCAGCCGCGGGCAGCATCGGAGTTCGACCATCCCGACTTGTTCCACGAATTGGAGGCGCCGGTGTCACCGCGATTGACATTCACAGTGTTGCCGCTGACATTCGTATTGCGGTTGTAATTGTTAATTCCGTAATGCTGGTTTCCAGTGTTGTAGTTCGGGTGGTAGCCGGAAGCGTTATAACCGCTGTTATATGGGTGGTAGCCGTAATTGTTATAACCGCCGTGCCAGGCTGCATTTCCGTAGTACGGATGGGCCGCCATAGTACGCACCACCGTGGTACCAGTTGCAATTCCAACTGCTGTAGCCCCAGCCGCAACAGCCTCCGCTCATCATGGCGCCAACCGCGATCCCTGCTCCGAAGGAAAGCAGCCCAGTCGCCACCAGGGCCCCTGTACTGTAGCCGGGCGCTGTATAGGGTGTTTCGTAAACTACAGTCGGGTTGTACTGCGGCACGTACACCACTTGAGGATTCGCCGGCTGGATGACGATGACCTGCTGACTGCCTTGGGATTGTGTGGTCACGGTTTGCTGGGGCGTAGTCTTCAGGTTGCCCGCGGCCTGAGCTTGCTGGCGCAAGGTCTGAATGGCCGACATCACTTGCGATTGCTGGTTGTGATATGCCTCGCCCAGTTGCGACGTCCACGCCAGGTTCTGCGCCATGTTGTTCAACACCGAAGGGAACTGCGTCAGGGCTTTTACGCTGGGATCCCAGGACTGCTGATTCACCGCCTGCATTAATGCGCTACCCGTTAGACTCTGGTTCTGTTGCAGCCTGTTGCTCGCGACGGCGACCTGGTCCGGGAAGGTGGACGCCGCAAGAATCTGGGCGACGAGCGCGTCGGGATACAGAGCAATGGGTGAGACGAGGGAATCCAGCTCTTGCTCACTCAGTGGCGCACCCTGTCCGGTCGACGACGAAGGCGCACTTTGTGCTGCTGGCGGTCCCTGACCCTGAGCCAGAGCGCCGGTATCTGGCAATGTTGTAACGACCAGAAGAAGACTCAGCAGATAAGAGAGGGGCGCCTTCGACTTAGAGAATGCCGCCTTCATCTTGTTCCTCCACGCGGCAGTCGGATCGTCATTCATGAAGATTGGGACGTTCCGCAGCCATGCGAGATGTTATTTAGGCTATTCAGCAAAGTCACTCCGTGCCACTGGCAGAAGTGACAGGTTAAGATCGTTATTGAGCAACTGTGTGTGAAAGTGCCTCGCAACTAACTGTCTGGTACTGTGGCAGCTAAGGTCCTGGCAGGTCGATCCTGAGTCAGTACGTATGTGCTGATCACTAGTACCCACAACGGGAATACAGCCGCGAGCCAATTCAAGCTGGCTGCACTCAGCAACAGGATCAAAGCCAAGGCATACCCGAGCACCGCCATCCATCGCGGCACCACCCGAGTTTGCATGAAGATCGTGGAGGTCGAAATCATGAATACGCCTGCCATTTTCGTGGCGTAGATAGTGGTGATCTTGTGAATTTCTGCCCGAGCCAAGTCGTAGGCTCCCGAAGTCAAGAATACGTCTGATCCCGTAGCGAGAACGCTCAAAGCGGCGCCGGCGACTGCGCCTCCGATGAACATCATGGCGACCTAAAGCAACCCGCTGCCCAGAAAAACCGTAGCAAAGAAACGGTCTTCGAGGTTCCCCAATCGATTGCGGACAACCCCCATAAACCAAAGGAAGGCTATTCCGGAAAACGGACGCAAGTTCATGGCCAGCGTGAGCGCCCTCGCGTGTCGAGAAACTTCGGACGGCGATACATTCGACACGGAGGGGACGTACCGCCAGACCAACAGTTCGCTGGTTAGCAGCAATAGTGCGAATACAATTCCCGCCACAGCAGCGGCGCGCGGAGTCCGAATGCCTTGACGGATCGCTTCACCTTCTTCGGCCATTCGAGCCCCTCGCAACTAAACGTTCTTGCTGTCGCGGTCTTATGCGGCCTCGGCTTTACCGGACTTTGGTTTATCGATGTCGCTTGCATCTGTGGAGACGTACGTTAACCGTGTGGGAGCTGCCAGCCGAGTGCCGGCGTTTTCGATGATCTCGGCTATTTTTAGTATGACGTCCTGGCGAATTCCGGTGAATTGCGCCCAATCACCGATCTTGATATAGGCCCACAACTCCATGTTGAAAGCCGCACTCGAGACATCGGCCACACGGATCCTGGAACCAGATTCGACCAAGGGGTGTTCGTCGAGCATACGCTGCACGCGATCCAGCACACACCGTAATTGTTCTGCTCGGGTTTCAATTCGCAGCGAAAAATTCTGGCTGATCAGCAATTTGGGGCGGGCCTTCATGTTCTGGAACTGCATGGACGCCAGTGCCGAGTTAGGAACGACCAGCAGGTTCTGATCGAGGGTCCGCAACCGGAGAGAACGCAAGCCAATGTCTTCGACCGTGCCGAGTTTGCCGCCGATTTCGCAGAAATCACCGGCATGGACAGCCTTGTCCATCAGCAACGACACGCCGCCGATAACGTTCTCAAGAGTTTTCTGCGCACCAGCGCAATCGCCAGGCCGCCAATGCCGAGACCCGCCAGTGTCGTCTTAACATTCACCCCGAACAAGGCCAGTGCCGCAACAAAGGCGATGATCAATAGGGTAATGCGGTTGACTCTCTGCACCAGGACCAGGATCGACTCTCCGCCTCTGCCTGTGGTCCGCCTGCGGTTTACAGCATGTTCGAAGCCCAGATCCGCAACTCTGCTTACAAGCCAAGCCAGGCATGTCACCAGTACCGCCGCCAGGAAACGGAAGTAATATTCGCGATATAACAGTGGCGGTTCTAGCAGGTAGACAAAGATGCCGTGAACCACAATCGCAAGGATGCACAGCAGCGGCAGGCCGAGGTCCGTCTCCCAAATTGTTTTGAATGAGACTTTTCGTGCTGCGCGCCAGATTCGTCTGGGCAAGCTTGAAAGGAAAGCCAGCAACCAAGCCAAAAACCACGAGACCGGGATGGAGAGTATCCAGCCGATCCACTGCGCCAGCGACATGCCCAGCAGGTGGTGGCTCCTCAGAGTGGCCGGCACGATTCCTTCGACTGCTGTCGGCCCTTGCCCTTGCACTTGAGCGTACAGCCCCGGGATCTTGGCAACCGTTTCATTCGAGACTAGCCAAATTTTCCCGTAGTTCGGATCGTTGACCCGCACGAGTATGACGTCCGCTGTTGCGCTGCCCACCTGCAACAACCCGGCCCGCACTTCTCCTGCCGTGAGTCCAGGCTCAATTGCGCCATTCGGTTCATTGCTCAATAATGCGATGTCGCTCTTGAATCTCCCGCGCAGAGCCTGAGCTTCCCTGGCCACTTCTTGAAGATTTGCTTGCTGGCCCGAGGGGGCTTGGAGATAACGAGCGGCAGTCGCGAAGTCGTCACGTCCTTCATGCCTCAGGAAAGCTTCTAGCACACTGCGGGGAGTTTCGCGGTGGAGCGGGTCGGTAGACTCAGCTTTGGCAGGGGGAGGCGGCGGAGATTTACGAAGCTGTGCGGTTGCAATCGCAGAAAATCCCGCAAATAAGGAGAATGCCAAGCCGAAGGCGAGAGCACGATTCCGTTTGAGCAAACGGCCTTGTACGGGTCGGTTCTTTATCTGCGATAGCATCGGGTTGCCCCAAGGCGAAAGGCGTTATCTTTCTCGGGTACATCAAGTGACTGAAGGGCCCCTATTCCAGGAAGGAACTCAGGGCCCTCTTTGCCTTATTGCTCGAAACGGTTAGCGGCCGACCCGACGTAAAATGTCCGCCTGCCGAGAGCTGTCAACGGACTCACGCTACCTTCCCCGCAACCTGCTCTCGCGTCATTTCAGCCAGGTATTTGCCTGCGCCTTGCAGCGTAGCTTCCGGCGTGATTCGCGCGAACAAATCAAGGACACGAGCGATAATGCCCGTCCACCCGGTTTGGTGACTTGCTCCCAATCCCGCGCCGTTGTCGCCATGGAAGTATTCATAAAACAGGATGTAATCCTTCCAGTAAGGATCTTCCTGGAATTTCTTTGTACCCCCATACACAGGACGTTTGCCGTTGGCGTCGCGAAGGAACATGCTTGAAAGCCGCCGGGCAATTTCTTTTGCGACCTCAAACAGCGTCATGTAGTTGCCCGAACCAGTCGGACGCTCGACTTTAAAGTCGGGGCCGTAGAATGGGTACATGAGGCACCGACGGTCAAGAAATTGATTAGAACGGCGATCACGTTCCAAATGATTACGGGTCGCGACGCGATCAATAGCCCGTAGTAGACCCAGAGGATTTGAAAGGCGCCCATGATCGCACTCATCCGCGGATTCATGCCTTCGCTTGACCTGCGTCTGAGCATCGCCATCAAGTCGGGAAAGGCGGCAAAGGTGGTTCCAAACCCGGCGACGATACCGACGATCTCGGGCAAGTCAACGTCGGACTTGATGAGTTTGTCCGTGTCGATAACCAGATGCTGACAGCCGGTGAGCACCGTCACGCCCAGCAAGAGTACGGCGAACGTCACTCTGTTGAATCGACCCATATGCGGCTCCATGACCGGCAGTCTTGAAGAAATGCCATTTAATTACGAGATTTGCGGATTGAAAACTGTCACATGTGACAGGGTGGATTTTACGCATTAATCGGTAGGCGTTTAATCCAGAATTCGAGCCCCAGTTGACGATCTTCGTCGGATCGTACTGTCATGAGGGTGCGACCGCCCGCAGACTTAGGCCGAGTAAGACCTTCTGTTTCACTTGGCGAACGCTTGAGGTGTCATGGCCCGACCGCCCATCGGATTCACTGAAAACCCGGCAGTAAAATCCATGAGCCCGGAGCGATAGATCAGCCGATGCTGTTGCAGCAGCTCACCCTGGAAGGTTCCAACCCCATACGGCAGCGAAGCCGTAAAGTTCGCTGAGCGTTCCGAAAAAGCCAAACGAGTGGTAGAGAGTAAAGATTGGGACACTAAACGTCCCCGTCGCGCCCGTGATCGGTACTGCACCGTTAAAATTCACCCCGCCGTTGTAGAAAGACCACGTTAAGTTAACAGCGCTGAAACTAACCGGCGCGATGACATACGCTCGTGGAGCCAGGTCCTGGGCCCACAAAGGCCACGCAGCCGAAACTGTCACCGAGAACTGGTTTGGAGAGTTCAATAGATCTTGGCTTGCTCAGCTTTGTTGCGCTTTGCCTGTCGCTCAGCGCCAGCTTGTATGCGACGTAGTACTTGTAGATGTTGCTGACGTAGTTGACGGTTTCTTGTCCGACATCCTTGGCCACCATCAGCTCGACGTTGCCAAACCACTTATTGGGATCGAGCCCGTTATCAGCAGCTTCTTTCCGCAGTCTCGCAATGCGGTTCGGTCCCGCATTGTAGCTCGCAAAGACCATCAGTGTTTTGTCGACAGGATCAAGTTTGGGATCGTTAAAATACTGGTCCTCAATGTGGCGCAACATCTTTACGCCCGCCTCAATATTCTTGTCGGCGGTCGTTACATTAGGGATATTAATCGGCGAAGCCGCCGCGTTCTTGGGGATTACTTGCATGATGCCCACAGCTCCAGTGGGATTGCGCTTGCTCTGGTCGAGCAGCGACTCCTGATATCCCTGCGCCATGATCATCAAGTAATCGAAGTCGTATTGCCCAGCATACTGCTTGAAGACTGCGCTCAACGCTTCGAACTTCTTCATCTCCTGGGCAGAGGTCGCGTTCTTCACCCACTTGGTGTTCTGCAGATAGCGACGTAGCAGGGTATTTCCAAACGATGTCCCCACGGCCCGCGGCGTGATGAATTCGTCGAGCAGCTGTTTGAGCTGCGGATTGTCTTTGCGAACAGCCCATGCAGCTTGTTGGCCGCTGGCAACCACAACATCCTTCTGCACTCTGAGGCCAGGCAACACCTGCGACCAGAGCTCAGCCCTTGTGGCCCTGATCACCGTCGCAGGGATCAACCCCGCGGCCACCATCTGCACCAGGTCGTCGTCTAGCAGGTATTTGTCCGCAGTCTTGATAACGACGGGTGGCTTACCGGCCTTCTTCAGCGTTTCATTGACCTCTTGCAGGTTCTGATAAGCCACAGTCAGCGGATTGACATAGACCTCCTTGCCACCCAAGTCATCTATGCTGGCGAGCGTGCCGAAATTCGGCCCGGAAACAATCACTTGTTTCACATCGGTTCGCAGCGGAACCGTAAACGCTACCCGCTGCTGCCGCTCGGGCGTGATCAGCAGCGGATAGGCGATGATGTCGCCCACGCCTTTCAGCAAAGCAGCTTCCACCTGGTCCGGACGCAAGGGAATAAACGACACCTTCACTTTGAAAGTGCCCGTCTTGTACTTGTCGTTGACGAAGGTCTCCAGTTCCCGCAGCGATTCGTACGTGATTCCCTGTGGCTGTCCACCGCTGTAGAAAAACTCAATGGGATTGACGATTACCAGCGCGCGGATATTTCGCCCCTTTAGCATCGCGTCCAGATCGTCAGTGTGAAGTCCGAAGGGCGTCGGTAACTTCATGTTGACGTCAACTTGTTCTGGAGCGGGCGAAGGCGTGGCCGTTTTCTGGGCACTCTCCGTACTCGAGGAAGGAGTGTTGGTTTCTTGCGGTGCCGGCTTCTTGCCGCATCCTGCAAGGAGAAATGCCGTCGCGGACACAAGACACACGACGGCTTTCCAATTTCTAATGTGGCTGTTCACGTGTTCACCTGCCTTGCCTTCGGCGCATTCTATGCAGCTGTTATTTCTTACTTTCCCCCGTTCCATACACCATCGTTCGGAACTCGTCTGCACCCATTGTCCGCCGGAATTCTCTCCACACAAACAGCGGAATGAAAACACAGAAGACAATGATTGCACGGCTGGCGAATTGTTCGAGCCGAATGTCTCTGGAGGCCTCGGCCAAGTCGGCCCCATGAATTAGCCGCTTGATCACCTCCTCGACCACATGGAAGGCGAACACCAGCAAACCAAAAACGAAAGATTTCCAAACCGCCGAAATCAGAAGCGCCTTGTACTCGTATCGTTTCCCGATTTTCGCGTACTCCCCGATCATGATGACCTTCGTAATAACGGCCGCGTTGATCAGGGCAAAAGCAATGGTCCAATACTCGACGCTGTATTGCTTCAGCAGCAGCATGTCATAGATTGCCAGCGCGCAGAAGAAGAAAGCCAGGTACAGGAAAAGCTCAAGCATTTCTCTGAGCTCATGCTTGATCTTCTGCTTGCGGTCCGGATGTGCAGAATTCATCACTTCCTCCAACGTCGCCAAGCCTCAGATCGATCACGACAAGATCATTTTGTATTCAAGGGTGTCGACGGCTCGCAGCAGCCGTCCACTGGCTTGCTAGTTCACTACGAAGGGACCGCAGCCGGGAACTGTCATTTGTTACAGGCGCTGGAAAAAAGCTACAGGCTATTCCGAGCGATAGAACCACAGGTTGAACACCAGCCCCAGCTGGTTCACTTGCTGGTTCGGGGCTTTTCCTGTGTTGTTCTCGTGCTCGTAGTACGGATTGAACCCGACATGTTTGCCGAACGGAAAAATACACCCGGCAAACACCGACGTCGTGCTCCATTTCCCGTATTGGCTCGTGTACCAGAACTCCGCGCTGGCATAAGGCGACAGGTGGTACCCCTGGATCTTCCTTGGTCGTTCCACATAGATGCGGTTACGGTAGTGAAGAATTTGCCGTTCGACCAATCGAGGTCGGCGCGGTTTCTGTCGGAGATGAAGAGCCTACCTCTAGCCGGGACGTTCACCACGAAGTAAGGCTCGAACCGGTTGGTGGGAGGAGCATTGGGGTACGGCAGATACCGATAACCGACCGAGAACAACAGCAGCTGCGACTTCGATTCGTCCAAGTCGAACTTGGCGATTTCGGCCAGTTCGCTCAAGACCTTGATATGAAAGTCGAGACTGGGTCCGATCTCCGCCGAGTTCTGTTCGCCTCCCTCCCGCGTGTCCTTAGCTTGAAAGTAAATCCGGAGGTTTGGATTGAACCGATAGTACGCATCGATCTCGGGCAATACCTCGAAGGTCTGCGCCCAGGCGGCCAAGGGAAGTGCGCCCAACACCATCACCAACATGAGCCATGCTCTCAGCACCGCTGATGCCTAAACTCTCGCGGTAGACGACAGGATTCCATCCAAAAAGCAGCACCACTCTGACGCTAGAACGACACCTCGGCTCCCACGATAGGTCCTTTCTGCGTCAAGCTGAGCCCCAGACGGTCCTTCTTGCTGTCCACGTTAACATTCAGCCGGGATCCGAGTTGATATCCTGCGTTCAAGCTCAAGTGCTTGTTAAGAGCCACCCCTACATCATCGGAGGTCGAGACAAAGTTTCCATAGCCGAAGAAGTACATACCGAACACATTGCCTTCAAAGAACAGGCGTGGTGAGTTGGTGAGGTAGAAACGACCCTGTGGTCCCGCCACTGGTATCGGCGCCAGCAGCGACTTCTTTGCCGATTGCACCTGAAGGTTGTTGTTAACCTGGGCTGCTGCAAATAGAGAGGCGCTCGAATTGAACAAGTCGAATTGCAATGCAAGTCCCAGATTCCCTCTCCTCCGTCGGATGATGTCGTACTGATATCCCGGAGCGATCAAAGGCGAGCTAAGATTGGCCTTCGTCACCACCCCTACGTTGAATGTCTGACCGTGGAACATGATGGTGCGCTGAAGCGTCGCTACTCGCGACTGGTCGAAAGTTTACGACGCCTCCAATCATTGGCGCGGACGGTATCGGGACAGCTTTCGGAGACAGCGCGACAGGGATCGTCGACGGTCCAGGGCAATTCAATTTTGATTTGAGTATTTTGCGGAATGTCCCCAGTGTCTTGGCCGAAAGAGGGCAGCAGCGTTCAATTACGAGCAGACTTTTTTAATGCACTCAATCACCCACAGTTTTCCAATCCCAACACTGTCTTCGGGTCATCTTCGTTCGGCGTCATCAGCAGCGCATCGGTAAACCCCAGAGTGGTGCAGTTGGCCGTGAGGGTAATTTTCTAGCGCTTTGGTGCCAGTCTCGCTGCTTCCCGCCGACTTTCAAAGCCAAGTAAAGATCGCCGAAAACGTTTGTGAATTTTGCAAAACTAGCACAAAACTACCACTCCTGATGGCCTCGTTCCGCGCTAAAATCGGCGCACTCGCTTTTTTGGGGTATCTCTCCTGCAGACGGCAGTCTGCTGGCGTTAATTTTGGCTTAACAGGAGGCAAGATGTGACGGTGCTAAGGAGTCGCCGCCACACACAGAAGCTCTCTATATTTCTTTAGTAACTGCGCAGAGGGCGCCTCTTTTTGGTTGGCAGTCCGATGAAAGTATCATCCCCAATCAGGCCTGATTCCTCCAGTCGGTTTGGTATCAAGGAATTCCTCAGCCGCAACTTGCTTTTGGTCGCTGGACTTTTCTTTCTATCACTCACGCAGGCCGCGTTCTCCAATGAAGAGCCAGCAAGCACGAAGAACGTCTTTAATCCTATATAGCTTTTCCGAACGCAGCGTGGTCGACGCAGATTCGCTGAAGTCGGCGTTGCGGGCTCGCGTGCCCTTCCCTGTCAACTTTCACGTCGAGTATTTGGAAAGCAGATCCTTCGATAAAAAAGGTTATGAGAAACACGTGGTGGACACTTTAGGGGATACGCTCTCCGGGTTGAAGCTGGACTTGGTGATTGCGGACTTATATCCGGCGCTCCAATTTGCTGTGACGCACCGGGACAAGTTGTTTCCTGGCGTTCCAATTGTCTTCCTAGAAGTTGACATGATGACCGTACGGTGGCGAATATGCAGTTGCTTGCACCGGCAGCCGCTTGTCCCTGTGGCGTTCGGGTGATCGATGCCGCCGGTAGCAAAGGCTATTCGGCAACAGTCAAAGGAGAAGGAGATGCAACGAGGAGCTGATATTCGAAAACTGGCGTTGGCAGCGCTTGCCGTCAGCCTTGTCCCACTGGCAGGCTGTCAGCATCAGTTGATCCACACGGACAAACTCATCAAGTCCGACGTTGACCTGCCCGAGATCGTCGGTATCGTGGCGGGATTTGGAACAACCTTCGCCGCCTTTCCCGACTTGATGGCGATGCTCAGACGCCGGTCAAGCGAAGGCATGAACCCACGGATGGGCGCAATCATGGGGGCCTTTCAGATTCTGTGGGTGTACTACGGACTGTTGATCGCTTCCCGACCGGTGATTATTTGGAACGTTATTGCGGTATTCATCAACTTCCTTACCGTGGGGGCGTATGCTTATTTCCTGCGCCAAGAACGAGCCAAGTCTGTTCCCGCCACGAAGTCGCAATCAACCCTATAAAGGAGTACTTCCATGAAACCCTCAAGTCAACTAGGTACGCCCCTTGTTTATGAGCAGGTCACTGAGCAGAGGCGATTGAACACTGCACGCGAGGAAGGCGTGCCGTGGAAGAAGTGGGGACCGTATCTCAGCGAGCGGCAGTGGGGCACTGTGCGCGAGGACTACAGCGAAGACGGTAATGCCTGGGACTATTTCTCGCACGACCAATCGCGTTCGCGCGCTTATCGCTGGGGCGAAGATGGCATGGCCGGCATCTCCGATGACAAGCAATTGCTGTGCTTTGCTCTGGCGTTATGGAACGGTCGCGATCCCATCCTCAAGGAGCGCATGTTCGGCCTGACCAACAGCGAAAGTAACCATGGCGAGGACGTCAAAGAGTACTACTTCTACGTCGACAGCACTCCCACGCACTCGTACATGAAGTATTTGTACAAGTACCCGCAACGGGAATTTCCCTATAACGATCTTCTGCAAACCAACCGACATCGCTCGCGTGACGAGTTCGAGTATGAATTGCTCGACACAGGCGTCTTCGACGATGACCGGTATTTCGACGTTTTTGTGGAATATGCAAAGGCCGAGCCGGAAGATGTGCTCACCAAGATTTCCATTCACAACCGAGGCCCGGAGGCGGCACGAATCCACGTGCTTCCTACTCTTTGGTTCCGCAACACGTGGACATGGGAGGAGGGCGAGCCGAAGCCGGTCATCCAGGCGAACCAAGGGGCCATCCACGCATCGCATCCGAAGCTTGGCCATTACGCGCTGCAGTGTGAGGGAGCTCCGGAGTTGCTGTTCACGGAAAACGAGACGAACAACCACCGTTTGTGGGGACAGTCGAACCCGTCCCCGTTTGTGAAGGACGCGTTCCACGAATATGTCGTGGCAGGCAACGGGAATGCCGTGAATCCGGCGAAAACGGGAACCAAGGCGGCTGCGCATTATGTGCTCAATGTGCCGGCGGGAGGCAGCAAGGTTGTGCGCCTGCGGCTGAGCGCCAAGCCCGCGGGGGATGGGTTTGCGAAGTTTGATGAGATCTTTGCTGCGCGGCTGGCGGAAGCCAATGAATTCTATGACCGCATAACACCGCACAATCTGACCGAGGACGAAAAACGCGTTCACCGCCAGGCGCTGGCAGGCATGTTGTGGTCCAAGCAGTATTACTATTTCGACCTCGACAAATGGCTTCTCGAGCACGATGCTCATCCGATTCTAGGGACGAAAAAGGGGAGATCGCGGAATGCTGAGTGGTTTCATATGCTCAACAGCGACGTCATTTCCATGCCTGACAAGTGGGAGTATCCCTGGTATGCGGCGTGGGACCTGGGCTTCCACACGATTGCGCTTTCGCTGGTGGATTTCGACTTTGCCAAAGAGCAGCTTCTGCTGATGCTGCGCACCCTGTATGCCCATCCCAACGGGCAGATTCCAGCGTACGAGTGGAACTTCAGCGACGTCAATCCGCCGGTACACGCGTGGGCAACGCTGTTTCTATTCAGAATTGAGACCGAGTTGGGACGTGCCGATATGCGCTTCCTGGAGCGCTCGTTCCAGGGACTGATGCAGAACTTCAACTGGTGGCTCAATCGCAAGGACCCGGAGGGCAAGAATGTGTTCGCGGGCGGCTTTCTGGGGTTGGACAACATCGGAGTGTTCGACCGCAGCGCTCCGCTGCCGACGGGCGGACACCTGGACCAGGCGGACGGCACAGCATGGATGGCGTTCTACTGCCTATGCATGCTGGAGATCGCGCTCGTCCTGACGGAGTATGACGCGGTGTATGAGGAAATCGCTACCCGCTTCATGGAGCAGTTCGCCTGGATTACCTACGCTATGGACCACGTCGGCGGAGGCGACGACCAGATGTGGGACTCGGCGGATGGGTTCTTCTACGATCTGCTGCATTTCCCCAACGGCAATGCCATGCGCTTGAAGATCCGTTCGATGGTGGGATTGCTGCCGCTCTGCGCCGCCAACGTTTTTGAAGCAGGCACTTTCAAACAGCATCCCAAGCTCTTCGAGCAGATTGAGTTGTTCCGGAAGCGCCATCCAGCGGTATATCAGAAGCTCGTCAGGGCCGATGACCCATCGACGGGAGGATATCAGGGCCGCAGGTTGGCGTCGGTGTGCGACAAGGAGAAGCTGACCCGCATTCTGCGATACATGCTCGATGAAAACGAGTTCTTCAGTCCCTACGGCATTCGGTCGCTGTCGCAGTATCATCGTGACCATCCTTTTGTGTTTTACCTGGAAGGACGCGAGTACCGGGTGGATTATCTGCCGGCGGAATCGAATACAGGCATGTTTGGCGGCAACTCCAACTGGCGCGGACCGATCTGGATGCCCGTCAACGGCCTGATCATACGCGGGCTGCTGCAAATGTACCCGTTCTATGGGCCGGATTTTAAGGTCGAATGTCCGACCGGCTCAGGAAAGTACCTGACGCTGTTTGAGGTGGCGAAAGAGATTGCCCGGCGGCTGTCGAGCATGTTCCTGCGCGATGCCAACGGCAACCGACCGGTCTATGGAGGTGCGAAGAAGTTCCAGGACGATCCTTACTGGAAGGATTACATCCTGTTCTATGAGTACTTCCATGGCGACAACGGCGCGGGCCTGGGGGCCAGCCACCAGACCGGCTGGACGGGCACCATTGCTCGCATTCTCGATTTGTTCGCCCGTGTCACGCCGGAAGCCACCCTGCAAGGCGCGGCCAAATATACGGCTCAAATGACGCGAGAGCAGGTTGCGGGGAAGGTGGCTTGAGGATACAGGCAGTGCCCAGCAGGCGGACGTTTCGTCGAAATGGCCGCTGGTCGTTTCCAGCAACAACCTAACGGGGGCCCCGGTCTTAGAATGTAATTGGGGCCCTCCTGGCACACTTGATGAAGCCACGCGAGATATCACGCCTTTGGCGCTGGAACAAACCGATGCTTTTGCAGGTAAAGAACCGACGCGTGGAAGGCCGTTTGCTCAAGCGAAAGTGTGGTCTTGCCTTCGCACTGGCGCTCTTCTTCTCAGGATCGTCGCCGACTACGCTGAAGCAGCGCAGACCGTGTTGGCGATGCGGGTTCTTCGCCGTCAGCAGGACGGTTCCTGGAAGTTTGCGCGCGCGGCGATTACGCAGGGACCACCAAAGAGCTGATTTGGTCTGATCCGGGATTCGCGCACTCCTGCATGAACTGATTAGTCAAAGTTGGCAAGTACCACCTAACGGTGGTCTGGTGCGCGAGGCATACAACAAATGCTCTGCGCCGTCCAATTTGCAGCGCCACGAATTCTGGCTGAAGAGAATCCAGCCGGGAGAGAAATGAAAATGCCGCATGTTGAAGCTACCGCTGAAGTTCCGGTCGGGGCTGATGCCCTCTGGCGTGAGATTGGCTCGTTCCAAGGCGTTGGCCGCTGGCATCCGTTATTAACGAAAGTTGAAGGCGAGGGCGAGCAACCCGGCTCCATTCGCATGCCTGAATCCGCAAATGGCCATAAAAACGTTGAGCGTCTTCGCGAGATCAATCCGGCCCAGCACTTTATGCGCTACGAGATACTGTCCAGCCCAATGCCAATTAGGGACTTCGTCGTCGAACTGAGGGTAGCTGATAACGGCGACGGAACCAGTACGGTCGTCTGGGGCGGTGATTTCCAGGTAACAGCCGCCAATGAAGCAAAAATGGTGGAGGCGATACAAGGGTTCCTTGCGGCTGGGTTGGAGAACCTCAAGCAAAAGTACCGCTAATGGTCGTGCGCTATGGCGTGTTTGTAATGCTGTAACGGATGCTGCCTGGTCAGGGGTGCGCTGGCTGCGTCCGTCAATACGCCAATCGTTTGTGCTGGGGAACCCCCAGGTTCAAACGAAGAAGATGCTTGGTGCTGATATGCTCAGGAGCTTCCACTGGGCGCGGAGTGCCCGAGTCGTGACCCTCGAGCAGAGGTCCTTCCCAACCGACTACCGCACTGGGCAACACGGGATCCAGATTTACCGCCAGTAACCTCTGATCTCCGCTAAATACTTCGATCGTGGAGGCGATTAGCTCGAAAGATTCATTTTCTTTAGAAGCTCGGCGTAGCGTGGATCGTTGCGGATGGGTTGCAGCAATGGATCAATCTTGAGGTTTCGCATACCGGCATCACGTTGCTCATAAGCACGATTCAGCCACTGAAACGCTCTGTCAGCGTCGCCACGATCAGCATATATTTCGGCGATCTGGTAAGCCATGTACTTCTGGTGATGGTTGATGAGCTCCGTGAGAGCCGCATCCGCATTATGGCTTCGACCCAAAGCACGATAAGCCAGAGCCTCGCCCGTCAGTCGCCAGAAAGGGGCTGGTTCCTGTTGTAGTTCGACGAGCGCCTGCTGCGCGTGCCCTTGTGCAATCAGAATCTCGCCGAGCGTAAAGTGATCGTAGGTTTTTTGAGGATTGAGCTCTAAGGCCTTTCGCGCGCTGGCTTCTGCCTTGTCATAGTCTCCCGAGCAGTAAAGGAGAAAAGCCAGGTAGGAGTGAGAACTTGCAAGCAGCGGATCGATCGCCAGGGCCTGTTCGTGAAACGCGATTGCTTCGTTCAGTCGGCCATGAGAGTGCGCTAGAAATGAGCGGAAGCGCAAAACCGAAGCACTGCCAGGTTCCAACTGCGCGGCCTTATTCAGTGAGAGTTCTGCGCCTTCCCAGTTCCAGTCACGGTTGATCTGCACCCAGGCCAGCGCCAGATAGCCCTCCACTCCATTCGAATCGAGCTCAATCGATCGCTCGGCATCTTCGCGTGCCATGCGAAACGCAGTTGCAGGCTCCCTAAGCTCAACGTCTGCCATAGTGTCCAGAATGTACGATCGCATCGCCCAGGCAGAGGCATATTTCGGATCCAGGCTGATCGCCTGTTCGCAATACACAAGAGCGTTTTCGAGATCGGCCTTGTCTCGCCCGCGGGTGACGAAGTAACGAGCGTGAAGAAAAGCTTCATAAGCGGCCCCGTTTGGGCTGCGCTCCCTGCTTGCGTTCGCGCCTGCTTTAGCGCCGAGCAACTTCAACTGCAGGGCCCCTGTTACTGAACCGGCGATTTCATCTTGCATTTCAAAGATGTCATCGATCTTGCGGTCGTAAGACTCCGCCCAGAGTTGAAATCCATCCTGGACCTGGACCAGCTCCGCTCGCACGCGAACCCGATTACCTTCGCGCTGGATGCTCCCCTCGAGAACATTTGCAACCCCAAGCTTCCTGCCCACGCTTCGCAAATCTTCATTCCTGCCCTTGAATTGAAAGGATGAAGAGCGTCCAACGACGTTAAGCCCCGATACTTTCGTAAGGTCGTTGATCAGTTCTTCCGCCAGACCATCGGAAAAGTACTCTTGATCGCGGCCTGGACTGAGGTCGGTAAACGGTAGCACGGCGATGGAGGTCGTGGCTGATGCGGTTGGCGTCGCGCTATCGTGTCGATTCCACAGATAGCCGCCGAAGGCTGCGATGATCAAAAAAAGAATCGTCACGGCGCTTGGAACTGCGACTGGAGGTTTTGGATAAGTGAAAACCGCCACTTCGGCCTTGTTTGCGCCTCCAGCTTCAACAGAACCAACTTCTGGCTCTCCGCCCGGCAAGACTGAAACGGGAGGTGCAGACGTCACCGCCAGACTTCCATTCCCGTTGTGAGTTACGAAGTCGCTTACCTCGGCAACGAAGCGGTAGCCGCGGCCGGGAACCGTAGCAATATAGCGGCAGTCCTGAGGGTTCTCGCCCAGCGCCTTACGAATCACCGAGATATTTACTGCAAGGTTTACTTCTTCGACGAAGGTGTCCGGCCACACTTGTTTCAACAGTTCGTCTTTGGTGAGGACGTGTCCGTGATTCCGAACCAGGCAAAGGAGCGTATCGAATGCTTTCGGGGTGAGCGAAACAGGCATTCCCTCACACGACAGCACGCGCTCGGTCAGATCGAGAGTGAAATGGCCGAACCTGTAAATCTCCTTTTCCGCCAATGACATTGGAGTTCCCAACACTTCTTAAAAGAAATTCCAAACGCGGTCCAAAGACATCCAGAGCTCTTCTCGTTTAGATAGTCAGCACGACTTCAAAGATTCGGGCTAAATGGGCCCGGCGCGTCGGATGCCCCCAGGGATAAGGGGCGATACAGGAAGGATGAAATGCAGATAGCTCCAGGAAGTGAAGTCAGACCAAATTCGATCGGATACGTGTTTGATAACCGCAACGAGTCCGCTGAAAAGCGTTATAGCGAGCTGTCAGCCCTTTACGATGCGCAGACGCTTCGTCATATCGAACAGCGGGGTATCAAAGAGGGGTGGTCTTGCCTAGAAGTCGGCGGCGGAGGCGGATCGATCGCTTCGTGGTTATGTACCCGGGTGGGTCCCACCGGCCGGGTGCTTGCTACAGACATCGAGCCATTCTTTCTCGGGACCCTTGCCTTTTCAAACCTTGAGGTGCGTCGGCATGACATTCGCTCTGACGGACTTCCAGAACGTCAATTTGACCTCGCACATGCGCGCCTGGTGCTAATGCATCTTCCTGGACGCGAACTTGCACTGCAGCAAATGCTGGCTTCACTAAAGCCGGGTGGTTGGATTGTCGTTGAAGAATTCGACAATCTCTCTATTTTGCCGAACTCCACCGCCAATCCTGGTGAGGAAGAACTGAAAGTAATCCGCGCTGGGATGCGGGTCCTTACGGCGCGGGGTGTTGAACTCCGCTATGGTCGATGGCTGCCTCGACAATTGCGGAACCTGGGACTTGTGAATGTCGGCGCTGAGGCCAGTAGCTCGATGTGGCAAGGCGATTCTCCAGGTACGAGGCTTTACAAGCTCGCCTTCGAAGAGTTGGCCGACCCAATCCTGCGCTCAGGCCTGATATCTGAGGTCGAGTTCGAAACGGATATGCGGCGGCTCGACGAATTGGATTTCCTAATGCCGTCTCCCATGATGTGGACCGCCTGGGGCCAGGTTCCCGAGGCCGTCAGTGCGCCGGCTGTCGCAGGCCTGGCTTTCGACAGCCGGCTACCGTCGGGCGAGTGCAGGAGGTGATATGTACGACGCGATTGTGATTGGCGCCCGCTGTGCCGGAGCGGTGACGGCGATGCTGCTTGCCCGGCACGGCCACAAAGTCCTGCTCCTTGAGCGAGGCGATATCCCCAGCGATGTGCACCGGGGGCACTTCATCCACAGGCATGGTCCAAAGAGACTCGCCGACTGGGGTCTATTGGAGAGAATTGTTGGTACGAATTGCCCTCCACTTACCACCCATCTCACGGATTTCGGTGATTTCCCACTCATTGGAAGAGACATTCGGGTAGGAAATGTGGCTTGGGGATATGCCCCGCGACGCCGACAACTCGATCAGGTGCTGGTCGAAGCCGCGATCGAAGCTGGTATTGAGTTCCGCCCTAATTTCCTGGTGGAGAACTGTCTGTGGGACGGTGATCGGGTTAGGGGCATTCGTGGTCGCGACCAACGTCAAACCGTCAGCAGCACAGAAAAAGCGCTTATCACCATTGGGGCAGACGGCAGAAATTCGACTCTCGCCCGTACTGTTGGTGCTCCCTCCTATGAGGAGGTCCCCACGCTGACCTGTTGGTATTTCTCCTACTGGAGCGGCGTGCCTACGGAAGGATTTGAGTGGTACATCCGAAAAAACCGGGTCATCTTCAGTTTTCTAACCAACGACAATTTGTTCGCGATTTTTATCGCTTGGCCCATCACCGAATTTAGTTCGGTGAAAACAGATATCGAAGGCCAGTTCATGAGCGCTGTGGATCTGATTCCCGGATTCGCGGAACGAGTACGCTCTGGACGCCGCGAAGAACGGTTCTATGGTGCCGCCGACCTGCCCAACTTCTTGCGCCGTCCGTTCGGACCTGGCTGGGCACTCGTAGGCGATGCTGGCTGCCACAAAGACCCTATGATGGCCCAGGGAATTTGCGACGCCTTTCGTGATGCAGATTTCCTGTCCACGGCGATTCACCAAGGCCTGGCTGAGCAGTGCCCTTTGGATGACGCTTTGCAGAGATATGAGCGTCGAAGAAACGAAGCCACCATGGCCGAATATCGCGA
>Ga0207862_1000140_pt1 | contig 19990 bp, 16 predicted proteins | sample LuqExpMetageno81_FD_187838 | JGI IMG/M metagenome (GOLD analysis project Ga0207862, IMG submission 187838) | Tropical forest soil microbial communities from Luquillo Experimental Forest, Puerto Rico - Sample 81 (SPAdes) | ecosystem: Environmental > Terrestrial > Soil > Tropical forest ... | reverse complement strand
GACGATGCCATCAGTTATGCGCGGTTTTTGTTCGACTGGAACAAGCAGTTTGAGCTTTCGCTCGATCCCGCGACGGCGAAGGCGATGCACGACGAGAATTTGCCGGACGACTTCTACAAGGAAGCGAAGTTCTGCTCGATGTGCGGGCCGAAGTTCTGCTCGATGAACATCACGCAACTGGCGGAGGCCGAAGGCGGCCACGACCAGGCCGAGCGCAAGCAGAAATTCGTCGAGCTACTCACCAAGGTGCAAGGCGCGTAAGAAGCCGCTGATCAAAAATGTCTGACCAGACTGAACACAACGCAGGTTAGCCACACAAAAAGGAAGATAACGGACAGCCAAAAGGCCAGCATGGGTCCGCTTTGCGGGAACAAGCGACTGTGTTCGCGTAGGATCGATGGCAACGCCAGAAAAATGGATGTTTTCCGCTCGGCCGGCGCGACTTGCCTCAATTGATTCGCCATTCTGCCGACAATGAGGAAGGTCACAGCGCCTGTGACCACTGAAGCTACAAGGAAAATAGTCGTCGCTGGAGACAATGGAATATCTCTCGAGTTGCCTCCAAATCATACCTTGAAACGAATCGGCAGGGCGCGCTTAGCCCAGCGACCGGACTTTCGCGAGAACCTTAGGGGCGAGCGACGCCGGCAAGGGCGTGTACCCGTGCTTTTCGGCGCTGTCCTGGCCCGTGGCGAACACCCACTCGAGGAAATTAACCAGCGCCTTGGAGCGTTCGGGGTCACTGGCTTTCAGCGGCACATAAAGCCAGGTGAAGCTCACGATCGGGTACGCCTCGCTGCCCGGGGCATTCGAAAGAGAAACGCGGAAGTCCGCCGGAATCGACTTCTCGAAAGAATGGTAAGCCGCCGCAATGCTCGACTGCGTGGCGCCGACAAACTTTCCCGAGGCATTTTGGACCACGCCGACGCCCACGCTGCTCTCGGTCATTGTGAAGCCAAGCTCGATGTAGCCTATGGCGCCGGAGGTGCTCTTCACCTTTTCCATCATGTCCTCGCCGCGATTTGCGCTGATTCCGACGGGCCAAGCCGGTGAGGGAGTCTTGCCGATCTGGCTGCGCCACTTCGGGCTCGCCTTCGAAAGAAAGTCGCTGAAAATGTAATTCGAGCCTTTTCCTTCCGTACGGTGAACTACCGTAATATCCAGACGGGGCAACGTCTGACCGGGGTTGATTTCTTTGATTTTGGGGTCATCCCAGGTCTTGATGTTTCCGAGAAAAATGTCCGCAAGGACCGGCCCTGAAAAGTGAAGCCCTTTTGCGCCAGGAACATGGTAAATGGGCACGATGGCGACGAGTACAGTGGGAATCTGCATAATGGAAGTCCCGCTCAACTGTTCGTCGCTCATGGGCACTTCACCGGCGGCGAAATCTCCGACGCCACGGGAAATATCTTCAATGCCTTTCACCGTCCCGGTGCTGAGATAGCGGACCTGCACCTTCGGGTTGAGCTTGTTGTAGTCTTCGATCCAGTGCGAATAGAGCGGTGTTGGAAGGTTCGACCCGCTGCCCACCAAGGCCACGGCATTTTGGCAGTCCGCGGGGAGACTGAAAGACATCGTCAAGAGGACTAGGGATGACCAAGCAACGACCTTGCGCGCCCATGAGGTCATAGTAAATGCACTCCTTGATTCGAAGTGGGTTGATGGCTTGTTTCCATGTTGGCTTCAAGTAGCTACGCCTGCAATAAGCAAGTCCGATACGGGCGCCTATCGGTTAATACGGCTTTGACGGCCTGGAGTACTATCTGTAGGATTTGACTCGCAATGCTTTGCTAAAGCACGCTTCGCTCGAAAGTAACGGCCGAGCAAGCGTGCGGCGTGAAATCCATATCGAGGAACGACTTGATGCGAATTTATTTTGCCGGTGCTTGCGCAGCTCTTGTGTTGGGGGGGCTCGTCTTCGGCCAGCAGCCGCAAAGCCCGCCCGCCAAGGCCTCTGCCCCTGATGAGCTGACAAATCTGCTGGACGCAAGAATCAAGGCGGAATGGCAGGCCATCAAGGGCAAAGACCAGAAGGGGTACGGCGATCTCCTGGCTGACGAGTTTGTTGCCGTCGAGGCCGACGGTAACGGTGAACGATACAAGTGGAAGGCCTTGAGCGAGCTGCAACAGAGCGCCGTCAACGACTTCACGCTCTCCTTTCTCAAGGTGACGTCTCTCTGCGCGGATGTAGCGTTCGCCCGCTATGAAGTCTTTATCAAGTTTCCCCCAAACTCCACCGTGCGGTTTGAAAAACTTCTCGTCGGTGAAGTCTGGGTTAAGCGCGACGGACAATGGAAGGCTCTCCACTACCAGGAGACCCGCGTCAAGTAGCAAGAAGTTCTTGCGAATGAAGCGGACCCGGAGGACGAGCCCAGCGCAACTTAGAGAAACCGGTGCTGGTCCCTACAACCCGGGTGACTTATTCGCACTCCGCGGGCATGGCGCGAATGGCATCCTCTGAAGTACACGGGCGCTTCTTCTTCGCTGGCGTAAGTCCCGGCTTGGGGTAACGGAGGATCCAAAGCCCCTCGTTGTTGGCCAGATAAATGAGGCCACGGCCCGCATCCTGGAGGAAGCTCGTCACGCCCGCAAAGGTTTGCAGCACCTTGGGGTGGGCGGGATCGCTCAGGTCCAGGACCTTGACGGTTTCCGTGGCATTGTCGGAGCTGTGGATGATCCCTTTGGAGCTTCTGTCCGGGACTGCGGCGAGGCCCACGTCGGGACTGACCATCTCGAGATTGCCCGCCGTGGCGTCGTTTGCCGAGTTAGTGCTTTTCACAAGGCTGGGGAGAGCCGGCTTGGTCACGTCCACGACGGTAAAGCCTTGCTTGGATGCCTTCTGGACGTAGAGATATTCTTTGTCTCCTTTGTTTTGGAGAAGCATCTCGCTGCCTGGGGCTTCCTGCAGGGGTAAGTGAGCGATCACTTTAGCGGGAACCTCGGTCGGCTTGTTGTTGGCATGAGTGCTCGGCACGGACGTCGCCACCGCGGCTGCCGCGCAAACCAGGCAGACGCCGCCCAAATTGCTCCACGTGAATCCTTCTCGAATATTGCTCATCACTTCCTCCTTGCACTGCTCCGGGGCGTGTTCTTTTTAACTCTGTTGTTTTTGGTTTCCACGGGTAGTTGCCGAAAGGACCATAAGAAATACGCAATCACAGAGGTGATGACCGCTAAGGAGTGGGAGGGGCACGAGTGTAAAGGCGATTGTCCAGGGAAACAGGAAAAAGGGGCCGCGGATCCCTTATCGTCCTTCGAGACGAGGCTACGCGGGGAAGCGTGAGGATTCCGGAGGGTGGCGGCGGGAACAGATAGAAATCTTTGGCCAGAAGTTTGGCCATAACCTGCGGAGGAGCGGCCCGAACCCAAGAGCAAGAGGTCTCGTCTCCAGCGAAATGAGGAACGCGACTGGCTAAAGCCACGAGAAGCGAGGACGCACAGAGCCACAAAAGCAAACCGCGCCAGCCGCAAAGGGGACCGTGGGCCGTATGATATGCGCGCGGCGGCATCTTAACCCAGCCGATCAATAACTCGCCTCAGTGATATTGTACACCCTCTGCGGACCAAGCCACGGGCCTGGATCGCTGAAGTTCGGGTCCAGTGGCTGGGCCTGGCGTCTTTTTTGCCCCAACAACTATTGCCGCCCGTAAACCGCAATGCAGCCGTTGGCACTCTGCGTACCGCAGAGGGCGCCCGCCTGCGTGGGCACAAAGATCTGGTTCGTGAATTGATTGACCGTAATGCTGTGAGCGTTGGAACCCGTGGTCACATTGACGAGCCACCGGCGCGTTCCGGCATCGACAACTCCCATGATCGGGCCGTTGGGCATATCCCTGCCTGCGGTGTAGTAGCGGTTGTCGCCCGGGTTGTACCAGACTTCGTCAGTGCCGCCGCTTTGGTCAATTTTGACCTGGCTCGCGAGGCAGGCCGCGCTGCTGGTGCAGGTGCCGTCAAAGATAATCAGCAACGGAGGGAACTGGACACCATCATGGCCTCCACACCCGACAAAGAAGTCGTGTCCTGGGCCCTGAACGATGCCCGCGGGCATGCAATTATATACCGGCACAACATTAGTGACGATTGGGCCATGTGTTGTTCCGATGCCTGGATCAACTTCATCGATGCATCCGACGGCGACGCTGGATTGAGTGGCGAGAGTCGAAACGGTGCAGTTGAGGTTTTCGACGTAGAAGGTACCGTGCAACGGATTGAAGGCTACGGCGCCTGTACCCGCAACAGCAATTTCGCCCAGTTGGCTCCCTGTGGCCCCGCCTGTGTTGGTGATGAAGAAGCCGGTGTTGTTATCAACGATGGGAGCGTGGTGGCAAGGCACATTGGCCCCTCCGGGACCCACACCCGTACCGGAGACGCCAGAGGAGACGCTGGTCGAAGCATCCGGACAGGGAGCGCCGTTTGGTGTCGCTTCATCAACTGGAACGGTGGCATCCTCCGCGGCTACGCCGTCATAGTAGATCTGGCCTAGGATGCATGTGGGATAGTTCGGTCCGGCCGGGAAAGTCTGAGTGTTCCCGGTTTTGGGATTCAGGAACGAAGCTTGTGCGGGGATAGAGGCCGGAGTGTAATTCGCCGCCGGGTTCACCGGAAGGCAATAACCCGTTGTTGCGCCCGAAGGCGCGCGGTTAACCATGTCAGTAATATCAACAAAACTAACGAATGGAAGGCCGGGGTCGCCATTGGCTACAGCGACGATGTCGCGGCCGCCAACAGTTCCATAGGCCATCTCGTCCGCGCGGTCGTCTGCGCACGTCGGGTCGCTGCCAGCGCCACCATTCCACGTGGCGACGCATGGTGCTACCCCTGAGGTGCTGTCATAAGCTGGAGATGTGCCGGTGGGGAAGTCAGCGAGCACCGTCGGAGGGTTCGTGGTCAGATCGAAAATGATCAGAGACGCGCTGCCGCTGGCGACGATGAGTGTCTTTCCGTCTGGAGTCACGACAAGCCCGTTGGGACCTGACAGAGGGTTGACCCCATTCGCACGCGAAGCGCAGCACTGCGCTCCGGGTAGTCCTCCGAACATCCCGTTGTCGCCAAACCCCGGAAACTTCTGCCCGAACGTAGAGAAGAAGTCCAGATTTCTGCAGCCAAATCGCGTGAGGCCTCGACTCTGGGGGTCGGGGATGCCGGTGATAATGGAAGGGATGCCGGGGAGGCAGGGACTGGCATTATTCCCGGCGTTGGCGACCTGATTTAGCCCACCAATGGTGTTCACGGCAAAGTTGTGGGCGGCGTCGGTTACCACCACGTCGAGACCGATGCGGTCGGACGTGTACACCCTCTGCTGAATGGGATCGAACCAGCTGATGTCGAAAGAGTTGAACGGACCGCCCGGTTCGCCGGTTGGGTTGTGCTCCGGCACCGGAACAACGTTGATAACACTGTAGGCCCCGTTCACGGTCGTTCCGCAGGTGGGACAATGCGGCTGCCCTCCGCAACTGTTCAACAGAAACGCGAGGGCTAGCACAGCGGCTACTTCCAGAATGATCCTTGCCAAAGTGCTCCTCATCGACAATCCTCCTCTAGGAATTCCACTCGAATTCTCGGTACCACCTTGATGCTTTTGGTGTTGGGTTTGCATGGGGGTTCTCCACTCAGGCCGGCTGGCTTAGAAGCGGAACTGCAGCCGCTGCAGGAACACCAGGTAAGTCTGCGGCGTGGCACCAATGGTGCTAGGTTGTTTCAGCTGATCAATATCGATGTTGGACGAAAAGCGTACCCAGTAGTTGAGATACCAGTTAACGCCGAAAGTGAACTGGTCGGTATGCTGGTTAAAGGTTGGCACGTTCTGCGGCGTCTGCAGGTTGTTGAAGAAGATGCCCGGCTCGTTGCCTTGAATGCCAGAATAGCGGAACGCCAGTTGCCAGGCGCCCCATCCGCGACCGCCGCCTCCTGGGCCTTCCGGAGCCCCGCCAAACACCGGATGCTTGACGCGCGGCGTGCCGTTTTCGGGCTGCTTTTCCCCGGTTAGAATATAGGTAATCGCGGTGTCCCAAGCTTGAAAGCGGACGTTTGGCAGATTGGAGAATCCAAGTCCGCCGAGAGTCAGGGTGCCAACCCCGGTACGATTCCAAGATGCCGAGACATATTCATCGCGCAAGGCGAGAGGGCCCCTTATATAAGTGAATTCACCCGTGTAGCGCCACACATTGCCGTTGGCCTGGAACTGCGGGAACCAGAAATAGGCGACATCCGGCATGGCCATAGAGGGCGTTAGCTCGCCGGAAAGCCCGCGCGTCTGGCTGTAATCAAGAGCGCCGCCAAAAGCAAACCCCTGCAGCGCGCTGTCCTTCTTACTCCGCCAGGGGTAGAAGCGGACTCTGCCCGAGGCTTCCGGTACGCTGGTGGTGTTGTTGGTGGCATAACCTTTTCCGTTGAAGATGCCGGCCCAATATTGGAACGCCCCGTCGTGGAGGTCGCCATGAATGCTGGCGCCAGGGCTGCGGTAGGCTGAGGCAGCGTTGGGGTACAACAGTGATTGCAAACCGCGCTCCACGAAATCAATGTTAGTGACGGCGGTGAGTTCTTCTTGAGCGAACGGCACTTTGAACTGGCCGGCCTGAACCTGCAGGGCGTTGTTGTATTTCGCGTTCAGGTACAGGTCCCGGAGCACGGAGCCCGCCGTAGGGGCAGCATCGATAAGCAGAGCGAACTGATAGTGCGTGCCGTAATTCCCTTGGAACCCGAAGCGAGCGCGGCGCACGGTGAAAGTGTCCGGAGGCGCGCCGTCGCCACTGTACGAGCGGTAGTCGGTTTGTATGTAACCGTACGGTTGAATTTGAAACTGCCCGTCGGCGGACCTAATGAAGAAATGCTCCCCGTTCCATCCTGCAATCGCAGGCGCGGCGCTGCTCTTTTGCTCAGCGGGCTTCTGGTAAGGCTCGGGTAGCGGTTCAGCTTCTGCTTCCGCGGGAGCGGCGCTGGGCGTGGCCGGCAGCGGCAGATTGGCATTGACCAAGTGAGCGCCATCATTCGCTGGAGCTGGAGTGCGCGACTTTACCTCAGCGAGTTGCTCGACCAGAATTTTCAACTGCTCGATCGTCCGCCGTTGCGCAGCCAATTCCTGACGCAACTGTTCCACTTCCGCCTTGCTCGCTGTCGCGGAAGCGGCCTGTGCACTATTCCCAGCAGATTTGTCGGTCTGAGCCACGGCTTGCGGGTCAATCGCGGCAAAGCCCAGGGCAAATGCCAAAAGCACAAACCACGTCCTAAGTAGATTCATGTTTCCTCCCTACCCGAATGGTCGGGTCAGCGGACCAGTGTGTGGCGGTCACGCGTTTAGCTCATAACGAGGTGCATGTCAAGCAAAAAGATTTCTGGAATGGTTCACGGAATCTGATGCGGACTCTTTTCGCCAACAAAAGAGTTGCATCACTCCCGGTTTCCCCGCGCCAAATTTTTGCGGATGTCACGGTCGCATTCGGTTGCCAGGCGATGTAATGGCAAGAAGACGCGACAACGCGGCACCCCTTCCGCAGCACGTCTCCGTCAGAGTTTGCCCCCCGAACCCCCGCAAAAAAACAAGGCGAAATACGAGGGAACTATTAACATCGTGCGAGAAACTCGTCAGGTTCCTTTTTGGGGCACTGTTCGCTAAGAGTAACGGGGCACGGGTCCTGGAAACAGTTTCAAGATCCTCTAACTGCGGTTCGTCCGCATTGGCGCCAAGCGTGGACCAGCTCTTTTTCGGCTTCTGTTTTCGCCAATGCTTTTTCTTCCAACAGGTCCTCTCGAGCGATCGAGCGCTTCGCCAGTGGCTTTAACAGTAGCAAGGCCATGAAGGCCGCGACGATATCGCAGGCAATCATGACGTAAAACACCGGAACCCATGAGCCGGCCTTGGTCATCACAAAGGCCGCCACTGGTGCCGCAAAAATCGAGGCGGTGCCCTTCGACGTGTACACGATCCCGTAGTTTGTCGTGGCCCATCTGCGTCCAAACAGATCCGCCGTGATGGACAGGAACAGTGAGAAGATCTCGCCCCAAGCGAAGAACACCAGGCTCGACAAAAGCACGAAGAGAACAGGGCGATGGATGGTCTGCAACCAGCCCCAAACGGCCAGGCCCTCGATCAGGAACGCGGTGAACATGGCGTTCTCGCGGCCAACGTGGTCGGAAATCCAGCCCCACAGCGGCCGGGTTACTCCGTTCACGATGCGATTCAACTGAATCGCCAAAATCGAAGCCGAGAGACCCCAAGCGACGATGATCTTACCGACCCGATAGAAACCGGCGATTTCCTTGAGTTGCGCCGTCACAACCAGCCCGCCGAAGGCCACTAACGTCATCATGATGTAGATCAAGCAGAACGACGGTTGTTTGACCATCTCCCACCATGTCGCGTCGTGCCTGCTTTGTGCTACGCGTGCCACGGGCTTCCAAGCCTTTGGCACCCATCCTTCGGGAGGAGCGACAATAAACATCGCAGCGGCCGTCACGATGATGCCCTGAACGATTCCCCAAAAGACAAAGGCGTGCTGATATCCCGACGCGTGAATCATTTTCTCGATGGGGGCCACGGTGACGGCCGTGCCGATACCGTAAGCGCCGGAGGCGATGCCCGCGCAGAGTCCACGGTGATCCGGAAACCATTTGAGGACATTCCCCGTGCAACCGCCGTAGACCGCGCAGCTCCGACGCCGCCGGTGGCGTACCAAATGTAGAGCCCGGTCGTGGTCGTGGCGTAGCCGGATCCAATCCAGCCTGCGCCAACCAGCAGACCGCCAATGCCAATAACCAGGCGCGGTCCGAGACGATCGATCAGATACCCCTCGAAAGGCACGAGCCAGGTTTCGCAGAAGATGAACGCGGCAAACGCAATCTGCACGGCGGTCAGCGTTGCGTGCAGGTTAGCGGTCAGGGGTCGGGTGAAAAGCGTCCACGCATACTGCAGATTCGCAATTGCCATCATCGCGATAATGCCCGCGCACATTTGAACCCAACGGTTCACCGTTTTGGGTTCAGGAGGGGCAGAAGACGAGCTGGAACGAACCATTGCACCTTCCTGAGTGAGTCGCCCGAGATGTGCATCAGTTGTCGTTTCGAACTGATGAAGGAGAAAAGCAAAAAAAACCCGCCCGTTTTACCGGGCGACTTTTCGGTGTTATTCGGGATCCTTCTCGAGGGGGATCACTCCAGGCACCAGCCACTTGTCCCACATCTCATCGACCTTGCTTTGGAAGTAAGCGATGTCCTCGTCGGTGAAATGCGCGAACCTTCCCTGCTTGAGCAAGTAGTCGCGGACGGGCAGCCTCTTGAATTTTCCTTTTGCAATCTGTTGGGTTTTGCCGTAAAGGCTCAGCTTCCCGTGCTCCACCTCATACAGCGGCCAAATGCCCGTATTCACCGCCAGTTCACCGAGCTCATAGGAAATCGCTGGGTCGAAGTCCCAGCCCTTCGGGCAGGGGTTAAGGCAGTGAATGAAGGTCGGGCCGCCGATCGACAAGGCTTTGCGAACATTATTCATCGCCTGCAATGGATAGGAAGTGGAGATTGTTGCAACGTACTTCACCGTGGGATGGCCGGCCACGATGAGTGGTGCGACATTCTTCTTCCAGCGGTGATGCATGATGCGCTTTACCTTGCCGGGCGTGCTGAACGAAGTGTTCACGCCATACGGCGACGTTCCCGAAATCTGGATGTCGGTGTTGGCGTAGGTCTCGTTGTCGTAAAGAAGGATCAGGAGATTGTAGTCCGGGTGCGTCATGGTCGCCGAGATTGCACTCAGACCCATGTCGGCTCCGCCACCATCGCCGCAGAACGCGATGACGTTGATGGGCTCGTCCTTCATGAAGCCCTTGCGCATCTGGGCGCGCAAAGCGGCCGCAACACCCAAAGCGCCGGATCCAGCGCTGCCCAGTTGCGTGTGCATCCACGGCACGCCCCAGGGAGTCGCATAGTAGGAAGTGTTGGCTACGTACATACACCCGGTTGCGCCCAGAACAATCGTCCGGGGACCGGCCGCCTTCGCCATCAACCTCATAATCTGGGCGGATTCGCATCCTTCACACGTGCGATGGCCGGAGGTGTAGTATTCCTCGTGAGGAACCTTCTTCACGCCCTTGAAAGGCTCCAGGTCTTGCGTCGGTTTGGTATCCACGAATGTGCTCATCTGTTCGTTTCCTTTCTGGCTTCAAGAGTGTGAGTAAACTCACCCACGCAGCCCGATCCACTGAGTCAAGGGCTGCGCTTTACCGTTCGCAGCCTGGAAAGTGATGTCGGTCATTTCCGCCACGTCGGGCACGGTGACTTCCCGCCCGCCGAGCCCGCAAATAAAGCCCAGTACCGGCGGCCTTGTGGAGGCGTTGCTGTACATGGCGGAACGAACCTCGGTGGCCACTACGCCGCTGAGGTCGGGCGAACCGAACGAGAAATCGCGGTCAATTACACCGACGGCGCGGAACCGCTCGAGGCACTTGGCAATTTCCTTCCCGGCAAAGGGCCGGAACCAGCGCAAGCGCACGAAGCCGACTCTCTTGCCTTCCGCGCGCAGGTTGCGAACCGCTACTTTCGCCGAGGTGGACATCGTGCCCATGCCGAGCAGGACGACTTCCGCATCCTCCGTCATATATTCTTCGAAGAACGGATTGCCGTACTTCCGTCCGAAGACACGTTCGAAATCCGCGTACACCTCGCGGATCACGTCGCAAGCGCGCTCCGTCACTGCGAAGTTCTGCCGCCGGATCTCCGTCACCCAGTCTTCGTTGGCTTGCGGAGCCACAGAGATGACGTTGTCGGGATGGAGCAGCAGGTCGCCGCGGTCATAGTGCGGCAGGAATTTCTTGACTTGCTCCTGGGTCGGGATTTTGACCAGCGCCTGGGAGTGAGTCAGGAACGCGCCGTCGCAGCTGATGGCGATCGGCACGAGTATGCGGCGATCTTCTGCAACGCGGTAGGCAATGAGGGCGGTATCGAGAGCTTCCTGGCCGTTGTCCACCCAATTCAGAAGCCACCCAAGATCGCGTACGGCCAATGCGTCGTTGTGTTCCACACCGAAGGCTCCGGGGTCATCCAACGCTCGGTTGCCGACCATGCAGACCATCGGCACGCGCAAAGCGGGGCTGACCGTCAGGCATTCCATCGCGTACATCCAGCCCACGCCGCTCGAACCACAGAACACGCGCGCGCCGCAGGCCGACGCGTGCTTCACGATCTCGAACTGTGAATGTTCGCCTTCCGCGACGATGAATTCGCAGTCCATTTCGCCATCGGCTACGAGCTGGCTGATGTACTGCATCACCGTGTCGTAAGGACGGATCGGGTAAGCCGTAATCACATCCACATTGGCGAGTTTGCAAGCAACCGCAATGGCCTCGGCACCGGTAATCAGGGCTTCCTGCTCGTAAGTCTTCTTTTTCTCCTCGAAGGGCAGTGTTGTCGTTGTCATTTGAATCTCCTGATTTTTGATCTTCGCGCCCGCTCAGCCCTTTTTGGCAACTTCCATCGCCGCGGGAATCTGTTCCTGGTATTGGCCGCGATAACGGAAGCCTTGCGACCTATGCTCAAAGGGTTCAGCCATCTCAATCGTCTTCTCGAGCCACTCGAGGTAAGCGTCTTGATCCTTCTTGAAGCTCACCCACTGGCTGTCATTGCTGTGGAAATGAGACTCGTGGACCATCGTGATGCAGTCCTCTACCGGGCAAACTGCTTCGCAAATTCCACAACCGCAGCAGCTCTCCAAATTGGCGTTGTAGGTCCCGTCCGGAGTGACGTCAAACGACCCGTCCGGGCAGTTGAGCCAGCACAGCGTGCACTTCGTGCAGGTCTTAAAGTTGGTGACGGGGCGGAAGGTGCGGGTCGCATACTTTTTGAAGAGCTCGTTCCGCACTGGGCGGAATCCGCCGTGTTCCTTGGTGATGGGGTCTTCAAACGGCCCGCCCTGGGGCTGGCCCTTGATGGATAGACCGAGCCGCATCTCCTGCCACCTCGGCAAGGTGTAGCGTTCGAGCGCGTCTGAACTGCCTTGGCCCGGCTTCACTTCCGTTGCGGTGAAGCGTTCGAAAGCGTTGTGCGCGGAAGTAACCTTCAACGTGTTCCTGAGCTTCTCGCTGATGAACTGCTCAACCGCCTTCGGGCTGACTAGTTCGGGCACAGCCCTGGAAATCGCGCCGAGAACACGCACATCCGTGTGGTCATCCTGGTAAACCCACATGCCGGAAAAACTGGTGACGCCTTTCAGGACTCCCAGCTGGTACGGTTCGTCGCGCTTGTGAATGACCTTGAGCAGTGCGGAAGTGTCCTGCTGCGACACAACGATGAGCGTACGGCCCGGCTTCAACGCCGCATGCACCGGCCGCAGGCCATACCACGCCCACGACTCCGTGCCCTTGCACAATGTGTCGTCCAGGACCACGGTCACGTCGACGGCCTTCGGCTCGTACTGCGCCATTCCGGCTTCGAGCGTCTCCTCGTCGCTCGCAACGATGGCAAAGCCTTTCGCCGGTATTCCGTTGCGCTCCGGACTGTCTCCATACCGGCCGAAGGAAATGCCCAACTTGCCTTCGTTGTGAGCAGCCAGAACAATGCCGCGCGTGATGTTTTTCGCCAGGGTCTTCTGAAAGACCCCGCGGTAGATGATTTCAACCGCAAATAACTGGCCCATGTGGCAACCTCCATTCTTCTAGAGCATTTGCAAAATGATTTTCTCGATTTCCGACAAATGCCAGCGCATGGCAGCCTCGGCGGCTGCTGCGTCGCCCTGCCTGAGAGCGTCGAGAATGCGGCGATGGCCGGCGAGGGATTTCACCTGCCGATCTTCTAGCTGCAAGGAGCGCTCCCGCATCTCGCGCAGTGAATCCATCAAAACATGCATCAGTTTCAGCATGACGCTGTTATCGGCGGCCAGCGCGATGGTGTAATGAAAGGCGGCATCTTCTTCGGTCGCGGGTTCCCCCAGACGGATCTTCTCCTGCTGGCGGTTCAAGATCGCTTGCATCTCGGCGATGTGCTCGGCGGCCGCATGGAGCGCGGCCCTCCGAGCCAAGGCCGGTTCGATGATCATGCGAACGTCCAACAGTTCGTTGATGATCTTGTGCTTGCGCAGTAGAACGCCCGCCAAGGGACCGACCACCGCCCCGCTCGACATGTCGCGAATCACGGTGCCGATCCCTTGCCGCGGCTCGAGGAGGCCCACCGCCTCCAGGCTGCGAATCGCGTCACGGATCGAGCTGCGGCTGACGCCGAATCTCCGCACCAGCTCACGCTCCGGAGGAAGCATGTCGCCGGGCTTGAGTTGGGTAAGGAGAGTTTGCAGTTGCTCGGCGACCCTGGTGAAAACCCGGTTCCGGGGTATAGCTTCCAAGCCGAGTTTGGACCGCGCGCTGCCTGTCACGGGAGTTGGTCCGATGACTGACCTCTGACCGCCCTATTTCCACGCAGCGCCGGAAATTGCGCAGTGACGTTGATCATCCTTCTTTGTGACAAAAACACCTGGTCCTTGTGACGTTCATGTTCGTCGCTGGCCCGTAGCGGCTCCAACCGATCGCCGCGCGCCGCCTAGGTCGCCCGATTTCCAGTCGAAAACCGCAACGTGTCCTTCCGACTCAGTTTGGCGGCGCGTCCAATCTCTTCTCGGTCGCTCCGCTTTTCTGATAAACAGTAGGTTTGCATCTTAGCCACGCCATCCTTCTGTTTTTCGCTGCCGCGATCGCTGCGACGCTAAACGCTGTGGCAGGCGGGGGCAGCTTCGTGTCGTTTCCAGCCCTGCTTTTCACGCGCGTGCCCGCCGTCCCGGCCAACGCGACCAACACGGTCGCCCTGTGGCCGGGCCTGGCAGCCAGCAGCGTCGCCTACCTGAAACGCTTGAGCGCGCCGATGCGCCTGATGGTTCCGCTGCTCCTGACCAGCGTGGCCGGCGGTTGGGCCGGAGCGCTACTTTTGCTCCGAACTCCTCAGCATACCTTCCTGCATCTCGTGCCTTGGCTGCTGCTCGGCGGCACGTTGCTGTTCGCCTTCGGCAACCGAATCCGCGCAACCGCAGGCCGTGAGGCCGTTGTCGACGATCTCGGGCAATTGTCGTGGCAGGCGATTACCGTCGCGTCGATCCTCGAGCTATTGCTCGCCGTGTATGGTGGATATTTCGGAGCCGGAATAGGTTTCGTAACGCTCGGAATGCTTGCGGCGCTCGGTATGCGCGACATTCTGGCTATGGGCGCTATTCGGACGCTGCTCGCTGCCGCGATTAATGCCGCCGCGGTCGTAACCTTTATCTGGGCGGGTGCCGTCTTGTGGCCACAATGTTTCGTGATGCTCGCCGGTGCCCTCTCGGGAGGATGGTTCGGGGCGCACTACGCACAGAAGGCCGACCCACAAAAAATGCGTTACCTGGTGATCGGTGTGGGCCTGGCGATGAGCGCTTATTTCTTTGTCACCACTCGTTAGGCTAAAAGCGCCGGAGACTTGATACCATTTTGACGCTGGTTCCCTGCCAAAAAAGAGCACCTTTTTCCTTGGAACTCATAAGGGGCCAAAGCCAAATGACCCTGAAGTCGGTCGATACGCTCCTTGACGTTTTGCAATTCGCCACTGGTCACGCAGCCATTGGGCGTTCCCGAGTTGGGCATCCTCGTCACCTACGAGTCCCTCCGGCAACAGATCTTGGCTATGGCCGATGCCTTGGCTTCGGCCGGCATTCGACTCGGTGATCGTGTAGTCATCGCGCTACCGAACGGGTTGCCTGCGACGGTGAGTTTCTTCGCGGCCACGATCGCGATTCTCGGAAAATGGGAATGGAGATCCCTGTCTCCATCGATTAAAGAATGGCCGGCGTCGAAAAAATCGGCGCTCACAAAACCCCCATGCTGCAGGACCTCGAGGCTGGGCGGCCCATGAAGCTCGGAGCGCTCGTCGGCGCGGTTGTGGAATTGGGAGAGCGGCTAATCTCCCTATGCAATACACGGGAACGGTGTATAGTTCCGTGAAGCGGCTGACCCAGCGCAGCGCCCCCCTTCGACCGCCCCGAAGTAGCCATCCTGGATTCCACCGCCCGCCGGGAAGGTGAGGGCCCTTGTTCCGGCCCCAAAAACGGTACTGTTCGGGGCTTGACAAGCAAAATCGCAGGTATATACTCGCGCTGGTCCACTTACCGGACCAGTTGGAGCCCGCAATGCCTTTGGCCCTCAAACCCGATTTCGAGACGGTGCGCCGCGACAAAGTCTATGAAGGTGTCGCCAAGCAGATCGAGCGCCTGATCCTCAAGAAGCTGCAGCCCGGCGACAAATTGCCGTCCGAACGCGAACTTGCGGAGAGCCTCGGAGTCAGCCGGAGCTCCATTCGAGACGCAATTCGCAGCCTGGAGTTGATGGGCATGGTGGAGCCGCGGCAAGGCGCAGGTACCATTGTTTGCCAAACCTCCCCGGACTCGTTGGTGAATCCTCTCGCCAACGCCCTGAAGCGCAAGGAGGATCTGATCGGCGAACTTTTCGACTTTCGTAAGATGCTCGAACCGCAGCTGGCTGCCCGGGCCGCGACGCGTGTTTCCCCTGACGCGATTTCTGAAATGGAAGTGATCCTCGAACGGCAAGAGGAGAAACTACACCAGGGAGAGAGCGCCGTCGTTGAAGACTCCGAGTTTCACTACGCTATTGCTTTGGCTGCTGGCAACAGCATTGTGCTCAGAGTGCTGGATACACTGATGGATCTGCTTCGCGATTCGCGGGAGCGCAGTTTACAAGTGGAGGGACGCCCGCAAAAATCATTGGCGGGCCATCGACGAATTTTGGGTGCGATCAAGCGCCGCGACGCGGATGCCGCAAAGATGGCTATGCGGCGGCATATTGAAGACGTCGAACAGATCCTGCGCAAGATCATGAAGTCATGACTAGGGCTGAAATGCCGGGCGTCGGCATATCAAAAGGATTGAAGGTATCGACTTAAGTCCGTTGTAATTTGAGGGGAGGTCAAGGTTATGGGCCGGCTCTTCGCAATCGAAATTATCTATCGGGGTATTTTTCAGAAAACTCTGGCCAAGAATATCAGTCGTGCCATCGTTCTCGCGGCGCATGAGGAGGGCAAGCCGGGCATCTCCTTTGGACGGTACGGAGACAGCCCGGAGCGCAATGGTATCCCCGCCAAGAATTTCGCGATCGTCGCCTCAGACGACTTGACTCTCGAGGAGGGGATGGCCAAGTACGAGCCCAAGGAGGTCGATATCACGATCGCCGTGGACGACACTCTCTGCAAAGGCGTGGAGTCCTGGGCTTGGTACGGGCTGCAGCCTGTTAACCGCCTGCTGAAACCCGACGGCACCCTGATCGTCACCTCGCGCGAAAAGCCTGAAACGATCATCGCGATGTCGCACCGCAAGGAGTATCCCTATCAACTTGCGATTATGACGGGCACGGTCAGCTTTTCCGGCTTGTGGGCCTACAAGGACGACCACACGGATGTGCGCATCTTGGGCATCATTTCCCGGGTACTGCCTGACTTGTTCACTCTGAAATCGGTTCAAAAAGTAATCATGGAGGTATGGAAGGATCCGATCAAGGTCCAATCTGCAGCGAAGGCCTTCGACCGAGCGAGCTCGATTACCGTGAGGCCGGATCAGGGCAATCCCGAGGTACCGTACAAATTTGACCTCCCGAAGTGGCATGAAATGGGGGAGGGGATCGCCATACCAAGCATCCCGGCCGGTGGCGCCTTTGAAGACCCCGAGACGCGTGCTGTCGGCGGATTCCGGCCGGACCGCAATCCGACTTTTAAAAAATACACGACGCGCACGATGCGTCCGGTCGTTAACTTCGACACGTGTATCAAATGCACGCTTTGTTGGCTGCAATGTCCGGACTCGTGCTTCGACGTCACTCCCGACCACTTGTATGACGCCAACATGCTGGCCTGTTGCGGGTGCGGCGTTTGCGAGGCCGTCTGCCCCGTAAAGGAATGCGTCACGATGGTGAATGAGACGGAATTCGCGGATAACGGCAGCCAGTGGGAGATGTGGAAGAAAGACAAGAAGGGTTACGAGGCTTGGCTTCAGAGTAAGATTGCAGGACGGCGGGAGCGGTCGCATGGATTCCGCTACCGCGGACAATACGAAGAGCAGATTCCCGAAATGCTAAACATCGCCAGTGAGGGCTAAGCGCCCGGGAAGGAGAATGGTCATGGCAGAGGCGGCTACAAGCGTCCAGGAGCACAAGAAGACTGACGAAACTGCACTGATTACGGGGAGCGAAGCGATCGCCGTTGCCTGTAAGTTGGCTGATGTGGACGTTATCACGGCCTATCCGATCCGTCCCTATGACACCGTCATGCAGTATGTGGCCAAGCTGGTGGCCAACGGCGAAATGGATTGCGAGTACATCGTCGCCGAAGGCGAGCACTCGCAGTTCGAAATCGTGAAACATGCATCCGCCTGTGGCGCGCGCGTTTTTTGCGGAAGCAGCGGTGTCGGCTGGATGTACGCGATGGAAGCGTTGACGGTCACCCCGGCATTGCGGATTCCGATGATCGCGATGGTGGGCAACCGGGCGCTGGACGATCCCGGTGCCTTCGGCGTGGAACACAACGACGCGCTGGCGGTTCGGGATCTCGGCTGGCAACTCGTGTGGGTGAACAGCCCGCAAGAAGCGCTGGACACGGCGCTGATTGCCTACCGGGTATCGGAGGATCGCCGTATATTCCTGCCGTGTGCGATTAGCTGCGATGGAGCATTCCTTACACACTCGCAGGCATTAGTCCAAATCCCCACGCAAGAGAAGGTCGACGCCTTCTTGCCACGCTACAACCGTGCGGACCTGTTGCTTCATCCAGACAACCCCATAACGGTTGCCCCGCAGGGAAATGAAGACTGGGTTATGGAGATCCGGCGTCAAAACTTCGCAGCCATGGAACGGACCGCGGGAGTCCTTCGTGAAGCCTATGCTGATTTTGAACGGATCTTTGGCCGTCCGTACGGCAACCCCTTCTTTGAAGAGTACAAAACCGAAGATGCCGACATCGTGCTCATGGGCATGGGAACATTGTCAACACCGGTTAGAGTCGCCATCCGGCAAATGCGCGAGAAAGGAAAGAAAGTGGGTCTTGTGCGCATGCGCTGGTTTCGGCCGTTTGCCGCAGAAGAACTTGCAAACTGCCTGACCCGGTTTTCGGCGGTGGGAGTGATCGACCGTGATTATTCGTTCGGCTCGCCGTATATGGGCGGCGTGCTGGCCGGCGAGGTCCGCAACGCGCTGTACCCGTCGCCGGGACGCAAGCCACCTGTGCTTGGATTCATTTGCGGCCTGGGTGGGCGCGAAGTCACCGTGCCGGATGTGGAGAAAATGGTCGAGTCTGTTTATCGGGCGGCCGAAGGTAAATTGCAACCGCTGACGCAATGGGTTGGGCTGCGGGAATAGTTTTTTGCTGAATGGCTTTACGGGTTTGAAAGGATGAAAAAGCGATGGCTACTTATACGCAAATCGATCCGACTCAGCAACTAGATCCATTCAAGGGAGTCAAGAAACTCCCGCTGGAGGAGTTCTTTACTTCAGGTCACAGGACCTGCCAGGGTTGCGAGTCGTCCTTGGTGATGAAAATGATGGCCAAGGCCGCCGGGCCCAGAACTATCGTCCTTGGCAGTACCGGCTGCATGTACGTGGCCAACACCACCTACTACAGCACGTCGTGGGTGCTGCCCTGGATGCATACTCAGTTAGGCAGCAGCGGGTCAGCCGCCCTGGGAGCATCGGCGGCTCTGAAAGCGCTAATGCGGAAGGGCAAGATGAAGAAGGAGCCCATCAATGTGATTGCGTTCTGTGGCGACGGGGGCGGAGCGGATATGGGCGTGGGGGCAATTTCGGCGACCCTTACCCATCCGGACTATAACTGCCTCATCCTAATGTACGACAACGAATCTTACGCCAATACAGACATCCAGCTTTCGGGCAGCACGCCGTGGGGGGCGCACACAACCTTCAGTCCGCCTGGAAACATGAAGCGAATCATGCACCGGCGATGGAAGAAGAACATGGCGGGCATGATGGCGGCTGGTCATCCAGAGTGTAAATACGTGGCGACCATTTGCATGTCCTACGGTCTGGCGGGAATGAATTCCATCCGCAAGGCGCTGTCGATCGGCGGACCGACGTTTATTCATTCTCTCGATCCATGCCCCAAGGGTTGGGACTACGATCCCTTCCTTTCACACGAAATGGGTGAGTTGGCAGTGACTACCGGTATCTGGCCGCTTTACGAGGTGGAAAACGGAGTCCTGAGACTGACCGGCAAGACACAGCAAATCGCTGCGCGCAAAATCCGGCGGTTGCCGGTGCGGGATTATCTCCTAAAACAGGGCCGCTTCGCGCATTTTAAAGATGAAGACATCGATTACTTCCAGAGTAAGATCGACGAGATGTGGACCAAATGGCTGGTTCCGGGCGTAATCCCCTTTAGCACGGAACTCGAAGCCAGCGGTGCGCCGGATTGACAATTTGCGCGGTGACCTGTCCACGACTTCCTCTGAGGGATTTCGAAAAAACATCGCAGCATTTCTGAGCCTGTAAGCGGCCCGGCGGGCCGTGCAACACGCCAGGAATGTTGTCTGTAGCAGCTAACGGGGAGGAGAGAGGATCATGAGCTACACGGAACTCACAGTATGGACGCGGGGCATCATCATGGATAAAGAGGGCCGCGACATCGTCAACTCCATCGCAGCTTCCGCTCGGCTCGAAGGCAAGTTTGCTCAGGCCATGGAAAACTATGTAGACAATCCCGATCGCACCAACGCCCCTACGCGCAAGTACTGCCGCGTGAGCGAAAGCGTGCTGGAGAACGAGCTCACTTACGAAAACGAGAAACCCAACATCGTTGTTCTGGTCGAGCAGACAATGGTGAAAGGCTGGGACTATCTGCGCGGGATGCCACCCGGCGGGACGCTCGTGATCAACACGCACTATTCACCGGAGTACATGATTCGATTCGTGCCCGGGGCAGAACGGTTAGCCCAGCTTGTTTGCGTCGACGCCGCCAAGCTGGCCGACCATAAATGGCTTTATTACCG
>Ga0207862_1000138_pt1 | contig 20023 bp, 18 predicted proteins | sample LuqExpMetageno81_FD_187838 | JGI IMG/M metagenome (GOLD analysis project Ga0207862, IMG submission 187838) | Tropical forest soil microbial communities from Luquillo Experimental Forest, Puerto Rico - Sample 81 (SPAdes) | ecosystem: Environmental > Terrestrial > Soil > Tropical forest ... | reverse complement strand
AAGCCGGAGCGCTTCACGCCTGCCGCCGAATTCATCGAGGAATCCCATCGCAAATTTGTCCGGCGCTCCGAATTGCCACTGCCGGGTCCCGGCCTTTCGTCAAATACAAACCGCGGCAAAGACGGCATTCCCGACGACGCCACCGTGCTGCTGCTCGATTCGATCGGCGAACTCGCTTCCCTGTATCGCCTCGCCGACGGTGTGTTTGTCGGTGGGTCGCTGGTGAATTCCGGTGGCCATAACATTCTTGAGCCCGCCGCGTTTGGCAAAGTGCCAGTGTTCGGGCCGTCCATGGAAAATTTCGCGGCGATCGCCGAGCGTTTCGTCGAGGCGGGCGCGGCCATTCAGGTCGCCAGCCCCGAGGATGCTGGAGTCGAGTGGATCCACCTGCTGAAGGATGCCAGAAAAATGGAGCGCATGGGAGCGGCAGCGCAACAGTTGGTTGAGAACAGCCGGGGAGCGCTGCATCGCGCACTGGAAGAAGTTCGGAAGCAGCTCACTGGCGGTCCGGCGCGATGACTCTATCGCCGCTTGTGAGAATGTTGCTCTGGCCGCTATCTGTGGTTTACGGGCAAATCGCGCGTTTGAGGGCAACGTTCTATCGGCGGGGCATACTCAAACGGAAACAACTGAACCGGCCGGTCATCAGCGTAGGAAACCTGACGGTCGGCGGCACCGGCAAAACGCCGATGGTGGTCTGGCTGGCCGAGCGCCTGCTCGCCGAGGGCCTGCGCGTCGCCATCCTGACCCGCGGTTACAAGGGTAGCCAGGGAACGAGCGACGAAGTCGAACTCATGAAGTTCCGCCTCCACGACCGCGTCACGTTTGGCGTAGGACCCGATCGGTTCGAACAGGGCCGCAGGATTGAAGCAGGAGCTGATGTGTTTTTGCTGGATGATGGCTTCCAGCACCAGCAACTCGCACGGGACGTCGATATTCTGCTGATTGACGCCGCACGTTCTCTCGGCAAGGAGATGATGCTGCCAACGGGACGGTTGCGCGAACCCATCTCGGCGATGTCTCGCGCTGATTTTCTGATTTTCACGCGGACGGAAACTGCGCCTGGGACGGTTGGGGCAATCAAGAAACTACAGGCGTATCCTGTGTTCTCCGCGGCGACGCAGCTTGTTGGTTTCCGGCGTCTCGGTCAAGGAAACCAACTCGTCCTCGCTGAAGGAATTGGCGAGGGGCCTTTCTACGTGTTCTGCGGAATCGGCAATCCCCGAGCGTTTTTCCTGGATTTGCAGAATTGGGGAGTCGCAGTTGTGGGAAAGTGCGAGTTTGCGGATCATCATCGATACGATGCCCGTGACGCGCGCGAACTCATAGCCGCTGCGCGGCGGGTGGGCGCAAGCGCCTTGGTTACTACCGAAAAAGATGAGCAGAATCTCTCGGGCGAAAGGTTCGAGGATTTGCCGGTCTACGTGGCGGTGATCGATTTGGCGATCGATAACGAGGAAGTGTTTCTGACAGCAATCCGGCAGAAACTCGATGCAAGGAAGTATGTGGCATGAGGATTCTGATTCGAGCCACAAACTGGGTCGGCGATGCAATCCTGGCGCTGCCCGCTATTCGCCAGGCCCGCGTCAGGTTCCCGGATGCGGTCATCGCAATGATGGCGAAACCGTACGTGGCGGATCTCTATCGGGATCAGGGACTTTGCGACGAATTGATACTGTACAACCCGCAGGGCGAGCATCGCGGGTGGAGCGGGCGTGAGCGGCTGGCCGAGGAGATACGTGGGAAAAAGTTCGATGTCATGCTGCTTTTGCAGAATGCTTTTGATGCCGCTTGGTTGGCTTGGCGTGCGGGGGTACCTGAAAGGATTGGCTACGCGAGGGATGGCCGGAGCTTCCTTCTAACCAAAGCCATTGTGGTGCCAAGGGAAGGGGAAATTCCCGCTCACGAGAAGTTCTATTATTTGGAACTGCTGCGCCGCGCGGGATGGATCAGCAATTTGCCGAATGACGAGTTAATCAGTCTGCTGGTGCCCGCGGCCGCGAGGCAGCGAGCGGCGCAAAGATTGCTCGAGGCGGGAGTAAGTACACACGCACTAAGGATAGCGATCGGGGCGGGCGCGTCCTACGGCTCCGCCAAGTGTTGGCCGCCTGAACGATTTGCGGAGTGGGCGAACTGGCTTCAGGCTCGTAGCGAGGCCGAAGTCATATTGTTTGGGGCGGCTGGGGAGGCTAGTGTGGCTGCCGCGATTATTGCGACAATGAAGAGGAAGCCTATCGATCTTACGGGCAAGACCAGCATCGCCGAGCTACCGGCGATGCTCTCGCAGTGTCACCTGTTTCTAGGCAATGATTCAGGCGCAATGCATGTTGCGGCCGCCGTTGGTTTGCCGGTCGTTGCCATTTTTGGTCCCACCGACCCTTACGGCACCTCGCCGGTTACCCCGCGGTGCAGCATCGTGCAGGACAAGCCATACTGTAGCCCGTGTTTTTTGCGCCGCTGCCCCACGGATCATCGCTGCATGAAAAGCATTACGCCGGAAATGGTTGCAGCCGCCTCAATTTCGTGGTTGGAGGGTTTGGGAGTTAGTTCAGGGCAGGAATGATGGAGCGGAAGAAGAACGATCCGAGTGCACCCAGAACCGTGGATTTGATGGCGCTGTCGGAATGCGTGGAGCGATTCTCCGGAAAGACCGTCGTGCTGCTTGGCGATTTTGTTGCCGACGCGTTTCAGTCCGGAGATATCACACGGGTGTCTCGCGAGGCGCCTGTGCTGATTCTGCGTCACCGTGAGACATACATGGTGCCTGGAGGCGGCGCGAATGCCGCCAACAATTTCGTGGCTCTGGGTGCCAAGGTTTTGCCGTTAACCGCGGTGGGAGATGACGCCGCTGGAGACTGGCTGCATAGCACCTTCCGCGAAAAGCATGTGAATGTCTCCGGAATCCTGCGCGTGAAGGGTTGGACCACGCCGACGAAAACGAGATTTCTCGCGGGTTGGGCTCATACGGTTGGCCAGCAGGTTCTGCGGGTGGACTACGAACCTACTCGCCCCCTGCCGGAATCCGTGCGAAAGAACATCCACACCATTCTGAAGGCAAGGATGAGGAACGCGGATGCGCTTGCGGTCTCGGATTATGGGTTTGGTGTGGCCAGTCCGCAAGACGTGCGCAACGCCCTTTCGAAAGCCCGGCGTAAGTTTCCCGTAACCCTCGATTCGCGATTTCGTCTTACGGCCTACAAACAGGTAGGGATCACCGCGGCGACTCCTAACGAACCGGAAATGGAAACACTGCACCACACCTCGATCGGGCAGAATCTCGAAGAACTCGAACGCTGCGGGCGAGCGACCCTCACGGAAATGAAACTCAAAGCTCTGGTGGTCACACGAGGCCGTGACGGCATGGCTGTATTCGAGCACGGGCAACCAACGGCGCATCTCGCTGTTCACGGCAGTAACCAGGCTGTGGATGTGACGGGAGCCGGAGACACCGTCTTGGCGGCATACACGCTTGGATTGGCCAGCGGAGCCACTCCACTCGAAGCTGCTCACATTGCCAACATCGCTGGCGGTCTCGTGGTGATGAAGCGCGGAACGGCTACCGTCTCGCGTGAGGAACTGCAGAGCGCAATCCGCGAAGTTGCTTCGGGAGCAGCCAGCTAGACCATGAGGAAGGCCGACTCAAAAATCGTGAGTCGAATCGAACTGAGAGCCTTGCTCGACGAGGCAAAACAGCAGAGAAAAAGGGTAGTTCTGGCGAACGGATGCTTTGATACTTTGCATGTCGGTCATGTTCGTTACCTCGCGGGCGCAAAGAAAGAGGGAAATCTTCTGGTGGTGGGTGTAAATTCCGACGCTAGCGTTGGCAACCTGAAAGGGCCCGGGCGGCCGATTCTGGACCAGCAAGCCCGTGCTCAACTCGTCGCGGCGATCAACGACGTGGACTACGTTGTCGTATTTCCCGAGCCGAACGTCGAGTCACTGCTCGAGGCCCTCAGGCCAGATGTCCACGCCAAAGGGACGGACTACACGCAAGAAACCGTTCCCGAGCGCGCGGTCGCAAAGCGCCTCGGGATTTACGTGGCCATCGTTGGTGATCCAAAGAATCATTCCACGCGTGCGTTTCTAGAGCAGATCCGCAAGGGCCCGAATGCCTGAACAGCGATTTCTGGTCGTGCGCCTGGGATCGCTTGGCGACATCGTGCACACCTTTCCGGCTGTCGCGAGCTTGAAGGAATCCTTTCCCGCTGCGAAGATCATTTGGCTGACTCACCCCCGCTGGGTCGAACTCGTGGCGAGTAGCCGGCTGGCGGCCGAAATCTGGCCGGTGAATTCGCGCGACCTGCCTTCCGTTCGAGAGGTCCTCGGCAAAATCCGCGGTTATTCCTGGACCGCTTCAATCGATTATCAGGGACTGTGGAAAGCGGCCTTTCTTCCTTTCTTCGGCGGTGTGAAGACCCGCATCGGATTTTCTTCCGCCACGATTCGCGAGTTTGGAGTGCCGCTACTTTACACGCACCGAGTTGCATGCAAATCGACGCACATCGCGGAACAAAATGGCGAACTCTCGCTTCAAGCCGGCGCCTCCGATCTCACAGGCGCTGTAACCCTATGCGTTTCGGAAGCTGACGAGGTTCGGGTCAGGGAAGAACTTGCCAGAGACGGCATCAACCGCTACGTGGTGCTTAGCCCCGGCGGAGGCTGGCGATCAAAGTGCTGGCCGACAGAGCGTTTTGGCGCTCTGAGTCAACGAATCCGGAGAGAACTGGGAATTTCGTGTGTCGTCAACTACGCTCCCGGAGAAGAGGAATTGGTGGCTGCGGTGAAGGGAGCGAGTGGAGACGCACAATCGTCCGCCTACGACGGGGAACTTGGCCCGCTGATGGCGCTGCTGCGCGGCGCCTGCTGCGTTGTCGGAGGTGATACTGGCCCATTGCACCTTGCCATCGCCTTAGGCACACCGGTCGTCGCTCTGTTCGGACCCACGGATCCGGCGCGTAATGGACCATATCCGCCTCGAGAAATCGTGTTGCGCAGTGTGAACGCGAAAACAACCTACCAGCGAGCTGAAACAACCGATCCTTCGCTGCTGGACCTGTCCGTGGACGAAGTGTTTCGAGCGGTGAAGCAGAGCCTGGGAGCCAACCGGTGAGTGGGTTGCAGATTGTGCAGCGCTGGCGGGTCCGTGGCGGATACGTGCTCGCGCTCGCGGTGTTATTGTTGGCGCGCCCGACCTTGCGTTCGATGCTCCTCGGGGCCGCGATTGGATTCGTCGGCCTGCTCATTCGCGCCTACGCTGCCGGCTTTCTCCACAAGCAGGAGGTGCTGACCGTTGCCGGCCCGTATGCTTACACGCGCAATCCCCTGTATTTTGGCAGCAGCATTCTCGCTCTCGGCGCTGCCCTGGCGATGCACTCGTTGTGGGCCGCGCTGCTTCTGCTTGCGTATTTTGCTTTGGTTTACACCGTGGTGATGCGGCGAGAGGAAACCGAACTTCGACTGAAGCACGGCGCCTCGTTTGACGCGTATGCAAAGAAGGTCCCACTGTTTTTTCCGCAGGTTATTTCCTCACGCGATCTCAGTGGAGCTAAAGTCTCGTTTTCGCTTGTGCAGTATGAAAGAAATCGCGAGTACCGTGCCGCCGTCGGTTTCTTCCTGTTCTTGCTCTTGCTCGTGGCCATCTGGCGCCTGCGCGTGGTCTGACCGGGCTGCCGAATCGGGGCGAGCCGCAAAGCAACTCACCTTCAGATCGTGACCGTTGGTTTGGAGCAAAACCGCCCACAAAAGCAGCGGCATTCGCAGTAACGGCCAGGTTCATGAAACACTTCGCAACCTCACGAGTGTTTCTATGTGAAAAGTCTGCGGGAACAGATCGAACAAGTGCACTTCGGCAATTTCGTAACGCTGTGCGGGAGCAATTCCAGTGCTGGGCTTACGCGCGGAATGTGTAAGGACGGCGAGGTCGCGAGCCAGCGTCGAGGGATCGCACGAAAGATACAGAATCTCGGGCGCTCGGAGGTCAGCAAGCCGTGCAGCCGCCTCTGCCCCAAGCCCGGCACGCGGTGGATCGAGAATGACAAGGTCGGGCTGCTCTTTGAATTTCTTCAGGAATTCCTCCGTGTGCTCGTTTTCAGACGCCACAGTCACGCCCGAGGCTTCAGCGTTTACTTGGAGGTCTCGCGTGGCAGCGAGATTCGCGTCCACGCTGGCAACGCGCGAAAAAGCCTTCGCCAGAGGCAATGTGAAGAAACCGACACCTGCATAAAGATCAAGCGCCAGGTCGCCCTTCGCTCCACGCAAAACGGTCTGCAGGAGATCCTCAATCAGGAAGCGGTTTACCTGGAAAAAAGACAAATGGCTGACTCGATAGGCGAAGCCGCCAGCCTTATGCATTAAATAGCCGGGACCATCGAGTTCGAAACGGTTCTTGCTCTGATCAAGCAGCAGCAGGGTCTCAAGCGCCGGAAGGGCTGCCTTAAAATCCGCCACCAGAGCCTTGGCCGGCTTTGGAAATCGTTCGAACGCAACATTGAGCGCAATCTTCAAATCCTCGGAATCGGCGAAGGCCTCAACCTCCAGCACGCCCGGTGGAAGCATGTTTCCCCGCGCCAGCGCCTGCAGCTGTCCGAAGGCCGTCGCGAGCGACGGCGACAGTACCGGGCATTCGTCAATCGCCAGAATGCGCGCACTTTCCGGGAGGAAGTACCCTAAAGCGCGAGGCATCGCGTCGCGAAATGCCCACTGCGCGCGGTTGCGGTAGCTATAGGGCTGCGCGGAGTGTTCTTCGATCGCTCCCGTCCACTTCACGCCGCCAAGGCGCGACAACGTCTCCAGCAGAATCTGTTTCTTGTAGCCAACCTGCTTCGCGAACTCGATGTGCTGGTAGTGGCATCCCCCGCACACTCCGAAATGCGGGCAGGGTGGTGCTATGCGCACCGGCGACGCCTGCTCCACTTTCAGCAGGTTTGCGTGAATCAAATTCTTCCTTCGCGTGCGCACCGAGGCCAGGACCTGCTCGCCAGGGAGCGCGAAGGGGACGAAAACCGTATTGGCGTCGGTGTGGGCCAGGGCGTCGCCGCCATAGATTAGCTTCTCAATTGATAATAGCAACTGTTCAGCCATAAGCGTTCAACCAGCCGCCGCTCGTTCATTACGAAAAGTAGTACAGGCTCAGTCGTGGCAATTGGTATTCGTCGAGCAGGCGCTTCTGCAGGTACTGCTTCTCCACCAAAGCAAGCTGCTCAGCTTTCATTTTGCGGCGGTACGCCGCCAGCTGCGAATCCACCTCGCGCCATATCTTCAGCAGCAGTTCCTCGCCCGATTGCGTTAGAAGCGCCGCGTGCACCTTTTCGTCCAGGACGGTCAGCCGCCGCTCGATATCCTCTAGATCAACTCGGCCAGGCACCTCTAGAAGCGTCTCGATACTGGCGAGCGATCCCGCAAGCTCGCGGAAAAACGAGCAAAGACCCGGCTGCGCGTTGGCGCAGCGGTCCGCTGCCGTGCAAAACAATGACGCATTTCGCCTGAAGTGCGTGCGCAACTCCTCGCGAGGAAACACCTCCGCCTGCGCTGCCCTTCTTGGCGACGGCACGCCAGCAGCGGCTTCATTGATCTCTTCAGTGGCCTCAAGCACCGCATCGGTGCAATACGCGAGACTCTTCAGCGGCTTGCCCGCGCCGCGTCGAGACCGCTGGTAGCTCTCAAACGCCCGGTCAATTCCTTTCAGCGCTGCTTCGAGCGGCACTCCTGCTTTCTGCCACGTCTCCATGATCGCCCAATCAAGCGGCGAAACCAGCAGGTGCGCGCCTCGCTTCTTCCAGAAATGCTCCTCGATCTCGGTGAAATAGTTGAAGTAATTCCAGGTGTCCATTGTGTGGGCTGGGTCGTCCCGAAAAAGTTAACGCCTGATTTTCCTTGTCGCGCTCGGCTCCACTTTTCCGGGGTTTGCCGCCGTTGTCTCGCGATGCGCTTCCGCGGACTGGTTCTTTTCCCACACCAGCCGCAAGCCGGTCAGAGTCAGAAACTCATCTACATGTTGTATGTGTTTCGAGCCTCGCGCCACCATTCGCGCCTGGCCACCCGTTGCTATCACCGTCATCGGCGCGTTCAACTCCGCCTTGATCCTGGCAAGCATGCCATCGACCAGGTCCACCGAGCCATAGTAAAGACCTGCCTGAATATTCGTGACCGTGCTTGTGCCGATCACCTTGCCGGGATCCTTGATTTCCACGCGTGGCAGCCGCGCTGTTTTCGTGAACAATGCCTCCGAGCTTATCCCAATCCCGGGAGCAATCACGCCACCCAGAAATTCACACTTTGCGGATATCACGTCGAACGTAATCGCCGTTCCGAAATCCACCACCACGCACGGACCCCCGTATTGGTGAAACGCCGCGACACCGTTGACGATGCGATCGGCGCCCACGTCCATCGGATTATCTACGTGAACCGACATTCCCGTCTTGATGCCCGGCTCGACAAACAACGCTTTCTTCCCAAGGTAGAGCCGCGACATTTCCGCCAGCGTCCAGTTCATCGGAGGCACCACCGAACTGATGATCACCCCCGTGATCATCTCCTGGTTGAGCCCGGCAATCGAAAACAGGTTTCTCGTGAGCACGCCGTATTCGTCCACCGTTTGCGCCCGCGCCGTCGTCAGCCGCCAGTTGGCGATCAGTTCCTCCGCGCGGAACACTCCAAGGACCGTATTCGTGTTGCCCACATCGATTGTCAGCAGCATCGTCTAGCAAACCTCGGTTACATCTCCGGCAATCACCGTCACGGTCGGCCCTTCATCCTTCGCCACGAGCAGCAGGCCCTCTGGGCTCAACCCCGCCGTCGTTCCGACGTAAGACTCGTGACCGGAATCCACGCGCACCCGGCGCCCCGCAGCAAAAGTCGAAACGCTCAGAAAACGCTGCACAACGAATGAAGCGCCTTCGCGCAGGAAACGATTGTAATCGCTCTCGAATTGGCTGAGCAACCGAACGAGCAACTCCAGGCGCGAATGCGTGCGCCCCGACTCCTTTCGCAGTGAACTTGCCACCGAGGAAATGTCCGCAGGAAACTTCTCCTGATTGACGTTGATCCCGATACCGACGATCACAAAACGTACCTGGCTCGGTTCGGCATGCATTTCCGTCAGAATCCCGCCGATCTTTTTGCCGTTGAGCATCAGGTCGTTGGGCCATTTCAGTTCCGTCGTGAGGCCGGCTTGTGCTCTTATCGCTGCGTGTGCGGAGAGTCCCGCCAGCATCGTTAGAAGCGGCGCTTGAGCCGGAGAAAGTTTCGGTCGCAACAGCAACGTCACGTAAAGCCCTGCGCCACGCTCGGAATGCCACATCCGCCCGGAACGGCCGCGACCGGCGGTTTGCTCCTCGGCCAGCACCACCGTGCCTTCCGCCGCTCTGGTGTAGCCCAAATCCATAGCGACGCGATTGGTCGAGTCTGTCTTGAAAAAGTGATAGATCTGCTTGCCGAATACATTCCCTTTAAGGCGTTTGCGAATCAGATTGGGTGTAATGATGTCCGGCACATGCTCGAGAAAATAGCCGGTGCTCCGCTGGCCTTTCACGCGAACGCCCATTTTCCGCAGTAGCTCGACCCACTGCCAGACCATCGAGCGCGAAACGCCGATCTGTCGTGCAATCCGCGCCCCGCTGATCACAATCGTGGCGTTTTCTGATAGCAGCGTAACCAGTGCTGCGAGGCGCTTGTCGGTTGTTCCTGGTAAAGGCAGTGTCTGGGGCATCCGGCCCTGTTCTCGTGTTTCTGGTGTCTAAGCTTACTTTTACTCGAGGCTGTCTACAAGCAGGCTCAGGTCCGCATTTGGAGCCGAGTGCGTGAGGGCACCAGAGGAAAGATAGTCGGCGCCGGTTTCCGCGTAAGCCCGGGCATTGGCCAGGGTAATCCCTCCCGAAATCTCAACGACACAATCCGGCTGGATGTGTCGGACGATTTGCACGCAGGCCCGCGCCTGATCCGGGGTCAAGTAGTCGAGCAGGACTGCCTCGGCTCCCGCTCCCAGCGCTTCACGTAGTTCGTCTTCGTTGCGCACTTCGATCTGAATCGGAAGGGAACTGGCCTCATTCTGCGAAGGCGACAGGCCGACCGCTTCGTAAGCCGTCGTCGCCAGCGGGCTCATGCGCGACGACGCATAACTGTGAGCCTGATCCAGCGCTGCCTTCACTCCTCCGGCAAACGCGATGTGGTTCCTCTTCAGTAGAATCGCGTCGTAAAGGCCGGCACGATGATTCGTGCCTCCGCCCATCCTTACGGCATATTGTTCCAACAGCCGCAGCCCAGGGGCAGTTTTTCGCGTATCGCGGATTTTTGCTTGAGTGCCCGCGAGTTGTTGAACAAATTGATGCGTGAGCGTTGCGATACCGCTGAGCCGGCCCAGGAAGTTCAAAGCCGGGCGTTCGCCTGTCAGAATAGCCGAAACCCTTCCGTCAAGGCGGAGGATGTCCTGCTTTTTGCGGACAAACTGGCCATCTTCCAAGTGCCTTTCCAGTTTTACGTTGGGATCTAACCTGCGAAAGATTCGTTCAGCCAAGAGCAGTCCAGCGCAAATCAGCTCTTGCTTCGCCACAATGCGGGCTCGTCCTGCAGCATGGCCGGGAATCGTCGCCTCGACGGTAACGTCGCCCGGACCAATGTCTTCCGCCAGGGCGCGTTCAATCAAGTCGCTGATGTAGCTCGAGTCCCAGTTCATGTTCCTGCGGAGGCGTCAGGTTCGCCGGTCGCGACTTTGCGGTATATCGACGCCCCCCAGGGGGAAGCCGCCTCCCACAGCCTGTAGCGCGAACTTACCGTTCTAGCTGCCTTAGGCGATCGATAAGTTTTTGCGACTCGATGCGCTGCGCGGCTAGCGCCTCCTCCATATTCTTGATGACCTCTTGCGGCGCGCGATTGCGAAAGGTCTCATTGCCGAGCTGGTTCTCCTTCGAGTGGATGGCCTTCTGCAGCCCCGCAATCTCTTTCTTCAGGCGCGTCAGCTCAGCGGCGGTGTCCAGGGCGTCTGTTGCGTAGGGAATGCGTACGTCAAAAAGGCCCGCCGAACGAATCAGTCCGCCCGTTTCAGGGAGTTTTTGTGCTGCGACGTGCAATTCCGACAAAAGACCAAGGCGAACGATTCCAGAGCGGTTCCGTTCCACTTGCCCCCGTATGTCGGGATAGGCGCTGTATGTTTCGGCCACGACTCTCTTTTTTGGATCCAGCTTCATCTCGGCACGCATGTTGCGGATTTGCCCGATAATTTCCTGAACGTTCCCGAATTCGTTCACCCTTTCCGTCACCGTAAAATTCGTCCTCGCACCCGGATATTCCTTAAGGGCGATCGATCGGTCACCGGGATTCTGTGGCAACTGATGCCAAAGCTCTTCGCTGAGAAACGGCATGAACGGATGCAGTAATCGCAGCGCCAGATCGAACGCCGCAAACAGGTTTTTCCAGGCAACGAGGGAGCGCTCTTTGTTTGAGTCCTGCAAATCCGGCTTTATCCATTCAATGTACCAATCACAAAAATCGCCCCAAAAAAAGTGGTAGACGCTTTGTGCCGCCTCGTGGAACCGGTAATCGTCGAGGGCCGCATTCACCACACCTACGGTCGCGGCCAGCCTTCCAAAAAGCCATTCATCCGCCAGTGGTATCGCTCCCTCATAGGCATACGGAGCTTTCTCTCGTACACGGGGAGAGGCAACGTCTTCCAGCTTTGTGCCGCCTTCTTCCACCTTGTCGAAATTGAAGAAAATGAACCGCGACGCGTTCCAGATCTTGTTCGCGAACGCTTTCGCCCCACCCAAGCGATCCTCGGAAAGCGCGATGTCGGTTCCGGGTGCAGCCATGCTCACCAGCATGTAGCGAAGGGCGTCGGTGCCGTATTCTCGGGTCAATTGCAACGGATCAACGCCGGTCCCTTTCGTCTTCGACATTTTCTGGCCCTCGGCCGTGCGCACAAGGGAGTGAAGGTACAGCCTTCGGAATGGGATGGCCTTCGCCAAATCGCCAGCCGCCCGCGCACCCATCAGGTGCAGGCCCATCATGATCATCCGCGCGTCCCAGAAAAACAGAATGTCGTAACCGCTGATCAACAGGCTCGTGGGATAGAAATCTCGCAGGTCCTGCGTGTCGTCCGGCCAACCGAGAGTCGAGAACGGCCACAAGCCCGAGCTGAACCACGTGTCCAGCACGTCCGAATCCTGCGTCAGTTTCGATCCGCCGCATTTCGGGCACGTCTTCGGCACACTCGCCGCTCGCGCCTGCCCTTCCACGGTCTCCACTTTTGAGTCCAACGCCGGAGCCATTTCCTTGCAATCCGCGCAATGCCAGATCGGAATGCGGTGGCCCCACCAGAGCTGCCTCGAAATGCACCAGTCCCGGATGTTTTCGAGCCAATTCAGCAGAATGGTGCGCTGGTTATTCGGAGTCACGCCAATCAGGCCGTCATGGACAACCTGCTTCGCCGGCTCCGCCAGCGGCTTCATCTTCATGAACCACTGTGTCGAAATACGTGGCTCCACCAGGGCCTTGCACCGGTCGCACGTACCCACCGCGTGAATATGTTCCTTTATCGATTCGATCAGACCCCGTTCTTTCAGGTCGTTCACAATCCGGCCCCGCGCTGCGAACCGTTCTAGCCCCGCATAGGCCCCGGCGTGTTCGTTCATGTGCGCTTCGTCGGTCATCACATCAATTTCGGGCAAATTGTGCCGTTTGCCGATTTCGAAGTCGTTCGGGTCGTGCGCCGGAGTAATTTTCACGACGCCCGTCCCGAATTCGCGATCCACGTATGAATCCTCGATAATTGGAATCGCGCGATTCATCAGCGGCAGCCTCACTCTTCGGCCGACGTACCGCTGGTACCGCTCATCCTCGGGATTCACTGCGACCGCCGTGTCGCCGAGCATCGTTTCCGGCCGGGTCGTCGCTACAACGAGATGCTCCGTGGCGCTCGGCCGGTCCCCATCCATCAGCGGATAACGAATGTTCCAGATTTCGCCCGTTCTCTCATGATGCACAACTTCCAGGTCGCTGATGGCCGTCTGGCACCGCGGGCACCAGTTCACCATGTAACGCCCGCGATAAATCAGTCCTTCGCGGTAAAATTGAAGAAACGCGTGTAACACGGCGCGGTAAAGAGCCGGCTCCAGCGTGAACCGTTCGCGCGTCCAGTCGCACGAAGTGCCAAGGCGAAGCATCTGCTGCTTGATGATTCCACCGCTCTCCTCTTTCCATTTCCAGACGCGCCGTTCGAATTCCTCGCGGCCCAGGTCTTGGCGCTTGATTCCTTCCTTGGCTAGCGTCCGCTCGACAACGAACTGTGTAGCGATTCCGGCGTGATCCATCCCGGGCAGCCACAGCGTGCGGAATCCCCGCATGCGATGCCAACGGACTAGCGTGTCAATTTGCGTGTGCTCAAGCATGTGCCCGATGTGAATCGAGCCGGTCACATTGGGCGGAGGAAGGGCGATCGAAAAGGTTCGTTCAGACGGGCCCGGTGGCGCCTCAAACAAGTCGTCCTTCACCCAGTAGTCCGCCCAGCGCGATTCAATCTGCTGCGGGTCATAGGCCTTGGCAATTTCCCGAGCCATTCGGCAAGATTCTCCTCGTTCGTGCGACACCGCAAGGCTTTCGCCCACATTCGCAGGGTAATCTTTGAATATACGGGCAGGTATGCGAGGTCGTCAATTGCCGCTCAAGCGGCGGCATCGGAACGGCAAGTCACGAATTAGGCTGTCTTAGGACTTCTTGGAGTCGAGTTCGTCGCGCATAATGGCTTCAATAACCGGCTTCAGGATTTCGCGCGTCACTTTTTGCAGTACTTCGGGATTCATCTTGACCAGTACCCGCGCAACCAGTTCGTCCATGTCGGGCTGTGCGGATTGCGCCGTTTCGACCTGCCCCTCCATGGGCGATTCCGCAGTCTTCGGCCCGGTAACTTCGGCTATTCGCTCTACCGGCTCGAAGGATGGAACCGGGGGTGCCAGAGCCTCCCAGGCGCTTCCCCTATTCGCGGTCGTGGTGGTTTCTGCGGGCGCCGTCGTGCTTTTCCCGTGGCCGCCGGGCTCGGCAGGCTGAATCTCCGCGTGCCCGTGCGCAACGGCTTCCTCAGCGCCAGGCTCTGTAACGGGCGGTAGCACTTCCTGGGTTTCATCCGGCGAAGCCGTTCTCGGCGCATCCCACGTCGAAGCCAGCAGCGTTGCCTTCCTCGCCTCAACCTCCCAGGGTGTGCCCGAAACCGAAAACCAAGCGTTGGCAGGCCCGCCTTCCTTTGCTCGTTCTGCGTGGCTGGCAGAAGGCTCCGGCGGGGCGCTCGGTGGCTCGAAAGAACTCGTCTCGGCCACGTGCGTTTCTCCGTTCGCGCCTTCTTTTGCTTCAGGCGCCGCCGCCTCGTCCGCCGCTGGAATCTCCGTCGCGGCAATCTCGGTGAGCTTTTCCTCCACGCCGGCCGCCATGGCCGCTGCCCAGGCGTCGCCCGTGAAGGGAACTGGCCCTTCTGAAGGTTTCCCCTCGATTGTCGAAACCGCCACGGCCGGCACTTCCGCGGCTTCCGTCAGATGCGCTGGCTCCGGTGACGGCGTCCAGCTCGGCGAAGAGCTATTGCTCGCCAGCGATTGCCCGTGGAAGGCTTCCTCCCGCCAATCCCGAGCCGCGTGCGAGGGAGTCGTGCTTTCCGGCTGTTCATCCATACCACTGGGACGCCAACCGCCTCGCGCCGAATCCGCCTCTTCCTCCAATTCCTCTTTGACTTCATCACCGTCCTCAGCCCACCGGTCGCCGCTGCCGAGTTGAACCGGCGACTTCGGTTGGAAAATAGACTCATCCTCGGCTTCAGGAGTCTCGAGAAGGCTGCCGAATGCTACGGGCTCTTCTCCTGCGATAATTTTGACGCTTGGCGGTTGCACCGGGGTCGGAAATTCTTCAATAGGCTCAGGCGTCGCTTCAGAGACCTTTTCCGGGCTCGCTGCTGCAATCTTTGAGCCCGCTCCGGAACTCAGCAGGTCGGTGGCGCTCCGCGGGGTCGCGGCTGAGGGTTTTTCAGCGGCCGCCGTCGGGCCCAACGGCACTCCCGCTCGTGTCAAAGCCGACTTCACCATCGAAATCAGTGGGTCGGGAGGCACAAACGGTTTCTTCAAGACGCCGTCCGCTCCGACGCGCTGAGCCTCTTGTTCATCGAGCGGATCAAACGCCCCCACCAACAGAATCACAGGAATATGAGACAACCCGGAGTCCTGCTTCACATACCGGCACACTTCATAGCCGTTGCGCACCGGCATGAACACGTCCGCCAGCACCAGGTCAGGATGTACGTCAGAAATTTTTCGCACGGCGGCTTCGCCGTTGCCCACGGCAACCACGTCAATTCCCTGATCCTTCAGGGCAAGCCCCACCATCTTCTGAATGTTGCTGTTGTCGTCCGCAACCAGGATTTTGGCCACCGAAAGCCCTCCAGGCAGCAAACGCTGCCGACACCACGCGGCTCAAATTGTATTGGAGCACTCGGCCCTGTATGCGTCAATCGCTGCGCAACCACTTTGTGTCGGAAGTAGACATGCCGGCGTGCGTAAACGCTACCTGTACCATCGGGCAAGCGACGCCGCTGTTCTTGAACCTTAGCAAAAGCGAGAGGAAAATCCCCGGAAACTACCAGGGAATCAGCTTCTTTAACCCTTTTTTCTTACTGCTCGATTCCTTCTGGTTGCTGTCGCTGTTCGCTTGGGTCGAGCTATCGGTTGCCGTCCCGCTCGTCGCTTGGCTCGTCGAGGAACCCGCAGAAGCATCGGTTCCACCCGCCGGCGTAGCCGCCGCATTGCTCGAACTGGATTCCCCGCTCGTCGTCGCGACAGGCGCCGCCGAAGAAGCCGGATCGCTCGACGAATTCGAGTTCACATCCTCGGATGGACCGCCGCCCGCGGGAGTTCCCTCAGGCGCGGCCTCTCCCGGCTTTACCGTCGCGACGATGCCCGTCTTTCCGGTTCCCGAGCCCATTGTCGAGCGGTTTCCGCCCGACAGAATATCAGCGTTTGCCGAAGCGTCCGTTTCCGGCTCCATGTTCGGCAAGCCATGCGCGGCCGCCGTGTGCATATCGGGTCCGCTGTGGAAAATGACCAAAGGCTTGTGAAATACACTTTCTTTCGGGCGCGGCGTGTTCTGCTCCGCGGTCATCCACTCCACCGCTTTCGCATCCGGCTGAGGGATCGGCACCCCGAACTGCTTGAGCTTCCCCTTTGCATCCGGAACCTTTGACGAGAGCGGGTAGTTCCTTACGATCTGCGCGTAATAATTGCTCGCAATATCCTTCCGTTCGCTTTTCTCGAAGATGTCGCCGAGCATCCAGAGTGCGGTGTCCGATTTGCTGTAAAGCGGGTAACGGCGGGTCAACGGAATCAGGCGGCCCGCAGCCGCACGCCGGTCGCCCTTCAGGTAATAGTAGTAGGCGATGCGGAACTGCCCTTCGGCGAGCACTTCCTGCACTTCGCGAAGGCGCTGCTCGGCCTGCGGCGCCAGCGGATCCTTCGGATACTTCTGCAAAAACGTCTGAAACTCTTCCTCCGCGGCCTTTGCGTGCGTATTGTCGCGATCGGCCTTAGCCATCTCGTTGTAATTGGCCATCGCTACTTGCATTTGCGCGTAGGCGGCCTCCGGCAGGAAAGGAAAGAAGACGATGAAGTCCTTGTACCCTGCGATGGCCTGGGTGGTATTTGCCGTGCCGCCTTCCTTGAAATAGGAATCCGCAATGGCCAGCTTGGCTTTGGCCAGGTATTCGCTGTCAGGATAGGTGTTGATCAGGGTTTGCAGACCTAGCCGGCCAGTCTCGTACCTGCCATGCTTGATGTCCCCCATGGCCTTGTCGTACAGCTGCTTGTCCGGCTCGACCGTGTTGGACGCATCCGTGGACTTGTCCACTTTTTTCTTTTTGTGAAAAATTATCTGGGCGGAGCATTGGCTGACGTCTACCACCACAATGGTGCACAAAAGAAGAAGCGGAAATCGCCGCAAATCCTCACCTCGCTTTGAATGGCAACTAACCCAAGCCTGGGACTTTGGAGAGGACTGGGAGCCGTTCATCCCCTCGCGGCCTGGTCTCGTCAGTATAACCTGAACCGAAGGACAGGCACCGCAGGAAATTTGCCCAAACGTCCAGGCACAATCCTGTCGACTTTTGGGATGCGCCTGCCCGACCCCCGGGTTTTCTGCCCTCATTCCGCGCCGGGCTGTCTCGACTGGTCGTCCGACCGGAGCGATCGAGCAATCCCACGGGGTCTTTGGCGCTCCTGCCGGAACCTTGCCCGCGCCCTCGACCGCTTCTCCCTCTCGATGGAACCCTCGTCCCAACAAATCTGGGACCCCCTCCCGAAATGTTTCCGTTTTGTAATGTTCAATCATGCCTGCCCTCACTACAATGTTTCCCTTGCCTTTCGCTCCTGTGGTGGAAGGCCTCACTCATGGAAAAACGAAAATTTCTTTTTGTCTCACTCTCCAGTCTGATCGGTGATATCGCCTGGCAAGTCGTCAAAGAAGGCCACGAAGTCCGCTACTACGTCGAAAATGAAAAAGAGCGCGACATCGCCGACGGCTTTGTCCCCAAATCCAGCGACTACGAAAAGGACGTGAAGTGGGCCGACATCATCGTCTTCGACGACACCCTCGGTCAAGGCACGAAGGCTCAAGCGCTCCGCGCCGCCGGAAAACTCGTCATCGGCGGCACCGCCTACAGCGATAACCTCGAAGATGATCGCTCCTTCGGCCAGGAAGAACTCAAAAAAGCCGGTGTCACCATCATTCCCTACCAGGATTTTGACTCGTTTGACCCCGCGATCGAGTTTGTGAAGAAAAATCCGGACCGCTACGTGATTAAGCCGAGCGGGGAAGCACAGAACGTCAAGCGCCGCCTCTTCGTCGGCGAAGAAGAAGACGGCAACGACGTCATCGGCATGCTCGAAGCCTACAAGCGCGCCTTCTCTGACGAGATCAAGGTTTTCCAGTTGCAGCGACGCGTCAACGGTGTGGAAGTTGCTGTCGGCGGATTCTTCAACGGAAAAAAATTCATTATGCCGATCAATATCAACTTCGAACACAAAAAGCTGTTCGCCGGAGAAGTTGGTCCACCCACGGGCGAAATGGGCACCGCGATGTTCTGGAGCGAGCCCAACGCGCTCTTCAACCGCACACTGCTCAAGATGGAGCCAAAGCTTGCCGAGGAAGGCTATGTCGGCTACATCGACCTGAACTGCATCGTGAACAACAACGGCATCTACCCACTCGAATTCACCTCACGGTTCGGCTACCCCACAATCAGCATTCAGCAGGAAGGCATTCTGACCCCCATCAGCGATCTTTTCTGGGAACTCGCCAGCGGGCTCGAACCCAAATGGCGAACTCGCAGCGGCTTTCAATTGGGGGTGCGCATCGTTGTTCCGCCATTTCCCTTCGATGACGAAGCTACTTTCGAGTCCTTTTCGAAAAATGCCGCCATCGTCTTCAAACGCCCAATCAATGAAGGTATTCACATCGAAGACGTGAAAATCGTAAACCAACAATGGCTCGTCGCAGGCACTTCCGGCGTGGTCCTCATCGTCGTCGGCATCGGCCAAACCATGAAACAGGCTCAGGCTCAGGCTTACTCGCGTATCAAAAACATTCTGATCCCCAACATGTACTACCGCACCGACATCGGCGACCGCTGGGTCGAAGACTCCGACAAACTTCACAATTGGGGTTACCTCCGCTAACCCACCGGCATTGGGTGCTTTTTGTAGGGCCTTCCGAGAGATGCCGCTCGTTCATTTTTGCCTTCGCTTCGAACGCCCGTTGCGGTTATTATCCCTTCGGCCCGCGCCAATCCTTCGAACCGGGAGTCACCATGAAACAGCTGCTTTCCGTTTGTCTGTTATTCGCCATGTCGCCCGCGATCGCGCCGATGTCCGCGGAACCGCAAAACAAAGACGAGGTCGCCAAAATGACTCTTAAGGTCGGCGACAAGGCTCCCGATTTCACCCTGCTCAGCGATGAATGGAAAACCGTCAAGCTCAGCGACTACCATGGCAAGAAAAATGTCTTTCTCGCTGTTTACGTTCTCGCCTTCACCGGGGGTTGAACGAAGCAACTACAGGCAGTCCAGGCTGGACTGGATTCGGGCAAGATCGACGCTGGCGACACGGAGGTTTTTGGCGTGAGTATGGACAGTCCCGCGGCGAACGCGGCCTTCGCCAAGCAGATCAACATCAAGTTTCCTCTCCTCAGCGACATGAACCGCAAGATGCTCACCGCCTACGGAATCCTGAAAAACTACGATACCCACGGCGACACTTATCAGTGGGCTTTGCGCGCCAATATCGTGGTCGACAAGGACGGCATCATCCGCCACATTGAAGGCGGCGACAGCGCTGTCGACCCAAATACTGCCGTCTCCATTTGCACCGACCTGCACAAAAAACAAACCGCTAAGTAACGGCGTTGCTCCCGCGTGTGAGTCTGTGGTGCCTGCTTCGGCCCTGCTGGACTCAGGAATCGCCGCTGTGAGTCCCAGGTGTCATCCGGAAGCGACGGGATCGTTCTTCGGCTCCGCTTTTCGGCGCGTCGGATAGGGCGGTCGGGCGAATCGCGGCAACAAGGTTCCCCCTGCCGATCACTTTGCGAAGTAACCGGTCTTCGTCCTGATTTTCACGCCTTCTTGCTTCGGCTTGATCACGACCTTTCGGAACGTGTCATCCTTGGCCTGAGCGGCGGGGTCGATTCGAGCGTCGCAGCTGCCCTGGCGGCGACCATAGCCACAACGCCTTGATGATCCCGGGTGTTGGCCAGTCGATCGAGTTGGCCGCGATCTTCAAATCGAACCGCGATTCCCCTTCCGCGGGCAAGCTGTACGATGTCTTCCATGCGCGTGTCCTGGCGCCCCTTGGCGATGAGAATGCGGTCGAACGCGCTACCCGCTTCCAGCGCCTCGCGAACCGCGTGAATACCTGTGATTCGATCCATGATTTCAGAGTCTACCGTTGGACGTGTGAGTTGTCAGTAAAAACGGCGGAATACGCAACCACATTATTCCATCGCCGCGCAAAAC
>Ga0207862_1000137_pt1 | contig 20149 bp, 17 predicted proteins | sample LuqExpMetageno81_FD_187838 | JGI IMG/M metagenome (GOLD analysis project Ga0207862, IMG submission 187838) | Tropical forest soil microbial communities from Luquillo Experimental Forest, Puerto Rico - Sample 81 (SPAdes) | ecosystem: Environmental > Terrestrial > Soil > Tropical forest ... | reverse complement strand
CCCGAGACACGACTAACCTTCTTCCTTTTGAGCTGCTTCCAAAGCGCTAATTCGAGCTGCGGGAGACGACTCGACGCGCCGTCAGCTGACCATTTCGAACATTTTTATGACCCTTGGGTACGTATTTTTTGGAGTTCCGGAAGCGGAATTATGCGGCGGGTTTTTCCGTGTGGGCGTGTTCTTCGTGTTCCACCAGTGGTAACATCTCTGTTCGTCCGGTCGTCCACGTATAACCCACGCCCAAGTGCGCGAATCCAACTCGCGTGACGACCAGCCCCAAGAAGCAAAAGGAGATTCCAGTATGCAGCGCAAAGCTTCCGCAGTCTGGCAAGGCGATCTAAAAGGCGGCAAAGGCTCCATATCCACCGATAGCGGCACGCTAAAGGACGCGCAATATTCGTTCAGTACCCGGTTTGAAAACGGCGTCGGCACAAATCCTGAGGAACTGCTGGCGGCCGCACACGCAGGCTGCTTCACCATGGCCCTTTCGGCTCAACTCGGAGGAGCGGGGCTGACGCCGACGAAGCTAGAGACCACCTGCACGATCTCGCTCGAAAAGGTGGGCGAAGGATTTTCAATCACCAAGAGCCAACTTGACCTGGTTGCTCACGTGCCCGGGGCGGATAAGACCAAGTTTGACGCCGCGGTGAAGGCCGCGGAAACTGGATGCCCGGTGAGCAGGCTGTTCAAGGCCGAAATTTCGGTGAGCGCCCGGCTGGTGACTTCGATTTCTGCCTGAACGGCTCATCGACGGTCCGAGTACAATACGCGCATGATCCCAGTTCCAGGTGCATTCATCGCGGGCGTGGCGGTCTTTCTCGTCGTGGCTTGGGACGCGTTCGAGGCCATCATCCTTCCACGGCGGGTGACGCGGAAGTTCCGCTTAACGCGCTTCTACTACAAGTTCACATGGAAGACCTGGAAGATCTATGCGCGCCTGCTGAAAACAGGCAAGCCACGCGAAACCTTCCTCGGGTACTTTGGCCCGATTTCGCTGCTGTTTTTGGTTGGGGTGTGGGCCATCGGGCTGGTGCTCAGCTTTGGCCTGATGCAATACGGAGCGGGCTCAGCGGTAAACGTTATGGGCCAAACTCCCGGGCTGCTCACCGACCTGTACCTCAGCGGGACGACGTTTTTCACGCTCGGCTTGGGCGACGTGGTTCCGCGTTCGAGCTTGGCACGCTTTCTGGTTGTCGCCGAAGCGGGATTCGGTTTTGGATTTCTCGCGGCGGTGATCGGGTATTTACCCTTCATCTACGGAGCGTTTGCCGAGCGCGAAGTGAATATTTCGCTGCTCGATTCGCGGGCGGGCACGCCGCCGACGGCTGGCGAGCTACTGCGGCGGCACAGCTTTGCGAATGGCTACGAAGCGCTACGGGACCTATTTAAGGACTGGGAACTGTGGAGCGCCCAGCTGATGGAGAGTCATCTCTCCTATCCCGTACTCGCCTACTTTCGTTCGCAACATGACAATCAATCGTGGATTGCTGGGCTGACAGCCATCCTCGATGCGTGCGCATTGACGATCGCGGGGATAGAAAACTCCTGTTCAAAACAGGCTGAGCTTACCTTTGCGATTGCGCGTCATGCTGTGGCCGATCTGTCGCAGGTTTTTGGCACCCCGCCGCGCGGCTTAGCGACGGACCGGCTTCCTCCGGAGGATTTACAGCGTTTGCGGGCGACGCTCGCTAAAAACGGCATGAGACTTCACGACACACCGGAGGCTGACGAAAAGCTCGTGGAGTTGCGGAGGCTGTACGAGCCGTATGTTCATGCGCTGGGCGCGCACCTGGATCAGACGCTGCCGCCCTGGATCCCGGTGAAGAAACACAAAGACAACTGGCAAACGACCGCCTGGGCGCAGGTCACCGGATATGCGGAGAAGGAAGCGGCTGCGCTCCTTCATGACGATCATCTCTAGCCAATCTCATTGTGGACGTCGTCCCGTGAATCGATTCTGGCTCGCTGTTCATCCGTTCTGAGCAGATCCCTTCCGAGGAGAATGCAGATATGAAAGCGATTCAAGTTCATCAATTCGGCGGACCCGAGGTGCTCGAAATGCGCGAAATTCCAACGCCCAAACCGGGCCCGGGACAAGCGCTGGTGCGCGTGCGAGCGATTGGCGTAAATCCATATGACACCTACATGCGCAACGGGACTTACGCAGTAAAGCCGCCGCTGCCGTACACGCCGGGCTCGGACGCGGCGGGAGTGGTCGAAAGCGTGGGCGAAGGAGTGAAAAAGGTAAAGGCAGGAGATCGCGTGTACACCGCCAAGACGATCAGCGGCGCGTATGCCGAATACGCCCTTGCGGAGGAATCGCAGGTTTACCCGTTACCGGAGAAGATTTCCTTTGCGCAGGGGGCGGGCCTGTGGGTGCCATACGGTACCGCTTTCACGGCTTTGTACCACCATGCCAAAGCGCGGGCGGGCGAAAGGCTTTTGGTTCACGGCGCGAGCGGCGGCGTGGGGACCGCGGCGCTGCAGTTTGCGCGGGCTCAGGGAATGACGGTGATCGGAACGGCAGGCACAGCGCGGGGGCTCGAGCTGGCCAAGAAGGAAGGAGCGCATCACGTTTTCGATCATACGAAGGCCGGTTACGCGGACGAGATTCTGACGCTCACCGGCGGAAAAGGAATTGATGTGGTTCTCGAAATGCTTGCCAACGTGAATCTGGCGACGGATTTGAGGCTGCTGGCGGTGAATGGGCGGGTGATTGTTATCGGAAATCGCGGCGAGATTACAATAAATCCGCGAGAGTTGATGGCGCGACGCGGCGCGGTAAAAGGGTTCACGCTTTGGGCCACCACCGCGGCGGAATCGGAGGAAATTCATGCGGCGATTGCGGCTGGACTGGAAAATGGCACGCTGCGCCCAATCGTCGGAAAAGAGCTGCCGCTGAAGGATGCGCCGGTGGCGCACAAGGAAATTCTGGCGCCGGGCGCGTTCGGGAAGATGGTGCTTGTACCCTGACGACCGCTGCGGGTTTGCTGAGAACTGAGTCGCGAAGAACGAAAGCAGGAGGCATGGCACTTGACTTACACGGCATTGCACCGCTGCTTCAGGTCTTTGAGATGCCGGTTTCGGTGCTGCCATCGGTTGCGCCTTACGGAATGAAGCAGCTGTATCTCCAGGATCCGGACCGGTACGAACTCTGCTTCCAGTGGAAAGCTTGACGACTCCTGCGATCTCGGATCGCTTCTAGATTGCACGAAGGGCTTGGAGCAAGATTCCGACGAGGCCGCCGGCGAGGACCAGCCATGCAGAATTCACTTTGTAGCGGAACACCAGCAACGCGCTCACGATTGAGAGAACAGCCGCGGGAAGGTTGACGAGAGCAGCGCGGGTGAATTGCCAGCCAACGTATGCCATAAGCGCCACGGCGGAAGCGTTGACGCCGTCGAGAAAAGCTCCGGCGACCGGCGACTTACGCAATTTCGGTAAGAAGTTCGCGGTCGCCGCAACGTAAACGAACGCCGGCAGAAACATGCCGAGTGTCGTGAGCGCCGCGCCTTTCCATCCAGTGAGCAGGTAGCCGATGAAGGTGGCAACGGTAAAGAAGGGGCCGGGTGTAGCTTGACTAACGGCAATCGCATCGAGCAGTTGCGCATCGGTGATCCAATGAAGGCGGACAACGAGGTCTGCGCGCAAAACGGCGAGAAGCACATAGCCGCTGCCAAAGAGCACCGCACCCACTTTCAGGAAGTAAAGGAACGCGGGAACGATGCCAACGGCTGCAGCAGCGCCGCCCGTTGCGCTGCCGGTGAGGATTCCAGCCATGCCGGCGTTCGCCTTGGCAAGCACCTCTCCTTGTCGGAGGAGCATCCATAGCAGACCAGCGCCGATGAGCAGCAGGAGCACGGGCACGCCGAATATGGCGAGAGCAATCACCAGGGCGGCCAAGCCGGCGAGGGGCGCCGTTTTCAGCGCGGTCCCGCCCAGGTTCCAAATCGCTTGCGCGATCAACGCCACAACAACGGGCTTAATTCCAAACAATAACCCGGCCACTTGAGGGACCGCGCCATATTGCGTGTAAGCCCAGGCGAACGCGACCACCAGGATTGCAGCTGGCAGGATGAAACAAGCACCAGCAACGAGCAATCCCGGCAGGCCGCCGGCGATTTGTCCAAGATAAATGGCCAATTCCGTTGAGCTCGGTCCGGGAAGTAGGTTCACCGCGCCGAGGAGGTCAAGAAATTGTTCATCTGAGACCCAAGCGAGGCGGCGGACAAAGCGCTCGTCCATCATCGCGATGTGCGCTGCGGGACCGCCATAGGCCACGAAACCGAGGCGGAGAAATTCTTTGGCGATTTCTCGCAGCGAGCGAGAGCGGGTCGGTCGCGGTTCGGCAGATTCGTCCATAAGCGCGTCGACGATTATCCCCCAGGTGCGGGGGAAGGATCGTGAGTGGGAGAAAATTGTTGTCGAAAGCCGCTTTTGCGGGAAAAAGCCCAGTGAGCGGCGAGCAATAGATAAAACGGGAAATAGACAAGCCACTGCATGAACGGATCGAATTTGAAAATGCCGAGGATGCCGTAGCCAATCAGGACATTGTAGGAGAGAAACTGCAAAACCGTAAGCATGAGCCAGGCGGGATTTGGAAAAAAACAGAGCAGAGGGACGATCCACGTGAAATACCACGAATAGCCATTCGGCCCAAACACCAGAATCGTGCCGATCAGAAGATAGGCAGCACGCGTTGGGTCGGCGCGTTTCCAGGCCAGCCAGAAAGCCAAGCCCCAGCTAACAAGAACGCCAACAAGCGCAGGAATTTTCGTTTGGCCGCCGGTCAGCCAATCGATCACGGTGTAGAGACTCGCGTGGTAATTCTTCCAGGTGGCCTCGTAATAGGCCAGGTTGGCGCGAAACAAGCCAAGGGCGTGCCAGTAGGGTGCCAGCACCAGGAGTATGCTGAGGGCCGCAAGCGCGGCGGCTAACCACCCGGCGGGCTTTTCAGGCCAACCCGCGCGGCGAATCCAGACTGGCAGAAGAACAGCGGGAAACACTTTGGCCATGGCGGCCAGCGCGATTGGTACAGCTGCGATTGTCGGCCGCCTCCCGACAAGGGCCAGTCCACAGACGATTCCAAGCAGGGCCAAGACGTCGTTATGGCCGCTGCCAGCAAACTCCACAATCACAAGGGGATTCCAGGCATAGATGGCAAGACGAAACGTTCGGTCGCTTTCGTTGCGAAGCATCCAGGCGAGCAAGAGCATCACGAGGACGTCGGCGGCAGCGAACGGAGTTTTGAATGCCGTCGGGCCCGGGAAAAGCAGCCATGCGGCGCGAAAAAGAAGTTCCGTTGCAGGAGGATAGATGGCGGGAATTTCGCGGCCGGGCATGATTTCGTAGTATTTGTCCCGCAAGTCAGCCAGGCGTCGATCGTTCGGCGCAATGGTATAGGGGTTCCAGCCGTTTGCCTGGACATTGCCTTCCCAACGATAGCGCTGCAAGTCGTCAGAAAGCGTGGGCAACATGGGCCAGAGAGTAGCGCGAAAGACGATCGCACCAAAAATGAGTAAAATAAATGCGGCTCGGGACGCCCTTGCGCGGCTCAATCCGTACAATACAACCAAGTAGAGAGTTCCCGCGGCAAGCGCCAGTTCGATGAAGCCGATGGCATGGTTTTTCAGGTAATACAGGCTGTACATCCGCAGGTACAGGGCCTCAAGAGAAACACCTGCTGCGAGTAACGAGAATAACTGCCGATGATTCGATTTGTTTTCGGAAGGCATGCGGGGAAACGTTAAATTTGCTGCACTTCACTCCAATTCTGCTGGCGGCGCAACAGAGTCCGCTGCGCAATTACTGGCACAAAATCACGGATCGGACCTTTGCCGGCGTTTATCACGCAAACGCCTTTGACCTGGCGATGATGATTCCCTATTTCATCGTCCTGTTCATCCTGGCAGTTTACGGCTTGCACCGGTACGTGCTGCTCTACGATTTTTATGTTTACCGGAAAAACGTTCCCGGGGCGCCGCCTCCGGTGAGCAACTGGCCAAAGGTTACCATACAGCTTCCGATCTTTAACGAGCGCTATGTGATCGAGCGGCTACTGGACGCTGTTTCGCAGTTCGACTATCCGCGGGAGCTGCTGGATATTCAGGTGCTCGATGATTCGACCGACGAAACTCGCGAAGTGGCGAGCACCTGCGTGGAACGCCATGCCGCCGCAGGGCTGCCAATCGTTTATATTCACCGGACGAATCGAGAGGGTTACAAAGCCGGTGCACTCGAGAATGGATTGCGGACAGCGCAGGGAGAATTTGTGGCCATCTTCGATGCCGATTTCATTCCGCAAGCTGATTTCATTCGGCGCACCATTCCCTATTTTCTGAACCCGGACGGCGGCAAGGATATCGGTATGGCGCAGGCGCGTTGGACCTACTTGAATGCCGACTATTCCCTGCTGACCAGAGTGCAGACGATTCTTCTCGACGGTCACTTCGTGATTGAGCATGGCGGACGTTCGCGTCGTGGCACGTTTTTCAACTTCAATGGGACTGCCGGCGTCTGGCGTCGCGCTGCGATCGATGCGGCGGGAGGGTGGGAGCACGACACGTTGACCGAGGACACCGATCTTTCCTACCGGGCGCAGTTGAAAGGCTGGAAATTCCTGTACCTGCCTGAAATCGAGTGCGCTTCGGAGCTGCCGGTCGACATGAACGGCTTCAAAGCGCAGCAGGCACGTTGGGCGAAGGGTCTGATGCAGACGGCGAAGAAAATTCTGCCAAAGGTGTTTCGCTCGGACGCCCCGTTGTATGTGAAGTCGGAGGCATTTTTTCATTTGACGGCGAACATTTCGTACCCGCTGATGGTGCTGCTCTCGACGATGCTGCTGCCGGCGATGATCGTGCGTTTTTACCAAGGCTGGTTTCAGATGCTGGTGATCGATCTCCCGCTTTTTCTTGCTTCAACCTGCTCCATTTCAAGCTTTTACCTGGCAGCGCAAAAGGAACTGCGACCCAAAACATGGTTGAATACCTTCCTTTACATGCCGTTCGTTATGGCCACAGGCATTGGCCTTTCGGTGCGGAACGCGCAAGGCGTGCTGGAAGCGATTTTCGGCAAGAAATCCGAATTTGCCCGCACGCCAAAATTCAAGATCGAAGGAAAGTCCGGAACATTCGCCGCAAAGAAGTATAGGAACAAGTCAGGCTGGATGCCGTATTTTGAAGTGGCGCTGGGACTCTACTTTGTCCTCGCCGTCGTTTATACGGTTCTCAATGAGAACTACCCAACGGTGCCGTTTCTGCTTTTGTTTGTGTGGGGCTACCTGTATACCGGTTTCATGTCGCTCAGCCAGGCGTGGTTTGCACACTTGCGTTTTGGCGTAAACGCTCCGGAAATGCGCCCGGCCTCGAGTGGCGCGCCGGGGTTCTAGCGCTTGTTCGCTTCTGTATGACGGAGAGCGCCGGCGCCTGCCTGACCAATGTTTGGTGTGACCCGAACGCTGTGACCGAGGTCTCACGAGTTCGTCGTGGTTAGCTATAGAATCTCTCCACGCTCACGCAGGTTGTAATCCCTTTCGTGCAGTCCAGGAGGCCTTATGACATCTGCTTTATTGTTCCTCCTTGCCACGCTCGCGTCGTTTCTCGCGCTCGGTGCAGATACCTCTCAAGTCTCCGACGCTGGCAAGGCCTGTATCGAATGCCATTCATCGTCAACGCCGGGAATCGTTGAACAGTGGAAGGCCAGCGCTCATGCTAAGAGCGGTGTGGACTGCTATTCATGCCACAAGGCAACCGACGGCGATCCGGCGACCTTTGACCATAACGGTTACAAGATTGCCGTGATCGTCACGCCCAATTACTGCGCTCGCTGCCACCAAGCCGAAGTGACCCAGTTTGAAAAGAGCCACCATGCTGCCGCGGCCAAGTTCATCGGGTCGCTCGACAACATGCTTGGGGAAATTGTGGAGGGCGGACCTGCCGCGAACAACGGCTGCCGCCAATGCCACGGCAGCGAGGTGAAATACGTGGGCGATGGCCGATTTGATCCGGCGACGTGGCCGAACAGCGGCATCGGACGGATCAACCCGGATGGAAGCAGGGGAACGTGCGCGGCGTGCCATGGACGCCACACATTCAGCTCAGCCACGGCGCGAATGCCGGAAAATTGCGGGAAGTGCCATCTGGGCCCGGATCATCCGCAAATTGAAATCTTCAACGAATCAAAGCACGGCATTCAGTACCACGCCAACGTAGCGAAGATGAATCTGGATTCCAAATCGTGGGTGGTCGGGAAAGACTATTTCGCGGCTCCGACCTGCGCGACCTGCCACATGTCCGCGACGCCGAATCAGGCGGTAACGCACGACGTGGGCGACCGCATCAGCATTACGCTACGGCCGGCGATCTCGATCAAGTTGGACAATTGGGAGCGGCGAAGGGTGAGCATGATGGATGTGTGCTCGAATTGCCACGCTTCCGGCTGGATTGATAATTTCTATAAGCAGTACGAGGGGACGGTGGATCTCTACAACGAGAAGTTTGCGAAGCCCGCGAAATCGATCATGGACAAGCTCTATGCGGCGAAGAAGCTCACGCCGACGCCTTTTGACGAGAAAATTGAATGGACCTACTACGAGCTTTGGCACCATGCAGGACGCCGGGCACGCATGGGCTCGGCGATGATGGGGCCGGATTACACGCAGTGGCATGGATTTTTCGAAGTGTCGAAGATCTTCTACACGGAGTTTGTTCCTGAGGCCGAGCATCTGATGCCGGGAGTCACGGCGGACGTGATGAAGTCGGACTATCACAAGTGGACTGAAGGACTGTCGAAGGAACAACTGCAGGAGCAGATCGATTTCTACAAGGAACGGTACAAACAGTAGCGGTGACGAAGCACACGGCAAGCAGAAACGAGCCTATCGATCGGTGACACCGGCTCAGGGAACAATCGCGAGGAACAAGAACGCTGCCAGGATGGTGAGGTGCACGATTCCCTGAAGAACGGTGGTGCGTCCGGTCCCCAAGGTGACGACGCTGATCAGCAAGGTCAGCACTAACAGGACTTCTTCCTTGGCGTTCAGGCCGAGCATGAGCGGCTTGTGCAGCAGAATGGAAACGCCTGCAACAGCCGGGATGGTCAGCCCGATGCTTGCGAGCGCGGAGCCAAGCGCCAGATTCATGCTGGTCTGAAGGCGATTCACGCGCGCAGCACGAAAAGCCGCCATTCCTTCGGGCAGCAGCACCAGTGCGGCAATGATGATGCCGACGAAACTTCTGGGCGCGCCGAGAATTTCGATAGCCTTTTCGAGACTAGGAGTAAGCGCTTTGGCAAGAAGTACAACCGCAACGAGGGCGACCATCAGCAGGCCCAGGCTGATCAACGCCGTCATGTTGGAGGGTGGCGGCGCAAGAGTTCCTTCCGCCGCGTCTTCATCGGGCAGAAAGAAGTTGCGGTGCCGGATGGTCTGAACGAACAGGAACGAGCCATAGAGGATGAGAGAGGCCGCGCCGGCAAAAATCAGTTGGGCAGCGTTGAAGACCGGGCCGGGGACGCTCGAAGTGAAATTGGGAAGTACCAGCGAGAGCGTGGTGAGAGCGACCAAGACTGCGAGAGCCGCGTTCGCTCCCTGAAGCTGAAAGCCTTGCTCGCGGTGACGCACGCCGCCGGCGAGAAGGCAGAGTCCAACGATGCCGTTGCAGACGATCATGACGGCAGCAAACACCGTGTCCCGCGCCAACTCCGATTTTTCGGGTCCGCCCGTGATCATCATGGAAACGATCAGCGCGACTTCGATCACGGTGACCGCAATCGCGAGAACAAGCGTCCCAAAGGGTTCGCCCACGCGGTGGGCAACGACTTCGGCGTGATAGACGGCGGCAAAAACAGTTGCGATGATAATGAACGCTTCGGCTGCAGCGACAATGCCGCTCGGACCGGCAAAGAACCGTATCGCCAAAATAACCCAGGCGAGCGTCGGCCACGCGACGGCCCACCAGGGAGTTCGATCGGGAGTGGGATGTGCCATGGGTCCTTATTTCTCCGAGCGAACATACTACTGTGAATCCGGAGCGGGGCCGCAGCAATAATTTTGACAGCACGGCAAATACATCTGAAAAAAAAGAACCCTCGGGCTTAGTCCAGAGCCGAAAGCGCCTGAAGTTCACGGCTGGCCAGGTTCGCGGGAAGTGGCGCATAGCCGAGGGAACTGCATTGTTTCTGCCCAGCCGTTAGCATCCAGCGAAGCAGGTCGCGAAGCGCCGCTTTTTTGGCCGTGTCACGGATATCGGTCGCGACGAGAAGCCACGTAAAGCTCGAGATTGGATAGACATGCTTGCCCGAGGCGTTCGTGACGGAGACGCGAAAGTTGTCGCTCCCTGTCCAGGCGGATTTGGCCGCGGCGGTCACACTATCGAGATCGGCTTTGACATAGTCGCCGGCAGAGTTCCGCACGGCGGCAAAATTCAGCTCATGCTGCAGCGCATAGATGAATTCTACGTAGCCGACGGAATTCGGGGTCTTGCGAACCGTATCGGCAACTCCTTCGTTGCGTTCCGCGCCGATGCCGACAGGCCAGTTGACGATGGTGCCTGAACCCACCGCGGACTTCCACTCCTGGTTCACCTTCGAAAGGTAATCGCTCAAAACGTAGGTAGTGCCGCTGCCGTCTGAGCGGTGTATAACATTGATTTCCTGGTCGGGCAGGTGGGCGCCTCTATTGATGGCACGGATTTCGCTGGCATTCCAGCGCTGGATTTTGCCAAGGAAGATGCCTGCCAAAACTTCGGGTGAAAGATTCAGTCTGTCCGGGGCTCCGTCGACGTTGTAAATGGGAACGACAGCGCCGAGCACCGTGGCGATTTGCAGTGTCCTCCCTGGGGACGCGCTCAATTGCTGGTCGGAAAGGGGCATGTCCGACGCGCCGAAATCGGTCTTTCCCGCAAGAAAACGCTCAATTCCCTCTCCAGAGCCAACCGCATCGTAGCGAATTTGGATTTCCGGGCGGGCGCGCTCGAAACTCTCGAACCATTTCTGGTAAATCGGGGCGGGAAACGTGGCGCCGGCACCATCGAGAACGGTGCGGGCCGGCGGCGTGGCCTCCGCAGCGGCTGTTCCGCCGGTCGGGGAATTTGCTCCTGTGTCCTTCCTTGCAATGGTTTCGACGAGGGCGTGAACGAGTTGGTCGGAGAGGTCGTCGGTGATGCTTTTCCACCCGACAGCGCGCGGCGTGGCGAGGTAGGACCAGAGGGTCTTACCATCCTTGCCCGTGAGCTCGGCGGATGCAAACCCCTGATAGCTCGGTTGCTGATTGCTCTTCGAACGCGGACTTGATGAGAAATAGCCCGTGGTCCAGACGCGGGCGGTGGCGTGAAGAACGGCGTCTGCTTCACTCGGATCGGCGACCAATTGCACTTCCGACGAGGCTTTCAGCCGTTGAATGATATGGTCGCGGATAAGCGACGGGAGCTTTTCGGTTCCCTGCCAGTCGAGCGCAATTCGCTTCACCTGCGAAGAACGCACTGCGCTTTGCGGGCGCACCCGCGATGGGGAAAGAATCACAAAACACAGGGAAGCGAGGGCTAGGAAACGGAAGAGTTGGACCGGCAATGGCAATGAAGATCTCATTGAGCACATCGGGTGCACGGAGTTGAGTATACCTAAGGGATAGTCTGCGACGCCGCAGGCACTTTGGGCCGATACAAAACCCGACGCCAGTGACGTCAGGTTGCTGCTTCGCCGCGGACTTCGAGTTGCGCCGGAACCCGGCCAGCCCACCTATGTCACAATTTCTGCGCCAGCGGCGTTGTTAGGACATGGATGCGAATAGCCAGGTAGTGGATGCGGCGGTCAGTGAAGAATCCCCTTTCGACCTTGAGAGCGCGTTCCGTGCGCACTACGGGCGAATCGCCCGAATCATCACCAAGCTGGTCAGGGACCCCGTGCGAGGCGAGGATCTAGCAACCGAGACGTTTCTGAAGCTGTGGCGGCATCCGAAGGCACAAGGTGAAAGTGCGCCAGGTTGGCTATACCGCGTCGCTGTGCGGAAGGGTCTGGACGAATTGAGGCGACAAAAACGGCGCGAGTGTTACGAGAGCCTTCTAAGGCTGACTAGAATGGACGCGACGGGTGGCTGAAGCCGTAAAAGACGTGGCGACGTACAGCGGTATAAACCTACATCGTGTTATCGCGCGCTCAGCTCGCGCCAGCGGATTCCAGCCAGCGCTTCAGGATGGGCTGATACTTTGGATCAACGTCCAGGAAGACGACACCCGCTCCCATATTGGGCGTGGAATAAAGGATTTTTGCGTGGGTTTCGAACGTTTCCTCGCCTGCCGTTACTCTCAGAGTGACCATCGTCCCCGCCGGAAACGGGTTCATCATATCGAGATAGCAGCCGTGCAGGCTAAGCTCACTGACTCGCGTGACCACGCGCACTTGCGAGGCATCCTCGCGCAGTTCGGCATGAGCGATGAAGGAAAATCTGGGCGTGCGGCGACGCTCCTGTTGCATGCTGCCCCCTTGTAGGCTGCCCGGCTTCTCTTATCGTATAGCGGCCAGCTCAGCGTGCACCAAGTAAAACAAACCGGTGTACCATGAATGGCACTTCGCGAACACAAGGGAGAAATTCCCATGAAAACTTGGCGAATTTGTACGCTGGCGATGGCGGTGACACCGTTCGTAGCAGCCCAGAACGCAGTTGAGCCCGCCGCGGTGCCGGTCGAAGAAGAGCCGCACCACCATGTTGTGCTGAAAAATGAATGGATTGTCGTGATGCGCGTGTCGATTCCCGAAGGAGAACGCACTTTGTATCACACGCACGGGCCAGATCGTGGAGCGGTTGGGCTATCGAAGAGTGTCATCACGCAGCAACCAATGAACGAGTTGGAAGGTGCGCCCCAGCCCAGGCAGCCCGGCGACATTTCGATGAACACCGGATCCGCACCAGTGACGCACCGGGTGCACAACGTGGGGCCAGGGACGTTTGAGGTGGTCGACGTCGAGTTTCTCCAACGGCCGCATGAGGCGCCTAAAGCTGCGGCAGCGGAGGTAATCGGAGAGAATCCCTGCGCCAGAGCCTACCGGTGGACGCTTGCTCCGGGTGCCACGTCAGCCATGCATACGCACGAGCGGCCGTACTTGATCGTAGCGGTGACAGGGTTTCCACTTAAAATGACGGCGCCGGATGGCCAGTCGGCAGCCCACGAAGTGAAGGCCGGCGATTTTCACTGGGTGGATGCCAAAGTGACCCACTCGCTCACAAACGAGGGCTCGGCCGAGGCGCAAATTATAGAGATCGAACTGAAGTAGCTGCCTCGGCTTTTTGCGGGCGAATCTTCCGCTGCATTCCCGCTACGCCAACGCGTGGCTAAGTCTGGTCCCTCAATAGTCCGTCGCGTTTACATAGGTTACAATTTCCTTTTGCCCTTTCGCATTTGGGGCCAGTGAGAGGTGACCGGATGGGTGGTCTGAGGAGGAGTGGTCTGTGTCGAGGCAGAAAACTGGTGCGCACGGGTCGGTTTTTGCTGGTTCTGCTTTCGTCCCTTTGTGCGATTTTGCAGGCACGGGCGCAACAGCGGCGTGAGCGCGAGCCCAACTCCGCCTACGCGGAACGCCGCGCCAAGCTTGCTTCGAACATCGATGGACCCGTTGTCCTGCTCGGCTACACCGGCAAAGAGGAAGAAGCGCAGACTTACCTATTCGCGCAGGAAGAGAACTTCTACTATCTCACAGGCCACAATGAGGAAGAGGCGGCCCTGATTCTGTTGCCTCCGAACGGGAGCAAAGCCAAGAAAGATGACCTCGAGGGGTCGCGCGAAATCTTTTTTCTTCCGCCGAAAGATCCACGCAGGGAAAGATGGAACGGCGTACGAATGTCTCCGAGCGATCCGGGGATCGAAGCGCGTACAGGCTTTGCCGATGTGAAACCACTGCCGGAACTCCGCGCGACCGTGGAGCGGCTTGCCAAGGTTTATCCCAACTTCTACGCCGTACTTCCCTACCAAAGAGAGCTTGGCGGCTATCCACACGAGAAAGAGAGTGTGGACTGGCTAAAACAGGCCGCGCCCCAAGTAAATATTAAGGACATCCGGGGGAACATCACAGATTTGCGGATGGTGAAGTCGTCGACGGAGATTGTCCTGATCCGTGAGGCCGTAAAGCTTTCCGACGAGGGGCAAATGGAAGCGATGAAGATGCTGCGCCCGGGGCTGTGGGAGTACCAGGTGGCGGCAAAGATGGTGGAGAGGCATGCGATGGGCGGCTCGGAGGCGGAAGCTTACGCTCCGATCGTGGGCGCGGGGCCAAATTCGACGGCGCTGCACTACGACAAGCTCGGGCGCAAGGTTGAGGACGGCGACATCGTGGTGCTCGACGTGGGAGCGCAGTATTCGGGCTACGCCTCGGATATCACGCGGACGCTTCCGGCCAACGGCAAGTTTACGCCACGCCAGCGCGAGATTTATGAAATCGTGCTGGCGGCGCAGAATGCCGCAATTGAAGCCCTGAAGCCGGGTATGGATATGTGCCGCAAGGGCGACAAGAGCGTTTACAAAATCGCATACGACTACATCAACTCGCACGGAAAGGACCGGCAAGGCAAGCCGCTCGGGCAATACTTTGTTCACGGGCTGGGGCACAACATCGGCTTGAATGTGCACGACCCCGGCGACCTCTGCCGACCGATGACGCCGGGCATGGTGGTTACGGTCGAGCCGGGTATTTACATTCCGGAAGAAAACCTGGGCGTGCGCATCGAGGACGATGTCCTGGTAACGGACACCGGCCATGAAGTGCTGAGCGAAAAACTGCCGCGAAGCGTCAGCGAGATTGAAAAGACTATGGCGGACGCGGCCGCGGAGCATCGCGCTGCGGGTGGACCCGAAGCCGCAAAGCCTTAGCCTGCGATAGGCTTGGGCCGCACACGCGCTTTGCAGGACGAGGGTGCAGCCCGGCCAAGCTAGAGAAGGACTACTTGTTGGTCATTGAGTCGACGCGGGCCAGGAAGTCACGGTGGCCCTCGGTATCGAGCAGCGAGCCAAATCCAGCCCATCCCGCGGGGTTCTTCTTTTCGTCATCGTCGATTGCAGCGTTGAATTTGTCGATTCCCTCAGCGCCATTGGCAACAATGGCGACGCTAAACCAGTCAGGGTTGCGCGAGTGGACGCTTTCCTCGTCAATCGAATAAGAGTGAAGGGCACCATCGGCAAGAAGTTTTTCGAGCAGGGCAACCATGGTTGCTTTCATGATTTTGCCGTCGGGGTCGCTGGCACCGCCCTTGTATTTCCAGTTCCCAACACGGAGATAACCGTTCTTGAAGCTGCCGGGATGGGAGTTGTAGTCGCGGCTTTCGAAGATATAGTCCCAATGCTTTGAAGCGGCAAAGATGGGCCCCGTCGCGTCCGGCTGGGAGCGGAGACCTTCGAGTACCTTCATAAGATTCGCAATCGAGCTTGCGGAGAACCACGAGCCGTGCGTCGGCGCACCTTCCTGGTGATTGAGAACCGAAAAGGAGCCGCATGAAAGCAGCGTGCCGTCAGCAACGAGTTTGTTCATGGACTCGCCCGTAGCTGCCTCTGCTTTTACGTAATCCCCCCACATAGCACGCGGTATGGCCCACTCAGAGACATACGTGTACATCGGGGGCTTTTCCTTCGTGGGAGACTGCGTCCATGCCGTCGTCGCCAGCAAAGCTGCGATCGCCAGTGCACACAACACAAACGTGAATTGCATAATTCGCTTGCGCATTCCATTCCTCCTGATGTTTTTCCGCCTGACACGGATGAAAGGACAGGTGAGACTTTGGCGAGATACTATGCTTCGCCACAGGCAATGTCAACGAATCGAGATTCCAAGAAGGTCGACAATGGGCCGGTTATAGATATTAGCCGCCGGCTACCATTGAGTGCAGCGCGCTGCCCGAAGGTGCAAAAAAAGGTTCTTGACGACGTGCCGACCGGCCTTCCGGCTGTGTTCCTTTATCAGCTGCTGATTGGAGTTCGCAGTTGTAACAACGAACTTCACCGCGATGGACAAGCATCTGGCCAAGCACCCGGACCGCTGGGATCCGCGAAAGCCGAACCATCCGTGCTACTCAAACCTAATGGAGAAAGATTTTTCTCCCTCTCTCGGGAAAGTTTGTCGCCACGGTTTAATTTCGGGGTTTGCGGGTACGTCAGCCAGCGAAATCCCGGATGCGGTTCACCAACTCCGGCGCGTGCTGACGCTGTAAAGGCATCCTTAACCACAAAAATGTAGCGACTCTTCGTGAAACACGGAGAAATCGAACTCTCATCAACTTCCGAGACTCGCGAGCATTGCGACGAAAAAGCACCGCGGTCACCGATCTGAGCCCTACGCACTCACGAATCAAAGCGAAATACCACCCGTGTTAACAATTCCGCACGCGTCCTAATCGAACGGCAAAACGCCCGACAGGAAGTTGACCATCTTTCCCTTTAGCTCTTCGGCATGGGTTTCAATCTCCTGCTGCGCCTTCAATAAACGCAAAGACGGCGTAGGTGGGTCGACAAGCAAGGTCCACTCGTATTTGAGCTGCCGCGCGTGGTGAGCTTCGAATGAATTGTCACTACGAGCTTCGGCAATTTTCTGGCAAAACACCGCCAGAATGTTCAGGTCCATCCTTTCAAGTTCTTGCTTTTTGCTTGGCATGCGGAGCATTCCGGCCTCCTCACGGTCGTCGAGGGCGGAAAGACCATCAGATGAATTGAGTAAGGTTTTCCTTGGGTGGGACCCTCAGTATAACACCGAGTGGCCTTACCGTCGAGTTAACAACAAATTAAGGCTTGCCCCGATTCTACATGCGAGTCTCGCTCGCTCCGGCGACAGAAAGGACATTGCTGCCACCGTGGCGGTCGGACCGCCTTGTTTTCCCGGACGCGACGGATGAACAGCCACCGAGACACACCAGCAGTCAGTCCCTGATAAAGAGGATTGGGCTTGGTTCGTTCCAACCGCTGAAACATCGGCCGAATCTTCTAACCTCGACGAAGCCCAAGGTGATAACGAACCGAACGAACCACAGCCCCAGGAAGACCTCTTACAATCATTCCAAGCGACAACTCCCCATGCAACACGTGCTCATACAACTCTTGGTGGATGAAAGTCTGAGGTTTTGGAAACCCTTTTGCAGCGAGAGGATGATCGGGAGCCAGGAACATGACTATATCTTGCTGATAGAACCACTCCACCGAGTCGTTACCTAAAATCTGAGGCCGAATCGGATCTATCGCACTATATCCTTCTTTTTGAAAAAGGTTGATCCAATATGGCAGGTATTGAGGATTTATATGATTGACCCCTGTCGGCCCTGGAGCCGCCGCCGAAAAAAGAACGCAATCGGCGAGGCGAGCCAAATCAGCGACTAGCCCCGCTGCTCTGTGTTCTGGAAGGTGCTCAGCAAGTTCTAGACATACGGCAAGATCGAAAGTGCGATCGAATTGAAACGACTTCGTCAAGTCTCTCGGAATAAATCTGTCTTCTGGAATCCTCAGCAGCGCGCGATCGACATAATCCCCATCAACACCCCATACGTCTTCAATCCCACGAGCCATGAATTCGGCCGCCCATGGGCCTACACCACAACCCACGTCGATGACACTCTTGACCCTGAGGAGAGATAACACGAGCGGAACAACAACGGCCGCGGAACGAGCCGAGCCACCTACTTGACCAGTGAAGAACTGGCTCGAATAGATCGCACCCAGATCCTCGGCAAACAACCTGTGCCTCGCTCCGAAATGGAGACTTTCGATTTGGCCGGGGGACGCAGACTATAGAACAGAGTCCCGTTAGAAGCAATAGATTCTTCTCGGAGAAAGTGTTTGTGAGCCTCAAGGGAGATGCCACTCACAACACAAAGGATGAGGATAAAGATGCGTCACATGCCTGAAGAAAGCTAACCGGGCTGGGCCGCGACCTCAAGTCAGGAAAATGGGGCCACCGGGAATGCAAGGTCGCATCGACCTGGATCTCCTCGTCTCCCGGCTGGTGAAGTCGTACCGACGAATTTATTTCTCCCGTTTCGGGCTTGGTCTGCTTCTGGCGGCAACGACCAGGCCAGGCCGTCGGCGACGAGCGTCTGTCGAGTGTTTGTGCATACGACAAGACCATTGCAGTTCAGCTGCTTAGATTTCGACCAGGGGCAATATTCTTCCCCTTATGGGGACTCCCGTTCTCGTTACTCGCCGCGATCTATTGAAAGAACAGCAGTTAGCACGGCTTGAGAAATGCGGTTAATGGGAGAACCCAACCTGTAAATAACGCGAGCAGAGGACAGGGCTGTACCTGGACAACAGCGCCAAGTTCGGACTGTTGCAGCAGTAAGGCGCTCCGCGATGGTGGTGAAAGGTCTTCCTCAGGGTCAATATCCGGAGAAACTTGATCATGCTTTTCAGAACGAAGGGCTGTGCATCTGTAGCAAATGGCGGGTTCTGGGCGTTGGTGTTGTGTCTTTCCGCGGCCGGAAACGCTTCTGCGCAATCGAGTATTGGAGTGAGTCTATCCCCCCAGCTTACGGGCCTAACCACGGGGCAAGCGGTCTCGCTCACCGCTACAGTGACCAACGATGCGCAGAATAAGGGCGTGACGTGGAGCGCCACAGGTGGGTCGTTTACACCTTCGGGGTCCCTTACGGCGAAATACACAGCGCCCGCAACCGCCGGCGTTTATACTTTGACCGCCACAAGCGTGACCGACGTTACCAAAAGTGCCAGCCTAACGTTCGGTGTTACTGACCTTCTCGGCGTCTTCACGTATCACAGCAATCTCTCGCGTGATGGAACTAATGCGAACGAATATGCTCTCACGCCGTCGAACGTCACGAGCATCACCTTCGGCCGACTCTTTTCGTGTTCGGTGGATGGGGCCATCTATGCCCAGCCGCTATGGGCTGCTAATCTGGCGATCGGCGGAGCCAAACACAATGTTGTATTCGTGGCTACGCAACATGACAGCCTGTACGCTTTCGACGCGGACGCGTCTCCCTGCGCTCAACTGTGGCATGTCAGCCTGATTGACGCTGCCCACGGAGGCAGTAGTTCAGAAACCACAGTCCCTTCAGGACCGTCCGGCCATTTGGTTGGCGGAGGCGCTGGCGACATTACTCCAGAGGTAGGAGTAACCGGGACACCGGTCATCGACCCCTCTTCCAACACGCTTTATGTTGTCTCCAAATCGGTGATTCCCTCCGGTCCCACCTTCTACCAGAGATTGCATGCTATCGACATAACAACGGGCGCGGAAAAGTCAGGGATGGGAAGCCCGGTGACGATTGCAGGAACGTACCCGGGAACTGGGGATGGCGGAACGACAGTAACCTTCAATGCGGGACAGCAAAACCAGCGGCCTGCGCTCGCTCTGGCTAACGGGGTAGTGTACATCGCGTGGGCTTCGCACGAAGATACCGGCCCGTACTATGGCTGGGTCATGGGCTTCAATGCAGCGACTCTTGCGCAAACCGCAGTGCTCAACGTCACCCCGAATGTGGGTTACGGCGGGATCTGGATGGGTGGCGGGGGGCCGTCGGTGGACTCCGGCAATAATCTGTACCTGATTACCGGCAACGGGATATTCGATGTAACAAACAAGACCGCTCCCAACAATGATTACGGGGACTCGTTTCTGAAGCTGACCAGCGGTCTCTCGGTGTCGCAATACTTCACCCCTTCGGACCAAGCCAACGACAATGCTAGCGACGCGGATTTTGGATCGGGCGGCTCCGCCATTCTCGTGGACCAGCCGGCGGGCCCGGTGCAGCACTTAGTGATTGGTGGGGGAAAAGACGGTTACCTCTACTTGTTAAATCGCGACGCAATGGGCGGACTCGGTGATGCCAACGCCTGGCAACGGTTCAATTTTGGCAGTCCGATATTTGCCACCGGAGCCTTCTGGAACGACACGTTCTACATGGCAGGGGTAAGCGGCCATCTGCAGGCTTTTAGCTTCAATACGACTACAGGACAATTCAATACCGCAAACGTATTGCAGTCGGCAGAAACATATGGATTTCCTGGAAGCACACCCTCGGTAAGCGCGTCGGGAACCACCAACGGGATTGTGTGGGCCTTGGATAACAGCAATTACTGCACCAACCAGTCTCCGGGATGCGGCCCAGCAGTGTTGCACGCTTATAACGCGAGCAACCTGGCTACGGAGCTGTGGAACAGCACGATGG
>Ga0207862_1000136_pt1 | contig 20162 bp, 19 predicted proteins | sample LuqExpMetageno81_FD_187838 | JGI IMG/M metagenome (GOLD analysis project Ga0207862, IMG submission 187838) | Tropical forest soil microbial communities from Luquillo Experimental Forest, Puerto Rico - Sample 81 (SPAdes) | ecosystem: Environmental > Terrestrial > Soil > Tropical forest ... | reverse complement strand
CACTCTTCAATTGCACAGCGCGGCGTTACCGCTTTTTATGCGATTTTTATGTCCGGTTAATAGGACGTCGCTACCCGTCTAACGAGACAATTCGGCTTTTTATCAATCGCTGAAAGGGGCCTTTAAAAGCAGGCCGCTAGTCTCTGCGCAGTCTCCATGGTGGAGCGCTAGGGGCGAACAATGCAGATGTTGAAGAAGTTTCTACGGGACGAGTCCGGTGCGACTGCGATTGAATACGGCCTGATCGCGGCCCTCATTTCGGTTGTCATCATCACTGCTGTTACCACGGTCGGCGGCAACCTTAAGACGACCTTCAACTCAGTGGGTACCGCCCTCGGCGGAGCTTGACGCCTATCCGCCAGTCGAAATAGTCAGCATGATTGCTCCTCAGCCCCGGCGAACTTCGCTGAGGCTTTTTTCTTCCGCTCTGTCGCGAAATGACGCGATGGACCACAAGCCCGCATTCGCGCATTCGCGAAATGACCTGCGCCAAACAGAAAGACCGCCTCGCGGCGGCCTTTCCACAACCGGAGAGATGCAAGTCGGCAGCCGGAGTGGATGAAGAACCGGAATACAAGCGCGTCATTGATTGAGCCGCGCCTCAACGCCGCCCTCGGTAGTAGCGCCACATCGCGACGCAGAGCAGAGCGAAAGTCACAGCGGCGATTATGTAGCTGGCAGGATCAGAAGCAGAGAGGCCGTGTGGCAGGACGATTTGTAAAAGCATGAGTTGGATCCGTTCCCGCCCGCAAAGCTCTCCCTCCATCCGGCTAGGCAGGCGCTCGCTTCGCGCTCGAATCCTCGCCCCAGAAGGACGGCCATCCTTGCGCTCCCCTATGGCGAGCTTGGACGTATGTAGTGCCGTGAGTAAAGCCTAGACTGGGCGAAAAAGCTCAGTCGTATCAGGACTGTTGCCATCGCGCCGCGGATTGCACGAGTATCCGATCCTCCGCGAGCGCGAACCACATCGGCGTTTTTTTCCGGTCTCGTATCGGTGTGCTCGCAGAAGCTCGTGAATGGGACGACGCAGCGATTGGCCCGTCCGAGCCCGCGCCGCCAATGCGCGCTCTTAGTGTTACGGATGTTGGTTACGGGCGCCGTGTCGAACCGCGGAGGGCAAGGCATCCCCCACCGTCCATTTTCAACTCACAAACGCCGTAGCCCCCCCGCTCAGCAGACGTTCGTTGTGACAACCCTTTCGGACGGCAGGGACCACTCGACATTGTCAGGTCGATCTAGAGCCTTCCAGCTGCACAAGAGACTGTTCTGCTTCTGTCGCGCTCTCATAGATGTGAGGCGCGACGCCGCGCTTCTGTAGCGCATCGCCGAGCTTCATCCGCAGGAAGCCGCTGGTCGTATAACGAGTGACGCCCGAGTAATATTTATCCATCAGCCCCCGGACCATCGCCGAATATGCGTCAAGCAATTCTGGCTCAATTGTGAAGTTGTCGTAGTTGACGATCGCATTCACGCGTTTTCCGAGCGAGCCGATCCGGTCGACGACGATACGCCGAACGTCCTCGATGTCGCGCTCGTTGCGCATGGCGAACCGTTCCAGATTAACAAAAAATCGGTTATTTGCATCGTCGTAGGTGAAGCGCTGCTCGAGCGGGATCGAGAGCATGTCGTCTCGCAGCCCCATAGGCTCGAGCCTGAAGATCCGCTTGTCCATCAGCATCGGCTTCTTCGGAACGACCGGCACGAAAGCCATCTTTGCGAGGATATCCTTCTCGACATCGATTCCCGGCGCTATTTCCGTAAGCTCGAGGCCGTCGGCCGTTAGCCGAAACACGCAGCGTTCGGTGACGTAGAGAACGGGCTTGCCGCTCTGCCGCGCGACCTCTCCCGAAAACGTCACGTGCTCGACGCTTTTGACGAACTTCTTGATATCGCCCTCGCGCAGGATTCGCAGCAACCCATCCTTGCAATCGATGACCAGCGCACCCGCGACAAAGGTGCCAGTGAACACAACCTTCTTCGCGTTCTGGCTGATATTGATGAATCCTCCGGCACCTGCGAGGCGCGGGCCGAACTTCGAGACGTTCACGGAACCGTGCTGATCGGCTTGCGCAAGGCCGAGGAAGGCGACATCGAGCCCGCCGCCGTCGTAAAAATCGAATTGGTACGGCTGGTCGAGTACCGCCTGGGTATTCGTCGCGGCGCCGAAATCCAAGCCGCTCGCCGGAATCCCGCCGATCACACCGGGCTCGGCGGTGAGTGTAATCAGGTCGTCGATCTTTTCCTCGTTGGCAACAGCCGCCACCCCTTCCGGCATACCGATTCCGAGATTAACGACGCTGTTCGGCGTGAGTTCGAGCGCCGCGCGTCGGGCGATGATCTTACGCGCGCCATATTCCATCGGCGGCAATGAGCCCGCCTGGGCACGGATTTCTGCGGAATATGCGGGATTGTACGGCGTCGCGAACGTTTGCCAGTGATTTTCTGGCTTCGCCACAACCACACAATCCACCATAACGCCCGGCACCTTGACCTGGCGGGGATTGAGCGAGCCGTTTTCGGCCACGCGCTCGACTTGGGCAATCACGAGCCCACCTGAGTTTCGCGCGGCCATCGCGATGGCGAGCGCCTCGAGCGTGAGCGCCTCCTTCTCCATCGTCAAATTCCCGTTCGGATCAGCCGTCGTCGCTCGAATGATGCCGATGTTGATCGGGAACGTCTTGTAGAGAAGACACTCCTGCCCATCGATCGCGATCAATCGGACGATATCCTCCTTCGTCCGCTCGTTCAGCTTGCCGCCTCCGTTTCGAGGATCGACAAACGTACCAAGGCCCACGCGCGTGATATGGGCTGGGCGCCGAGCTGCGATATCGCGGTAGAGATGCGTGATCACTCCCTGCGGAAGATTATAGGCTTCGATCTGGTTTGTGACGGCCAGGTGCTGCAGCTTCGGCACAAGCCCCCAGTGCCCGCCGATGATCCTTTTCACCAGCCCCGGCTGCGCAAGATGGTTGAGGCCGCGCTCTCCCCCGTCGCCTTGGCCGGCCGCATAGACAAGGGTTAAATCGCGTGGATGCCCCGCCGTCTGCGAGTCCGGGTCACCGGACCCGACAAACCGCTGCTCGATCGCCGCCGCTATCTCTTCAGCGAAGCCGATGCCGACGAAACCGCCTGTCGCGAGCGTATCGCCATCACGAATGAGGTTCACGGCATCGGCGGCCGAGACGATTTTGCTCTTCTCGTTTCGACGCAGGAAAGGCAAAGCGGGGTGTTCGACCATCGCGCTAGTCCCGCCACGCCGTCCGGATCACGGTCTTGAGCATGTGTTTGTCACGAGCAGCGGATGCATGTTACGCGCCCGAGCGCTTCCGGGTCTCCTCCGCGAAATACACCGAGACGAGGGTGATGACCGCGAGCAGCACCATGTACAGCCAGATCGACCACGTCTCCGGTTTGTAGGCTCCCATCAATCCTGTCGCAAGCCGCCATAGACCCGTGCAGCCCCATAGGCCCGCTCTGCTCCTCAGAGCAGACGTCGTTTGCAAGTTCGGCTTGGGCCGAGATGGCCAAACGCGGACATTCCGCGGTGCAGGTACTGTGCCCGCTTTGCCCAGCGCACCCGTGTTTGTCCTGGCAGATCAACTCACAGTCCAGTACCGCATCTCGCTTCAGCCGTGCGGCTTCCTCCACTATCTGCGGATAACGTTCGGTCCAATCGGCAGCGTTCATTGCGAACAGCCGCACGCGCCTGTCTCGAGTGTGGACCTGAAGGCGGTAGCCGTCGTGCTTTACCTCATGCCCCCAGCCAGGGCCGCTGGGCGGCTTTTTTGAGAGTGTCGGACGGCAGCGATGGATGAAGCCCCGCGGCCCACTCCTGAGCGCCCACTGCGGGTTGCGCGCCGCCACAACATATTCGGCCGCGTAGATTTCGGTCGAGGCCAAATCGGGGCTGGCTTGGAGACCGGCCTTGGCGTGCTAAGGTACAGCAACGAAAATTCGGGAGGCAATCATCGTGGGCAAACTTGTCGGTCTGTGTGCGATTTTAATCGCATGGAGCGCACCAGCTTTCGCGCAGAAGGCGGATATTCAAAAAGCGAACTCACATTGGATCGACCTTTTTAACAAAGGCGATTATGCCGGCGTCGGCATGCTTTATACATCCGATGCTGTCGCCCTTCCGCCCGATGCAGGGATAGTAAGGGGGCGGCAGGCTATTTCTGCGATGTGGAAGGACTTTGGGACGAAGGTCGGCGAACCGAGCCTAACCACAGTCGAAGTGAAACGCCTGTCGCCCAGGGCAGCGCGCGAAATCGGAACATTCACATTAAAAACAATAGGCGAAAACCCTCAGCAACTTTCCGGCAAGTACGTCGCTATATGGGAAAAGGTACGAGGCGGATGGAAGCTCTCAACTGACATTTGGAATTCAGGTCAGTAGTTTAGAAAGATGCCGAGCGCGGCAAAGTCGGCTCCTATCCGGCTTTTCGATGCTGGCCTCCGCTCCTCCGAGGTAGCCGCTTTCTTGCCCGAGATTGGCAGCAGCATTTCCCTTTATCCAGGAATTTTTGTGCCCTTTGGCCGTGCCTCTGTTGACCTAGTCATCGGCTGCGACGCAACGCTTCGCCGCAACGCCTCCCATTAAATTGACAACAGGTGCCGGAGCTCGGCCTGACTTGCAAGTTAGTTACCGATCTCCAACTTGCAATATAATATATATGACTTAACACCAAGACAGGCTCGGCGCCGCATTCTCGTCGTCGAGGACGATCCGGACACGGCAGGGCAACTCGTATGGTGCGTTATGGACATTGTGCGGGTTCGCTATCTTCTTGCCGTCTGTCAAATCTAAGACAGGATGTTTGCGGGAGCAGCGGGTCGAATATGAAGAGTTCCTAAGGCGCATTGCCGTACACCTCAGAGGCTAAACACGCTCGCAAAACGCACCCTCTACAACAATTTGGAACGGGACGAGGAGTTCGCGAGACCCATGGTTCGTCTATGACGATAGCTCTTTCGAAGACCCGTATCGGGGTCATTGCCAAATCTGCAGTTCACCAATTCATGCGAAGCCCGATCTTTCCGTCGTAGGCGAAGCCTTTGCCGTCGAAGCGCTCGTTGTCGGAAGCGTTGGCGAACAATTCGGTGTTGCGATTGATCTGGCCGCTGATGCCTGCGTTGATTTCGCCCCAGGTGCTGCGCAGGTCGGGATCGCGATGCCGACACGAAAATGCCGGGATCGGCGTTCAGCCCGATTGCATGACTCGGCGGCTGATTGGCCTCACGATCGTATTCGTCCTGGGCGCGGCATGGTTCGCCGTTTCTCCCCTCATCGGGCTTTCGCGCCTTGCTAATGCCGTGGCAGCCAGGAACACCTCTGCACTCGACCAGAGGGTTGATTTCGCTCGGCTTGGCAGATCGTTAGCCCCACAGATCGTTTGGGCTTACCTCAATAAAACAGGTCGCGCCAAAATGCTTGGGCGTAACGCCAGCGCGTTGATTGCTGGCGGCAGTGCGTCCATCGCGGATGCTATTCTAGGAGACCTGCTCAATCCCGAAGCCATGCTGCAGCTGCTCGACAGCGGCGGTTGGGACACTGCCGACCTGCGGGTTCAGAACGCGTTAGCACCATTCCCAAAAGGCGACCTGAAATCGCTGTGGGAGGCATTCCAGAGCGCCGAATACGGATTAGGAAATTTTTACGTAAGTCTTCCTGCCTCAGCAGTTCCCGCCGAGCAATACCGCATCAGACTGCAAGTCCTGCAGTGGAATTGGAAGCTAGTGGCGATCGATCTGCCCCAACATGTAAGAGACCAGCTTGCTGACGAACTGATCAAGCGCGTAGGAAGCTAGAGCTCTGCCCCTGCCCTGTGCGCGGTCGGCGTGGGCCGCCCTATTCGGCGATGTACCTAGGCATCGGCCATTTTGCGTTACAGAAGCGATAACCGGTTCCTCGTCTGTTCGTAAAAACGCCGGACAGTCCTTCTGCCAATGACGCCGCTTACCGATCATTCTGCAGGCCGGTGAGTGGCGGGTTGCGCTTGTCGAGCGCGGGCTTGCCGGTCGCCGGATCGATCGGCGCCGACCTTCGCGCGCCAAAGCCCGACCGGAGAGGCGTGCCGACGTACCGAGCGCCAGGATGGCTGACGCTACCAGAAGCGCTTTTATGCTTTGTCCTTCTATTCGATGGGCACGAACGGCCCGCCGCCGAAACGGCAATTGATCTGGCAATAGCGATCGCAACGGTCTGTCAGTTTGAGGCAAATGCCCTGCGGAACCTCTCTCAAGCAGTCGGGAAATCCCCAGGCGCAATACGATTGGCACCCTTTCCAGCACGCGCCGGCCGCGTAGACCGCCTCGGAGGCCGCACTGCGCGGAAATGCCGGCTCTCGCGGCGTCGCTTCCACAACGATGCCCGTTCCAAACAGGCCCGCGGCCACAACAATCGACATCACAATGCGTCGCATGAAGCCTCCTATTCGAGAAGCATAAAGCTGCTCGTGGTCGGCGGCTAGGCATTCCGGAACCGCTGAGCGGGTTGCCATTCGGCGCAATCGCCATTAGCTGCATCCCGGCATGTCCTCCCCTGAGACTGAGAAATCCGCTCCGAAGGTGAGCTTCGTCTCCCTCGGCTGCCCGAAGGCGCTGGTCGATTCCGAGCGCATCGTCACGCGCCTGCGCGCCGAGGGCTACGAGCTCGCGCGCCAACATGCCGGTTCCGACCTCGTCATCGTCAACACCTGCGGGTTCCTCGACAGCGCCAAGGCTGAATCGCTGCAGGCGATCGGCAGCGCGCTGAAAGAGAATGGCAAGGTCATTGTCACCGGCTGTATGGGCGCCGAGCCGGAGCAGGTATCGGCGCAGTACCCCGACGTGCTGGCGATCACTGGGCCGCAGCAATATGAAAGCGTGCTCGAGGCGGTGCACCACGCGGTGCCGCCGCAGCACGATCCCTTCCTCGATCTCGTGCCACCGCAGGGCATCAAGCTCACTCCGCGACACTATGCCTATTTGAAAATCTCCGAAGGCTGCAACAACCGCTGCTCCTTCTGCATCATTCCGAAGCTGCGCGGCGATCTCGTCTCACGTCCGGCCGCCGACGTGCTGCGCGAGGCCGAAAAGCTGGCCGCTGCGGGCGTGAAGGAACTGTTGGTTATTTCGCAGGATACCTCGGCCTACGGCCTCGATTTGAAATACGCGCCCAGCCGCTGGAAGGACCGTGAGGTACGCGCCAGGTTCATTGATCTCGCGCGCGAACTGGGCGACCTCGGCATTTGGGTTCGCCTGCACTACGTCTATCCCTATCCACATGTCGACGAGGTCATCCCGATGATGGCCGAGCACAAGGTGCTGCCCTATCTCGACATCCCCTTCCAACACGCTTCGTCTGAGGTGCTGCGCCGGATGAAGCGGCCCGCCGCGCAGGAACGGACGCTCGAGCGCATCGCGCGCTGGCGCGAGATCTGCCCCGATTTGACATTGCGCTCGACCTTCATTGTCGGCTTCCCCGGCGAAACGGAACCCGATTTCGAGTACCTTCTGCAGTGGCTCGAGGAGGCGTCGCTCGATCGCGTCGGCTGCTTCAAATACGAGCCGGTGAAGGGCGCGCCGGCGAACGATCTTGCGGAAGCCGTGCCGGAAGAGGTGAAAGAGATGCGCTGGCACCGGCTCATGCAGGTGCAGCAGAAGATTTCGGCGCGCCGTCTGAAGCGAAAGGTCGGCACGCGCCAGCAGGTGATCATCGACGAGGTCGGCCCGACGGTGGCCAAAGGCCGCTCCATGGCGGATGCGCCGGAGATCGACGGCGCGGTCTACCTTGCGAGCCGCCGCCCGTTGCGCGTCGGGGAGATCGCCAGCGTGAAGATCGAGCGCGCCGACGATTACGACTTACACGGGACCGTGGTCGGCTTCTAACCTTCCGTCATTTGACGAAAATCAAGGTTTTGGACAGCAGTCAGAGCACCTTCGCGGTAAGGTCGTTCGCATGCTGATCGCACTCTTTGCCGATATCCATGCCAACCGGCAGGCCTTCTCCGCCTGCCTCGACGCCGCATATACGCAAGGCGCGGAGCGTATCGTGCTGCTCGGCGACTATGTCGGTTACGGCGCCGATCCCGAATGGGCCGTCGATACCGCCATGGATCTCGTCGCGAAGGGCGCTGCCGCGGTCCTCGGCAATCATGACTTCGCCGTCGGCGATCCGGGCGAGAGCATGAATCTCGAAGCGATGATGGCGATCGAGTGGACGCGGCGGCAACTCGGCCGCGAAGCACGCGATTTCCTGGCCGGTCTTCCGCTGACCGCACGCGAAGGCAACCGGCTCTATGTTCACGCCGATGCCAGCGCGCCGAACGACTGGAATTACGTGGTCGGCACGTTCGAGGCCTCCCGCAGCATGGCCGCGACCGAGGCCCACGTCACCTTGTGTGGGCACGTGCACCGGCCGGGCGTCTACAGTATGTCGCCGACCGCCAAGATGACGGCCTTCACGCCGGTCGCCGGTGTGCCCATCCCTCTCCTGCCTGGCCGTCGCTGGCTCGTTGTGCTTGGCGCTGTGGGGCAGCCGCGCGACGGCAATCCCGCTGCAGCCTGGGCGCTGCTCGACACGGTCAAGCAGGACATCACCTTCTGCCGCACGCCTTACGACGTCGCTGCCGCCGCGGCTGCGATCCGCGCCAAGGGCCTGCCGGCCTTCCTGGCCGAACGGCTGTTCAAGGGCATCTGACATGGTCAAGCCTTTGATCACCCCCGCCACCGAAATCGACGGCTTCCATGTCGAGGAACGGGTGCACAAAGGTGGCATGGCGACCATCTGGCGCGTCACCAAGCCCGGCATCGACGTGCCCATGTTGATGAAGGTGCCGTATCTCGGCGAAGGCGCCGATCCGGCCGCGATCGTCAGCTTCGAGATGGAGCAGATGATCCTGCCGCGGCTGAAAGGTCCGCACGTGCCGCGCTGCATCGCGGTCGGCGATCTCGCCGTGCAGCCTTATCTGGTGATGGAGCGCGTCGAGGGCACATCACTGTTGCCGCGCCTGAACGACCTGCCCCTGCCCTATGATGAAGTGGCGCAGATCGGCTGGAAAGTCGCGACCGCGCTCGACGACCTGCACCGCCAGCATGTCGTGCATCTCGACGTGAAGCCGAGCAACATCATGCTGCGTCCCTCCGGCGAAATCGTGCTGCTCGATTTCGGTCTCTCACATCATCAACAATTGCCCGATCTGATGCAGGAGGAATTCCGCATCCCGTTCGGAACGGCCCCTTATCTTTCGCCCGAGCAGCTAAGGGGCATTCGCAGCGACCCGCGCAGCGACCAATTTGCGCTCGGGGTTCTGTTGTATTTCTTCTCCACAGACGTGCGTCCGTTCGGCGAGAGCGAGCGGCTGTCCAACATGCGCACACGGCTGTGGCGCGACCCGGTTCCGCCGCGCCGCCTGCGGCCCGACTATCCGCTGTGGCTGCAGGAGATCGTGCTGCGCCTCCTAGAGCCGACGCCGTCCTGGCGGTATCCGACGATGGCGCAGCTTGCCTTCGACCTCAGCCATCCCGAGCAGGTCAAGCTCACGACGCGCGCGGAAAAACTCAAGCGCGACACCTTCACTCAAGTGCTGCGACGTCGCTTCGATACCGACCTCACCTGGCCGACGGCGCGCGCGTCGACCGTGCCACTGAGCGCAGCACCAATTGTCGCCGTCGCGATCGATCTTGCCGCGACCTCCTCGCTCAACGAGGCGCTACGCGCGACGGCGCAGAAAATCCTGGCGACGCTGCCCGCGGCGCGGCTCGCCTGTCTCAACGTCAACCGCCATCACCGGATCGCGCTCGACACAACGCTCGATGCAGAAGGCCATAACAAGCAGATCGACCGTCTCGTCGCGCTGCGGCATTGGGCGCAGCCGCTGAAGCTCGATGAAGCGCGGCTCACGGTGCATGTGCTGGAATCGAACGATCCCGCCGGCGCAATCCTGGAATTCGCCGAGAACAATCGCGTCGATCACATCCTGATCGGCGCGCGCGATCCCTCGCTCCTGCGTTCCCTGCTCGGAAGCGTTTCGGCCAAAGTGGCTGCGGAAGCAACGTGCAGCGTCACAATCGTGCGACCGCTGCGCGAAGTGGCGCTCGCGTCATAGTGAGCCGACGACCCGCCGAACAGCGCTCATCAACGCATCCAGATCGTCTGGAGAGATCGTGAAAGCCGGCGCGAGATAAACGACGCGCCCGAACGGCCGAACGAAGGCGCCTTCTTCGACAAAGCGTGCGCGTAATTTCGCCAGATCGTCGATACCGTCGAGCTCAACCACGCCGATCGCGCCCTTCACACGTGCATCGGTGACTCGCGAGATCGATCGGCAGGGCTCCAGCCCATCCCTCAGCGCCGCCTCGATTTGCGCGACCTGCGCCTGCCGCGGCTCCGTTTCGAACAGATCGAGCGACGCATTCGCCGCGGCGCAAGCGAGCGCGTTCGCCATGTACGTCGGTCCATGCATCAGCGCTTTTGCCGGATCGTCCGACCAGAAGGCCTCGAAGACCTTTGCATTCGCGATGGTGGCAGCCAGCGGCAGTGTGCCGCCGGTGAGCGCCTTCGACAACGTGATGATGTCGGGCGCCACCGCAGCAGCCTCGCAGGCGAACATCGTGCCGGTGCGGCCGAAGCCGGTAAAAATTTCGTCGAAGATTAGCAGCAGATCGTATTTGTTCGCGAGCGCGCGCAGGCGCTGCAGCACCTCGGCGCCGTAAAAGCGCATGCCGCCCGCCCCCTGCACCAGCGGTTCGACGATGATACCCGCCAAAGTTTCTGCATTGCGTGCAAGCAGCACGTCCAAGGACGCATGCCGCTCGTCGGTATCGGGCAACTCGGCAATGATCTGCTGCGGCAGCATACCCGCGAACAATGCGTGCATCCCGTCGTCCGGATCGCACACCGCCATCGCGCCTGTGGTGTCGCCGTGATAGCCGCCCTTGAACGCCAGAAAGCGCGTGCGCCCGCGGACGCCGCGGTTGATCCAGTACTGGACGGACATCTTCATCGCGACTTCGACCGCGACCGAGCCAGAATCGGAAAAGAACACGCGCGTCAGATCGCCGGGCAGCAAGACCGTGAGCCGCTGCGCGAGCCGTAGCGCCTGCGCATGCACGAGGCCGCCGAACATCACGTGCGGCATCTCGGCGAGCTGGTGCCTGATCCCCTCGTCAATATGCGGGTGATTGTAGCCGTGACACGCCGTCCACCAGCTCGCGATACCGTCGATCAGTTCGCGGCCGTCGGCCAGCACGATGCGTGTGCCGTATGTGCGCACGACGGGAAGCGGTGTCGCGCTCCGCATCGGCGCATAGGGCAGCCAGACATGCGCGAGGCCGTCCGCATACCAGTTCGGCAACGCATTATTTTCGCTGGCATTCGGAGCCATTTGGCGCTTCCTTTACCCCCTGATGCACTCGCTCGACGCCTTTGCGCAAGCCAAACTGGACGCGCTGGAGAAGCGCAATCTCCGCCGCGCGCTCGCCGAAACCGCGCGCGAGGACGGGGTCTGGGTGGAGCGCGGTGGCCGTCGCCTGCTCTCCTTCTCGTGCAACGATTACCTCAACCTCAGCCAGCATCCGACGATCAAGGCCGCGGTCATGACCGCGGTTCAGGAGTACGGCGCCGGCGCCGGTGCGTCGCGCCTGATCACCGGCAATCATCCGCTGTATGCAGAACTGGAGGCACGGCTCGCCCGCATGAAACAGACCGAAGCGGCGGTTGTATTCGGCTCGGGCTATCTGGCGAATGCCGGCATCGCGCCCGTGCTGGTCGGGCCGGAAGGCCTGGTGCTGATCGACGAATTGGCGCACGCGTGTCTGTTCGCCGGCGCGCAGCTCTCGCGCGGTCGCGTCGTCAAATTCCGCCACAACGACGTCGCGCACGTGCGCGTGCTGCTCGCACAGCATCGCAATGAATACGACCGCGCCCTGATCCTGACGGACGGCGTATTCTCGATGGACGGCGATCTCGCGCCTTTGGCGGAGCTGAACGACATCGCGCAGGCGCACGACGCGTGGCTGATGTCGGACGACGCGCATGGCTTGGGCGTGGTTGGCGGCGGTCACGGCTCGAGCGTCGCAACGGGCGCGCATGTGCCGCTGCAGATGGGCACGTTGTCGAAAGCGGTCGGCGCCTATGGCGGCTATCTCTGCGCTTCGGCGCCGGTCATCGAACTGATGCGCAACCGTGCGCGCACGCTCGTTTATTCGACCGGCCTGCCGCCGGCCGTCGTCGCCGCAAGTATCGCCGCCCTCGATTTCATCAATTCCGAGCCGGAGTACTGTGCGCAGCCGCTAAAGAAGGCGAAGCACTTCACGCAGACGCTCAGCTTGCCGGCGGCGCAAAGCCCGATCGTGCCGATCGTGATCGGCGGCGAAGACGAGACGCTCGCCGCCTCGCGCCTGCTTGCCGACCACGGCTTTCTCGTCGCCGCCATCCGGCCGCCGACAGTGCCGGCGGGCACCGCCCGCCTGCGCTTCACGTTCACCGCGCAGCACCCGGACGAAGAGGTTGCGCGACTGGCCGGTCTCGTTCGCGAACACATCCTCCCGCGTGCATGACCGCGTATTTCGTCACCGCGACCGGCACCGACATCGGCAAGACTTTCGTCACCGCCGGCCTTATCCGGTATTTGCGCCAGTCGCACCAGCCAGTCGGCGCGCTTAAGCCGGTGGTCAGCGGCTACGAACCGTCCGTTGTCGAGACCAGCGACCCCGCCGTGTTCCTACGCGCGCTCGGACGTCCGGTCAGCGCCGAAGAAATTGACAAGATCGCGCCCTTCCGCTTTCGCGCCCCGCTCGCGCCCGACATTGCCGCAGCACGCGAAGGGCGTGCGGTCGACTTCGACGCGCTAGTTGCCTTCACGCGCAAGGCGGTCGCGGCACACACGGGCCTCATGTTCATCGAAGGTGTGGGCGGCATCATGGTCCCGCTCGACGCCCGCCGCACCGTGGTCGACTGGATGGCGGAATTGAATTTGCCCGTGCTGCTGGTGGTCGGCGGCTATCTCGGCACGATCAGCCATACGCTCACGGCGCTCGACGTGCTCGCGCGACGCGGGCTCAGCCTGAGGGCAATCGTTGTGAGCGAGGGCGAGCGCGATACCGTGGCGCTCGACGATACGCTCGCAAGCATTGTCCGCTTTGCCGAGACGACGCCGGTGATCGGCCTCCCGCGCCTGCCCGGCGGCCTGACCGAGCATCCGGCCTTCGCGCAATTGGCGACGCTGCTCTAGCGCGAGAGCAGCGTCTCCATCATGCCTTCGCAATTGATCAGCGCATGCAGCACCATGGTGAGCAGCGTCGATCCGGACACCCAGCGCATCCAGCCGAGCAGCACGCCGAAACCGAACACCTGCCCGATCACGAACCAGTCGTATTGCACGTGCATCAGCGCGAAGACAACGGACGTCAGGATGATCGCCGGCCACACATCCTTCGGCTCGCGAAACCAGCCCTGAAACAGGAAGCCGCGAAACAACGTCTCCTCGCCGATCGGCGTCACGATCACGACCGCGAGCCACAGCAGCGGCAGCCAGCCGCGCACGGCAGCCGTCGTGTAAATGTCGTCCTGGAAAGAGGTGATCAGGTTGCGCCCGGCAAGCCAGCTCACAACATTTGCAAGAATGATGAAGCCAATGGTGCAGAGCACGCCGATGATGACGTCGGCGCGGCGCGGCAGCCGCCACGCCAGATACTCGGACGCCGTCGCGCCCGTGCGTTGCGCCAGCATCGCGAGCAGAACAAGCTCGATCGGCGTCGAGACGAAAATGATGATGCTGACGGATATGCCGTCGCCGGCCAGGTCCGGCAGCTTGGAGATCGGCAGGCCGTACCACCAGACCAGCGCAGCGAGCGCGACCGTCTGGCCCACGATGAGAACGACAGCGCCGAGCGCGAGCGTCGAAAAGCGGCCCCACGGCCTGACAGGGTCGGTCATAAATGTCCTCGCGGGGCGCGAAAAGATTCGGACCGCCTATAACAGTAGAGGCGGTCCGAAGAAATTGCGTCGCTGAAATGTCGGGGGATGAAGCCCGGCCAATGCGTTACGGAATCAGAATCGTCGAGCCTGTCGTCTCGCGGCCTTCCAGATCCTCGTGCGCTTTGCGGGCCTCCTTCAGCGGGTACTTCTGGTTGATCGGGATCTTCACCGCGCCGGAGCCGACCTTGTCGAACAGATCGGCAGCGATGGACATCAGGTCCTCGCGCTTGGCGGCATAGTGGTTGAGCGTCGGCCGCGTCGCGAACAGCGAGCCCTTCGCCTGCAGAATATTGATGTTGAACGCCTCGATCTGCCCCGAGGCGGAGCCGAAGCTGACGAAGTAGCCGAGCGGCCGCAGGCAGTCGAGCGAGGCCGGGAAGGTCGTCTTGCCGATGCCGTCATAGACGACGTCGCACAATTTTCCGCCGGTGATCTCCTTCACCTTCGCAACGAAGTCTTCGCTGCGATAAAGGATCGTATGGTGGCAGCCGTTCTTTTTGGCGAGCGCGGCCTTCTCCTCCGAGCCCACGGTGCCGATCACGGTCGCGCCGAGATGGTTCGCCCACTGGCAAAGGATGAGACCAACACCGCCCGCCGCCGCGTGCATGAGCAGCGTCGTGCCCTTGCCGACCTTGTAGGTGCGGTTGATCAGATACTGAGCGGTCATGCCCTTGAGCATCATGGCCGCGGCCTGTTCGTAGGTGATGTTGGCCGGCAGCTTCACGGCGCGCTCGACGGGCAACAGGCGTTCGGCCGCATAGCCGCCCAGCGGCACGACATAGGCGACGCGATCGCCGACCTTGATGTCGGTGACGCCGGGGCCGACCGCTATGACCTCGCCCGCGCCTTCGTTGCCGGCGACGAAGGGCATGCCGACGGGCGACGGATACATGCCCATTCGGAAGTACGTGTCGATGAAGTTCACGCCGCTGGCGTGCTGCTTGATCTTGATCTGGCCTTGCCCGGGCGCCGGAACCTCGATGTCTTCGAACGTGAGGACGTCCGGACCGCCGTGTTTATGCACGCGCACTGCCGCGACCATGTTTCACCTCTTGAATGTTCGGATGTCGTTATCGGGCCGCGATCATAGGCAGGCCAAGGCGGAGCGCAAGGCGGGCCACTATCGCCCTCCTGCCACGTTCAGGACACTGCCGGTGACGTAGGAGGCGGCGTCCGAGAGCAGAAAAAGAATGCCTTCGGCGATCTCGTCCGGTGTGCCCGGCCTGCCCATCGGCAGCAGCGGCGTTATCCGCTCGAGGCGCCCCGGCGCGTGAATCTCGGTGTCGGTCACGCCGGGCCGCACGGCATTGACGCGGATGCCCTCTTTTACCACCTCGCGCGCGAGCCCGAGCGCGAGCACGTCGACCGCTGCTTTCGCCGCGGCATAGAACACATACTCGCCGGCGCCGCTGGTGACTGCGGCGATCGAGGAGAGCAGCACGATCGCACCGCCCTTCCCGCCTTTCGCGGTCGACATGCGGTTGACCGCCGCGCGCGAGCAGAGCAGCGCTCCCAACAGGTTGACCTCGACCACAGCGCGCATCGTCTCGGCGCTTGCATCGGCGAGCTTTGAATTCTTGCCGGCGATACCGGAACTGTGCACGAAATGCGTCACCGGCCCCAGCGCACGCGCCGCTTCGTCGAACACGCGCTCGATGTCGTCTTCGCGCGACATGTCGCCTTGCAGGGCGATAGCCTTGCGCCCGGCCGCCTGCACTGCCGCGACCACGTCCGCCGCCGCCTTTTCGTTCGACACGTAATTGACCGCGACGTCGTAGCCGTCGCGCGCCGCTAGCCGTGCGGTCGAGGCTCCGATTCCGCGGCTGCCGCCGGCGATGAGCAGAACGGGCATTCAAACGTCCTCCGCAGGAGGCCGGCGCAAAATGCCGGCAAGCAGAAAGTATATCGCAATCAAGCCAAGCGCCCAGGTGACCGCCATGGGTTGTGAGAAGCTGTCGAGGAGCGCCCAGAATGCCAGTACGGCCCATAAGGCGATCAGCAGCACGTTGAAATGGCGCAGTTCGCGCACGCGCACGGGATGCACGAATTTGACCGGCACAAAGCTCAGCACCGCAAGGGCCGCGACGACGAGAAACGAGAGCCAAGCATGCGGCTCGAGCAGGAAAATGTAAAACGCGATCACGTTCCACACGGCCGGAAAGCCGCGGAAGTAGTTGTCCGCCGTCTTCATCTCCTTGTCGCCGAAATACAGTGCGCCGCTGACGCAGACGATCACACCGGCCGCGATCCCCAGCAAACCCGGAATGAGGCCGCTTGCCGCAATCGCGTAGGCCGGCACGAAGACGTAGGTGGTGAAGTCGACAATGAGGTCGAGAATATCGCCCGACCAGCGCGGAAGCGTTTGTGCCACGTTGAACGCACGCGCCAACGGGCCGTCGATCGCATCGACGATCAGCGCGAAGCCCAGACAGACAAACATCGGCTCCCAAAACTCGCCGGTGGCGAAGATGAGCGCAATAAAGGCGAGCGCCGCGCCGCTAGCGGTCAGCACGTGAACGGCAAAGGCGCGAGCCGTCTCGACCGGGCGCACTTAGCCGTTGCCCCAGTCGAGCTTGACGATCTCGGCCGAACGTCCGGTCAGATTCCAATTTCGGCCGAAGCCGCGGAAGCGCGACTTGTCCGATTTCGCGACGATCACGTCCGGCCCGATCCAGTACTGGCTGTTGCGGATCACGACGTTGCCCTGATCCTTGCCGCGCACCGGCGTGATCGCGCCGTCGACGTAGCGCTCGATGCGGATGCGGCGCGTTTCGCCGTCGGTCTCGTAAGAGATCGGCGTCTGGTGCACGCCGAGAAACTGCCCGACGAGGATGGACAGCAAGTGCGTCGTCCCGCCCACGCGACCGGTGAAGATGCGCGTCAGGCCCTTTACGGCCTGGATCGACGCCTTGTCATCGATGAACAGCGCGGCGGTCCAGTTGCCGCGCGACATGATGCCGGGAAGGTCCATCATCAGCCCGAGATTGACGCCGGCGAGATCGACGTCGGCGAAATTCCCGGAGTCGATGCGCACGCCCGCCCAGGTCTGGCAGCGCTCTTCCGTCGGCGGGTGCTCGCCCAAGGACAGCACGCACGGGCAGAACACCGTGCAACTGCACGACAGCGCCATCTCGCCTTTGAGTGTCCAGTTCTCCGCCACGGTTCGTTCCCCCTCGCCGCGACTGTTAGCTCAAACCGGCGCGCCCGGCCAATGAGCTGCAAAGGCGGTAAACAAAAAGGCGATGCCGCCGAGGACCAGGCCGGTGCCCACCACATGGCTGAAGGTGCGGCCGGAGCCAATCTTCTCGATCGCCATCACGATGCCTAGGCCCGCCATCCACACGACATTCATCGTGCCGACCGCAAACATCACCAGCATCATCGCCCAGCAGCAGCCGAGGCAGTAGAGCCCCTGCTGCAGACCGATCCGGAAGACGCCCTTCGGCGTCGCCTGCCAATGCGCGAAGAAGAACGGAAACGGCCGCTGGCATTGCGTCAGGCAGGCGTGCTTGAGCGGTGTGAACTGGTAGAAGCCGGCGCCGAGAAAAACTGCGCCCGAGAACAGTCTGCTCGCCGACGCCATTGTGTGGTCCAGCAACGCAAGGCGCGTGAGCGCAATCTGCGCGATGCTCGCCGCAGCGGCAAAACCCGCCCAGATCAGTCCGTATCCGGCCGCGAGCACCAGCGGCGAGACGATGCGCTCGCCTTTGCGCGCGGCGGTCTCGGCGATCTCAGCATAGGTCAATATCATCGGCCCCGCGGTCGGCAGCATCATCGCCAGCGTCATCGCGGCCCACATCAGCCCAACGACCGCGCCCGGCCCCGCCTTCCCGAACGATGGCTGGCAAAGCGCCTGCAGGGACATCGGCAGCATGCCGGTCAGGCCGCTCCCCGTTCCGCCCATGCTGACGACGAGCCAAGCGAGCGTGAGCCAACCCAGACCCGCCAGCACGACCACGCAGCCGACCGCGATCGCCTTCGGCCGCGCCAGGGCGGCGGCGAGCCCGGCGATGGGTGCTGGAAGGTGAGAGAAATCGGGCGTTTGGCTCATTGCGGTCCTGACGCGGGCTGCATAGCCGATTGCAGCCGCCGCGGGTATCCGGGCGTTTAACGGCCAGACCGCCCGTGCTAGTCGGATCGTAAGGAATTGACGGGGCCATCATTTTGATGCCGAACAAAACGGAAGCCATCGTTGTCGGCGGCGGACCGGCCGGATTGACCGCCGCTGTCGCGCTTGCCGCAGGCGGCGTGCCGACCATTCTCATCGGCCGCAAGCCGCCGCAGACCGACAACCGCACGACCACGCTGCTTGCGAGTTCCGTAACCGCGCTGGAGACGCTGGGCGTCTGGGACCTCTGCCATGCGCAGGCCGCGCCGCTCAAGACCATGCGCATCGTCGACGACACGGGCCGGCTCTGGCGCGCGCCGGAGGTTGCATTCTCCTGCGAAGAGATCGGCCTCGACGCCTTCGGCTACAACATCGAGAATCGCCACCTCGTCGCCGCTCTCGAAGCGTGCGGCGGCACGCTTCCGCTGCTGCGGATGGTAGACGACGATGTGCTGGGCATGGTCGCGGCGGACGATCACGTGCTGGTCGAGACGAAGCATTCGGATGCTTTCACGGCTCCGCTGGCGGTCGGCGCTGACGGCCGCCGCTCGTTGTGCCGGGAGGCGGCACTAATCGATACGACCGAGCGGCGCACGCCGCAGACAGCGCTGACCGTCTGCTTTTCCCATTCCCGCCCGCACCGCGACACCTCGACCGAATTTCACACGATCACCGGCCAGTTCACCGTCGTGCCCCTGCCCGGCATGCGCTCGAGCCTCGTCTGGGTGCTCGGCCCGGGTGAAGCGGAGGAGAAAGCGGCCCTCGGCGACGCTGACCTATCGCTTGAGATCGAGCGCGCATCCCATTCGATTCTCGGCAAGATCTCGGTCGAGCCCGGCCGCGGCCTGTTCCCGCTGACGGTCGTTAGTGCGCAGCGTTTCGCCGCCGGGCGCATCGTGCTCGTCGGTGAAGCGGCGCACGTGATCCCGCCGGTCGGTGCGCAGGGGTTGAACCTTGGTCTGCGCGACGCGGCCGCGATTGCCGAGCTTGCCACGGATGCGTGGCGCACCGGCCGAGATGTCGGGAGCGAGGACCTGATCGTGCGCTACGACCGCATGCGCCGCGCCGATATCGGCAGCCGGACAATCGCCGTCGATCTGCTCAACCGTAGCCTGCTGACGGATCTGCTGCCCGTGCAGGGCGTGCGGGGGCTCGGGCTCTATGCGTTGCAGCAGCTCGGACCTTTGCGCCGCATGGTCATGCGCGAGGGCGTCGCGCCGGCCACCTCGCAGCCGCGGTTGATGCGGGGACTGGCGCTCTAGTGAAATAGGAGCGGCGGCAAATTTCCGGTCTTCACCAGCCACATCACGCTGGTCAGCGTTACGACCGATAGAAGCGTCCCGACCAGCACCGCGCTCGACGCTTGCTCGACCCAAGCGTCGTACTGGCGCGCGAACACGAACACGTTGAGCGCCGGGGGAAGCGCCGCCATCAGCACGGCGGTCTCGATCCAGATGCGGTCGAAAGCACCGAACAGCGAGAGCAGCAAAAAGACGAGCACCGGATGCAGGACCAGCTTCACCGCGCCGAGATAGGGAATTTCCCACGGGATGCTCTTGAGCGGCCGTAGCGCGACGGTTACTCCGAGCGCGAACAGCGCGCACGGCGCGGCGGCGTTCTGCAGAAATTGCAAGAGACGATCGAGCGCGATCGGCGGCGTAAAATGCACCGAGGCCGAGGCGACGCCAGCCACGCTCGCAACGATCAGCGGATGGCCTGCGACACGGCGCACGACCTCCCAGGCAATCGCAGGCACGCTCATCGGCTTCGGCCGCGCGAGCGACATCAGGAACGGCACCAGCGTGAACAAGATGATGTTGTCGAAGCAGAAGATCAGCGCGACCGGCACCGCCGCCGCCTGCCCCAGGGTCGCGAGCGCGAGCCCCGGTCCCATGTACCCGATATTGCCGTAACCGCCAGCGAGCCCCGCGATCGAGGATTCCGCGATGTTGCCCTTGCGGAATGCCATGCCGATGCCGAACGACAGCGCGAAGGCGCAGAATGTCGCCAACGTCGTGGCGAGGATGAAATCGACGCGCGCAAGCTGCTCGAGCGGCGTCTGCGCGAGAATGCGGTAGAACAGCGCCGGCAGCG
>Ga0207862_1000135_pt1 | contig 20196 bp, 24 predicted proteins | sample LuqExpMetageno81_FD_187838 | JGI IMG/M metagenome (GOLD analysis project Ga0207862, IMG submission 187838) | Tropical forest soil microbial communities from Luquillo Experimental Forest, Puerto Rico - Sample 81 (SPAdes) | ecosystem: Environmental > Terrestrial > Soil > Tropical forest ... | reverse complement strand
ACCTTTTCGAGATTCTGCCGGCCCTGATCCAGGAGATTAAAAAGGACCGGGGACAGGGATCTTAAGCAGGGATGGGATTGCTGAGAAGCTATGGCAAGACCTTTTTCCTGTCATCCTGATCGAAGTAACTGATCTCAACTGCCTGAAAATTCGGGATTCTTCGCGGCGCTCAGGATGACCTGACAGACTCATATGAAATCGCTGGTGAGGAAACTCATCGTAGTTGGCCTCTTGGTTGTGGCGGTCATTACCTTTTATCCACAGGTTAAGCCCCTAGTCGACCGGGCATTATCGCCGCCCGAGGTTCAAAGGCTGGCGCCGGTAGTGCCGCCCAAGGGCATTAAGTATTTGGCAAGAGTTGAAGAGCTTATCTTTGAAATGACCAACCAGGCGAGGCGGGCCCAGGGTTTGGCGCCCTTAGCCAAGGATGATGAGCTGGGGAACATGGCCCGGGCATATAGCAATGATATGCTGCAGCGCCATTTCTTCGACCATACGAACCCCGAGGGCCTATCCATTGATGAACGTCTTTCGAAGGATTACCACCACCGGGTAAACGTTATGGGCGAGAATATCTGGAGCGGTTCGGGCTACGACCCCGGTAAAGCTCAAGATCTGGCCAAAGAAATCGTGCAGGATTGGCTGAACAGCCCCGGTCACCGGGAAAATGTGCTCAGTCCCGATTTTACTCATTTGGGGGTGGGGGTCTCGGCACATCATCAGTCGATCCGGGCTACCCAGGAATTTGTGGGAAGGTTTAGCCTCTGGCCCTGGAGCAACTCATAACTATTTGTTGCCATTCCCTGGAAGAGTCGCTCCATGAAAATGAAAACTTTCATTTAGGCTCTTCCTTTTTTTTCCAAATTTATTTAAGTTTATGTGTTGGTTAATATGGCGAAGAGACGGCAGCAGTTCTTATGAAAGGCCGTGCCTCGCCCTCATAGGTTAAATTAGAGCGATATGACCAGCACCGCACGAGTCGCCCTGGTGACCGGCGCCGCCCGGGGCATCGGCCAAACCATCGCCGTGGCCCTGGCCCAACCGGATCTCAGGCTGTACATCAACGACGTCAGCCCGCCTGAAACCGCGATGGACACCATCCGGGAAGCAGAGGCCAGAGGGGCCCGGGGCAGCTACCTGCAATTCAGTGTGGCCGACCTCGGCCAGGTGGAGCAGGCGGTGGACGGGATCATCAAGGAGAGCGGGCGCCTGGACATCCTGGTGAATAATGCCGGCATCACCCGGGACCAGCTTCTCGTACGCATGAAAGAAGAAGATTGGGACCAGGTTCTGACTGTGAACCTGAAGGGGGCTTTCAACTGCCTCAAGGCGGTGGCCAAGCCTATGATCAAACAACGCTCCGGACGCATCATTAACATCAGTTCGGTGGTCGGGATCATGGGCAATGCGGGCCAGGCCAATTACGCGGCCTCCAAGGCGGGCCTGGTGGGGCTTACCAAGTCTGCGGCCCGGGAGTTGGCCAGCCGCAATATCACCGTGAATGCGGTGGCCCCCGGCTTCATCGAAACGGCCATGACCCGGAATCTGCCCGAAAAGACCAGGGAACTCATGCTGGCTCAAATTCCCTTGAACCGTTTCGGGACCCCTGAAGAAGTGGCACACGCCGTGGCCTTTTTGGCTTCGGATCAAGCAGCTTACATCACCGGCCAGGTCGTGCATGTGAACGGCGGGATGCTTATGGCTTAATCATGAGGAGGTTTTTAGATGGACATTGAGGAGAAAGTGACTGCCATTGTGGCTGAAAAATTGGGGGTGGATAAGGCCGAGGTGACCCCTGACGCCGTATTCATCGACGATTTGGGGGCGGATTCCCTGGACCTGGTGGAACTCATCATGGCCATGGAAGAGGAGTTCGGCTTTGAGATCGCTGACGAGGAAGCCGAAAAATTAAGGACCGTGGGAGATGTCATCAAATTCATCAAAGCCCGGGCCTAAAAAGGAAGTTATCGCCATTGCCTGTGACCACGCCGGCTACCAGTTAAAGACCGAGGTGGTCAAGCAGCTTCACGAACTAGGGGCGCAGGTGGAAGACCTGGGTTGCTCTAACGCCCACGAGTCGGTGCACTACCCTGAATTTGGCAAAAAAGTGGTGGACAAGGTCCTTTCCCGACCCCACGGCCGGGGCATTTTGATTTGCGGCACGGGATTGGGCATGAGCATTATTGCCAACCGTTTTCCGGGGATCCGGGCGGCCCTGTGCCACGATGTTTCCACGGCAGTCATGAGCCGGCGCCACAACGATGCGAACCTGTTAGTCCTGGGGGGCCGCCTGATCGGTCCGCAACTGGCCCGGGAGATCGTCCAGGCCTGGCTTACGACTCCCTTTGACGGCGGTCGCCACCAGGATCGCCTGGATCTTTTGGAACAACTGGCCGGGCCCCGGCCTGAAACAAACCGATGAGTATTGATATCCACCTTAAGGATTGTCCCCTGATGGAGGACCTGTCCCGCACCGACCCGGAAATCTACGGGGTGATCGAACGGGAGTGCCAACGCCAGCTGGGGCAGCTCGAACTCATCGCCTCGGAAAACTTTGTCAGTCCCGCGGTGCGGGCGGCCCAGGGTTCGGTGTTGACGCACAAGTACGCCGAGGGCTATCCAGGGCGGCGCTACTACGGCGGCTGCGAAAACGTGGACACTGCCGAGGAATTGGCGATTCAGCGGACCAAAACGCTGTTCGACGCCGAATACGCCAACGTCCAGCCCCACTCCGGCACTCAGGCCAACATGGCGGTTTACTTCGGCTTTCTGAAGCCCGGGGACACCATCATGGGCATGGACCTGGCCCACGGGGGGCATCTGAGCCACGGCGCGCCGGTGACCTTTTCGGGCAAACTCTATAAGGCTGTGACTTATGGGGTTGATCGCAACACCGAGCAGGTGGACTTCGACGTTTTGGCCCAATTGGCCAAGAATCACCGCCCCAAACTCATCGTGGCCGGGGCCAGCGCCTACCCGCGCATCCTGGATTTCTCCCGTTTTGCCGAAATCGCCCGGGATGTGGAGGCCTATCTCATGGTAGACATGGCCCACATTGCCGGGCTCGTGGCTACCGAGCTCCATCCCACCCCGATACCGGTGGCCGACTTTGTCACCAGCACCACCCATAAGACCCTGCGAGGCCCTCGGGGGGGCATTATCATCGCCCGGCCGGAGTATGCCCGGACTCTGGACAGCCATGTCTTCCCCGGCATTCAGGGCGGGCCTCTCATGCATGTCATCGCCGCCAAGGCGGTGGCGCTCAAGGAAGCCTTATCCCCCAACTTCCGCCGTTATCAGAAGCAGGTACTGGCTAACACCCGCACCCTGGCCCAGGAGTTTCTCAGCCTGGGATACCGCCTGGTGGCGGGGGGTTCGGACACACACCTTATTTTGGTGGATCTCACGCCCACCGGGCTCACCGGTAAGGTCGCAGAGGAAGCCCTGGGTTGGGCCGGTATCACGGTGAACAAGAACGCCATCCCCTTTGACCTCCAGCCCAAGACCATCACCAGCGGTATTCGCCTGGGAACCCCGGCAGTCACCACCCGGGGCATGAAAGAGGGGGAGATGCGCACCATCGCCGCCTTCATCCACCAGGCCCTCTCCGGGCCGGACGACCCGGACAACCTGGCTAAGCTTTTAGCCCAGGTCAATGAGGTTTGCCGTCACTTTCCCCTGTATGCCAAGGAGTGGGAGGTGTGACCACCCGGCCTAGGCGATAGACCCTCGTCAGGCGGCGTTCATCCACAGACCGTCTTCCCATGCGCTGCCCCTTCTGCCACAGCAACCAAAACAAGGTCATCGACTCTCGCCCCAGCCGGGAAGCCAACGCCATCAGGCGGCGGCGGGAGTGTCTCAATTGTCAGCGCCGCTTCACCACCTATGAGCAGGTAGAGGAGACCATGCCGCTGATCATCAAAAAGGATGGGCGGCGGGAACCCTACCAGCGGGCCAAGCTCTCCGAGGGCATCAAGAAGGCCTGCGAGAAACGCCCGGTCTCCATCGACGTCATCGAACAATTCCTGGATGAACTGGAACGGGAGATGTTGGAGAGCGGGCAACGGGAAATGCCCTCCACCTGGATCGGAGAGCGGGTCATGAATAAACTGCGGGATTGGGATGAAGTGGCGTATGTGCGCTTTGCCTCGGTGTATCGCCACTTTACCGATGCCACTGACTTTATGGCGGAAATCCGGCGCCTTCTTGATTCCCGGGGGGATAAACCGAAATAGCCCAAACCCTGGATTTCTTGGGAAATAATATAATATATTATTTTATAAATTTCAGTAAGTTATAGAATTTTAAATCGACATATTCTTGAGAAGTAAGAATCATCATCTGGTCTTCCAGCCGCATGAATCCTGCCCACACTGACGAGCATTACCTGAGAATAGCCCTCAAGCTGGCAGCCAAAAGCGCCGGTTGGGTCTCGCCCAACCCCATGGTCGGCGCTGTGGTGGTTAAGAAGGGCGTTGTGGTGGGACAAGGCTGGCATCGGCGTTACGGCGGTCCGCATGCCGAAGTGGAGGCCCTCAGGGAAGCTGGGAACCGAGCCCGGGGAGCCACGCTGTACGTGACCCTCGAGCCCTGCAATCACCATGGCAAAACCCCGCCCTGTACTGAAGCAGTTCTTGCAGCCGGAGTGAGCCGGGTGGTGGCGGCCACCCCCGATCCCAACCGCCGGGTCAGCGGCGGGGGTGCTGCCTTTCTCAGGGAAAAGGGGGTGCAGGTGGAGATGGGCCTGCTGGCGGGGGAAGTGCGGCGCCTGAATGAGGCCTGGTTCACCTGGTTAGAGGAGGGTCTCCCCTTTGTCAACGTCAAGGCCGCCTGTTCCCTGGATGGCAAAATCGCCACCCGCACCGGCGATTCCCAGTGGCTTACCGGCGAGGCGGCAAGGAATTTCGGCCACCGCCTGCGCCAGGAGTGCGACGCCATCCTGGTGGGCATCGGCACGGTGTTGGCCGATGATCCGCAACTCACCACGCGTCTAACCCGGAGGCGGGGGAAAGATCCTATCCGGGTGGTTCTGGACAGCCGCCTGCGCATCCCCCCGGCAGCTACGCTCTTGCACCTTAAGTCCTCAACACCTACCTGGATAGCAACCACCATGGCTGCGCCACCGGAAAAGGTCCAGGCCCTGAAAGCCCTGGGCGCCGAAGTCCTGTTCATGCCGGACGTGGAGGGCCGGGTGGCCCTGGAACCCCTGCTCCAGGAGCTGGGCCGCCGGCGGGTGCAAAGCCTCCTGGTGGAAGGCGGGGCCGAAATTTTAGGGGCCTTCCTCGATCAGCGACTGGTGCATAAATTTTACTTCTTTTATGCCCCCAAAATCCTGGGCGGCAAGGACGCCTACCCTGCCGTGGCCGGCCGGGGCGTGGCCTGCCTGGCCGAGGCTCACCAGGCCCGGGACCTCAGCCTGCGGCGGCTGGGCCCTGACCTTCTGGTATCGGGATATTTAGACAAATCCTGAAGGACGTACACCCGGGATGAAGAAGGCGTTTTATAAGAGCCTCGCCGAACGCCTGCATCAAGAATTGGGCGTGCGGATGGAAGACGTGTTCGTCAATCTGGTGAAAGTCAAAAAGCAGTACTGGTCCTTCGGAAACGGCGTGGCTCAATATGCTCAATATGCCCTATAATTCATAGGAGGAATGCCGAATCCGAGGTATCCTCTGACTGACAGTGCCGATAACTGGACAATTTGAGGGAACAGGCCAGAAGTTTCCACAGGCAGGAAAGCCTGTGCCACCAATTCCCTCTCCCCTTCAAGGGGAGAGGGCCAGGGTGAGGGGTGAGTTGCTTTTGGCCCTCTCACCCCAACCTCTCCCCCGCAAACAGGGGAGAGGGGGAAAGCTTTGCGACCATTCATTTATCAAGAAGAAATGCGGAATCGTGTCGGGGCACAGATAATCATGGTTCTTCCGAAAATCGGTAAATTTCTGCCGGACACTACTGGGGCCAGGGGGGATTTGGCCCTACTCTCCCCCCATTCTCATTAAGGCGCTCCTCGCCTCAGAGGCGCTTTCAGCGCGGCGACAAAATCCCCGATCTCTTTTACGGATTTAGATCCTTTGATCTTGGATACCCGGTTGACGATGGCGCTCCCCACCACCACTCCGTCCACGTAAGGGGCCAGGCCCTTGACCTGTTCAGGGGTGCCGATGCCAAAGCCCACGGCCACGGGACATTTCACCAGTTGGTGCGCCTCCTCCAATTCCCGGATTAATTCCCGGGGCAACTCGGTTCTGGCACCGGTGATACCGGTGACCGAGACATAATAAAGGAAACCCCGGGTGAGGCGGCCGAGGGTCTTGAGGCGGTCCGGGCCGCTGGTGGGTGCCGCCAGGAAAATGGTGGCTACCCCCGCCGACCGGGCAGCCTCCCGCCAGGATTCCGCCTCCTCCGGGGGGAGATCCGGGATGATGAAGCCGTCCACCCCCTGTCCGGCGGCATCCTCTGCGGCCTTGGCCAAGCCATACTTCAGGATGGGGTTGTAATAACCCATAAGAATAAGGGGCATATCAGTTTCCTGGCGGAGACTCCCGGCCAGGGCCAGCACGTCAGTGAAATGCACTCCCGCTTTCAGGGCCCGGCCACTGGCGGCCTGGATGGTGGGGCCGTCCGCCAGGGGGTCGGAGAAGGGAATCCCCAACTCCAAAAGGTCAGCCCCCCGGCCCGCAATCTCCAACGCCAGGCGCCGGCTGGTTTCTATATCGGGGTCCCCGGCTGTAATAAAGGGGATCAGGGCTTTTTCACCCTTTTCCTTCAATCGCCGGAAAACCTGGTCAATCCGCGTCACTTCGCACCTCCATCACCATGTGGTCATTGGGGGAGGGGGCTAAGGACCGCAGGCTCCTGGCCTCCCCCCAACAATCTTACTCCTTCCCCAACGCCTCTGCCACAGCTTCCACGTCTTTGTCGCCCCGGCCGGAGAGGTTAACGATGATAATGTCCTCTTGGCTGTATTGGGGGGCCAGCTTATTCAGCTGGGCGATGGCGTGTGAGCTTTCCAGGGCCGGCAGGATGCCTTCGGTGCGGGCCAGGAGTTTAAAGCCCTCCAGGGCCTCCTCGTCGGTCACCGACACATATTCAGCCCGGCCGCTATCCTTGAGGTAGGAGTGTTCCGGCCCCACCCCGGGGTAGTCCAGCCCGGGGGCCAGGGAATGGGCTTCCTGGATATTGCCCCAGGCATCCTGCAGCAGATACCCCATGGAACCATGGAGCACGCCAACGGTACCGGCGCACAGGGGAGCGGAGTGGTGGCCGCTCATGAGGCCGTAGCCCGCGGCCTCCACCCCCACTAAACGCACCGGATCGCCCATAAAGGGGTAAAAAAGGCCCATGGCGTTGCTGCCGCCGCCCACACAGGCCACTAGGACCCGGGGCAGCCCCCCGGTCTGGCGGCGCACCTGGTTTCTGGCTTCCTGGCCGATGACCGCCTGAAAATCCCGCACCAGCATGGGATAGGGGTGCGGCCCGGCCACCGAACCGATGACGTAATGGGTGTGGCGCACATTGGTGACCCAATCCCGGATGGCTTCGTTCATGGCGTCTTTTAAGGTGCAACTGCCGGAAGACACCGGGACCACCCGGGCCCCCAGAAGCTCCATGCGCATGACGTTCAGGCGTTGGCGGCGGATGTCCTCGGTGCCCATGTAGATTTCGCACGTGAGGCCCAAAAGCGCCGCCACCGTGGCTGTGGCCACCCCGTGCTGCCCGGCGCCGGTTTCGGCGATGAGCCGGGTTTTCTCCATGCGCCGGGCTAGCAAGCCCTGCCCCACCGTATTATTGATTTTATGGGCGCCGGTGTGGGCCAGGTCTTCCCGCTTGAGGAAAATCCGGACCCCGCCCAGGGCCTCGCTGAGTTGACCGGCAAAGTAAAGTGGGGTTGGCCTGCCCACGTAATGGCGCAAGTGCCAGGACAACTCCTGCCTGAATTCCCGGTCCCGGCTGATGCGGCGGTAGGCTTTCTCCAATTCCAACAAGGCCGGCATCAGGGTCTCCGGCACAAACCGGCCCCCGTACGGCCCGAAATGTCCACGCCTGTCAGGTAGCAATGCATCCTCCTTGATTGCTTTTGGGAAGAAGCTTCATGAGAAAAGTTTCGGGTTTCAAGTTTCCAGTTTCGAGAATCTGGTCAATATGATTTTCTCTCAAAACTCAAAACTCAAACAAAACCCCCTCCCCAACATTCTTAACTGCCTCAAAAAAAGCCCTCAATTTCTGCGGATCCTTTTTCCCCGGTGCGGCTTCCACCCCGCTGGCCACGTCCACCGCGTCCGGCTGGGCAACCTTAATGGCCTGGGCCACATTTGCCGGGGTAAGTCCCCCGGCCAAAATGATGGGCCCCGATTCTTTAGCCTGGCGGGCCAGCGTCCAGTCAAAGGTTTTCCCCGTGCCTCCCGCAGTCCCGGCTTTATAAGTATCAAGGAGAAAGGCCTGCACCGACTCCCGGTAGTCCGGCAAGAGGGACAAGCTCTCCGCGTCCTTGATGCGAAAGCCCTTGATAACCCGGCGTCCCAGGGAGCAGCAGTATTCCGGGGACTCCTGGCCGTGAAGCTGGATCCAGTCTAATCCTGCAGTTTCTGCTATCCCCCGTACCACTCCGGCTTCTTCGTCCACAAAAACCCCCACCGTCATGATAAAAGGCGGCACATTATCGATGATGGCCCGGGCCGCGTCCGGCCTCACCGACCTGGGACTTTTCGGGTAAAAAATAAAACCCAGGGCGTGGGCCCCCAAGTCGGCCGAGAGCCTGGCGTCCATGAGATTAGTGATGCCGCAGATCTTTATTCTTACCATCAACCAAGCGCTCCGCTCAACAGTGGGCCCCAGCCCCGTAGCCGAAACAGCGAGGGATCTGGCACTTCAGGGGGACCCGGTCGTCCACCACAATCTCCTGGACCGGGATGATCTTGGCCTGGGTCGCCCCCAGTTCCAGGGCTTTCTGGCAATATTTTTCCAGGTCCTTGGGAAGCCGGGCCGCTTGCCGGTCCACGGCAATCCTCTCAATCTTGCTCATTTTTCCCTCCCCAGTAATTCTCTCAGCTTTGCTCCTGGATCGCCAGAGGTCACCAGCGTTTCACCGATCAGGAAGGCACGAATGCCGCCTTGCTCCAAGCGGGCCAGATCAGCGGCGCTCTTGAGACCAGAAGCAGCCACCAGGGTCACCCCCGGGGGTGCCAGCGGGGCCAACTCCAGGGCCCGGTCCATATCCATCTCGAAGGTGTGGAGATTCCGGTGGTTGATGCCGATGAGGTCGGCCCCTACGGTCAGAGCGGTCTCCATCTCTTCCCGGGTGTGCACCTCCACCAGTGCCTCCATTCCCAGGGAGCGGGTGAGGAGGAGCAAGGCCCGCAGCTGTCCCCCGTCCAGGACGTTGGTCAGCAGCAGTAGGGCATCCGCGCCCAGCGCCGCGCTTTCATAGACCTGGACGGGCTCCAGGATAAAGTCCTTGCGCAGAACGGGCACCGCCACCTCCACCTTGATTTCCCGGAGGAATTCCGGGCTTCCGTGGAAGAAAGCCCGTTCGGTGAGCACCGAAATGGCCGCGGCGCCGTTTTCCTCATAAATCCTGGCCAGGTCCACCGGGGCTGCGTCCATGGCCAGCGCACCTTTAGAGGGGGAAGCCCGTTTGATTTCCGCAATAATGGCCCGGCCCGGGACCTTATCCAAGGCCTTTTTTAAACTGAGGGGGTTGGGCCGCTGCGAGATGGCTTCTTTAAAGGCCGCCAACTTCCCGGATTCGAAGAGTTCCAGGGACTCCTGGAGTTTGTGCGCTACAATTTTGGCTAAGAAATTCATTTGAATCTTATCTCTTATACTTATTCATTAAGGTACCCTAATTTAAATGTTCTCAAGCAAATCCAAAAAGTCCTCCGCATCTTTTATTATATATATTATCTTTGGCCAGTTTCCTGAAATTATATCCTGGGCATGAGCAAGCTTGTTTCTGATATTTTCAATATCCATGAATAATTTTTTTCCAGAACATTTAGATTTAATTTCTAACTTTTCTTTAAGAATGTTATTTGTTAATAATATTTCGCGCAAATCGCATATCTGAAGACACTCAAGTAATCCAATATCTAACTTCTTTTCCTTACGATCTCTTTGTATTTTTCTAGCTTCATCCAATCTGTTTTCTTTGAGTAAGTTCATCCAATAATCGTCAGAAAAATAATTGTTAATTACTCTTTTACATTGCATTTCAATCATAGATATAAGCCCAAAAATCCACATCCTAACCGGTATTTTTTGAAGATCACCTTTTGTAATTATCCCACCTATTTCTCCAAGAATGATTATAAACACAGTATCATATGGCGAATTGACTATTCTATGAAAAATTTCCTTTATAGATTCATTTTCAGATAGCAATTCATCAGTGTTGAATTCATGAAAATTATCTCCAAGCATATTTCCAGTTATCTTCTGTTTTGTTGCATACCCTGCAATCAACCCTTCTTTTCTTATACCTATTATGTCATAATCTTTTGAATTCATAAATTCGATGACATAAGTTACTGGAGTACCAAAATCAAAAGAGGCAAAGGGTTCAGCTATATCTTTAACTAATATACTACTTTCAAGTAACTTTTTAAGATCACTTATTGTTGATTTGAGATATTTCATCTTGTGTTACCTATGGTATTGAATTAATAAGGTTCCCTCAACTTACTCTCGGCGTCTATCAAACCCTTGTAATCAAAAACACCGTCGTTCTTGCTTGTGACCCAGAGTCTTGGAGCCTGCGCCATCGAAAATAGGAATTTGTGAAGGGGGAAGGCCCACGGCCCTTAGCCCTCTCCCCCGAAACTCTTGCTTTTCTGCGCCAGCGCCGTAAGTTTGGCAATGGCCTTGCCGGTCTCCATGGTTTTGCGGGCCAACTCAATGCCCGCCGGAAAATCCGTGGCCAGGCCCGCGGCGATGAAGGCCGCGGCGGCGTTTAAGGCCACCATGTCTCCCCGGGGCCCCCCCTCCCCTGCCAGCACCCGGCGGACGATGCGGGCGTTCTCGAAGACATCCCCGCCTTTGATATCCGAGAGCGTCGCCCTCTGGAGACCGAAGTCCTCAGGCGTGATGGTGTAGGTGCGCACCGTCCCGTCCTTAAGCTCGCTCACCCGGGTGGGTCCCACGATGCTGATCTCATCAAAGGAGCCTTCGCCGAAGACCACAAACGCACTTTTGGTGCCCAAATTGCCGAGCACTAGGGCCAGGGGCTCGGTGAGGCCGGGGTCGTAGACCCCCAGCACCTGGACGTTGGCCCCCGCCGGGTTGGTGAGCGGCCCCAGGACGTTAAATATGGTGCGAATGCCGATTTCCCGCCGCGGTCCGATGGCGAATCGCATGGCTCCGTGGAGTTGGGGGGCGAAGAGAAACCCGATACCCACCTCATTGATGCACTGGGCCACCTGCTGCGGGGTGAGATTCAGGTTGATCCCCAGGGCCTCGATGACGTCGGCACTGCCGCAGCGGGAGGATACCGCCCGGTTGCCGTGTTTGGCCACCCGCACGCCCGCCCCGGCCACCACAAACGCGGTGGTGGTGGAGACGTTAAAGGTGCTGGTGGCGTCCCCGCCGGTGCCGCAGGTGTCCACGATGGTCTCCCAGTCCACGTTGATTTCGTCCCGGTCCAGGTCCACGAGATTATTGCCCAGGGGGATGCGGGTGGCCCTGGCCCGCATGACCTTAGCCGCCGCAGTGATCTCGGCCACGGTCTCCCTTTTCATGCGCAAGGCCGTAATAAAGGCCCCGATCTGGGCCTCGGTGGCCTTGCCCCCCATGATCACCTCCATGGCCCGGGCCATCTCCTCCTCCGTCAGGTCCTGCCGGGTGACCACCTTGTAGATGGCTTCTTTGAGCATTTGACTTCCTATCCAACGCGATTTTATCCATGAACTTCCGGACCCAGATTTCAGATCTTATTCCTCTTCTTGCCGAAAGCCGATCCTCCGGCGTTTCGGCTCCTGCGGGGCCATGAGTTGCTTCAAGGCCTCGAAGACCATGGCGAACTGGCTGTCATACTTTTCTTCCAGTTCCAGGAGTTTTTTCTTGAGCCCGGCGTGGGAGGCCAACATCCGGCGCATACGCACAAAGGCCCGCATGATCTCGATATTGACCTGGACGGCCCGGGGCGAGTTGAGGAGGCCCGCCAGCATGGCCACCCCCTGCTCGGTGAAGGCGTAAGGGGGATAGCGGCGGCCACCCCATCCCCTTGAGGTCACAGATTGTGATCTCAAAACGGCAAACTCTTCCCTCGTCAATTGGAACATGAAATCAGCCGGGAAACGCTCCAGGTTTCTTTTCACCGCCTGCACCAGGACCCTGGTGGCGACGCCATAAAGGTCCGCCAGGTCCGCATCCAGGATGACCTTCTCGCCCCTGAGCAGCCGGATGGCGCCTTCGACCCCTGCCGGCTTCATTAAATCTTGCTGTTCTGTCACTTTTTCTCCGCCTTGAGCCTTGTATCCTGCTGTTTCCTACAATAAGCTGAGCTCCCGCCAGCCCCTCATCCAGGTCCACTCCTGGAAAAACCCGGCCCCTAAGGCTTCTCCTTCGGCAAGTATTGCGCTGTGTAACCCTGCTGCCGCTTCTGTTCGCCGGCTAGTTTCAAGGCGTAAAGTTCCTGACTGTACCACTCCCGGTTGGCCTCCAAATAATGGCAAAGTACCGGGCTCCAAGCGCACTGGTCTACGATGTTGGCTTCCCATTCCCTTTTTTCGTGAATCCAGAGATTAGGATATTTTTTCAACTGGCTTTCCAGGGAATCGAAAAAATCCAGGATATATTCGGCCGCGGCATGGACTTGGTGCCTCAGGGGATCGTTTGGGTCAAGCTCTTTGCCGGCATAAAAATACGGTCGTAGCCCTGGATGATTGAGGAAAATCTCATCCACGGCCAGGCTCTGCGTGGTGATGTTGTAGTGGCTGTTGCTTTCCACCGATTGCAAGGCATAACTGGTCTGCATGCTGATAATTTTACTCTGATAGATGAGAACTATTAACGTTACCACCACAGTGACGAAATACAAGAAGTAGATGCAAAGCGAGATAAATTCATGCACCTTAATGGCTTCCAGGGCCACGACCTGAGGTTTCTTTTTGTGTAAATAGAAAAGACTGAAGAAGATGAGAACAGTGAACAAGACTATTACAGATAGGACTATGGAAATAATCTGAACTAGATTGACAGATTCGGATGGAACCATCTATCTTCCCTCCCTATCCCGTTGGCAAGCTATTAGGTTTCGTTGATACTTTTCAGCTTTCATGACATCCAATAACGAAGAGAAGACGAACTGCCAAGAGGATCACCCCGATAACCTTTCTTATTTCACCTTAGGTCTTAGGCTGGGTTTTCTTTTTCATAAAATTTCGCGCCGCGGCCACCCCCGCCGCCAGGGCTTGGCGGTTCTGGGCCTCGGTATTCTTGGGCACCCGGGCCCGGAGGGCTTTTTCCAGATTCTCCAGGGTGACAATGCCGGTGAGTTGGGAAAGCGCGCCCAGGGCCACGATATTGGCCATCATTTCCCGGCCGATCTCCTCCCGGGCGATCTTTGTAAAGGGCAGCCCGATGGCCCGGGTGGTGGGCAGGTGGTGCACCAGGCTTGAATCCACAATGAGGGTCCCCCCGGCCTTTATATCAAAGATGTAGGCATCGCAGGCAGCTTGATTCATGGAGAGCAGAATGTCCGGTTTCATGGCCTGAGGGTAGTCGATCTCCTGGTCGCTGACCACCACCTCGCTCTTGGAGGCCCCGCCCCGGGCCTCGGGGCCATAACTCTGGGTCTGGGTTACAAACTTCCCCCCGTGAATACCCACAGCCTCAGCCAGGATCATCCCGGCCAGGATTAGTCCCTGCCCTCCTGACCCTGCCAGCCTGATTTCTAAACGCTCCGTCATATCAGAACAATTCTCATTGTTATTGATATATAATAATTTCTCTTTTGATAAGTAAAATGGCTTATCACTTTTCAATAAAAGCGCATTTAAATAAGTATATAAGCTTGTTGAACGTCCATCTAAGTGTTGTGCTCCTGGCCTTCCAGAAGCCGCCGGGCCTCTTCCCGGATCTTATGATACTCCTGGGTATAAATGGGGAGATTCCGGTCCGTGAGGACGCCGATAGTGATCTTGCCGGTCAGCTCCTCGGGGGACATGGTCCTGGCCTTCTCCACCCTGACGGCGAGCTCTTTTTGGCGGCGCATCATCTCCGCCGGGCCCCCCAGCCGGTTTTTCCGGCCAAACAGAGTATGGCAATGGCTCATGGCCTCCACCACCGCAAAGCCCCGTTTCAGGATGGCCGCCTCGATGAGCTGATCAAGGAGGGTGGCGTGGTACACCGTGCCCCGCCCTACCCAGGCCGCGCCTGCGGTGACGGCCAGCTCGGCGATGGAGAAAGGGTGCTCGACGTGGCCGTAAAGCGAAGTGGTAGACAGCGCGCCATAGGGCGTGGTGGGGGAATATTGCCCCCCGGTCATACCGTAGGTGCTGTTGTTGATGATGACGGCCGTGAGGTTCAGGTTGCGCCGGGCTGCGTGGATGAAGTGGTTGCCGCCGATGGCGGTGGCATCGCCGTCCCCCATGATGACGATGACCTGGAGCCGGGGGTTGGCGAGCTTCACCCCGGTGGCAAAGGTCAGGGCTCGCCCGTGGGTGGTGTGCAGGGTGTTGAAGTCCACGTACACCGGCATGCGCCCGGCGCAGCCGATGCCGGACACCAGGACGATTTCGTCCTTGGTGAAACCAGTCCGGTCGATGGCCCGGATCAGCGCGCCCAGGACAATGCCGTTGCCACATCCCGGGCACCAGACATGGGGGAATTTTTTCTCGTGGCGCAGATACTTGTGAATAAGTTTGGTGACTTCGGCCATGGTTTAGCTCTCAGCAGTCAGCGGTTAGCTTTTTCATGTAGAGCGGTTACCGCCCGCCAAATAAAAATTCATTTTCTGCGGCGGGCAGTTCCCGCATTACTGTGCTATCTGGCGCGGATCTATCCACCGATCCGCTCCCCATCTTTGAAGAGCTCTTTGGGGAGCATCCTTAAATAATCTAAATCTCCCTTCTTCCCATTTTCCGACTGTCATCGGTGGTTGGTTGACTGGTCTCCAATCAATATCGCCTGTGTATGGATTATCAAGTCCCAAGCATCGGTACCGCCCTTCTCCGAGAGATTCAAAAAGATGGAAATCAAAGTCGATTCCAACATTGACTACATTGTAGCGATAATCGGATGGAATGACGCTGCTTCGATTCGTTCCAGGATATCGATTCACTACTAAGTCGATGATCTCGTTTCGCAAAAATACTTCTCCTATTCTATCCTCAAAAACTTCTATAACTTTTGTTTTAATTGTTGGCATAGACTCTCCCTTTACAACTTCGCCAACCGTTCCGCAATTTGATCGGGCGTAATCAGCTTGCCGTCAATGCGGCTCAGAGTCTCCACCCGGGTCAGGCCCTTACCGAGGCGCTTCACCTCCCGGGCGATCTGGCCCCGGTTAAGCTCGGGGACCAGCACCGCCCGGGCCTGGCGCAGGAGGGGCAGGAGGTTCCCCCAGGGAAAGGGCCACAGGGTGATGAGCTTGATGAGTCCGGCCTTAACCCCCCGCTGCCGGGTGTCGTTCACCGCCCGTTTGGCCGAGCGGGCCACCGACCCGTAAGCCACCACCAGCACCTCGGCCTCTTCCACCAGGTGCTCTTCCACCATGTTGATATCGGCATAGTGCTGGTTGATCTTCCGGAAGAGGCGGTTCAGGAAGGGCTCGATCTCGTCGGGGCGCTCCGTGGGAAAGCCTCGCACGTCGTGGACCAGGCCGGTGACGTGGTAGCGGTAACCCGCGCCGAAAGGCGCCATGGGGGGCACTCCCCGGGGCGTGTCCTCGTAGGGAATGTACCACTCCGGCGGCATGGTAGGCCTGACCCGGCCCACTACCTCAATTTCTTCGGGAGGAGGCACAAGGATTTTCTCTCGCGTGTGGGCCACAATCTCGTCCGACAGGATAATGACCGGGGTGCGGTATTTTTCGGACAGGTTGAAGGCCTGCACCGTGACCTCGAAGCAGTCCCGGGTGGTGGCCACGGCCAGCACGATAATAGGATGATCCCCGTGGGTGCCCCAGCGGGCCTGCTGGACATCCCCCTGGGAGACGTGGGTGGGAAGACCCGTGCTGGGCCCGCCCCGCATGACATTGACGATGACGCAGGGGACCTCGGCGATGCAGGCAAAGCCCAGGTTTTCCTGCATGAGGGAAAACCCCGGGCCGCTGGTGGCGGTCATGGCCTTGACTCCGGCCAGGGAAGCGCCGATGACCGCGCCCATGGAGGCGATTTCGTCCTCCATCTGGACGAAGGTGCCCCCCAGAGCCGGGAGGCGCCAGCTCATGGCCTCGCTGATCTCGGTGGCCGGCGTGATGGGGTAGCCCGCAAAGAAGCGGCAGCCCGCGGCCAGGGCTCCCTCCACCATGGCTTCATTGCCTTGGAGCAGCATCGGGCGACCGGATTTATTATTGGCAATCATTTCTTAAAATAGCTCGGATGTGAAAGCAAAGGCTGTCAGCTATCAGCTATTGGCTTTCAGCTTCTTAATGAGAGTGGCCAGCATTTGCTTTATCTCTATAGTCCCCTTATTAAGTTTTTGGTAATCAGAATTACTCAAAAATTGAAGATCGCGAGCGAGTAACAAATGATATTCCAGTTCACAAGCGGACCTCATGGCAATTTTGAGAAATCGTCCAAATTCAGCATCGCCGTTCCTGCCGCATCCTTCAGCGATATTTGCGGGAACAGAAGCACAGGCGCGCCGAATTTGGGAAGTTAACCCATATAATTCACTACCAGGAAAATTTTCTGTGACTTTATACATCTCTATAGTCAGAGAATGACCCTTTTGCCATACCTTTAGATTACGAAAATCCTGCATTTTGTCCTCAAACAAGGTTACTTAAAAGCTGATAGCTGATAGCCGATTAGCGGACAGCTAATCTTCTCCCTCTGCGGGCTTCTCCGTCAGGCACGCCCTGACGCTGATGGCAAAGTCGGGGCAGTGCAGTTCGCACCAACCGCAGCCGGTGCAGCGCTCGGGTTTCACCACGATGGGGGCCCCTTCCTCGTTTAGGGCCAGGCATTCCCGGGGGCAAAACGCGGCGCACAGGCCGCATTGTTTGCACCAGGCCCGGTAGATGTCGATGTCGTATTCTTTGTGAGAGGGCGCCTCCTCTTTGGCAAGGGGCGGCGGAGGCGTTGGGCCGGCTTTTCGGTCTTTCGAAGTCTTGGAAGGTGGCATCACGGAGTCCTATCTCAGTTTCATGGCCCAGGCTGTCAACCTGCGGATAGATTCATCTTTCTCCGCGGTGACAGGACGGCATCAACCTCGCAGCCTTTTCAGGAAATTATTCAGAATATTCATGCCCTCCCCCGTCAAGATAGACTCCGGGTGGAACTGCACCCCGAAGATGGCATGCTCCCGGTGCCGCAGCCCCATGATTTCGCCCACCGAAGTCTGGGCCGACACCTGCAGGCAGGCCGGCAAGGTGTCCTGGCTGACGATGAGGGAGTGGTAGCGGGTGGCCTCGAAGGGAGAGGGGATGCCTTGAAAAATGTCCCGGCCGTCGTGGTAGATGAGGGAGGTCTTGCCGTGCATCAGGCGGGGGGCTCGAATCACGTCCCCGCCAAAGGCGTAGCCGATGGCCTGGTGCCCCAGACACACCCCCAGGATGGGCACCCGGCCAGCGAAATGGCGGATGGCCTCCACCGAAATGCCGGCTTCCTTGGGAGAACAGGGCCCCGGAGAGACGACCAGGTGGCTCATCTGGAGATTCTCCAGACCGGCCAGATCAATCCGGTCGTTCCTAAAAACCTGCACCTCGGCTCCCAACTGACCAAAATACTGAACTAAATTGTACGTGAAGGAATCGTAATTATCTATCATGACCAGCATAACGTAACCTTCCATTTTTGCCGGAGGGGGCGTGGAATTGAGCTGTAAGCTGTAAGCTCTAGGCTATGAGCCTAAGACTTAACAATAAATGCAAGACTGGCTCTTAATTGTCATCCTGAACGAAGGGAAGGACCTCATCTCCTGCAAATTGCGAGATTCTTCTCTGCGCTCAGAATGATACTTTAAAAATAGTTTGGGTTTTACCATAGCCATTTAAGCCCCAAGCCTAAAGCTCATAGCTTAAAGCTCAAAGCCTAGCTCACCATAACCCTTCCTCTGCCAGTTCCAGGGCCCGCATCAGGGCCATGGCCTTGTTCACGGTTTCCTGGTATTCCCGGGCCGGGTCGGAGTCGGCCACGATGCCGGCGCCCACCTGCAGGTAGACCTGGCCTTGGTGGACGGTGAAGCTCCGGATGGTGATGCAGAAATCCAGATTGCCGCTGAAGCCCAGGTATCCCACCGCACCGGCATAGGGTCCCCGGCGCGTGGGCTCCAACTCCTCGATGATCTCCATGGCCCGGACCTTGGGGGCGCCGGTGACGGTGCCGGCCGGAAAGGCGGAGGCGAGCAAGCTGATGCCGTCCTCGCCCGGGGCCAGTTCCCCCTCCACCTGGGAGACCAGGTGCATGACATGGGAATAGCGCTCCACCGTGAAAAGCTCGGGCACGCGCACGGTGCCGATGGCCGAAACCCGGCCCACGTCATTTCTCCCCAGGTCCACCAGCATGATGTGTTCGGCCCGTTCCTTGGGGTCCGCCAGAAGGTCGGCCTCCAGGGTCCGGTCTTCCTCGGGGGTGGCCCCCCGGGGGCGGGTGCCGGCTATGGGCCGGTAGATGATGTGGCTACCCTCCAGGCGCACCAGGACCTCAGGCGAGGCGCCCACCAGCTGAAGGTCGCCCGTGTCCAGAAAAAACATGTAGGGAGAGGGATTGATGCAGCGCAGGGCCCGGTAAAGGTCCAGGGGGTCCTGCCCCAGGGGTGTCGTGAAACATTGGGAGAGCACCACCTGGATGACGTCCCCGGCACTGATATACTCTTTGGACTTGAGGACGATGGCCTCAAACTCCTCCCGGCTGAGGTTGGAGGACAGGCCCTGGCTGGCAACCCGTGGGATTCTTTCGCCATGCGGCACCGGCCGGCGCAGGCGTTCGATGATGTCGTGGACCTCGGCCACAGCCTGATTGTACTGGTGCTGGAGGCTTAATTCGGGAGCAAGGTGAACCAGGGCCACCACCTTGATGGTCTGGCGCAGGTTGTCGAAAATCAAGAGATGGTCGGCCAGCATCAGCCTGGCCTCGGGCATGGGTGCGGGCGGGGTGAGCTCCGGCAAGCGCTCAATAAAGCGCACCATGTCATAGCCCAGGTAGCCCACCAGCCCCCCCCAGAACCGGGGCAGCCCAGGCGCCGCCGCGGCGGTGAAGCCCTGCAGCACCCGGCGCAGATGCTGGAAGGGGTCAACTCCGGGATCCAACCGTTCTATGGCCCCTCGGCGGTCCAGGGTTACCTGGCGGTCCTGGCATTCCATGATCAGGGACGGGTTGAAGCCGAGAAAGCTATAGCGGCCCCACTTCTCGCCACCCTCCACGCTCTCCAGGAGATAGGAGGGACCCTGGTCCCTGAGCTTTTTGTAAGCCGATACCGGCGTCTCGAGGTCCCCCAGGATCTCGCGATAAACCGGCACGACGTTGGCCTCCTCCGCCATCTGCCGAAACGCCGTAAAGTCAGGAATTACCATGGCTGCTCCGTGATAGGTTTTTTGGGGGAGGGGTCTAAGGCTCCCTCGGCCCTCCCCCAAATAACCAAACGAAAAAAAGCCGAGACCTTTGTGGGCCGCGGCTCTTAAGTTGCATTAAAAAACCGAGGCCCCTCCCGTGAGGGGCCCCGTCATATCTTGAAGCTGCTGATGGACGCACCTCACGGACTTCTGAACACGCGCCACCAGCACCAGTTCCGCTTCGCATCTTGCACCATGCTTGTCATTTATCGTGTTCCACCCGAGTTGTCAACTTTTTTTCGTCTGACTGCATGGGGCGGGGAGAAAAGGCACAAAATCTTTATGAGTTAAGTGTAATTGATTACAGCAGGGAATTCTCATAATATTTATCAAGGAAACTCTATATCTATTTAATTTATCATGGTAAATTATTTCAGAAAGATTAGTCAATTACAACCGCCTAAAGGCGGTGGCTTGGAACGAGGCCACCTGAAGGCGGCTCAAGGGGCCAAGGTAAAGTCGCCATCGTGGGAACGCTCTTC
>Ga0207862_1000132_pt1 | contig 20383 bp, 17 predicted proteins | sample LuqExpMetageno81_FD_187838 | JGI IMG/M metagenome (GOLD analysis project Ga0207862, IMG submission 187838) | Tropical forest soil microbial communities from Luquillo Experimental Forest, Puerto Rico - Sample 81 (SPAdes) | ecosystem: Environmental > Terrestrial > Soil > Tropical forest ... | reverse complement strand
GAGGACCTTGATAAAAATGCTCTCTTAAGAGAATGGCTCGGCAAGGTGACGATGTTTTCCAGAGGGTCATTCCTCCTGTTCTGCGGACATAAATAACTGGGCTGAAGGCGGCTCAAGATCCGAATGCATCCATGGGGAATCGGAATTTTCTATGGGAACATTTCATGGGAGCTTTTGATAAAATACAGGGCATTTATAGGCCGGTTGGTACCAGCTGATAACGTCAACCATGCGGTTTTGAAAGGTCGAATGCTTAGGCCTGTTCCTTCGCATGCAGGAGGCCAGGGGTTCAAGTCCCCTCATCTCCACCAATATTTGGATAGAATCACAAAGGGTTGGCAGCCTGTAGCTGTCAACTTTTTTGTTTTTTGGGGGGCTGTGTGTCAGTATTGTGCTAGTGATGGGTATTTTGTGCTGTTACGGCCATTTTTCGGGAGACCCGGGCTTGCAGCGATTTCTCACCGTCGAGGCCTGATGGCGCATGCTTCTGTGAACGGGGATCAGGCATCATGCAAGCTGTCCAACCCCAGGGTAATCATAATCTCATGAAAAATTAACCCGCCATTAACGGCCTTGGCGTAGGCTGAAGCATACATAATGCTTCCTCGCTTATGAGGACCCTTAGACACCGGGGTGCAGGTCGGGCGTGACTCAGGCAAGAAACTCGGTGTGAGCTCTCGATAGCATGAACGATAAGCTCCGGTCATCCGGATGGCTCTTGTGTGATTTTCATATTCACACCCACTGGAGTGATGGTGCAGAATTAATGAAATCCGTGGTGGACCTTTATGGCACCAGCGGTTTTGATGCAATTTGCATCACCGATCACCTCGTTGATTCGCAATTTTGGCAACAATTTCCCCAGGCTCGCGCCATTGCCCCGGATAATTTTGACCGTTACTTGGAACAGATCTGGCAAGAGGCCGGCAGGGCCTGGGAACAATACGGCATGATCCTGATCCCCGGGGCCGAAGTAACCAATCAAACCATGGGGTATCATATCCTGGCAGTCGATATCAAAAGGTTCATCGACCCAGACGACAGTGTTGAGGGCATCATTGAGCAAATTCACCACCAGGGCGGCATCGCCATCGCCTGCCACCCCCATCGCCGAGAGCCCCAGAACGGCCACCTAGACCCCGGTTCCCGCTTTCTCTGGCAACATCACGAGCAATATGCCTCCCTGTTTGACGCCTGGGAAGTGGCCAACCGGGACGACCTCTTCAATGCCGTAGGTTTAAAGAAGTATAACTATATTGCCAACGGCGACTTCCACACCAAAAATCACCTTTACTCCTGGAAAACTCTGGTTGAATGCCCCAAGAACACTCAGGCAATCAAACAAGCCATCAAAGACAACCTGAAGATTGCCCTTTATCTTTTCCGGGACAATAAAGGAAAGGCTAATAGTTTTTAGATTCAATTTAATATGGGTCTTGCTTCAAACTATCTTCAAAAGACTTCCGGCGAGTGGCCATCTTGATACTGAGGTCTTTCAAATAGAACAATCAATAAACTCACCCGGCCTAACGAGGAATTGGTTACACCGTCCTTTACCCGATCGCTGCCTGCCTTCCGATGTCAGAAGCCATCAATTGTGGTTGTTTTTCACAAGTCCTGTTTTCAGACCAATCACAACCTGTGGACCGGTGTATGTGTGCGACCCTTGTTGGGGTCCATTTTGATTGCAGATGAAAAGAAGCCAAACCATCAAGAAAAGAGGGACCATGACAAAAATATATGTCCTGGATACTAATGTCCTGTTACATGATCCTGAGTCCTTGTTCTCTTTTGATGACAACCTGATAATCTTGCCGCTTTCCGTAATTGAGGAGTTGGACCTTATAAAGAAAAGGGTGGATGAAATTGGCAGAAATGCCCGGGAGGCTTCGAGAAAATTAGATGGACTGAGGCTGCTGGGGCATTTATCGGAAGGTGTAAAACTTCCGAATGGAGGGTCAGTCAGAATCGACTTGAATGGCAATAAATCCTATGAATTGTTGGGTGGGATAGATCTAAATAAGGTTGACAATAGAATTTTGGCTTTGGCTTATCATTTGTCAAAAAATGAAGACAACAAAGTAATACTGGTCACCAAGGACCTCAATTTACGGATCAAAGCTGATGTATTGGGAATATTGACGGAGGATTTTTATAGCGACAAAGTTGATTACGGAAAATTGTACCGCGGAGTCTGCGAACTACAACTTGCCGATCACGAAATAAGCAAGTTTTACCAGGATGGCTATCTCGATTATAAACAGGACAGCCTTTTCCCCAACCAGTTCTGCATCCTCAAAGATCCTGCCAACCCCTCCATCTCCGCGTTGGCAAGATATTCTCAAACCAGGTTACAGAAGCTCATTTCTGACGGAAACTGCGTCTTTGGGATTAAGCCCCTGAATAAGGAACAGAAATTTGCCCTGGACCTGCTTCTCGATGATGCCGTCGAGGTGGTGACGCTCGTGGGCCGGGCTGGCACCGGCAAGACCATGCTGGCTCTGGCAGCCGGCCTGGATAAAGTTTTTGAAGATGGCGGCAGGTATAACCGGCTGCTGATAACCCGGCCCATCGTGCCCCTGGGGAATGACCTGGGGTACCTGCCGGGGGATAAGGAAGAAAAGATCAGGCCGTGGATGCAGCCGATTTATGACAACCTGGAACTTCTCTGTAACGAGCATGTCCGGCCCAATGCCTCCATTAACTATCTTTTGAGCAGCGGCAAGATCGAGTTGGAACCGTTGACTTACATCCGGGGAAGAAGCATTCCCCGGCAGTTTATCATTTGTGACGAGAGTCAGAATCTCAGCCCCCACGTCATCAAGACCATCCTTACCCGCATCGGCCGGGGAAGCAAGATTGTCTTTACCGGCGATCCGGAACAAATCGACCATCCCTACCTGGACGCTTCCTCCAACGGGCTCAGTTACCTGGTGGAAAGAATCAGGCAGGAGGATATTTCAGGACATGTCACGCTGGTGAAGGGAGAGCGGTCAGGAGTAGCAGAACTAGGGGCAAGATTATTGTAAGGTTCTGGCCAGGAGGAGAGAATGTCATGGAAGAAATAGTGCTCTGCGCATCATGCTCGTGTGTATTTTTACTCTCTGTATTGTTGCCTACCGGAGGGGATGGTAGTAACGAAAATTATTTAAGTCAATCTCTATAATTCCGGAGCATTGGCGGGCACCAGACAGACCACAAGGAGCTGCTCTTTTCCGGTATTTTTCATCTGATGTTCCTCGTTGGCAGGTATAAACACGACATTACCGGATCTGATTCGGTTCCACCGACCATTCCCATAAATCTCACCATCGCCCGCATGAACAAACATTTCGTGTTCCCAATCATGTGAATGCCTTGGAGTAAATCCCCCTGGAGAAATAGCAAAAACTCTCATAAAAAAATTCCCGGCATCATCTTTTTTGCCAATAACCACGCGGGCGGCTATCCCCCTGGCGGCCTCAGTCTCGAAGTGAGTGGCTTCGACCTCAGCATATTGTTTGATCTTCATATAACCTCCAGTGAAGAGAAGAATTGACTCTGGCCGGGCAGCAGGATGGCCGGGAGTAATACTGAAATCTGACGATTTCGGACAAGGCGACTCGTGCCGGCCAATATTGCCCAGGTATTGATTATACACAACATCTTGAGTAAATAAATCTACTGAAGAGGAAAATAATACATCATCCCATGCCCGGCGAACTGCTGAAGTCATCCGGCTCAGCTGTTGGCCCGGCAGAGCGTCTGGGCGGCTGGTCTGAAGGCCAGGAGGAGCCCGGTTCTTTGCCTTGGGCCGGAGTTTCAGGTATTGTCCAATTCCAAGAAGTTCTATACGCCAGTCCAGGGAAAAACCTACTCACTGTTTGCCGTGGGCAGCGACAGCGAACAGTACTATGCCGACATAAAGCTCCTGGCGGAGGTGTTCCTGGAGCGCTGCCCCGACGCGGACAGGCTGCTGAGCCTAATACAGAAGGCCGGGAAGAAGTCTTTGTGGGGGGGCTTTAAAACCACGGGGGCCGACCGTAAGACACTTACCTTTGTCAGAGAGACTCTCAGGCAGTCGTTGTCCAAATATACCCGAAAGGTCTCGAGCCACTTGCAGAGCTTGCCCCTGGCAAGGAGGATGGACAGCACTCTCACCACCACCGAGGAGCAATACCACTTGTACATGCTCGAGATCGAACTGGTGAACCGAATCTACCGGGACAAATTCAAACGGGCCGAATTCAAGTTCGCGCTCCTGGCCCACTGCCTGCGCGATTTCAGGCCGGGGTGCCGCTCCGTCGCGGGTGATTTCGAGGCCGTCTGCCAGGGCTGCACCGAAGACTGCCTCATTCACTTGGGGAGTGTCCTCCTTGAAAAATACGGCATCCGACCTTATATTTCTGTGGAAATGGACCAGGAGAAGCTTTTTACCAGACTCAAGCAGGAGCATCCCAGCATCGGGGCCTTGGGCGTCGCCTGTGTGCCGGAGCTGGCCATGGGCATGAGGTTGTGCCTCCGCACCGGCATCTCTGCCGTTGGCATTCCCCTGGATGCGAACCGCTGCGCCCGGTGGATGTCCCAGGCCCACGAAACCTCTTTCAATCTCGAACAGCTGGAAGAACTCATCCGTTAAGCCCCAGGGTGGACCGGCGGAAGATAACTGCCGCTCAGGGGGAGTTCTTGCTGTGGGTGGGCACAGGCGGCCGCGACCCCAGGTCCCTCAAGAATCAAATCCGCCCGCCGTGGAACACAGGGCATAACCGGAAAAGGAAAAACCGATGAAAGCCATGGTGTTATCGCGCCTTACTGATCTCGCCTACAATGACTCCCCTCTGGAATTGGTTGATGTGCCCATCCCGGTGCCGCAGGACCGGGAAATCCTGGTGAAGGTATCGGTCTGCGGGGTTTGCCACACTGAACTGGATGAGATCGAAGGGAGAACCCCGCCGGTGAGATTCCCCATCATTTTGGGGCACCAGATTGTTGGGCGGGTTGAACAGAAAGGCAGAGACGTGGATACCTGCCGTTTGGGCGACCGGGTGGGCATCGCCTGGATCCATCAAGCTTGCGGGACCTGCACCTTCTGCCGCGGGGGAAGGGAGAACTTGTGCAGTGCCTTCAAAGCTACCGGCAGAGACGTGAACGGCGGCTATGCGGAATACACCACGGTCCCAGCCGATTTTGCCTACCCCATTCCCGAGATCTTTGCCGATGGTGAAGCCGCGCCGTTGCTTTGTGCCGGGGCCATCGGCTACCGGTCGCTTCGGCTGACGGGGATGGAGGACGGCGACAACCTTGGTCTGCTGGGTTTCGGCGCCTCGGCCCACCTGGTTCTCAAAATGGTCCAGCAGCGTTACCCTCGGAGCAGGGTATTCGCTTTTTCCCGAAGCCCGGGGGAGAGAGTTTTTGCCAAAGAACTGGGGGCATTCTGGGCCGGGGATTTCGGGGAGGAACCTCCGGAGAAACTGCAGCGGGCCATTGACACCACCCCGGTCTGGCGGCCCATAGTCGAGGCTTTGAAAATTCTGGATAAAGGGGGAAGACTGGTCATCAACGCCATCCGGAAAGAGGAAGCAGATAAGGAGGCGTTGTTGCAGATCGACTATGCCGAGCATCTCTGGCTGGAAAAAGAGATCAAGAGTGTGGCCAATGTCAGCCGCCAGGATGTGAGCGAGTTTCTGGCCCTGGCCGCGAAGATACCGATCAAGCCGGAGTTTCAGGAATTTAAACTGGAAGAGGCGAATCAGGCCTTGATGGAATTGAAGTCGAAAAAGATTCGGGGCGCCAAGGTGTTACGGATTTCCTGATTTCTAAGCGGCAGCAATTTTACTTGAGCGGGGGCAACCTCTTCTCCACGGGGCGCCGCTCCGGCACATAAGCGTGGGGAATCTTGTCAGCATTCCAGTCCGGGGTGACGTACAGATTACAATAGCAGGAGCCGTATTCGGCCAGGTCCGGTTCCCGGTAAAGGCAGGGGCAGATGATGTCCCTGTCCCACTTCGCATCATTGGCTGCCAGGCGGCAGGGACAGGACATGTAACCATAGCGGGCCTTGTTGACCAGCAAGCCTTCCAGAAGCTTAAAGACCCTTTTCAGATCTTTATTGAAGAAGAAGCCCCGGCTTTCCTGTTGTTTCTTCAATATTTCATAAAGCTCTTCGACAGTCATTTTATTCCGAGGACCTCCTTGATCTTATCTTCCCTAAAACCGACTACAATTTTGTCGCCAACTAAGAGGGTTGGCAATCCACATTCAGGATTTAATTTCTTTATCTCCTCGATGACTTTCTTTCTTTCTTCAGCCCCTAATGTATCAATATCGACACAATCGTAGGCAACATGACATTGGTTCAATAAATCCTTGGTGTCCTGGCAGTGACTGCAGGTGCTGAGGGAATAAAGTTTAATATCGCACTGGCTCATGGTCTTATCCTTTAATTGGCTGATTTGCACAGGACCACATTAGACCAAGTTGCTGTCATCGAGGTAATAAAATGGGCCATGGACTTTAGCCTGCGTCCGCGCACACGGCAAGCCGTGCCCCTACAAAAAAATTACTTGTTTAATGGCAACTCAGTATTACAGGTCACGCCAACTAAATAGACGCCCTACTTGCCAATAGTTTAACTTATTTGCCAGACGGTGAAAATACACCCAAAGATCACTTCATCGCTTTCAACAACTCCTCCACCGGCCAGGCGTTGATGATGTCCTTGTTTTCTGCCCAGCCGCGGCGGGCCTGGGAGATGCCGAAGCTGACCAGGTGAAGCTGGGATACCCGGTGGGCGTCGCTGTTGATGACCATCCTGACCCCAAGCTGCCTGGCCGCCAGAATGTTCACGTCGCCCAGGTCCAGTCGGTCCGGGTAGGAGTTGATTTCGAGGATAGTGCCCGTCTCCCGGGCTGCGTTGACCAGGTCGTCAAAAACCACTTCGTATTCTTCCCGGCGTTTCAAAATCCGGCCGGTGGGGTGCGAGATGATGTCCACGTGGGGGTTGGACATGGCCTGGTGAATCCGCTGGGTCATCTCGGTCCGGGGCATCCGGAAGTTGGAGTGAATGCCGGCGATGACATAATCGAGTTCGGCCAGCACTTCGTCGGCGATGTCGATGCTGCCGTCCGTCATGATGTTGGACTCGCAGCCCTTGAGCACCCGGAAGTGTTTTCCCTCATCCGCCAGCTTCTGGTTGAATTGATCGATCTCCTTATTCCTGGCGATAAGCTTGTCTTCGTCCAGGCCCCGCTCGATCTTGAGAAACTTGGTATGGTCTGAAATGCCAATATATTCATAGCCCATAGCCTGGGCCGCCTCGGCCAGCTCTTCGATGGAGTTGGCCCCCCCATCCCAGTTGCAGTGCACGTGCAGGTCGCCCTTGAGGTCGCCGTAGCCGATGAGTTCGGGGAGCCGGCCGGCCAGGGCAGCTTCGATCTCCCCCCGGTTCTCGCGCAGTTCGGGGGGAATCCAGGGCATCTTCAGCTTCCCGTAGACCTCTTCTTCACTTACCGCGGCAATCATCCGGGAACCCTCGAAGAGCCCGTACTCGCTCAGTTTAAAGCCGTTGTCGATGGCGATTTTCCGTAAGGCAATGTTGTGGTCCTTGGAGCCGGTAAAATACTGGAGGGCCGCGCCGTAGCTTTCCGGGGGGATGACCCGGATATCCATGTCGAAGCCTTCCTTCAGGCGCACCGAGGACTTGGTGGCCCCCTTGCCCCAGACCTTGACCACCCCGGGCAGCGACACGAAGAAATCCATGACTTTATCAGGATTGCTGGAGATCACCAGAAAATCCAGGTCGCCGATGGTCTCTTTCCTGCGCCGCACCGAGCCGCCGGTGTCCGCCCGTTCCACTTCCGGGAGGCTCTGCAATTTCTTCAGGACCTCGTCGGCGATGGGGAGAATTTCCCCCAGCAGGAATCTCCCTTTGCTGCCCTTCAAAAATTCAATGGCTTGCAGGATGTTCTGTTCGGTCTTCTCGCCGAAACCGAACAGGGGAGCGATTTTGTGGGTGTTGGCGGCCTCTTCCAGCTCTTCCAGGGTCTTGATGCCGAGTTTTTCGAAGAGCACCTTGGCCTTTTTAGGGCCGACGCCTTCCACCGCCACGATTTCATCCAGGGCAATGGGCAGTTTCCGTTTGAATTCTTCGTAATACTCGATCTTACCAGTTTTCAGGTATTCCTCAATTTTATGGGCGATGCTTTCCCCCACCCCGGGAATGCCCTTCAGTGCCTTGAGGCCGCCTTTGCCGTAAAGGTCTTCTACATCATCCTTGAGGGTTTCCAGGGTGAGCGCAGCCTTCTGGTAGGCATAGGGCTTGAACGCCACCCCTTCCATCTCCAGGTATTCGGCGATCTCGGTAAAGATCCTGGCGATTTCTTTATTTTTCATGGTCTGCCTCGTTATTTGTTAGGGCTGACAGAACCGAAGAGGAGTGCCATGCTAATAAGGTAAGGCTGATGCCACCATTATGAGAAAGGTAAGTTCTCCCGAACTGGAAATCCATGCTATCAAGGCCATGGACCCTTTCAGCTCGCCCACGCCCTGCTTGCAACCCCCATAAATATTTGCGAAAATCCAGGCTTAACGATAAATTTTATCAGAACCGAAAAGTCGTTGGGAGGAGAGTTTGAAGGTTCAAGGGGTCGCGGTTATCGACTTTAGCACAAGAACTGGCATGTACCGCCGCCTTATCCCAGTTTTCCTTCCGCCTGGCCCGTATGGTTCCGGTCAGGCAGGCGTGCACCTTCAAGGCGAGGGCATTGAACCCGGTGAAATTGCATTTTCCCCAGTTGTTATGCTACCATGCCGCCCATACGAGGCTGCCGTCGTTCCTAAACAAAGTTTCTTTGCTGCTTGCGGTACCCGGCAAAGTTCAGAGGGGTGATCGAAAACGAGCACTTACGGCAAATCAAGATTGTATCAGGACCCCGGCCACTTTGAGGTCAGCGGCTGGCCTCGCGGCTCGATAACGCCCATGAAACCGGGCAAATATTTTCGGGGTGCCGGACTCGGGGAGAAAAGAGAGGCCAGGGGAAAGCTGTACCTGCTGATTTTGCTGGTGGGCTTTTTGATGCTCGGGTTTGTCACCAGCCCCTGTCGGGCCCAGGCAGCAGGGGAGGCCTCCCTGCCTCCGGAGTTAAGCCGGCTGACACTGGCAGAACAATGGGTCCTGGACAAGGTCGGCGCCGGCGCAGTTGCAGATCTGAAGGAAAGATTCGGCGCCGACGAGGCCCCCCGTCAGCTGCGGGCCAGATTTTTAGAAGCCCTGCTCACCGACAATCTTCCTGGATTTAAGGTTCACCGCAGCGGTATCTACCTGGTCAATGCGATTATCCCTGACGCCCTCAATATGGCGTTCGCCACGGTCAGCCCCGCGGTTTTTCTGGTGGGCTGCCGCTTTCAGGGTCCGGTGGATTTCTCCGGCAGCGAGTTTAAGAAAAGTCTCAGCTTGCCCCAGGCATATTTTGCGCAAATGGCGAATTTTTATCGATTAAAAGTGGGGCTGGATGCCTCTCTGCGCGAGGTGGTCTTTGCAGGTCAGACAAATTTCGGCGGCGCCAGGATCGACGGCCAATTAGTCCTGGCCAAAGCCAGGTTCGCGGACCAGGCTCACGAGGCCAATTTTAACGGCTGCGTGGTGGGCCAGAGCATCTCCCTCAAGGACGCGGTTTTTGAGGGTCCGGTGGATTTTTCCGGCGCCAGGGTGGGCGGGGAATTTAACGCCGCCCGCGCCCATTTTGGCGGCGCTGATAAAAAAATAATCCTGAACGGCTTAAAAGTCGCCCAGAACGCCTCCCTGGTGAAGGCCGTCTTTCAGGGCCTGGTGGATTTGGGAGGCGGGGAGATTGGCGGCGAGTTCTACGCCGATGGGGCCCGCTTTGAATCCCGCGACCAGACAGTGAGCTTCAACGGCCTCAAAGTCGGACCGCGGGCCTCCTTTGACGGCACCGTGTTCAGGGGACCGGTGGACTTTACCATGGCCTCCGTGGCCGGCATGCTCATCGTCAGTCAGGCCCGGTTTGAAAATCCCGATCAACCCCCCAAATTTTTCGGAATGAAAGTGGACCAGCACGCTTTCTTCATGGACACGGTTTTTCAGGCCGGCCTGTCCATGGTGGGGACCAGCTTTAAGAACCTCATGCTGTCGGGCAACCCCGAATCGGTGCTAACTTATAAGGAAGTCAATCTCGACGGGGCCACGGTGGATTACTCCCTGATCCTGGGCGATCTCCACCTGGAGGTCCTGCAGGCCAGCCGGTTGCAGGTTAAAGGGCCGACGATCCTGAAAAACCTGGTAATCAGCCGCAAGGCCGATTTGCGGGACAGCAGTTTGTACTCACTCAAGATGCTAAACGTTAAGTGGCCACCCAAACCAGAGGAAGTCTGGCTGGAGGGTTTATCTTATCAGAGTGTCAGCGCCGGCGAAGGTCCCCAGGATTGGCGCAAGCTCCTGGCCTGGATTAACCACAGCCGTCTGGACAGCCGCAACTACCAGCAGTTGGAAGATTTTTTTGTGCACGGCGGCACCAGGGACCGGGCGGATACCGTTTACATTCAGGGAAAACGCCGGCAAGTCATGCAGCAATGGTGGCACCCGGGAAACCTGGCTACCCTGGTTTTCTGGGATTGGCTGACGGGCTACGGCCGCAAACCCTCCCGGACGGTGTGGATCAGCCTGGCCATTATCCTGGTGGGGATGTTATTTTTCGACCCCAACAACTTCGACCCCTCCTTTCTGGGCGGCTGGACATGGCTTTTGGATGACCGGGTTTGGAAAAAGCGAGTCGTACGGTTCTTTTTGAGCCTGGACGAGTTTTTGCCGGGGGTGGATCTGGGGTTGGCCAAATTGTGGCGATTATCCAGCGTAGATTACCCCACCCTGCTGTATTACCACTTTCACAAAATTGCCGGCTGGATTTTGATTCCCATAGGGTTAGCGGCAGTCTATTCCCAATTTAAATAACCCGATTAGCGCCATTCAAGAGGGCGACCCCATCTCCTTAACCGTGAGGGCACCTGATGCAACGACCTGGAAGCTTTCCCGTCAGCAGAATCATCCTCCTTTTCCTTGTTTTCATGCTCATCGCCGCCTGCACTGCTGAAAGGCCCGAAAAGTCCGCCCCCACCGTGGTCGTGGCGGGGCCCATCGTGTCCTTGCCGGCCGTGGAGTTGGAGACCTTCGGTGACCTCCCCCCGGCGAAGGCCGAGGCCGTTATCCCTTCCCTGAAGGAACAGGCGTCTAATGTGGACAGGGCGGTGAACTACCCGCAGGTCATGGCTTTTTTGGGGGTCCAGCTGACGGCGGCCCAGAAGAAATTTTTAAGCGATCACAAGTTCTTGCTTATTCCCAAAAGTGCCACCAAATTCAGGGGGAAAGTTGACCTGGGTGGCGTGGATGAGGACCCCTTTGACGAGATGATCGGGCTTTTTGACTATATAAGTGGAGCAGGTGACCCGGTGAAGCGTCTGCCGGAAAATTGCCGATTTGTCAATCCTGACGTGATGTTGCAGGCTTTGCACAAGTATTTCGAGAATTCCCTGGAATACCTGGAAAAAACGGAGTTAGCCGAGGCCCTGCGCCGGTTCCTGTCCTCGATGCAGGCCAGGGCTCTGGAGGACAAGGCTGCGGTCACCGGCAAGCTGGCAGAGCATTATGAGCTTATCGCCGCGCAATTCACTGTTCCCCTGGTGATCCTGGAGAACGCCCGCTGGCCCAACCCCAAGGACCAGGAAACCATTGAGTCGTCGCCTGCCCCGCCGCCCCCGGCGGATGACGGCGACACCCTGGAAAACGCCCTGAAAATCCTGGACAGGTTCAAGGACAAGTTTTCCGGGCCCCTGTTCAGCCGTATGGTTGCCGAACTGCGACTGATATACGGCGCCAAAGCCCTGGCACCTTCTCCCCTGTACGGCCAGTATGCCAAGGATGGAACGGCCAGTGCCGACTACACCCAATTCACGCCCCGGAGCCATTATGTGAAGAATTCCCTCCTGCGGAGTTATTTCCGGGCCATGATGTACCTGGGGAGAAATGGCTATTTGTTGGGGAAAGAAGAAGGGGTCACCGACGCCATGCTGGTAACCCTCCTGATGGCCAACCCGGGCCCGGATGGCCAGGCCCCTTTGAAGGATTGGCTGAGGATCATGTACCTTACCTGCTTCTATGCCGGAAAGCCCGATGACATCGGTTATCCGGAGTGGCGCGATTTTCTGGTCAAGGTCCTGGGGCGGGAGAAATTCCCCGTCGGAGAGGCCCTAGACCCTGCCACGCTGACGAAGATCTCTCGGAGATTGGGGGAGCTTAAAGCCCCCCGGATTTTCTCCGAGGTGGTCATCGCTCCCGAGGTGTTCACTTCGACCAAAGAGCAGATGCTGGAGGCGGCCAAGGCCTTTCGCATCTTCGGACAACGGTTCACCTTTGACGGCTGGATCTTGAACCGCCTGAGCGCCGGTCAAGAAAAAACTTCGCTGCGCCTACCTTCCATGCCCACCGCCCTCTTTGTGCCTGCAGTCCTGGGGGATCAGGCCGCTCTCCGCTTTTCGGAGCAATACCTGCAGAAGCTCGCTCCCCCCTTCTCTCCGGAAGAGACGGATCGTTTCAACGGACGGATGAATGAGATGGCAGCGGACCTGGCCAAGGTGACAGACCCGGAGTGGTTCAGCTCTTTGGGGACGGCTTGGCTGAGGCTGCTCGGCACGGTGACGTCCTCTTTCGGTACCGGCTACCCCCTGTACATGCAGGATAAACTTTTCGGTGTCAAACAGGTGGAAACCTTCCTGGGTTCGTATACCGAACTCAAACACGATACCATCCTGTACGCCAAGCAAAGCTATGCGGAACGAGGGGGCGGGGGGGAGGAAGGCACTCCGCCCCCCGTGCCCAAAGGGTTTGTCGAACCCAACCTGGCCTTCTGGGAAACCCTGGGGCGGCTGGTGGACTACGTGTACAGCGGCTACAGCAAATACGGGATTTTTAAGAATGAACTGGAAGAGTATGGCCGCCTGAAAATTTTTAAGCAGGACGTGGCCTGGTATGCTTTTTTAGCCGCCAAAGAACTCCGGGGCGAGCCCCTCACCGAGGAAGAGTATGAAAAATTGCGGATCAACCCGCTGATGTACATGGCGACTCCTTTTGAAACGGGGATGGTGGTGGAAGAAAAGGATTTGCGCTCCGGCCTGATCGCCGATATCCATACCGACACCCTCCGTGGCCAAATCCTCTATGAAGCCACCGGTGAGCCGTATGTCATGCTGGTCCTGATCGGCAATGAGGGCATCGTGCGCCTGGCCGTGGGCGTGGCTTTCAATCATTATGAATTTACCGGTCCCCTGACCACCCGTTATACCGACGCCGACTGGCAGAGCCGGGTTTATGGACACCACCCGGGAATGCCGGAGAAGAACTTCTGGTATGGAAGCCTGGCGGTGAAATGAGATTTTGGCATAGAGACTTTGGGAGGCCAGGGGTCGCAGACCCTTGCCTCCTCTCCCAAACCTACTCCCCCAACGCCCTCAGATAAATGCACAAAATCGCCCCAGTCATGCTTCTCCTGGTGCTGGTGGCCGCTTGTACCGGAGCTGATCAGCCCCACGGCAAAGAGGCCTTCCCGCCTTTTTTCTCCAACCGGACGGTGTTTCTTGCCACCATTGGCAACTGCCGGGGCAAACCTTTGCCCCAGAAGATCAGCGGCCTCACCGTCCCTCACCATCTCCTGGCCGCGGATCTCATAGCCGAGGCCTTCTCCCGGCTGCAGGGCCAGAATTACCGAAGGATAATCATTCTCAGTCCCGACCATTTTTCCCGCAGCCAAAGTCCTTTTGCCGTGACCCGGAGAAACTTTGAGACGGTTTTGGGAAGTCTTGCCACCGACCAGGCGGCCGTGAGCTTTTTGCTTGATAACCCCCGGGTTACCGAGTCTTCCCTTTTTTCCCAGGAGCATGGGGTCCGGGCTCTCCTCCCGTTTATCGCTCATTATTTCCCCCAGGCCCAGATTGTCCCCATTGCCATCCGGCGCACCAGCCAACCGGCGGACTGGGATTCCCTGGCCCAGACCCTGGTTCCCCTCTTCAGTCCCACCACTCTTTTGGTGCAGAGTACGGATTTTTCCCACTATCTGCCCTATCGGGAGGCCCGGCGCCGGGACCAGGAGACCCTGCGGGTCCTGAGCGCTGGAGACCCCAAAGAGGTCCTCACTCTCACCGAGCCGGCCCATCTCGACTCCCGGGGCTGCCAGTATCTGCAACTCCGCCTGCAGCGGGATGTTTTTGGGGCAGGGCCCACGGTTATGGCCAACCGCAATTCTCAGGAGTACACGGCCGAGCCCGTAGAAAAGACCACCAGCTATATCGTTCAGCTGTACAGTCCAGAGCAGCTGGAGGTGGAAGGGGCCCGGTGCTATTTTTTTGGCGGAGATACCTTTTGCGGCCGGAAGGTGGCGAAAAAGCTGGCGTCACCGGAGCGCCGGGAGTCCCTGGTACGGCAGGTTCTGGACATAACCCGGGGCCAACCCCTGATTGTCAATCTGGAGGGGGTGCTTACCGAGAAGTGTCCAGAGTCGCCTGGTCCTTATACTTTGTGCATGGAGGAGGCCCTGGCTCTCCCGCTGCTTAAAGGGCTGAAGGTCCGGGCGGTGAGCCTGGCAAACAATCACAGTCAGGACCTGGGGGAAGACTTTTGCCGGGACATGACCCGGCGCCTTGCCGACCAGGGCATAATCTCTCTGGCAAACCGCCAGGTCCTGGACCTGGGGGACTTTTACCTGGCCGGCTTTACCGATATTAGCAATCAGGGCGAGGAAAAGGTTGCCCAACTCAACCAGCAAGACCTGGCCTGCCTGATGCACCTGAAAAGAGACAAGCCCCTGTTTGCCTTCCTGCACTGGGGTCAGGAATTTGCTAATCAAGCCGGACCCCGGGAGCAGGCCCTGGCCGATCTTTTGGAAGAGATGGGCGTGGAGGTGATTATCGGCTGCCATTCCCATCGGGCCAGACGACTGGAAGGGAGCCGGAAATCGTGCCGGATTTTTTCACTGGGGAATTTTCTTTTTGACCAGGACAAGGGGCCGGTTTCCGGGATCCTGCTGGAAGCCGTCTTTTTCCCCCAGGGAACCTACTTCCTCAAGGTCCACCGCCTGAATAACCTGTGGACGGGAATACAATGAAAAACCTGGTGTTGCTCTTGACTGTTCTTGTGCCTTTTGGCTGGTTACTGTCAATTTTCGGTCCGGCCAGCCTCCAGGGGGAGAACCTTAGTGCCCCTAAGACTATGATGGCAGGACAGAATTGTCTGGAGTATGGACAGCAAGTCTCCCGGGGAGTCTGACAGTGGAACCCGAAAAAGCAGGAGTACTTGCAGATCTCGGGCAACCTGAAAAAGCTTTACTCGTGTTATGATAAATTCTATTGATTAGGGCAATCCGGGAGCAGGAGGCCTGCCTGGTTTTACGCTCGGTGCCTGGCAACTCTGAACCGGGACCTTTAGGGCGGCAATCGTGAAAAAATTCATCAAACTGATGCTTATCGCGTCCTTCCTATGTCTCATTGCCTGGATTTGTTTGAGTAGGGCCTGGGGGGAAGAAGCCAAACCAATTTCCATCGCCCCCGTGCCTTTCCTGTCCGGCGACCCCTATGCCCTGTTGTTTCAGGTGCTGGCCATCGTTCTCATTACCGCCGCGGTGGGCCATTTCATCGCGGGTAAACTGAGGCAATCAGCAGTTATGGGGGAGATTGTCATGGGCATTGTGGTGGGCTCCTTACTGTATCAATTGGGGGGGCCTACCATAACCGTCATCCGTCACTATGAACAAGTGAATGAGATCTCGACGACGGCTTTGCAGACTACCGTCTGTTTTATTGATGCTGCCCGTCAGGTTATGAATAAAGCGGGTCTGCCGCAGGAGGAGGCTAAGCAACTAGAGAATGTCCTCCTAAAAAGGAATGTGGCCCAGTTCTTTCTGACGGTCAACGCCCTGTATCTGTTTTCGAGCCTGGGAATAGTTCTCTTGCTTTTCCTGGTGGGGCTGGAGTGCAATGTAAAAGAGATGAGAGCCGTGGGGGGGTGGGCCCTGGGCGTGGCGCTCATCGGCATGGCGGGGATTTTCCTTTTGGGTTACGCAGTGTTGAGGATCTTCTTCCTGCGCGGCCAGGACCCCCTTGTGCCGGTATTCCTGGCGGCGGCTCTTACGGCCACCAGTATCGGCATTACCGCCCGGGTCTTTCAGGACTTGAAACGGTTGCAGATCAGGGAAGCAAAGGTGGTTTTGGGGGCTGCAGTCATTGATGACGTTTTGGGACTCATGGTTTTGGCAGTGATGACCGGCTTGGCCAGCCGGGGCTCAATCGACCTCACCCACGTGGTCGGAATCTTTGTCAAAGCTCTAGTGTTTCTCGTGGGGGTGCTCGTATTGGGTGCCGTCCTTGTGCCCCGCTTGGTGACACTCTTCGCCACTCTGTCCCGCAGCAATGTCAGGATCATCTTTCCCTTCGCCCTCCTGATGCTCCTGGCCTGGCTGGCCGACCAGATTGGCCTGGCCACCATCATCGGAGCCTTCGCGGCCGGGATAATCATCAAGGAGGATTATTTCCCCGAGGGGGGCCAGGGTCGGACGGTGAGGTCAATCATCGCTCCCATCCAGGCCCTCTTTGCGCCCATCTTTTTCGTGCTTATTGGGCTTCAGGTGGACATTACTGCTTTTGCCAACCTTCAGGTCATCCTCATGAGCCTGGTGCTGGTGGGCATCATTGTTTTGAGCAAGCTGGCCTCAGCCCTGCCACTAAAACCTAGGGACAACGGTCTGGCCGTGGCCGCGGGCATGCTCCCCCGAGGAGAAGTTTCCCTGATCTTTGCCAGTCTGGGTAAATCCCTCCGTCTGCTCAATGACAATCTGTTCACCGTCATTGTCATTGTCATGCTGCTTACCACTCTGCTTACCCCGCCGTTGCTGAAATGGGCCATTGAGCGGCGGGAAACGGTGGCGTCTGCCTGAACGGGAGAGGTCGGCCAACCCACAGTTATCGCCAGAATGGCCATTCAGGAACCTTCCCGGGCTTCCCAACGCCGGTGAAATGAATCCACCTTACTTTTTCTATACATTTGTGTTAATAGGTGAATTAGTTCCAGCAGTTTTTAGGGAAAATCGTCAGTTCAGCAAGAGGAGGCGGCCATGAACTCCCTGATCATCATCGTCGTGGCTCTTGTGGTGGCAGTACTGGGATACCGCTGGTACGCCGGTTTCGTTGACAAGCAAATCTTCGAGTCTGACCCCCACCGTATCACGCCTGCCAAGATGTACATGGATGGCGTCGACTTCATGCCCACCCCCAAAAATGTGCTCTTTGGCTACCAGTTCAAGTCCATCGCCGGGGCTGGTCCGGTGGTGGGGGCTATTATTGCTTTGCAGTGGGGATGGCTGCCCGCCTTGCTCTGGCTTTTCCTGGGGGTAATCTTCATCGGCTGGGTCCACGATTACGTGAGCGGCATGGTATCCCTGCGCTGCGATGGCCTGTCCCTGGGGGGCCTCAGCCACAAGCTCATCTCGCCCCGGGCCCGCCTTATCCTGTTATCTTTTGTTTATTTTTACCTCTTGCTGCTGGCCGGGGCTTTCGGGGGGGTCGTCGCCGGGGCCCTCATCAAGATCACTTCGGGTCCGGTGGCCATTCTGGTCCTGGCCATCTGTGGGCTGCTGGCCGGCCAGATGATCTATCGCTGGCGGGTGAACATTCTGGTGATGACCCTGGTATGTGTGGTCCTGGCCTTTCTGGGCATCAAGCTGGGAGAGATGCTGCCTGCGGACCAGCTACTGGGAAGCATTGCCCAGAACAAGTTGACCTGGGGCTTGTTCGCGGTGATCTTTTGTTACTTCAGTGCGGTGATGCCCATCTGGCGTTTCGCCCTGCCTTTGAACTACGTGGCCTTTTATATCGTCATGTTCGGGCTGTTGGGGGGCATTATCGGCATTATTGTGGGGCTGCCGCCGGTACAAGCTCCGGCGTACACCCAATTCTTCATCGGCATCGGCCCCCTGTGGCCAATTCTTTTCGTCACCATTGCCTGCGGGGCCTGCTCCGGCTGGCACGCCATGGTGACCACCAGCGGCACCTGCCGCCAGTTGGAGAAGGAGACGGATGCCAAGCCGGTGCTGGCCGGTTCCATGCTCACTGAAATGGTCTTAGGCGTGGTGGCCCTGATGACCGCGGCGGCAGCCCTCCCCTTTGACAAATACCTGGAAATGGTAAAACCCGCCGGGGGCGGCCCTGGCGCGGTCTTCGCCAACGGCCTGGGGAATCTCCTCGGGATTATCGGCATCCCCATGACCTTCGGCAAAACCCTGGCAGGCGTCATTATCGTGGTCCTGTCTCTCACCGTCATGCAGTTGGTGCTGCGTTTCATGAAAGTGGCCACCGTGGAGCTGGTCGGGGAATATTCCCCGATTTTACGCAACAACCAGGTGGCCACCTTCATCGCCGCGGTTCTCGTCCTTTTCCTCATCCAGACCGGCTGGTGGCAGTTCCTCTGGATCCTCTTCGGGGGCGCCAACCAACTCCTGGCTTCCCTGGCCTTGCTGGTAGCCTCCCTGTGGCTCATGTCCCAGGGGAAGAAAGCCACCTTTACCCTGATCCCCATGTGGTTCATGTTCATCACCACCATCGCCGCCTTGATGTATACCTCGTATAATCTCTTGAGCAAGGTTTTTACCGGCAAGATCGTGGCGGCTGCCGGTCAGAGCCAGGCCGAGGCCCTCATCGGTAATGGCTTGATGGGGGTGGTGGCCCTTTTCCTGGTGGTGGCCGCCATAATTCTTTTCATTGACGGCATGAAAGCCCTGAAACGCTACCGTCAGCAACCGGGGGCGGGGATGGTACCGGAAGCGAAGTGAGTGTTGTTTTTGAGGGGAGAGCCGGGGCGTGCCATAGGAACATGGCCCCTTCTTTCAAAGCAAACAGGAGATTTCCATGACCGACGAAGAAAAAAAGGGCTTCCTGAAAGCTATCAAGGAATTCATTTACGGCATGGCGGCCCACGACTCGGCCCGCTTCGCGCTCAAGACCAGGGCCTCAATGGAACATCTTTTCATCCTGGTGACCATGGGGGATATGCTGGGAGTGCCGCTGCTGCCGCCGTATTATTCTTTGCGACTTCTCCCTTACGTGGTGCCCCAGATCTCCACCTGGAAGCGGCGGATGCTCCGGGAGAAGGATTTGACGGACGCCTTGGCTTAGAGATCCGTTAGCAACCAGCAGTTAGTTGTCAGTATTTTTTAAATTCACCAAAGAGGTTGAGGGCCTGACTGCTGAATGCTGACTGCCTAAAAAGGAGGTGCGCCATTTCCCTCGCAGACGTACTGAAGGCCTACCCGGACCGCCGCTACCTCATGTTCGGCGGCAAGGGCGGACTGGGTAAGACCACCTTCTCGGCCGCGGCGGGCTATTACCTGGCTCAGCAGGGCCACAAGGTCCTGGTGTTCTCAGTGGACCCCCAGGCGTCCCTCTCCGACATCTTCCAGCAAAACATCTTCGGCAAAGGCCCCGTCCAGATTATGGAAAACCTGTGGGCCCAGGAAATCGACGCCGACCAGCGGGTCAAGGCCTACCAGGACGAGATTCGCGCCAAAATCCGGAGCATGTACGGCATGACCGAGCTCCCCGAGGAGATCGAATCCTATATCCAGGCAGCCTCGGCTGAGCCGGCCATGGAGGAGAGCGCCATCTTCGACGCGGTGGTGGACATCGTGGTGGCCGGGGATTACGACTATTACATCTACGACCTGGTGCCCCTGGGCCACGCTCTTTATTACCTCTCCATGGCCACGGTTTACGACGCCTGGATCGACAAAATCACGGGGCTCAGGGAACAGATGCGGGAGTACGACCAGGTGGCGGCCCATATGGGGCGGGAAGATGTGATGGACGAAGACGCCATCTTAAACGAACTACTTTATATCAAGGACCGCATTCAGCGGAGTTCCCGCATCCTCACCGACCGGGACAAAACCGCGTTTTTCTTTGTGGTGGTGCCGGAAAGCATGATCATCAAGGACACCCTCAAGGCTGCGGACCTCTTTGCCAAATTCAAGGTGCCCATCAGCGGCTACCTGGTGAACCGGGTGCTCCCCGAGAGCCTGAAGACGGAGAGCATCCCCGACTACCTGAAACACCGCCTGGATATGCAGGGCAAGCACCTGGCGGAAATTCAGGAAACCTTCGGGAACCAGGTCCTGACCCAGGTGCCGGAAATGGAACGGGACATTACCGGCCTCCCCATGATCTCCCGGATGGCCGATTTGTTGTGTGGGTGAATGTTTATCTTGGGGGGAGGGCCAGGGACCGGCGGGTCCCTGCCCTCCCCCCAAGCCCTCCTCCCAACCCTTTAAGGGTTTGGGGGTGGAGGCTTGGGCGAGGGGGT
>Ga0207862_1000129_pt1 | contig 20396 bp, 21 predicted proteins | sample LuqExpMetageno81_FD_187838 | JGI IMG/M metagenome (GOLD analysis project Ga0207862, IMG submission 187838) | Tropical forest soil microbial communities from Luquillo Experimental Forest, Puerto Rico - Sample 81 (SPAdes) | ecosystem: Environmental > Terrestrial > Soil > Tropical forest ... | reverse complement strand
TCGTGCGCGGCAAGTTCGGCGCCACCTTGCAGGTAAGCGATGCCGACATTAGCAACACGATGGTGACCGGCGCCGAAGCGGCCAATTCGGAAGGATATATCTACAAGCTCTATCCCGTCGTCGTGCTCACCCCGGACGGAATTTCGGAAGGCGTTTTGAATGCCAAGCGTCAGGAAATCGAAAACCTGCGCAACCGCTTCACCTCCTGCGAGCAGGGGCTGCCGCTGGCGCGTTCGCTCCGCGACGTGGCAGTGCGCGAGCCGGTAACACGCTCGTCCGCCGATCTGCCATCGCAATTTCGCGAGTTGCTGGCGAAAATGGACGTCGGCAAGCTCACCTTGCCGGAGATCACGCAACAAGGCATCCAGATGTTCGCCCTATGCGAGAAGAAGGCGAGCAAATCCGACTCGCCGGCAAAGAACGAAGCGCGCCAGCAGATTTTCGCAAAGAAATTCGAAGCGGAATCGAAGCGCTATCTCGACGAGATCCGCAAGCAGGCAATGATCGAGTACAAGGAAACCAAGAATAAATGAACCTGCCGCTCGCGCTGACGCTCGGGGAGCCGGCTGGGATCGGCCCCGACCTCACGCTGGCGATCTGGTCGAAGCGCCGCGAACTTGCCGCACCGCCCTTTTATCTTCTCGGCGATCCTGCTTTCATCGGCGCACGCGCGTACGCGCTCGGGCTTTCCGTACCCATCGTGGAGACCACTCCGACCAACAGCCGATTGGTGTTCGACCGCGCGCTGCCGGTCGTGCCGTTCGGCCTCCGCGTGACTGCGCGCGCCGGCCGTCCCGACCCCAGCAGCGCGCCGGCTGCGATCGGCGCGATCCGCACCGCGGTGGCCGATGTACTCGCCGGGCGTGCCGCCGCGGTGGTCACCAATCCGATCGCCAAATCCGTGCTCTATCAGGCGCGTTTTCCCGATCCGGGCCACACTGAATATCTGGCGCGACTCGCGGAAGAGATGACGGGCACGCCGGTGCGGCCCGTGATGATGCTGTGGTCACCGGAACTCGCCGTCGTACCCGTGACGATCCACATTCCGCTGTGCGACGTTATGAGCGCATTGACCGCCGATCTGATCGTCGAGACCGGTCGCATCGTCGCGCGTGACATGACGGCGCGTTTCGGCATCACGCATCCGCGCCTCGCGATCGCAGGCCTCAATCCGCATGCCGGCGAAGACGGCACGATCGGCCGCGAAGACGTGGAGGTCGTTGCGCCTGCGATCAAACGCCTGAAAGCCGAAGGAATTGATGCGCGCGGACCGCTCCCCGCCGACGCTATGTTTCATAGTGTCGCGCGCGCGACCTACGACGCAGCGCTCTGCATGTATCACGACCAGGCGCTGATTCCGATCAAGACACTCGCCTTCCACCACGGCGTCAACGTCACGCTCGGCCTGCCCTTCGTGCGCACCTCGCCCGATCACGGCACGGCCTTCGATCTCGCCGGTACGGGCCGCGCCGATCCGTCGAGCCTGTTGGCGGCGCTCAAGCTTGCCGCGCGCATGACACCGGCCGCCGCATAGACATGGCGCAGATCGACGATCTCAATCCGCTGCGCGAGGTGATCCGGCGGCATGGGCTGTCGGCGAAAAAATCGCTCGGTCAGAATTTTCTGCTCGATCTCAATTTGACGACGCGGATCGCACGTACGGCCGAGCCACTGGAAAGCGTGACCGTGGTGGAGATTGGGCCCGGACCGGGCGGGCTCACGCGCGCGTTGCTCGCGCTCGGCGCGCGGCGCGTGATCGCGATCGAACGCGACGAACGCGCACTCGCTGCGATCGGCGAAATCAGCGAGCGCTATCCCGGACGGCTCGACGTCGTCGCAGGCGACGCGCTCTCGACGGATATCCCCGCGCTGCTCGGGCCGGAGCGGGCACGCATCGTTGCCAACCTTCCGTACAACATCGCCACCGCGCTCTTGGTGAACTGGCTGACAATTGAGCCGTGGCCGCCCTGGTACGAGATGATGGTGCTGATGTTTCAGCGCGAAGTTGCCGAGCGCATCGTGGCGAAGCCGGGCGGCAAATCGTACGGCCGTCTCGCCGTGCTCGCCGGCTGGCGGACGGAAGCGAAGATCCTGTTCGACGTGGCGCCGTCCGCGTTCGTGCCGCCGCCGAAGGTGACGTCCTCGGTCGTGCGGCTTACACCGCGAACCGAGCCGCTCGCGTGTGACGCGCGCGCGTTGCAGCGCGTGACCGAAGCCGCCTTCGGTCAGCGCCGCAAGATGCTGCGGCAGAGCTTGAAATCGCTCGGCGTCGATCCGATTGCTTTGCTCGACGCGGCCGGGCTCGATCCGACCTCACGGGCTGAAGAGATTTCCGTTGAGGGCTTCGTCGATCTGGCAAGGGCGATTAAAATGCTGACGTCCCGGTCGAGCGAAGCGAGACCGGGGACCAATACTCCGCAGCAGAACTGAAATTGCTGCGTATGGGTCCCCGCTTTCGCGGGGCGACAAAATCAAAGACTGGCTGCCGCCTTTTTCGCTTCCGGCACCACGTCGAAATCGTACAGCGCTTTCCTGAATTCTGCGTGCGCCCTGATTTCGGCATCGCGCTTGGCGATGTCGGGATAGGCGGAATCGTAGCGCATTCCATTCTGCCGCGCGCCGCGCTGCACGTCGGCGACGCGCTCGCGCCGTAGCCGCTCGTAAGCGATCAGCGCCTCCGGTGCATGCGCATTACCGACGCGCGAGAGAATGGTCGCAAGGGCCATGCCGTCCTCGATCGCCTGGTTCGCCCCCTGCCCCAGATGCGGCAGCATCGGATGCGCGGCGTCGCCAAGCAGCGTCAGCCGTCCTTTCGTCCATGTCGGCATCGGCTCGCGGTCGTGCAGCGCCCAGCGGAAGGTCTTTTCCGCTTTCAACAGCAACGCCTCAATGCGCGGATCCCAGCCAGCGAATTCGGCGCGCAGCATGTCCGGATCGCCCGGCGCCGACCAGGACTCCTTCATTTCCTTGTCCGCCGGCACGAAGCCGACATAGTTGAGCAATTTGCCGGCGCGCAGCGGAAAGACGAGGAAGTGTTTGCCTTGGCCGAGCCACATCTGCCAGCGCTCGTTCGGAAAGCCTGGCACGCGGTCGAACGGCACCGTGCCGCGGTAGGCGACGGAGCCCGAGAACACCGGCTGCGACGGCGGAAACACATACGGGCGCAATTCGGAATGGATGCCGTCGGCGCCGACCACGATGTCGGCTGCGGCGGTCGCTCCGTTCGCAAATTTCACGCGCGCCTTGTCGCCAACCTGCTCGAACCCGATGCAGCGATGGCCGGTGTGCACGATCCCCTTTGGCAGCGATGCGGCGAGAAAATCGACAAAGTCGGCGCGGTGCATGCCGAAGTTCGCGCTCCAGCCGGAGGAGTCGGTGACTTGCACCGGAGCGATCGGCGAGCCATCGGCGCGGAAGTAATGCGAGGCAGGACCAACGCGTGCGCCCCATGCCTCGACCGCGTCGCCCAAACCGACGCGGACCATCTGCCGCACGCCGTTCGGCGTGATGTAGACGCCCGCACCCACCTCGCCGAGTTCGGGCGCCTGCTCGTAGACTGCGACCTCGAGACCGTGCGCAAGCAGCGCCTTGGCGGCAAACAGTCCGCCGATTCCGCCGCCGACGATGATGGTTTGGGGACGTTGCATCGCTACTCCTTAGTTTTGGTGCTCGCGCCGGATAACTATTGCAACTTGATATTTGCCGTCTTGATCACCTTGCCCCAGCGCTCGACCTCGTGCTTCATGAAGTCGCGCGCCTGCTGAGACGATCCGCCGACCACCTCGCACGAGAGGTTCTTCAGCTTCTCGATCACGTCGGAATCCTTCAGCGCCTCGTTGATGTCGCCGTTGACCTCTTTCAAGATCGCCGCCGGCGTCTTCGGCGGCGCGACCACCGCGTACCATGCGGACGACAGGAAACCCGGCAGCGTCTCGGCGATGGTGGGTACATTCGGCAGCGACGCCATGCGATGCGCCGTCGCGATTCCGAGTAGCCTGAGCTTGCCGGCCTTCGCCAGCGGCAGAGAAACGCCGAGATTGTCGAACATGATGTCGACATTGCCGGCCAGCAATCCCTGCAGCGCAGGCGCGGAGCCGCGATACGGCACCAATTGCGTCTTCACGCCGGCCATCATGTCGAACATGGCGGCGGTGAGATGCGAGGTCGTCCCGTTGCCCTGCGTCGCCGCGAGCACCTTGTCCGGATTAGCCTTCATGTACGCGATCAGTTCCGGAATCGTGTTGGCCTTGATCTTGTCCGGATTGACGAACAGCCCGCTCGGCGCCTCGGCCAAAATGCTGATCGGTTCGAATTTCGCCGGATCAAACGGAAGATGGGGATAGAGGTTTTGATTGTTGACGAGCGGTGGCGGCGGTGCGGACAGAAGCGTGTAGCCGTCGGGCGTCGCCTTATAAGCGATCTCCGAACCGATATTGCCGGCGGCGCCCGTATGGTTCTCGATCACCACGGGCTGCCCCCATTTGCGCGAGAGCCAATCGGCAACGATGCGTGGGACGGCGTCGGCCGTGCCGCCAGCGGGGAACGGCACGATGATCTTCACCGGATGGTCCGGATAGGTTTGCGCCTGCACGACATTTGCAAATACGAATCCGCTGAACGCGAGCGCGACGACCGCACATTTGATCGACCGCAGAATCGGCGGAACAAGACGCATGCATTTCTCCCCTTATGCACGGCGGCGCTTCGGCCGCTGATTTTGGCGAGGACATTGAGACAGTATGGTTGCAAATGCAACATCCGCGTTACTGCGTGAGTGCGCCACCACCGAAGTTCTCGCTGCCGAAAATGTCATGTGCGCCGATGTTGCGCGATTGACCGCCGCGATGGCTCAACCGCCCATCCGGGCGATGATTTTCAACGCCGAGTGATTCGCCCGCGCCTTTCAAAGACGGCCGCGCTTGCGTTGCCGATGTCCATCGTCGGATTCGCTGCCGCATCCGAAACCGTAGCTGTGAGCGCGCCGGAAACTCCGGCAGGCGGTATCAGGCTGCACATCGGCGGATGTGAGAAGCGGGATGACTGGAAAATCCTCGACGGGCTGCCCGGGCCCGATGTCGACTTCGACGGCAGTTGCAACGATCTGTCGTTCCTGCCTAACGAGAGTTGCTCATGAACTCCCGTCGACGCATGTCTACCGCGTACTCAAACCCGGCGGGCGTCTGCGCGTCTCCGTGCCCAATCTCGAAATGCTCTGCCGGCTGTTCCTGCATCCTTCGTTCGATGGCGACGCGCGCTGGAACGTGATGCGCATGATGTTCGGTGGACGCACGAGCGAACACGACGTGCATCACTCGGGCCTGACGCTCGAATTTATGCTCGCGTTTCTGAGCGAACTCGGCTTCCGCGACATCAAGCGCGTGCAGGAGTTCAGGTTGTCCGACGACTCGAGCACGCTCACCTTCGGCGGCGTGCCGGTCAGCGTGAACGTCGAGGCGTGGAAGTGAGCCCACCTAAGGCGTGATCGTCTTCAAATCAGCGAGCAGCTGTGCGACGAATCCTTCCAGATCGGGCAACTGCACGCGCTTCAACCGCTCGGCGGTGAGAATCGCGCGGACACGCGCGAAGCTTTTATCGAGATCGCGGTTGACCAGCACGTAATCGTATTCCTTCCAATGCTGGATCTCCTCCGCGGCATTACGCAGCCGTCGCGTAATGATCTCGTCCGTGTCCTCCGCCCGGCGCTCCAGCCTCGATTTCAATTCGGCGGCGGACGGCGGCAGCACGAACACGCTGATCACGTCGCTGGGCATCTTCTCCTTGAGTTGCTGCGCGCCCTGCCAGTCGATGTCGAACAACACGTCGCGACCTTCGCTAAGTGCCTTCTCTACCGGGTCCCGCGGCGTGCCGTAGTAGTTACCGTGCACCACGGCCCATTCGAGAAGTTCACCACGGTCGCGCATCGCCTCGAAGTGACGTTTCTCAATAAAATGATAGTGCACATCGGCGATCTCACTGGCGCGCTTCTCCCGTGTCGTCACCGAAACGGATAATTCTAGCTTACCGGGGTCGTCGATATTCTCCTGCTCGAGCAAGTTGCGCGACAGCGTAGTCTTGCCCGCCCCGGACGGGGACGAGAGCACCAGCATGATGCCTCGGCGGGAAATGTCCTTCGGTTCGCTCATTCCAGATTCTGCACCTGCTCGCGGAATTGCTCGACCACGCTTTTCAATTCGAGGCCGATATTGGTCAGTTCGACGTCGTTCGCTTTCGCCGTGAGCGTGTTGGACTCGCGGTTGAGCTCCTGCGCGAGGAAATCGAGGCGACGGCCGGCCGGACCGCCGTCGCGCAATAGCTTCTGCGACTGCGCGACATGTGCGGCGAGACGGTCGAGTTCCTCGCGCACGTCCGCCTTGCTCGCGAGCATGATCGCTTCCTGATAGAGCCGGTCGGAATCGAAGCGCTGCGAGGCTTCGAGCAAGGTCGCGACCTGCTCGGCGAGCCGCGCCTTGATCGCTTCCGGCTTGCGGCCGGGCGCGGCTTCGGCACGAGCCGCCAGTGCCGATATCTCCGAGAGCCGCGCATTTAAAATCGTCCCAAGCGCGCCGCCTTCGTGTCGCCGCATCGCGACAAGGTCCTTGAGCGCCGCATCGAAGCCCGCAACGATCGCCGCTTCCGCCGCCTGCCGCTCGTCCTCGCGCTCGTTCTCTTCCGATACTTCCATCACGCCCTTGAGCGAGAGGATGCCGTCGAGTGTCGGCGCGCCCGCGTCGATCTTGCCGGTCAACTGCTGCAGGCTCGCGATTACCGCGGTGAGCACCGGCTCGTTGATTTTCACCGTCGGCGCGACGCCTTTGCGCTCGGCCGTGAGATTGCAATAGACGGTGCCGCGCGAAAGCTTCTCGGCCACACGCTGGCGCGCCGCGACCTCCACCGCGTCCCAGCCGGGCGGCAGGCGGAAGCGGACATCGAGTCCCTTCGCGTTCACCGATTTCAGTTCCCAGCTCCAGGCATAGGCACCCGAAACGCCGTGCGCGCGGGCAAATCCGGTCATGCTGGAAAGGGCCATCGGGACTCGTTTCGTGGGTCGGATCAAAAGCGCGGCGACATTAGCGGCGGCGCTATCGGGTCACAAGCTATTGCCCACGCCTGGTGTGGTTCGTCCGCTTCGGCGCGGGCTTCGTTTCGGCCGCAGGCGGGTCTGCGGAAGGGGCCGGCGCGGGAGCCGCAGCCGGAGCGGCTGCGGGAGTCGCGGCGGCCGGCGCATCCGATTCCAGATCGCGCAGCTTGGTAACGAATTTCTGATGCTGCTCGTAATTTTCGGAGAACACGTGTCCGCCGGCGCCGTCGGCAACGAAGTAAAGCTCTTTGGTGCGCGCGGGCTTCGCCGTCGCTTCAAGCGACGCGCGGCCGGCGTTGGCGATCGGTCCCGGCGGCAGCCCATCGATGAGATAGGTGTTGTAGGGAGTCGGCTGCTCTTTCTCGCTCTGGGTGATCGGATGGCCGAGCGAGCCTTTGCCGCCGACCAGCCCGTAGATGATCGTCGGATCGGACTGCAGCCGCATATGCCGGTGCAGACGATTGACGAACACGGCGGCCACGCGCGTGCGCTCGTCAGGCTTGCTCGTTTCCTTCTCCACGATGGAAGCCAGGATCACCAACTCCTGTGGAGATTTCAGCGGTAGTTCGGGATCGCGATGATCCCATATCTCCTGCAGCGAGCGCTTTTGCGCCTGCTGCATGCGCTGGATCACCTGCTCGCGTGTTGTGCCGCGGGTGAATTTGTAGGTCTCGGGCAGCAGCGTGCCTTCCGGCGGAATGTGCGTGATCTGGCCGGTCAGCACGTCGTTCTCCTGCAGGCGCGCCACGATCTGTTCGGAGGTCAACCCCTCCGCAAGCGTAAGCGCATGCTGCACGACCTTGCCTTCCATCAGCGTCTCGACCACGTCGGCGACGCTTGCATGCGGCGCGAACCGATATTCGCCGTACTTGAGTTCGCCGCGCGCCTTCATCGCGATGACGCTGCCCATGAAGACATAAGGCTGGTCGATCACGCCCTCGCGCGCGAGGAGATCGGAAATCTCCTTGATGCCGAGGCCGCGCGGAATGTTGACTATCTTCTCCTGCGCGAGCGGGCCCGACGTCTGGAAGCGTTCACGGCCGAAGTAATAAGTCGCCCCCGCCGCGATCGAGAGCAGGATCAGGAGTGTGAAGATTGCATTGCCGACGATCACCACTGGATGCCGTGCCCGGCGCGAGCGGCTCGGAATGCGCACTTGCTCCGGCTGCAGCGCGGCACGCGCGCTGCGCGGCGGAGATGGCGTCGCACCTGGTCCGGCGGTGCCGGAATAGCGCGGCGGCTCGGAGCCGTTGCCCACGCTCACGCGCCCACTCCCGCTGGCATTGTCGACAAGCTCACCCGCATTCCCCGATTTCACCGCATCCAGACAGATGCGGCCACCCGACGCGACGCACGCTTACGAAACGGCAGCGTAGGAAGGATTATGGCGAAAGCAGGTGCCCGTTGCGAGCCCGTGCTCTCGTCCCCAGCCGGATGGTCAGCCGTTGTACCGGCGGAAGATCAGCGACGCATTGGTGCCGCCGAAACCGAAGGAATTCGACAGCGCGATGTCGATATTCCGCTGTCGCGCTTTGTGCGGAACCAGATCGATGTCAGTCTCGACGGAGGGGTTGTCGAGATTGATGGTCGGCGGCGCGATGCGATCGCGGATGGCGAGAATGGAGAAGATCGCCTCCACGGCGCCGGCCGCGCCGAGCAGATGGCCGATGCACGATTTTGTGGATGACATCGAAATGCGCTTTCCGGCATCGCCGACCAGCCGCTGCACCGCGCCGAGCTCTATTTCGTCGCCGAGCGGCGTCGAGGTGCCGTGCGCATTGATGTAATCAATGTCCTTCGGCGCGATACCTGCGCGCTTGATGGCCATGCTCATGCAGCGGAAGGCACCGTCGCCATCCGGGGTGGGCGCGGTGATGTGGTAGGCGTCGCCGGACAGGCCGTAGCCGATCACCTCGGCATAGATCGTCGCGCCGCGCGCCTTGGCGTGCTCCAGCTCTTCCAGAATGACAGCGCCGCCGCCCTCGCCCATCACGAAGCCGTCGCGGTCCTTGTCGTAGGGACGCGACGCGCGCGCCGGTTGATCGTTGAACGCGGTCGACAGCGCGCGCAACGCGGCAAAGCCCGCCAGCGAAATGCGGTTCACCGGCGACTCCGCGCCGCCCGCGACCATCACGTCGGCATCGCCGAGCGCGATCAGACGGCTGGCATCGCCGATCGCATGCGCGCCGGTCGAACACGCGGTCACGACGGCGTGGTTCGGGCCTTTCAGGCCGTGCTCGATCGAGACATAGCCGGAGGCGAGATTGATGATGCGGCCGGGAATGAAGAACGGCGATACGCGCCGGGGCCCTCGCTCCTTGAGCACGATCGCGGTCTCGGCAATGCCTTCTATGCCCCCTATGCCGGAGCCGATCATCACGCCGGTTGCGACCTGGTCGTCCTTCTCGGTCGGATGCCAGTTGGCGTCGTCAAGCGCCTGCCGCGCCGCCGCCATCGCGTACACGATGAAGTCGTCGACCTTGCGCTGTTCCTTCGACTCCATCCACTGGTCGGCATTGTAGGTGCCGTTCGAGCCGTCGCCGCGCGGGATCGTGCAAGCGACCTTGGCCGCGATGTCCGAGATGTCGAAGCGGTCAACGACCTGCGCCCCGCTCTCACCGGCGATGAGCCGTTTCCACGTCGGCTCGACGCCGCAGCCGAGCGGCGTGACCATGCCCATTCCTGTGACTACGACACGTCTCATCAGGCAGCCTCAACAGCAAGCAGCGCGGCGGACAGGCAGAGCGGGCGTTCCCCTCCGCGCCGTACGCCGCGCGCCAAACTCAAACACGTTGTCGATATCGATCGAACGGGCAGCCGCGCCCGTATCAGCTCTTCGCATTCTTCTCGAGAAACTTCACCGCGTCGCCGACCGTCAAAATGGTCTCGGCGGCATCGTCCGGAATCTCGCACCCGAACTCCTCTTCGAACGCCATCACCAGTTCGACGGTATCGAGGCTGTCCGCGCCCAGATCCTCGATGAAGCTCGCCTGCTCCGTGACCTTGTCGGGCTCAACGCCAAGGTGCTCCACGACGATCTTCTTCACCCGCTCGGCAATATCACTCATTGGTCGACCTCTACTTTTTAAACATTTGGGCTGCGAACCGCAGCCGCGCGAGACGGCCTCGTCGTGGTGGACGGTGGTCGAGACGGCCCCGCGGAGCGCACGATCTTGCTTCCGCCAAACGGCCGCCCCAGCCGGGCCGAAGTTCGGTTACCACACTTCAATTGGGTTGACTAGCGCGCCCGCCCGCCGTCAACAAGCCCTGTAAATCCAGACTCTTGGACGGAATTCAATACATCGCCATGCCGCCATTCACGTGAATGGTCTGGCCCGTGATATAGGCAGCTTCCTCGGACGCCAGAAACACCGCGGCGGCGGCAATCTGCTCAGGCGTGCCGAGTTTCGCCATCGGAATGCGCTGCAGAATCGCCTCGCGCTGCTTCTCGTTCAGCTTGTCGGTCATCGCCGAGGCGATCATGCCGGGCGCGATGCAGTTCGCCGTCACATTACGCTTGGCGTATTCGGCACCGACCGACTTCATCATACCGACCATGCCCGCCTTCGAGGCGGTATAGTTGCCCTGCCCCGGATTACCGGTGAAGCCGACCACCGACGAGATCCCGATGATGCGGCCCCAGCGCCGCCGCAGCATGCGCGCGACCGCCGCGCGGGTGAGCCTAAAGGTAGCGGTAAGGTTGACGGCGATGACCTTGTCCCAGTCCTCGTCGCGCAATTGCACGAACAGATTGTCTCTGTTCACGCCGGCATTGGCGACGAGGATATCGAGCCGCCCCATCGCCTTTTCGCAATCCGGCACCAGCGCCTCGACCTGATCCTTCTCTCCGAGATCGCACGGCAGCACATGCACGCGCGCGCCTAGCGAGGCGGCAAGCGTGTCGAGCACGTCCCGCCGTGTGCCGGAGATCGCGACCGTCGCGCCCCGGCCGTGCAGCGCGCGTGCGATCGCCTCGCCGAGCGCGCCGGTAGCGCCGGTCACCAATGCGTTCTTGTCGGTCAGATCGAACATTAAGTCCTCACGTCCGTTAACGCGCCGCTTTGAAAGCTTCGACTTCGGCCGGCGTTCCGATCGGCGTTGCGTTCGCACCATCCGCGATACGCTTGATCAGCCCGCTCAGCACCTTGCCCGCGCCGATTTCATAGAATGTGGCGACACCCTGCTGCGCCATATAGGCGACCGACTCGCGCCAACGCACGGTGCCGGTGACCTGCGCAACCAGCGCCTTCACAATCTCCGCCGGATCGCTGAGCGCACTCGCCTTCACGTTCGAGACGACCGGCACGGCCGGCGGATTCACGGCCACTTTCGACAAAGCCTCCGCCATCACATCGGCGGCCGGCTGCATCAGCGCGCAATGGAAGGGAGCGGATACCGGCAAGAGCATCGCGCGTTTGGCGCCTTTGGCCTTGGCGATCTCGACCGCACGCTCAACCGCAGTCTTATGACCGGAGACGACAACCTGGCCCGCGCCATTGTCGTTCGCGGCCTGGCAGACCTCGCCTTGCGCCGCTTCCGCTGCAACCGCAGTCGCGGCGTCGTAGTCGAGGCCGAGCAGTGCGGCCATCGCGCCGACACCAACCGGCACCGCCTTCTGCATCGCTTGCCCGCGCGTGCGCAGGAGTCGCGCCGCGTCCGCAATGCTGAAGGCGCCCGCCGCCGCGAGTGCGGAATATTCGCCAAGCGAATGGCCGGCGACGAACTTTGCGTCGCGCTTGAGATCGAGGCCGACCTCTGCCTGCAGTACTCCCATGACCGCGAGCGAGACAGCCATCAGCGCCGGTTGCGCATTCTGTGTGAGCGTGAGCGTGTCCTGCGGGCCTTCGAAGATGACCTTGCTCAGGCTTTCGCCCAGCGCCTCGTCGACTTCCGCGAATACCTGCCGCGCCGGCGCGAATGTGTCGGCGAGCGCCTTGCCCATGCCGACGGTCTGACTGCCCTGCCCCGGGCACACAAAGGCCACCGCCATCTCGAACCTTTACCGAACGCTTAGCGACTTTCTCGAAATCGCGCCGAAAGACACTGCCTGGCCGGCCAATGTCAAGGCGACGGCCGATAAAAGGGTTTCGGAGCGGGACATCGCGATGGACCTTGGTCCCTTGTTCCGCGCCGGCGTCAACCCGTTTTTCCGGCGGGAATTGTTGGACGAACGCCTGGAAACGTTGCTCATCGCGCTGAAACGGGTGCAGTGCGACGACGGCAGATGAAGGAGGACGCGGCACTGGCCGTCCAGCTCGCCGACCGTCAGCAGCGGCTCGACATCGTGCCGGGGCCGCAGGCCCCCTAGCCGTTCGCCTTGCATTCGCCCGAAAAACTCCTATAACCCGCGCACTTCGTCGATCCCGGTTGGGAGCTGAACGGACGGCCGCCGTGCGGCGGTAGGGCACTCGCCCGGCGTCCCGTGTTCCCGCCTTCAGAGCATTCGAGCCTTTCCCCGAAGGGCTCGAGGGGCTTGGCGCCGGTACCGATGATTATGGGTGAACTTAAGGGAAAGGCTTCATGCCCCTCTACGAACACGTCTATTTGGCGCGCCAGGACCTGAGCGCGCAGCAGGTCGAAGACCTGACCAACCAGCTGTCCGGCGTCGTCGACCAGTTGGGCGGCAAGATTACGAAGAACGAATACTGGGGGCTGAAGTCCCTCACCTACCGCATCAAGAAGAACCGCAAGGCGCACATGACGCTCTTGAACGTCGAGGCGCCGGCCGCCGCACTCTCCGAGATCGAGCGGCAGGAGCGGCTGAACGAAGACGTCCTGCGCTATCTGACCATCCGCGTCGACGAGCTGGAGGAAGGCCCCTCCGCGATGATGCGCAAGGCCGATCGCGATCGCGACGGCGAGCGGGGCGACCGCGGTGACCGTTTTGACCGCGGCGATCGCGGCGACCGTCCGCGCGGCGAGCGCCGGCGCCGTGAAGATGGCGAAGACGCAGGCGTGGAGGAGTAACCGATGGCATTCTCACATCAGGGCGGTGGCGCTCGCCGACCGTTCTTCCGCCGTCGCAAGACCTGCCCGTTCTCCGGCGCCAACGCGCCCAAGATCGACTACAAGGACGTGAAGCTGTTGCAGCGTTACGTGTCCGAGCGCGGCAAGATCGTGCCGAGCCGGATCACCGCGGTGTCGGCGAAAAAGCAGCGTGAGCTCGCGCAGGCGATCAAGCGTGCCCGCTTCCTCGGCTTGTTGCCGTACGTGATTCAGTAAAGACGCTCATCGCCTCATCGTTCGAGACGGCGCTCCGCGCCCCCTCAGGATGAGGCTCTTCAACGAGGCCCGCGGGCACGCCCGTTGAGGCCGATGGTTGGGGCGGACTTGGGTCCGCCTCTAACCGCTCGACAAGGAGCGGGACAGCTCGTGACGATGCAGAATGGATTGATCGGACTGGGTTCGGGCGCCGCGTCGGCTTTGCTGTTCGCGTCGCTCACCTCCGGCTCGTATCTATCGATTGCACTCTTCTATCTCGCATCGCTGCCGCTGATGATCGCAGGGCTCGGCTGGAGCCACTGGTCGGCGCTCCTCGGGATCGTCGCGGGCTCCGCGCTGCTCGCTGTGATGTTTGGCATCACCTTCTTCATCGGCTTTGTCGCGGTCGTCGGCGCGCCGAGCTGGTGGCTGTCGCGGCTTGCGATGCTCGCGCGTTCCGCCCCGGCGGCGCTCGAGTCCAATTTGACCGAACCATCCGTCGAGTGGTTTCCGCCCGGCATGCTCGTGCTCTGGTGCGCGCTGCTTGGGGCCGCGCTGGTACTGGTCGCGTTTCCTCTGTTCGGGCTCGATTCGGCGAGCTTCCACGCCGGTCTCACGCGGATGATCACGCAAATGCTGCGCATCGAAGCGGGTACGCCTGCAGGCGAGCCGCTCAGCGTGCCCGGCATCAACAACGTGCAGCGCATGGTTGACGTGCTAGCGGCGATCGTGCCGCCCTCGGCGGCGATCCTCGCGACGATGATCAATCTGATCAATCTCTGGCTCGCCGGTCGCATTGTTAAATTCTCCGGCCGCCTGATGCGTCCATGGCCGCCGCTGTCGGCGATGGCGTTTCCGGCCTGGGTGGTCCTGCTGCTGGCCGCCGCCATAGGCGTGACCTTCGCCGGCGGGCTCGCCGCGATTGCGGCGACCGTCGCCGCCGCAAGCCTTACGGTCGCCTACGCCGTGCTCGGCTTTGCTGTGCTGCACGAGATCACGCGCGGGCTCGATAGTCGACCGTTCGTGCTCGGCGGCGTCTATGCCTCCGTGCTCGTGTTCGGCTGGCCGATGTTGCTCCTGTTTCTGCTCGGCATTGCCGAGACTGGGGCGCACATTCGCGCGCGCGTGGCCGCCAGACAAACCGCTTCGCCAAAACGATCAACTTGAACGTCAGATGAAGGAGTAAGAACGATGGAAGTCATCCTGCTCGAACGCGTCGGCAAGCTCGGCCAGATGGGCGAGACCGTGCGCGTGAAAGACGGCTTTGCACGCAATTTCCTGTTGCCGCGCGGCAAGGCGCTGCGCGCCACTGCCGATAACAAGAAGCGCTTCGAAGGCATGCGCGCCGAACTCGAGAAGAAGAATCTCGAGGCGAAGGGCGAAGCCGGCAAGCTCGCCGCCAAGATCGACGGCAAGAGCTACGTGGTGATCCGGCAGGCGAGCGACGTCGGACAGCTGTTCGGCTCGGTCACCACCCGTGACATCGCCCGCCTGCTGAGCGAGGACGGCGCCGAGGTCGCGCGCAGCCAGGTCGCGATCAACGCGCCGATCAAGTCGATCGGTCAGTACAAGGTCCCCCTCGCGCTGCATCCGGAGATCGAGGTCGCGGTGACCGTGGTCGTTGCACGCAGCAATGACGAGGCCGAGCGCATCAAGCGCGGCGAAGACGTCACCGTCCGTCGCACGGAGGAAGAAGAAGAAGCGGCGCAGGCCGCGGCCAACGCCGAAGCGATGTTCGAGCAGCGCCCGGCCGACGAGGAAGAGCCCGCCGCAGAGGCCGAGACCGAGGCCGAAGCTGACGAGAAGCCCGCGAAGGGGAAGAAGTAGCAAACCGCTACAGCTCCACGCGCTCGCTTCACCTCCCCCTGGAGGGGGAGGTCGGCGAGCGTAAGCGAACCGGGAGGGGTGAACCGCGAAGCAAGCTTTTTCACCCCACCCCGACCACCTGCGCGCTTACGCGCTTCGGCGAACCACCCCATCCAGGGGAGGGTGAAATAGGCGCCTACTCTCTCTTGTTCTCCGGCTGATCTTTCTTCTCGGGCGTCTTGGCCTCCTCGGCCTTGGCGCCCGAGGCGTTTTCGGAGGGCTTCGCTTCAGGCTTCCCGGATTTGTCCTCCGCTTTGCGCTGAGATTTGCCCTCACCCTCCTTTTGCGCGTTCTTGCTGCGCTTGGGACCCACATTGGCTGCATCCGCGCGCGCGAGCCCGCGCAGATAGGTAAACAGCGCCGACGCCATCTCGCGGCTCGACGTGTAGTGCACGCGGAGGAACGCCTCGGTCGGATAGCCGTCCTTGACCAGCGCCTGTGCCGAGTTGTGGCAAATGCCGCAATCGGACGCAAACAACTGCGGGGCGTTCTTGCCCTGCTCAAGATCCTCCTGGGCCCAAGCGGTCCCGCTCAGGGACAGCACCACCGCTCCTGCCGCACATACACGCATCCAGACTCGCATCGCTTCACCTTCTCAAAGAATTCGGTTGTTCCAAACCGCGACAATCGGCCATTGCCGGTGGCGCGGAACTTTGTTCAAATAACACAGTTCCAACGTCTTTAGGGCCGCGGATAGCACATATTGGGGACCGTCCGCTGGCCGAAAGTTGTATCGAGTTGGAGACGGCCGATGGATCGGTTGCTTCACATCTTGCTGAGCATGTTCCTTCGCAAGGGGACGGTCACGCTCACCACGTCAAGCGGACAGTCTTTTACCTTCGGCGACGGAACGGGCAAGCCTGTCACCGTCCGCTTCACGAGGCGAGCCGCCGAGATCGGAATCCTGCTCGATCCCGAATTGAAATTCGGCGAAGCCTACATGGATGGCTCGCTGGTGATCGAGGAGGGCACGATTGCCGAAGTGCTCGCGGTCGCGCTCGGCCAGGGTCCGCAAGTGCCGCATTGGATACGCCCGCAACGGCTCATTCGCTACATCGGCCGCCGCCTTGCCCAGTTCAATCCGCGCAAGCGCGCGCGCCGCAACGTCGCGCATCATTACGACCTCGACGGCCGGCTCTACTCCTTGTTCCTCGACGCCGACCGGCAATACAGCTGCGCCTATTTCGAGCGGCCCGGCCAGTCGCTCGACGACGCACAGCTCGCCAAGAAGCGCCATCTCGCGGCGAAGCTTCTGATCGGCAAGCGTCAGCGCGTGCTCGACGTCGGCTGCGGCTGGGGCGGGCTGGGCTTGTATCTCGCCGAGATTGCCGGCGCGGACGTCACTGGCATCACGCTGTCGCAGGAGCAGTACGGGGTTGCGAACGCCCGAGCGGCGGAGAAAGGTCTGTCAGATCGGGCCCGCTTCAAGCTGCAGGACTATCGTGACGTCCCCGGTCCGTTCGACCGCATCGTCTCGGTCGGCATGTTCGAGCATGTCGGCGTCGGTCATTACGAGATGTTCTTCCGCAAGGCGGCCGACCTGCTCGCCGACAACGGCGTAATGGTGCTGCATTCAATCTGCCGCTCGGAAGGGCCGGGCATCACCAATCCGTGGATCGCCAAATACATCTTCCCGGGCGGCTACATCCCAGCCCTGTCCGAGGTCGTGCCGCACATCGAACGCGCCGGGCTGTTGGTGACCGACATCGAAATCCTGCGCCTGCATTATGCAGAGACGCTGAAGGCTTGGCGCGAGCGCTTCCTCGCCCACCGCGAGGACGTAGAGCGCATTTACGACAGGCGCTTCGTGCGCATGTGGGAGTTCTATCTCGCCGCCTCCGAGATGTCGTTCCGCGAGCAGAACATGATGAACTTCCAGATCCAGATCACCAAGTGCCAGGGCGTCACACCGATGACCCGCGACTACATCGCGCGCGAGGAGCAGCGCCTGCGCGCGCTCGAGGTCCGCAGCCACCCGCCGCTGCGCTTGGCGGGCGAGTAAACTTCTCCCGTCGTCCTGAGGCGCCCGGCCGCACAGGCCGGCCCTCGAAGGACCTGTGACCCTCCTCGCTTGCCCGCCCGGCCATTACCCGAAACTGAGTCAAGCATCGTGTTGCTCAAGCCGGTGACTCATGGGGATAGTGCGCGAAAGCGGGCATAGCCCAGCTTCCGCCATGGCGCACCGCCGCAAGCGGCGATAGTCGTAAGCCGTCCCGCGGCACTCACCGCATCAGCGGACCACATCTTTCCTGTACCCGCGTATTTGTCGACCGCGTTTTTTCGCGCGGAATCGGATGATCACCATTTTGCCTTGAAGGACCGCAAGCAATTCCCATGGCTCCAGTCGAATCACTCGTGCGCAAGCCGTCCGAGCCGGCCGCCGCCTATCGCTCCGCTCCGCACAATATCGAGGCGGAACAGGCGCTGCTCGGCGCGATCCTCGTTAACAACGAGGCGTTCTACCGCGTCTCCGATTTCCTCAATCCGGAGCACTTCTTCGAACCGATCCACGAGCGCATCTTTGGGCTCGCGCGCGAACTGATCCGCGCCGGCAAGATCGCGACGCCGGTCACGCTCAAGACCTTCCTCGACGCCTCGATCGACATCGGCGGCCTGACTGTCACTCAATATCTCGCGCGGCTCGCGGCGGAAGCGACAACCATCATCAATGCGGAAGACTACGGCCGCACCATCTACGACCTGTTCATCCGCCGCTCGCTGATCACCGTCGGCGAGGACATGGTCAACGTCGCCTACGACGCCCCGGTCGATTTCTCGCCGCGGCATCAGATCGAGGACGCCGAGCGCAAGCTCTACGATCTCGCCGAGAGCGGCAAGTACGACGGCGGCTTCCAGCGCTTCGCCAACGCGCTCACCACCGCGATCGACATGGCCGCGCACGCCTTCCAGCGCGACGGCCAGCTCTCCGGCATCGCGACAGGGCTCGACGATCTCGACCGCATGATGGGCGGGCTGCAATCGTCCGACCTCATCATCCTCGCCGGCCGCCCGGGCATGGGCAAAACCTCGCTCGCGACCAATATCGCCTACAACATCGCCAAGGCCTGGCGCGGCGAGGTGAAACCGGACGGGCACACCCACACCGTCAACGGCGGCGTGGTCGGCTTCTTCTCGCTCGAAATGTCGGCGGAACAGCTCGCGACGCGCATCATCGCCGAGCAGACGGAAATTCCCTCGAACAAGATCCGCCGCGGCAACATCACCGAGTCCGAGTTCGAGAAGATAAAGGACTATTCGATCGAATTGCAGAACCTGCCGCTCTATGTCGACGAGACCGGCGGCATCTCGGTCGCGCAGCTCGCCGCGCGCGCGCGCCGGCTCAAGCGCCAGCGCGGGCTCGACGTGATCGTCATCGACTACCTGCAATTGCTGTCGGGCTCGACCAAGCGCTCGTCCGAAAACCGCGTGCAGGAGATCACCGAGATCACGACCAAGCTGAAGGCGCTGGCGAAGGAATTGAACGTGCCAGTGATCGCGCTGTCGCAGCTCTCACGTCAGGTGGAAAGCCGCGACGACAAGCGCCCGCAGCTTTCGGACCTGCGTGAATCGGGCTCGATCGAGCAGGACGCCGACGTCGTGCTCTTCGTCTATCGCGAGGAGTACTATCACCAGATGCGCAAGCCGCTCGAAGGGAACCGCGACAAATTCGCCGAGTGGCTGGCGGAAGCCGACAAAGTGCACGGCAAGGCAGAAGTGATCATCGGCAAGCAGCGCCACGGGCCGACCGGCACGGTTGAACTGCAGTTCGACGCGGCGGTGACCCGCTTCTCGTCGCTCGCCCGCGAGGATCACCTGCCCGCGCCGATGTAGGAAGTGCGCGAGCGTGGCGGCGCCCGCTCTCCCTTTCCGCGAGCGAAGCGATTGCGACGAGTAGAGAACGCTTCGCGCTTCGCGGGGGAGGGTAAAGAACGCCGCATAGACGGCTCCGCGCCGCCCGGGTAAACGGAACGTATGGCCGAAGGCGAAACCGCTCTACCGACAGAGACAGGCGCGTCCGAACCCGCTCGCGCGGGCGAGGTGACCTCCGGCCCAGCGGCGGCTGAAGCCGGCGGCATTCTGACCGTCGATCTCGCTGCCATCGAGGAGAACTGGCGCTCGCTCGGCCGCCGGGTGATGCCCTCCGAATGCGCGGCCGTCGTGAAAGCCGACGCCTACGGCCTTGGGCTCGAGCAGGTGGGACGAAGGCTCGGGCGCGCGGGCTGCCGGACTTTCTTCGTCGCCGATCTCGCCGAAGCGCGCCGCTTGCGCGGGGCCGTCCCCGACGCCGCGATCTACGTGCTCAACGGCCTCCTGCCGCACACCGCGCCGGCTTTCGTAGCGACCAACGCAAAGCCCGTGATCGGCAGCCTCGTCGAACTCGCCGAATGGGATACGTTCTGCAAGGCCAAAGACTGGCACGGCGGCGCGGCGCTGCATGTCGACACCGGCATGAACCGGCTCGGCATTTCGGTCGACGACGCCGTCGCGCTGGCGCCGCGCATCCGCGCCGAGAACCACGGCATCACGCTTTTGATGAGCCATCTCGCCTGTGCGCAGCAGAGCGAGAATGCGCTCAACGGGAAGCAGATCGCACTCTTCCGCGAGGTGCGGCTCCTCTATCGCGGCATTCCCTCCTCTCTCGCCAATTCGTCCGGCATCTTCCTCGGGCAAACCGCGCACTGCGACACGGTGCGGCCGGGGGTCGCGCTCTATGGCGTCAATCCGACGCCGGGCAAGCGCAATCCGATGCGGCCGGTCGTCGAATTGCAGGTGCACGTTCTGCAGATCCGCACCGTGCGCAAAGGCGAGACGGTTGGCTACGACGCTGCCTGGACGGCGCCGCGGGCGACGCGCATCGCGGTGATCGCCGCCGGCTATGCCGACGGGCTGCTGCGCTCGGCGAGCGGCACCGACGAAGTGCCCGGCGCCAACGCGATCATCGCGGGCAAGCGCTGTCCGTTCGCCGGCCGCATCTCAATGGATTTAACCGGGATCGACGTCGGCGCGCTGCCCGAGAAAGCAGTGCGCCGCGGCGATCTCGTTACTTTGCTCGGCGATGACATCGACGTCGACGACCTCGCCGACAAGTCGGCCACCATCGGCTACGAGATTTTGACCAGCCTCGGACGACGGTATCGCCGCGTGTATCGGGGGTGAGCGCGGCAAGTTTCGGCGCTGCGTTTCTCCAAATTTTCCCCACAGCATCGATCGGCTGTCCCGGGTTTCGCTGCGCGTCCGCCGGACCGCTCGC
>Ga0207862_1000128_pt1 | contig 20401 bp, 23 predicted proteins | sample LuqExpMetageno81_FD_187838 | JGI IMG/M metagenome (GOLD analysis project Ga0207862, IMG submission 187838) | Tropical forest soil microbial communities from Luquillo Experimental Forest, Puerto Rico - Sample 81 (SPAdes) | ecosystem: Environmental > Terrestrial > Soil > Tropical forest ... | reverse complement strand
GGAACCGACGGTTCCCGCCCGCCCCGCAAAATTTGTCGCCAGCTTATTCAGGCGTTGCCCATGGTGAGGTGATAGGCCAGGTTGTCCAGTTTGACAGTGAAGTCCACGTTTTCTACGGACATGCCTTCGATCACCTGGAGTTGGGTGGGGGCAAAGTTGAGGATGGCCTTGACGCCGGCATCGATGAGGCGCTGGGCCACGACTTGGGCCTTGCTGGACGGGGTGGCGATGACCCCGATCTCGATGCCGTTCCCCCTGATTACCTTTTCCAGGTCGTCCAGGTGGTGGATCACCTGGCCGCTGGGGAGCCGCCGCCCCACTTTGGCCGGGTCTACATCAAAAACGGCAGCAAACTCATAACCCTGGCGGATAAAATTCTGGTGGGCCAAAAGCGCTGAGCCCAGATTTCCGATGCCCACCAGGGCCATTTTCCAGACCTTGTTGAGCCCCAGGATGCGCTTGATTTCGAAAAGCAATTCCTTGACGAAGTAGCCCACACCCCGGATCCCAAACTCACCGAAGTATGCCAAATCCTTGCGGATCTGGGCGGGGTTAATGCCGCACTTCTCCGCCAGTTTGTCAGAGGCAATAATCTTCACACCGTCTTGCGCCAGGGACTCCAGGTACCTGGAATAAATAGACAAGCGGGTGATGGTAGCCGTGGGAATTTTGGAAAATTTCATTGGTGATCGCATAAGTTAGGTTTCTAATAAGGCAATCACAAGTGGATTCTTGCACAAGGCCATGAGGTGGTAAACAGGGGGAGCTGATGCTCCCCCCCTATGAAGGTCACTTAGACTTTCAGTCCCAGAGCTGCAGCAATGGGCTTGGTCATCGGGTACGCATAGAGGATGATGAGCGCCACGACGAGAGCGTAAATACAAAGAGACTCGATCATGGCCAGACCGATGAGCATGGTCACGGTGATTTTCCCGGAAGCCTCAGGGTTGCGGGCGATGCCTTCCACGGACTTCTGGACTGCCACGCCCTGGCCGATGCCGGTACCGAAAGCGGCGATGCCGATGCCGAAGCCGGCGGCGATGACCGCATAGCTGAAGAAACCGCCAAGGCCAGGAGCGGCGCCGGCGCCCTCAGCCGCCAGAGCCAGAGAAGCCCAAACCAGGGTGAAAAGCAGTGCCAAACCGATTCTTACCATTTTCTAAACCTCCTACCAGATATGTTTAATGTGGCCTTCTTCCAAGATTAGTGGGCGTGCTCCATGGAACCGGCAAAGTACATCATGGCCAGCAGGGTAAAGATAAAGGCCTGCACGGTGCTGGTGAACACCGCCAGGAACATCATGGGGAGCGGCGCCAGGAACTTACCGGCCAGGAGCAAGAGAATGGCCAGAACCAGATCTTCACCCATGATATTGCCGAAGAGACGCAAGGTCAGGGAGAGAACCCGGGCGGAGTGGCCGATGATTTCAATGGGAAAGAACAGCGGCGCCAGCCAGGGAATGGGCCCCAGAAAATGCTTGATATACTTGGCGCCATGATACTTGATCCCCAGATAGTGGGTGAAAATAAAGGTGCACAAGGCCATGGACAGCGGCGTGTTGATATTGGAAGTGGGGGACAAAAACCCCGGAATCAGCCCACTGAGATTGCATACCCAAATAAACAGGAAGAGGGTGGCAATGAAGGGAAAAAAGGCGCGCCCTTCCTCCCCGGTGATTTCCACCATAAACTCTTCCAGGCCGCCGATGATCAGTTCAAAAACATTCTGCGCCCCGGCCGGCACCAGCGAAATGCTGCGGCTGGCCAGCAGTCCCAGCCCCACCAATAAGAGCATGATGAACCAGGTGTAGGTGACGTGAGGCGGAATGTGGAGATTGAAAGCCCCGGTCAGCAGATCAAGAAACAGAATGGGGTGTTCCATGAGATGAGTCGACCTCCTTTTTCTTCAGCTTGATCACCTCGATAACGGCAACGAGCATGAGGGTCAGAACCGTGGTGGAAAGTCCCGCCAGCAGCCCGAAAACGTTGACCCACTCCTGACGCAGTGACACAAACAACACCGCCAGGACTACGAAAAAACGCAAAATCTGGCGGCCGGCAAAGAACGCCTTGGAAGGTCCCCGCTCCTCTTCGGGTAACCGGGAGGACGCGTCCAGCAAGCCTTTCAAGTTGTGGTGGAGCCAGTGGAAGTTGACCACCGCCACGAGACCCCCCACCAGCACCCCCAGACCGAACTTGGGGCCTTGCCAGAGGTAGCCCAGGGCTACCAGCAGAGCCAGAACGGTCCAGTTGGCCAGCTTCAGCGTCCGGGGAGAGAGCAGTTCCAAGCGCCCCTCACTTGTCCTGGTACTTCTTGCCCATGATATAGAGGTTACGGAAGCCGGCGATGATCCCCAAAATCAGGCCGATAAAAAACCAGTAATTGTGCCCGGTCACCGTGGCCAGCCAGTAGCCCAGGCCGCCGCCGATGACAATGGCCAAAACCAGGGAGAACCCGATGGCGGAAGCTTTGTAGCCCCCGGTCATGAGTTCTTTAAAAAATTTCTTGGTATCTTCTTTCAAATGAACGCGCTTATCCGGCAGAGTTACTAAATGATTCTTTTCACATGTGCGTAACTATCACAGCCACCCACCCAAGTCAATCTTTTTTGCAATTTCCCGGACAAGAAAAAAATGAGCCCGCAGGTCATGGTTTTCCGGGCCTGGCAAGGTATTCCCGGAGCTTGGCAGCCCGTCCTCTGGAGCCTGACTGGTGAAACGATCCGGGGTTTTGTGCTTTTTTTCATTAAGCCCGGCATTCCCCCAAGGAAAACAAGGCAGAAAAAGCTCAAAACGGCACACCGGCCAGCTCTTCAGAATAGCTTGCCTTCTGGCCAGCCCTTTCAGGGAGACAACTATTCCCGGGGTTCCCGGTATACCGGCAGTTCAATGACGAAGGTGGTGCCCTCCGGGCCCGTTCTTTCCACGAAGATGCGGCCCAGATGCTTCTCAATGATCCCGTAGCTGATGGAAAGGCCCAGGCCCACCCCTTTGCCTACCCCCTTGGTGGTGAAGAAGGGGTCGAAAAGCCGGCCTACGAGGCTCTCGGGGATGCCGGGGCCGGTGTCCCGAAAAGCCAGGCGGATGCGGCTGCCCTCCGGGGTCAGGGAAGTGGACACGGTGAGTTGGCCCATGCCTTCCATGGCATCGCCGCTGTTCATCAGAAGATTGATGAAGACCTGCTCCAGCCGGTTCTTGTCCCCCAGGACCGGAGGCAGGCCGGGGGCGAACTCTTTTATCAGATCGATGTGCTGGAACAGGAGGTGTTCGCCCACCAGAGCCAGGACTTCTTCCAAAATAGTGTCAACGCGCACGGACACCATGCGGGAGGGCATATACCGGGAGAATTCCAGGAGCCCCTGGACGATTTCCTTGCAGCGGGTGGCCTCTTTAACAATTTTCTCCACCTGAGCCCGCTCGGCGCAGGTCACATCCAGGTCCTCCAGGAGCAGGTAGCTCAGCACCATGATGGACCCCAGGGGATTGTTCATCTCGTGGGCCACCCCGGCGGCCAACTGCCCCAGGGAGGCCAGCTTGTCGGTGCGGATCAGATGTTCCTCCAGCTGTTTTTTGTGGGTGATATTCCGGATGTGAGTCTGGCTCGCCGGGCGGCCGCCGTAGCTGGTGGGGAAGGAGATAAGCTCGAGATCAAAGGTGCTGCCGTCCTGGCGCACTCCCTTCATTTCAAAGACCCGGGGGCGGGAGGCGCCCTGGAGGAGGTTGGCCAGGCGCCGGGGCGCGGCGTGCTGATAGGGGAACTCGAGGAGTTCGGAGAGGTCCCGGCCAATCAAGTCTTCCGGCTTTTCATAGCCGAACATCTCTAACGAGGCCCGGTTCACGTAGAGCAGCTTCAAGTCCCGGTGCAGCACGATGCCGTCCAGAGAGGCCTCCACCAGGGTGCGGAATTTTTCCTCAGACTCCCGCAATTCCTGGGCCAAACGCTCCCGTTCGGTGACGTCAAGAATGGCCTGGACCGCCCCTTGAATCCGGCCCTCCTCGTCATAAATGGGTGAACAGGTATTGTAAAAATACCTCTCGGAGCCGCGGAAATCCGGGAAATATTCGTAGGCTTCAAAGGCCACCGGCAAGTCGGGAGAGCGCTTCAAATTCTTAACGCCGAAAAAGGTCTCCAGGGCCTTGAAGTTTTGCTCCACCACCAGGGAGGCCATGGGGGGGCCTTCGTGGGAGTAAAACGGCAGCCAGTAGCTGTAGCTTCCCACCATTTCTTCCCGGGATCTGCCTGTGAGCTCTTCACAAGCCCGGTTCCAGTAAATAATGCGATGGCGACGGTCAATGACAAAAGTGGGCATGGGCAACCCTTCCAGGATGCCTTCGGTGGTCTTCTTTTCCCGGAGGACCTGGAGCTCGCTGCCCTTGCGCTCGGTGTTGTCCTTGACGATGCCTTCGTAGCCGGTGATCACTCCCTCCCGGTCCCGGCGGACGATGCCGGTAAGGAGCACGGGAACCTGGCCGTTGTTCCTCCCTTTGAACACCACCTCCAGATCCCGGGCGAAGCCCACCTGCTCCACCTGAGTCCGAAAGGTCTCCCAATCCCGAGGGTCTTGGAATACCTCGCTGATAAGAGGCAATTTGTCGTTGAGAGCCTCTGACGGCAGGCCCAGGAGGGCCGCCCCGGCGGGGTTCAGATCGAGGATCTGGCCATCGGCGTCGGTGACGAAAATCATGTCCAGAGAGCCTTCAAAAATACGGCGGTAGCGGCGCTCGGAGCGGCGGAGGTGCTGGTACAGGCAGGCGTTGGCAATGGCCAGGCCGATCTGGTTCCCCAGGACACTGTAAAAGTAGTCCGGATAAGGATGAAAGGCTGCGGCGGCCGTCCCCGCAAGGTTTAAAAAGCCGTTTATTTCCTCCCGGTATTTCAGGGGAATGCTCACCACGGCCTGGAAGCGGGGGTCATGCCGGATGGCCTCGAATAAAGTGGAGGTGGCCAACCGGGGGTCGTTCTTGACATCCAGGATGACCAGCGGCTGGGTGGCCCGGGAGAGATAAGGGCCGATCATCTTTTCCAGTTCCCCGGTCCCGGTCCAGTGCAGATAATCCACCTGGAAGCCCTGGGCCGCCACCGAAGTCAGCCGCTGCCGATTGTGGTCCCACAGGAGCAGCAGCCCGGCTTCAACCTGAAAGAACTCCAGGACTGTCTCCAGGGTCAGATGGGCAATCTCCTGCAGGTCCTGGGTGCGAGCCGTGATGGTGGCGATTTCGTTGAAGAGGCAAATTTCCCGGGAACCTTCCGGAGCCGTGCTGGGTAGTGGCTGGGAATTGGCTGGACGGGCCGCCGGTTTGGACATGAGGAGGCCTCCTTGTAGGGGCAGGACGCCGGGCACCGAAATTCTCTCAGCAGTCAAGGTCAGGAACAACCTTCCCCTGCCTGATCATACCAGACTTACTCCCGGAAACAAACAGGTGGAGAAAAGGGAGACTCCGGGGGAGGGCCAGGGACCTGAAGGCGTAAGTCCTCCATTCAAGCCCCCTTTCCACCCTGTAGAGAGGAGCGGCAAGATGCGGCAATAGCCATGAGAGTTCTGCGAAAATTATATAGAACAGCCGCCCCCGGCTGTATTTTGCAGGCGAGGGGCCTTCTCTACAATATATTTTTTAATCGATTATGCACTTTGCTCCGCAAAGTCCATAAAGAATTCTTTCTGGGAGGAGGGCCGGGGACCTGAGGTCCCTGCCCTCCCTCCAGACCCCTCTCCCAACCCGCAGAAAGATTGGAAAGGCGGGCCAGCAACCCGACTTTCCGGTCAAAAAGCGTCAAGGGATTGGGGGAGGGGGTAAGGGCCCACCGGCCCTTACCTCCTCCCCCGCTTAGCTGCAATTATGTCTTTTGCAGAGCTAAAGGCATAATCGAATTTTTTTATTCAGAGAGCTTTGGGGTGATGAAAGATTTTGGCGGACTCGAAGCTTTAGAAACCGAAACGTTCGGCGAGAGCAGGCCAGAGGCGCGAGGTGCGGCAGCGGTTGGCCAAAACGATAGCCTGAAGCCGGGCCTGGGCCTCTTCCAGGTCGTCGTTGACCACTAAAAAATCATACCAGTGGGCCTCCCCCAACTCGCCGTGGCTCTGGGCCAGCCGTCGGGCCAGTTCCGGCGGGGGCACCTCCCCCCGCTGGCGGAGCCGCTGCTCCAGGATTTCCTGGCTGGGGGGCAGGATAAAAATGAAGACGGCCTGGGGAAAGCTTTTTTTCAGGGCCTTGGCTCCCCGGACGTCAATATCGAAAACGATCCCGTAGCCCTCGTCCAGACTCCGGGAAATATAATCCCTGGAGGTGCCGTAGAAATGGCCGAACTGCTCCACCCACTCCAATAGCCCCCCCTGATCCCGGATCTGAAGAAACTCCTCCGGCGTCACAAAAAAGTACTCCCGCCCGTGGGTCTCCCCGGAGCGGGGCGCCCGGGTGGTGAGCGAAATGGAAAAGCGCAAACCGGGAACCGCGGCCAGGAGCCTCGTGAGGAGGGTGGTCTTCCCGGCTCCGGAAGGCGCACTGACGATGTAAATCTCCCCGGTCACCTAATTCTCTTTGGCGTCCTCTTCGGCCCGGGAAGGTCCGAGGTTGCCGGTCAGGCGCTGGGACAGGGTGTCGGCGTGAACTGCGGAGAGGATGACGTGGTTGCTGTCGGTGACGATGATGGCCCGGGTCTTGCGACCGTGGGTGGCGTCAATGAGGCGCTGCTCCTGGCGCGCCTCCTCCCGCAACCTTTTACTGGGCGCCGACTGGGGCATGATCACGGCCACCACCCGCTGGCTGACCACAATGTTGCCAAAGCCTATGTTAATCAAGCGTCCGTCCATACGTCCCCCTGACGTCTGTCACTCGATGTTTTGCACCTGTTCCCGAAGGCGTTCGAGGAGCCCCTTGACGGCCACCACGGCCTGGGCGATGTCCAGGTCGCCAGCCTTTACCCCGATGGTATTGGCCTCCCGGAGCATTTCTTGTAAAAGAAATTCCAATTTGCGGCCTACAGGTCCCGGCACAGCCAGGGCCTCCTGAAATTGCGCCACGTGGCTTTCCAGGCGGGTCAATTCCTCCCGGATATCCCGGCGTTCGGCCAGAAAGGCCACTTCCTGGGCCAGGCGCCCCTCGTCCACGGGCGCGGTCTCGGCGAGGAGTTCCTCCAGCCGGACCTTGAGTTTTTCCTGCCAGAGGCCGGGCACCAGGTCGGCCTGAGCCTTGATGCGCTGAACTTCCTGGCTCATCAGGTCGAGGTGACCAAGGAGCTCCTCCGCCAGGGCCGCCCCTTCATTGCCCCGCATGACTTCAAGGGCTTCCAGGGCCTGGGCCAGGGCTTGGGAGATGGCCCGCCAGGTCTCCTCCAGGTCCTGGGTCTGCCTTTCTTTTCCCACGATCAGGTCGGCGAAGTGGAGCAGGTGATCAAGGCGCACCGGCTCGGGCTCCGGGAGGGCTCTTGCCAAGTCCGTGAGCAAGCTTCTGATCTGGACGGTCATGTCGGGATCCAGGCTTAATGACAGCGGCCGTTCGGCCCGGCCTTCCCAACTGAGCTGGACATCAACCCTTCCTCTGGCCAAACGGTTCTTGACGAGCTTGCGGATGCGGTCCTCCAGGGCCCACAGGTGCCGCGGCAGGCTCGGGGACACCTCCAGAAAGCGGTGGTTGACGGTTTTCAATTCCACCACCCACTTCAGGCCCTCTGCTTCCACTTCCCCCCGGCCGTAGCCGGTCATGCTTTTGATCATTGCTGGGCCAACTGTTTGAGCTGCCAGAGGTATTTCCGGCGCACCAGGCCAAGGAGTTCCGGCAAGGCCCCCTGCGCATAATCGGGGTAGCTCCAGGACAGGGACTGAAAGCCGCCCGGCCCGGCGAGCAGGGTCAAATCGCCATAAATGCCCTGGCCGAGGTAGATACGATGGGCGTAATTCTTGCCCGTGGCCAGGACCAGCCGTTCCCTGGCCACGTAGCCGGGATCAAGGTTCACCAGCCGGCGGCCCCCCAGCGACCAGCGCCTTTCCAGGAAATTGGTGAAAACCTTCCAATCAGAGAGCTGGGCTGCGCTGGCCAGATGCAGAAAAGAAGCCAGGCAACGCCACAACCCGCCGCCCATTTCCCGGGCATAATAATCTGTGGAGGTGAACGACCAGAGGGGGCCTACCAGGTCCACGGGGCCCAAATAACACGCCAACTGCCGGAGAACCGGAGCGAGCAGATCCTCCCGGGCCAGGAACAGACTGGCCACAGGTTTCACTGCCAGGGGCAATGCCGGGGTGCTCATCGCCGTCTCCGATATGGGTTGTATAATAGGCCGGCCTAAGAAAGCAATGAAAATTTCATGTGAAAATAAGCACAGCAGCGGGGTTGCCGTCGTCTAGATAAAAGAAAGGGGAGATTTTGTTCCCAAAAACCAAGAGAGGAGGAAACCATTTTCCCGGGATTCTCAACTCTTGCTTCTCTCCTGTGGAGAAGATATTCTGTCTACAAGCGTGGATTACTCCCGGGCGGGCCATTTTTCGCCGCCATGGCCTAATACTATTCCTGAGGGAGCCAATAAGCAGGGCGAGGACGTGCGACACCCATGCATGAATACACCTTGATGCAAGGTATCGTTAAATCAATTTTGGAACGGCTGGAAGAGGAAAAATCCTCGGCCCCGGTAAAGGAAGTGGTCCTGAAGCTGGGCGTCCTGGAGATCCACTCCGAGGCGGCGGCCCGGCAGGCCTTCGAGATTTTAAGCAAGGGCACCCCTCTGGAGGAGGCCCGGCTCACCGTGGAGGTCAAGCCGGTCATGTTGGACTGCCCCAAATGCCGCTCGGTTACTCCCTACCCCGTGGACGAGCACACCCATGCCCATGAGCTTCTGCCCGTGGTGATGTGCCCGACTTGCGACGGTCTGGCCAACCTCACCGGCGGGGAAGGGGTGGAGTCCATTGAATTGACCTTCGAGGCATAAAATCCCTTACTCGCCATTTATGGATCTCACCATCTGCGAAACCTTCGCCAGCCTCCTGGGAGAAAGCACCTTGGCGGGTCTCCCGGCCTTTTTCATCCGGCTTACCGGCTGCAATCTGCGCTGCCGTTACTGCGACACCACCCATGCGTATGACGGGGGCCAAACCAGGTCGGTGGACTCCCTGGTGGAGCAGGCCCGGGGCTCTGCCACCCGGCTGGTTCTGGTCACCGGGGGGGAGCCGCTCCTCCAGAAAGGCACCACTGCGCTCCTCGAGGGGCTCATCGAGGCCGGCCTGGAGGTACTGCTGGAGACCAACGGCAGCCTTCCCCTAGGGGGGGTTGATGCCCGGGTGCGGCGCATCGTGGACGTCAAGTGTCCGGGAAGCGGCATGAGTGGCCACAATCTGTGGGCCAATCTGGAAGTCCTGACGCCTCGGGATGAGGTCAAATTTGTCATTGACGACGAGGACGATTTTACCTGGGCCCTGGATGTCGCCCAGCGGTATCGTCTGACCGGCCGGGTACCGGTGCTCATCTCGCCGGTGTTTGGCGCGCTGTCTCTCCCCGAGGTGGCTGCCTGGATCGTGAACAGCGGGCACCCCGTGCGCCTCAATCTGCAGTTGCACAAGTACATCTGGGGACCGGAGGCCCGGGGCGTATGAGGACCAGGTCCAGGGCCGTCATCCTGGCGAGCGGGGGGTTGGACAGTTGCGTAGCCGCGGCAGTAGCCCGTGAGGATTACGATCTGGCCTTTTGCCACGGCAATTACGGGCAGCGCACGGTGCACCGTGAGCTTAGCGCTTTCCGGGCCCAGGCTGCGTTTTTCGGGGTGTACCTGATCCTGGAAGCCGACCTGTCCTTTCTGGGGCAGATGGGCGGCTCAAGCCTCACCGACCTCCGCCGGGCCGTGCCCACCGAGGCAGAAGAACCCCCCGGCATCCCCTCCACCTATGTGCCTTTCCGCAACTCTCTGTTGCTGGCCACGGCGACTGCCTGGGCCGAGGTTATAGGGGCCACCGCCATCTTTATCGGGGCCAACTTCCTGGACAACCCCGGCTATCCGGACTGCCGCCCCGCCTATTTCGCAGCTTTCAACCGTGTTATAGACCTGGGCACCCGGCCCGAAACCAGGATCGAGATCAAGACTCCGCTCATTGAGTTGGACAAGGCCGGCATCGTGCGTCTCGGTTTAGAGCTCAAGGCCCCTTTTGAGCTCACCTGGTCGTGCTATCTGAACGAGGACCAGGCCTGCGGGCAGTGCTCTTCCTGTATCCTGCGCCTCAAGGGCTTCGCCGCCAACGGCGTGCCCGACCCCATTCCTTACTAAACTTGAGATTGGTGCAAGAGTTCTTGTGAGAGGGGGCCAAGGGTCAGCTGCCCCCTCTCCCAAACCCACTCCCCCAACCCCTTGATGGGGCTTATAGGGTTTCCGAGGCAGTCAGTGCCAAAGGCCATGGCTGCCTCGGCCTTTAAGGGGAGTTGGGAGGGGATGACGGGGGTCTAGGTCCCCCGGCCCTCCCCCCAATATACTGTCAAGGTTTCTCCCGGGTTCGAGCCGGACGCCGGCCGGTAGGCCGGGCGGCCTGACAATGGCGTACCATGGCCAGGACTTCCCAGTCTTCAAAAGGGGCCAGCAGGCAGGCGTAGATTCCCAGGTCCATGGCCTCCTTGACGAGGTCCCGGTGCTGCTGGTGACTTTTGTCACAAAGGAGGACCACACGGCAGCGGGGACAGGCCACTCTCAGCTTAGCATAGAGGCCCGGGCCATAGACGCTCACCGTCTGGCAATCCACAAATACTGTGGCCTGCTCCAGCCCTTTCAAGGCCTTCAGGGCTTCCGGCGGATTCCCCACCACCCGCGGGGCGTATTTATGGCCGCCCAGGAGATGCACCATAAGGTCCCGGGACTGCTCGTCGGTCACCCAAAGAAGCAGGGCAGGATTCTTATAAGGAGGAGTCATTCTCCCTCATATTGTCCTCTGGCAATGATCAGCTGGTGGAGGAGCGCACCAGATTGTCAGGAAAATAAGCAGATTAGGCCATTCCAAAAACCAAAAGCCCCACGCCGGCATGACGTGGGGCCCTCAAGGATTATGCCGTGATGCGGAAAGCTTTAGGGATGTGCCTAAAAGGGTAGCAAAAAATGCGCCACAAAAATTAACTGGTAATTAAAGGGCATACGTCTCGGGGAACTGAAAACTTCGTCTCGATTCCGACCCGACAAATGCTGCATCTCCACTATTTATCGAGCTTTGCTCTTGTCCGATTATCGACCCGGACTTCCCTATATCGGACAATTTCAGGGGGGCTACCGCCTACGAGCCCGCCTTGGCCTGCTTCTCCTGGGAGAGTTTTTCCAACTCGGTCTTAAGACGGCTGGCGAACTCCTGGCGAAAGGCCGGTAACTCCATGGCCTCCTCCAGCCGCCCGGCCAGGTACAGGGCCATGCCCCGGTAAATCTGGGCCTCCGGAGATTGGGGCTGGCGCTTCAGGGCCTCATCGAAGAAGGAGAGACTTTCTTCATACCGGCCCAATCCCATGAGGGTGCAGCCCTTTCCGAGAAATACCTGCATATCACCAGGTTTTTTGGCCAGGACCTGGTCAAAGGCCTCCAGGGCTTCCTGGGCCCGCCCCAGGTCGTTTAAGAGAAAGGCCTTGAATTCCAGGACCTCGATATTCTCCCCCGCCGCCGCCAACCCCTTGTTGATACTGAATAGGGCCTCTTCCAGAAGGCCTTTTTCGGCCAGGAGGTGAGCCCCCTCCAAAAGTGGCAGGGGCTCGAATCCCAGCATCCGCTTAATCAGGCCGCTATAGGTCTCTTCCACCACCCAATGGCCGATCTTCGGGGCCACGCCGCCGTGGCCCGGCAGGATGTGGTCAACGTCCTTTTTGAGCAACGTCCTGACGGAATAGAGATAATGGTCCATGCTCCCCCCGGCCGCCTTGTCGTCAGGTTCAGCCATGGCCAGGGGCATGACGGTGTCGCCGCTGAACAAAGTCTTGGTGGGGGCGTGATAGAAACAGAGACCGTCGATGGTGTGCCCCGGGGTGTGGATCACCTCCAGGTCAAAGCCGCTGAGATTAATGGTCTCCCCCCCTTTGAGTTCGGTGAGCTTGAAGCCCAGGTGGCTATACATCTCCTTGAGCTCCACCGGGCCCGCCTCATGCAGAAAAACCTCCACCTCCAGGCCGGCGGCGGCATAACCGGGATAGCCCCGGACCAGCTCCAAACCCCCCATGGCATGGTCATGGTGCCCGTGGGTGAGGGCGATCTTCTTGATGTCCGGGGGTTTGATGCCCAGATCCAGCATCTGCATGAACGCGGTATAGTCGTTGCCCGGGTCGATGAGGGAGCAGTAATCCCCCCTGATAAGATAAATGTTGGAGGAGAAATCATAGCCCATGAGGAACAGGGTGCGGTCGAACAGGGGATTACTGAGGCCGCTCAATTTCCCCAAATTTTCCCAGGTTTCTTCCAGGTGGGTGTCAAACAGGGTCTTGTCTTCTTCCATGACGGCTGGGTGTACTCCTTTGGAAAACTTGTGGGATCACTTTACCTGATCTTTGTCGTCCGGGAAAGGCTTGGCGACCATGAGTCCGGGCCGGCAAAGAAAACTGGCCCTCCCCGGCAGGCCGGGAGAGGGCCAGAGAGGTTGATCTCATACGGCCACTTACTTGGCGTAGGGGATGAAGTAGCTGAGCTTCATCTTGCCGTCGGGCCACCATTTGCGTTGCTTGGTTTCGCCCGGGTAGAGGTCAATGATCTGGTCCCCCCGCACGATGTTCGTCAGTTCCAGCTCGACAAAGTGAAACTCGGTGAGTTCGTATTTGACAATGGTCTCCGCAGGGATGAGCACGGCATAACCGGTCTCTTTGCTGGCCACCCATTCGAAGGTCTCATGGGGCTCGGCGGTCCGTTCCTCCTTGGGGTTGATGACTGCCAAGAGCTTCCCCTGGACCTTGTCGCCGGGTTTGACTTCAAATTGTTCATAGAGCTCATCAGGGAGATAGAACCACAGGGCACGGTACCCCGTTTTGACATAGCCCTTGACGAGCATTGGATCAAAACCACACACGCTGACACGGCATTTTTCGGGCATGCTGACCCTCCTAAATCGCCTTGGGTTGATGAAGATATTGCCGTCTTTCCACCAAGGTTGCCCTCAATGTGGAATTTCCGTTTCCAACCCCAGATATTTGGCGACCTCCAGGACCTGGGCGTAGCAGTAATCCATAAAGGTGATGCCTTCTTCCGGGGTGAGGTGCTTGGTCTCCACCAGCCGCCGGAGGTAGGGGTAGAGGTATTCCTCGATTTCAGCGATGAAATCCTTGCACAGGAAAAATTCCTCTTCCCCCGCACCCGGGGTGGCGTGGCGGATATAGTCATCCCGCCACAGGCACACTCGCACGCGCAATTCTTCCAGCTCTTCGGCGCCGTGCTGGCGGACGACTTCCGGCGGTATGTCAGGAGATTTTCTCGAAAGCATAGCACTTCTTAACGACGTCCATCTCGGAGATGCACCAGTAATGGGGCCAGTGGATTTTTTTGCACCAGCCGATGATGTCGGCAGGCGGGAAGCCGGAACCTTTCAGCACCCATTTCAGATACTTGCACTGCCAGCAGATGTGGTCAGTTTGTTTTTCCGGCGTCAACACATGGGCCAGAAACTCAGCCGGGGTTCTCTTCTTATCAGTCATCCTTCACTCCCTCCTGTTACCAGTCTTTCACTTCGCCTTTGGCGATCTTCTCCTGATATTCCTTCCAGACCTCAGGAGAGAGTTTCTCGATATCCCAGAAGAAACCGAAAGATCCGGCCACTCCGGCAGAGGGCGGCTGCGGACGCCAACCCCGTACCGGCCGGCCCCGGACACTGAACTTCACCATGTCCGCCTTACCCAGGTAGATGTGCCGGGGCAGGCAGTTATAGGGCCGGGTGCGGCCTTCAATGCCGGGGAGATAGTTGCTGTAGCCGTCCAGCGGTTTATCGGCATACAAGGGCCGCATGTCCGGCTTATGGCCCGGCTTTTCATCAGGCCCGGCATACATGTGCCCCTGGATCATATGGATGTAATAGACCGTGCCGCACTCGGCGCAGGCGGTCGTGCCTTCCCAGTTCCAGAAGCAGTAGGGGTCCAGGTAATTGACGGTGTTGCAGACCTTGCCGCCCTTTTCTTTTTTGCACCAGATGATATCACACATAGTCAGTCACCCCTCCGCCTAGATGATACCCTTGTTATACATCTCGTTGATCTTGCTCATGGGCACGCCGAGGAGCTCATGATAGATCTTGACGTTGTCCGCGCCCACCGGCCGCCACTGCCACTTGTGCCGTCGGGGCGTCTTGGACATCAAGCCGGCGCTATAAGCGCTTTGGCAAACAACGTCGCCGAAGAGCGGGTCGTCGTTCCAGCGCACCGTGCCCCGCTGCCGGTAATGGTCGCATTCGTAGACTTCCCGGTCATTCATCACCGGGGCGGCCAACAGACCGTGTTCCTTCAGGATGCGCACCACTTCGGCGCGGCTCTTGTTCGCCGCCCATTTCTCGATGGCCGCGTAGATCTCCATCTGGGCCGGAGCCCCGACTCTTTCCTTGTGGGTCTTGTAACTGCTGAAGAGGTCGGGCTTCTTGATGATGTTGCACAGTTCCTTGAAGTCGGCGTCCTGGAAGGCGCTGACCATGACGTAGCGGGTCTCGAACTTGTCCTGGGGATTTTCGGCATCCGGGAAGTCGGTCTTGCCGGTCATGATGATGCCGTGCACGCACAACTGGGTATCCCAGTTGCCCCAGCGCTGGCGGACGATGCCGAATTTGCCGTACAGGGGCACGGTATAGCCCAGGCAGCGGGTAGCCGCCTGCACCTGGGAGAACTCAATCATGGTGCCGAGACCGGTCTTGCGGCGGTAGTGCAGGGCCGCCAGCATGCACACGGTGATCTGGGTGCCTGAGTACCAGTCGATGACCCAGTTGGTGGCCTTGGTGGAATGGCCACCGAAGTCCTCGTGGGCGCCGGTGACGCTGGACAGGCCGGCATGGGCCTGCCCCAGGATGTCATAGGAGCCGCCGAAGATCTTGGGGCCGTAACCGAAGCCGCCGCCCCAGACGTAGATAAAGCGGGGGTTGATCTCCATGAGATCACGGTAGCCCTGCTTCCAGCGGTCAAAGGTGCCGTGGCGGTAGCACTCGGTGAGACCGTCGCTCTGCCTCACCAGGTTGTAATACAACTTCTTGGCTTCAGGGACGTGGTAATCCAGGGTAACGAAATATTTATTGACGTTGGCGTTGGTAAAACCAAGACCGGTGCCACTCATGGGCCGGGTGTCGTGCAAGGGATAGAGATAGGCCTCGTTGAAGGGCGAGGTGTGGCGCATGGCGTCGCCCATGCGGGGCATCTCGATCTTGATGCACTCCGCCCCCAACTCCGCGATGTTGGCTACCGAGTGGGGCGTGAAGATGTACATGGTGGTGCTCAGCCAGCGGATGCCTTTCAGAGCATCGGGCTTCACGAACTCGTTGCCCACGTCGAAGGCCTTGCGGCAGTAATCCTCAAAGGGAGCCTTCATTTCATCGAGTTCTTCCTTGCTCTTGGGCCCGGGGAGTTCATCAAAGTCGCAAACTTTGAGTTTTTTGATGTCGTCTTCAAACATTTAAATTACCCCCTTCGCCTTGAGTTCCCGCAGTTTCATGGGACCGTAACCCAGGTATCTTTTGTAAACTTCCCCGTTGTCGTGTCCCAGGGGCCGGCCCAGCCACTTCACCCGGGCCGGGGTGCGGTGCTGGTAAGCGCCGCAGGATTCGGCATAGAGCACGGTGCCGTATTGCTCGTCCTCGATGGTGTTGACCCAGGGGCGGTATTTGAAGTGCGGGAATTCGCAGACCTCGTCGATATACAGAATCGGGCCAGCGGCGATTTCGTACTCCATCAGCTTGGTCTCGGCCTCGATGCGGTTGATGTCCCGCAGCCACTTGGTGGTGACGGTATAGGTCTTGATGAGGGACTGCAGCGCATTCCGGGCCGCCATTTCCTTCAACAGCGGGTCTTCATGGATGAGGCGCCCGAACATCGGGAGGTCACGCTCGATGCACATACCGATGCGATACCACAGCCGGTCGGTCTGGCCGCCGATCATCATGTAACCGTCTTTACAGGGGTTCCACTCGTACTGGTTCAGGTTCGGGTCCCAGGCGCCGGTTCTGGCCTTGATGGACTTATTGAAACCGTACCAGGTGATATCGAAGTCCAGGATGTCCATGAGGGCTTCAGCCGCGGTCGTCTCAATGAATTGACCGCCACCCCTGAACTCCTCCCGGTAATAGAGGGCCGCCAGGATGGAGACCGCCGACTGTTCGCCGGCCACGTAGTCATCCAACCACACCCCCGAACGTACCGGGTCGCCACCCTTGCCGCCACGGGGGCACTGGTCCGGCGGAAAGCCGGTGTTGGCCACCCAGGAGTCGGCGCAAGCGCCGAAGGGGGACAGCATCCATTGGCCGAACTTGGAGACCTCGTCCTTCATGGGACCCCACTGACCCCGCTGGCCGATCCAGCAATAGATCAGGCCGGGGTTCAGCTTGGACAGCTGCCGGTAGCCCAGACCCAGGGAGTCCATGTAGCCCGGAGGATATTCCTCGACGATGACGTCCACCAGCATGGCCAGCTTTTTGTAGATCTCCCGGCCCTCCACGGTTTCGATATTGAGCGTGATGGACTGGGCGTTCCTGAGCTCATGGAGGAAGTCCAGGCCACAGGGGGTGCCGGCAGCCTTGTCCTTGAGCATGTATTCTTCCCGGCCGAAGGGGGTGAGCTGCCGGGCCGGGTCGCCGGTGGGCGGTTCGATGTTAATAAATTCCATGCCCTGTTCGGCGAGGAGGCCGGTGCAGAATTTGTGGCCCATGCGCCACAGGCCCATACCCAGCATCTTGAAGTCCTTCAGGGCTTCGGGTTTGTCAAAGCGGTAGTCTAATCTCAGGTTGTCTTCCAGGAATTTGCCGAACTCGCCCGCCTTCCGCTTTTCGTACACTTTCATGCACTCTTCCGGGGAAGGAGGCGGGGTTACGGGCCAGGGACGGACATCTGGCCCCATCAACGGCAGAGTGTCGGCCCGACTTTTGATTTCAATGTCCCTTTTCTCTTTCGCCATGTTTCGGCCTCCCATTCAGCAAGATGTTCCTCAACTTGCGCGTCACGCCACCAAAACTTGCGTCAGCGATTTCGCCAGAAACGAACAATACTACTTACTTAAGGCCTAGGTTAACGGCAGCGGGGAGCCCCCCGCGCCAAACTGCCGCCTGCTTGCTCTCCCAGTTGGCGGCTACCTGGTCCTCCACACCTCCTTTCCTTGAGATTGAATGCTGGATTAGTGCTTGTGCTTATTGTTAAAATCTGTCTTTCCGCCCGGGCCCCACCCAAGGCGGAGAAGAACAGTACCTAGCCAATACAAAATCCCTGCCAAGACGGAGTTATCGGCCTGAAAGATGATATCACCTTGATTTATTTATTAATTTTTACCAGAAATCAGCAGCCTTCCTTGCAGCTTTGTGATAAAAAGTTCAATCTCTGTTCGGAATTAGCACAGTATTTTTCTTTCTGTATCTTTCTTCCTAATATTCCTGAAAAAAATACTGTCCAGAATATGACCCGCATTTCTGGTTATTGAGGACGGCCCAGGCCATAACGGCGAATCTTGCTGTACAGTGTGCTGCGGCTTACCCTGAGGCGCCGGGCCGCTTCGTGCTTGTTCCAGCCTACTTCCTTGAGTACCCGGAGAATCAGGAGGCGTTCGGTTTCCGCCAGTGAGGTGGGCAAAGCCTCGTCCCCGTCTTCTTTGAGGAAGCGCGGCAGATGGCGGCGCCGGATATCCTCCCCCTGGGCCAGGATGACCGCGTGGCTCACCGCGTTCTCCAGTTGGCGGACATTTCCTGGCCAGTCGAAGTCCATCAGGGTCTGCATGGCGTCGGCCGAGAACCGCAGGATGCGTTTATTTTCCTTGAGGTTGTATTTTTCCAAAAAATGCTGGCACAGAAGGGGGATATCTTCCTTGCGCTCCCGCAGCGCCGGCAAGTGAATGGTGATGACATTCAGGCGGTAATAAAGATCGTCTCGAAACCGACCCTCCTGCACCTCCCGGTAGAGATTCTTGTTGGTGGCGGCCAGCACCCGGACATCCGACTCGATGGTGGCCTCGCCCCCCACCCGCTCGAAGCAGTGGTCCTGGAGGAAGCGCAGCAGCAACACCTGGGTGGCCGGGGGGATGTCGCCGATTTCGTCCAAAAACAAAGTGCCGCGCTGGGCCAACTCGAAGCGCCCTTTTTTCCTGCGGATGGCGCCGGTGAAGGCCCCCTTCTCATGACCGAAAAGCTCGCTTTCCAGGAGTGTCGGCGAATAGGCCGAGCAATTGGCCACTACGAAAGGTCCCCGGCTGCGCTTGCCATGGTGGTGGATGGTGCGGGCCACCAGCTCTTTGCCGGTGCCGTTTTCCCCCATGATCAGGACGGTGGCGTCGGTGCGGGAGACCAGGTCAATGAGCTCGTAGACCCCATGCATCTTGTTGCTCTGTCCGATGATGTCACCGAAGTGGGTCTTCTCAGGCACCGGAGCGGGGCTCAGGGTGACCGCGCCTTCCTGGCGCACCAGGTAGCGGAGGTAGCAGGCCACCTGGCCGAAGAGGGCATGAAAGAAATTGAGTTCCTCCCGGGAATACCCCTGGGGGACGTGGGAGCCCAGGAGAAAAAAGCCCAGGCAGTGCTGCTGGATGAACAGCGGCAGCCCGAACCAGCTGGGGTAAGTACGGGAGATTACTTTGAAATAAGCCGGCATGGTGCCCCGGTCGGCATAGGTCACCACGTGAGGGTCTTTGATGGTGCTCAAATAGGTCAGGAACTCACCCAGGAGGCCGACTTTCTCCAGCCGGCGCACCAGGCGCTTTAAGGGACCCGTGACCTGGTCGGAACATTCCTCCAGAGGCAGGAGGCGGTTTTTATCGGCATCCAGGAGCAGGAAAAGGGGATCGGCCTGGGGAAACAGTTCCCCCAGGGTATCGTTGAGATATTGCACCAGTTCGGGCAGGGAACGCCGGGAGGAGCGTTCCCGGGAGATCTCGGAGAGCTTTTCCAGATGGTTCTGGGTCTTCTGGAGTTCCTGGGAGCGAAAGGCCAGAGATTCTGCCATGCGGCGCCGGTCGGTGACATCCCGCTCCAGACAGATGACCAGGTCGACTTCGCCCTGGCTGTCAAAATGCGGATACGCGGCAATCTGGTAAATGTGATCTCTGCCACTGGCGGAAAAGGTCTTATCAGCCAACACCGGGCGCTTGAGCCTGGCGGTCTCCTTCACCGGACAAAAGTAGCCCTCTTCCTGGCAGGAGGCCGCTTTGCCGTGCATCACTTCGAAACACCGTTGGTCCAGGACGCTCTCGGGTTTGCGGCTCAGGAGCTTCACAAAGGAGTCGTTGGCCAGGACGACGCGGCAGGAGACGGGGTCGATGACGATGAGATTATCGGTAATGCTGTTGAAGACGGTGTCCCGGAACTCCTTGGCGGTCCGCAGTTCTTTTTCCAGCTCGCTTAGGCGGGTAATATCGGTGACGGCGGCCAGATATCCCTGGAAGGCGTCGTGCTCCTCCCGGGCCACCGACACCAGGACCGCCCGGGAGGTGCCGTCATGCCAGCGGCAGCCCAGGACCGCGGCCTCGGTCCTGCCTTGGCGGCACTGTTGCAGTTGCGCGGTGAGGATGTCAGCGCCGCCATCCTCCAGAAAATCGAAGAGAGACCGGCCGCACAAACTCTCCGGCTCAAAACCCAGCATGTCGGCCAGCCACTTGTTGATGAAGCCGATGCGCCCCTCCGCGTCCAGGAGGACAATGCCTCCCTGGGCCAGGTCAACCAGGGTGCGAAAGCAGTCCGGGGTGACGCAGGAGGATTCCGAAGCGAAGGTGCAGGGAACAACCTCCGGGTTGACGGGGGGAGGCAAAAGATGGGTATCCTGATGCCGATCCTGGACCATCTTTCTCCTTACGGTCAGGAGTTTTTAGGCAGAGCCAACCGAGATTTGCAAACAGGGAGGAATATGTGGATTTCTTCCCGTATTTCCGTGTAAGGACCCCATCATAAAATAAAGAAATTTGGGGAGTCAAGGAAAAACCATACTTTTCTGAATTTTGTGGGTCGTATATTGGACAGAAAAGATTTTTTTGCAAAAAAATTTTCAACAGGCCTTCACAAACAGACCCGATAATTCCCCTTTACTAACAAAGAAGAAAAAATTGAGGAGAACTTCATTAAAAAAACCGACCCGGAGGTCTGGCAGGGGAAAATAAGTTGGACCACCAGCCGGTCAGCAAAAGCACTTGCCAACCGCGGCGGGGGAAAGGTAGAATGTTAAAGTGTGCCGGAGTGGTGGAACTGGTAGACGCAGGGGACTCAAAATCCCCCGGGCTTCGGCCTGTGCGAGTTCGAGTCTCGCCTCCGGCACCAGCACCAGCAATG
>Ga0207862_1000127_pt1 | contig 20462 bp, 17 predicted proteins | sample LuqExpMetageno81_FD_187838 | JGI IMG/M metagenome (GOLD analysis project Ga0207862, IMG submission 187838) | Tropical forest soil microbial communities from Luquillo Experimental Forest, Puerto Rico - Sample 81 (SPAdes) | ecosystem: Environmental > Terrestrial > Soil > Tropical forest ... | reverse complement strand
TGGCCCTCCCCCCACGAAAAAAATAAAGGACTGGATGTAGATTATGGCACGTTGGAACCCTGATAGACGGTTATTGGATCACGAGCACTCGCAATTCTGGAAGTATCGGCTGGTGGAGGTGGAAGAGCCCAACCTGATGCGGGACATCTTCCCGTACAGCGAGATTGCCCGTATTGACTTTGACTACAAGTTCGTCATGCCGAACCCGGCGGAGCAGATGCTCATCACCGACACCACCTTCCGGGACGGCCAGCAGGCCCGGCCGCCCTACTCGGTGCGGCAGATGGTGGAGATCTTCGACATGCTCCACAAACTCTCCGGGCCCAAGGGCATCATCCGCCAGACCGAATTCTTCTTATACAGCGCCAAGGACAAGGAAGCGTTGGAGCGCTGCCGGGAGCGGGGGTATCGTTACCCGGAAATCACCGGCTGGATCAGGGCCAACTCCAACGATCTGAAGCTGATCAAGGAAATGGGCCTGGGGGAAACCGGCATTCTCACCTCGGTGTCCGATTACCATATCTTCATGAAACTGAAGTGGGACCGCCGCCAGGCCCTGGAGGACTATCTGGGCATCGTCAAAGCCGCCCTGGAGATGGGGATCGCGCCCCGGTGCCATATGGAGGACATCACCCGGGCGGATATCTATGGCTTTTGCGTACCCTTCGCCATCGAGCTCATGAAGCTCAGGGAAGAAAGCGGCATTGATATCAAGATCCGGCTGTGCGACACCATGGGCTACGGCGTGCCTTATTCCGGCGCCGCCCTGCCCCGGAGTGTGCCAAGACTCGTGCGGGCCATGATCGAGGATGCCGGCGTTCCCGGCCACCTCGTGGAATGGCACGGTCATAACGACTTCCACAAGGTCCTGGTCAACGGCGTCACCGCCTGGCTCTTCGGCTGCGGCGCAGTGAACGGCACGCTGCTGGGCTTCGGCGAACGCACCGGCAACTCCCCCATCGAAGGGCTGATCATGGAATACATCAGCTTAAGGGGGACCAGCGACGGCATCGACACCACGGTAATCACGGATATCGCCCAGTACTTTGAACGGGAATTGCATTATAAAATTCCCCCCAATTTTCCCTTTGTGGGGTCCAGCTTCAATGCCACCAGCGCCGGCATTCACGCCGACGGCATGCAGAAGTTTGAGGAAATCTACAACCCCTTCGACACCACCTTGATCCTGAAGCGCCCGCCCACCATCAGCATCACCGACAAGTCGGGCAAGGCCGGCATTGTCCATTGGCTCAACTCCCAACTGGCCTTGACGGCAGGCAACCAGGTGGACAAAACGCATCCTGGGGTGGTGAAGATTCACAAGCGCATCACGGAGATGTACGAAGAGGGGCGGGTCACCTCCATTTCCAACGATGAGATGCAGACCCTGGCTCGCAAGTACCTCCCGGAACTCTTTGTCTCGGAATTCGACAGCTTGAAGCAAAAGGCCCACCAACTGGCGGCCCACCTGGCCCAGGATCTGGCCGAGCAGAAGGACATCCGCTCCATGGATCCGGAAATTCAGGAGCCGGTGCTGCGGGCGGCTCTGGAAAAAAACCCGTTTATCCAGTTTATGTATATCACCAATCTGGAAGGGCGGAAAATCACCCGTAACATCACCCACATCGTGCACCGGGCCAAATTCGAGACCGCAGGCCTGGACGAAGACCTGTCCAACCGGGACTGGTTTATCGAGCCTCTGAGGACCGGAAAAATTTACGTCTCGGACTTCTATACCTCCCGGGTCACCGGGGCCTTGTGCATCACGGTGAGCGCCCCCATTCGGGATGCGGATGATGAGATCCAGGGGGTGCTGGGCCTCGATATCCGCTTCGAAGACATGGCCAAGATGGAGCAGGACGGCGAGATTTAAGACGCTTCCAAAACGGGCAATATGGGGGAGACGAGCCTTCTCCCCCACCTCATATCACATGACGAGGTGGCCACATGGATGATCTGCAGAAGCTTCAGGAAGCAAAGGCCAAGTATGATGCCCAGGTAGAAAAGGTGCTGAAAAAAATACCGGAGCGCAAGCCCGAGTTCGTCAACACCTCCGGTATTCCCGTGGCCCGGCTCTATACCCCGCTGGACATGCAGGAGTTTGATTACCTCAAGCAACTGGGCATGCCGGGGCAATACCCCTTCACCCGGGCGGTGCAGCCCACCGCCTACCGGGGGCGCTTCTGGACCATGCGCCAGTACGCCGGCTTCGGCACCGCCGAGGAGACCAACGAGCGCTACCACTTCCTGTTAAAATCCGGGCAGACCGGCTTGTCTGTGGCCTTTGACCTCCCCACTCAGATCGGCTACGACTCCGACCACGGACTGGCCCAGGGTGAGGTAGGCAAAGTGGGGGTGGCTATCGACTCACTCTGGGACATGGAACGCCTCTTTCAGGGTATACCCCTGGACCAGGTGTCCACGTCCATGACCATCAACTCCCCCTGCGCCGTCATTCTGGCCATGTATCTGGCCGTGGCCGAAAAGCAGGGGGTGAGCTTCGATAAGCTCCGGGGCACGGTGCAAAACGACATCTTAAAAGAGTATCCCGCCCGGGGCACATACATTTTCGGCCCCAGGAAATCCATGCGCCTCATCACCAATATTTTTGCCTTCTGCACCGAGCAGGTGCCCCAGTGGAACACCATCAGCATCAGCGGCTACCACATCCGGGAGGCCGGTTCCACCGCGGTGCAGGAAGTGGCCTTTACCTTGGCGAACGGCATCGCTTACGTGGAGGCGGCCCTGGCCGCGGGACTCAAGGTGGATGAGTTCGGGCCGCGGCTCTCCTTCTTTTTCAACTCCCACCTGGATTTTCTGGAAGAAATCGCCAAATTCCGGGCCGCCCGGCGCCTCTGGGCCAAGATCATGAAGGAGCGCTTCAAGGCCGAGGATAAACGTTCCCAGATGCTGCGCTTCCACACCCAGACCGCCGGAAGCAGTCTCACTGCCCAGCAACCCCTGAACAACATCATGCGCACCGCATTTGAGGCCATGGCGGCAGTGCTGGGCGGCACCCAGTCCCTCCACACCAATTCCTTTGACGAGGCCCTGGCGCTGCCTTCGGAGTTGGCGGTGCAGGTAGCCTTGAAGACCCAGCAGGTCATCGCCTATGAGACCGCGGTGTGCGACTCCGTGGACCCACTGGCCGGTTCCTACTACCTGGAATACCTGACTGACCAGATCGAGGCCCGGGCCCAGGCCTACATCGACCAGATCGACCGCCTGGGCGGCGCGGTGGCGGCCATCGAGAAGGGTTTCATCCAGAAGGAAATCCAGGACAGCGCCTATCGTTACCAGCGGGAAATCGAGAAAAACGAACGCATTGTCGTGGGTCTCAACAAATTCCAGGTCAAGGAAGAAAAAAAACCCAAAGACCTCCTCAAGGTGGATCCCGCCGTGGGCGATAAACAAGTGGCCCGTCTCCAGGAACTGAAAAATACCCGGGACAACGGCGCGGTGCAACAGTCTCTGGCTGACCTCAAGGCTGCCGCCCAGGGGACCGACAACCTCATGCCCACCATCCTGAAGGCCGTCAAGTCCCTGGCCACCTTGGGGGAAATCTGCAATACCCTGCGAGCCGTCTGGGGTGAGTACGAAATGGCGGTTATGTAAGAGCTATAAGCTTTGAGCCTTGAGCTTTAAGCTTTTGCTCACAGCTCATCGCTCACAGCTACCTTTAAGGAGAGATCATCATGCAGGAAGGCAGAAAAATCCGGGTGTTGGCCGCCAAACCGGGACTGGACGGTCATGATCGGGGCATCAAGGTCATCTGTGCGGCGCTTAGGGACGCCGGCATGGAGGTGATTTACACGGGTCTTCGCCAAACTCCGGAGCAGATCGTCAGCGCCGCGGTCCAGGAAGACGTGGACGTCATTGCCATGAGCTGCCTGTCCGGGGCCCACAGCTATCTCTTCCCCAAAGTGATGGAAATCCTCAAAGGCAAGGGCATCAGCGACATCCTGGTCCTGGGGGGCGGCATCATCCCCGAAGAAGATGTCACGGCGCTGAAGAGCGCCGGCATTGCCGAGATCTTTACCCCCGGCACCGACACCAACGACATCGCCAAGTACATCCGGGAACATATCCGGAAAAATTAAATTTCGCCAAAGAAGTGATTAAGCTTCCCCTATAATCCCTTGTAATACCTACTTTTTATCATCCTGGACGAAGTGAAGGATCTCAATGCCTTGAAATTTTGAGATTCTTCGCTTCGCTCAGAATGACAGGACATCCGGGCCTGGGGGTTGAAACCATGGCCTCTGACCTCGACTCCCTCCTTTTTTTGAATGTCTATGATGCTGCTTTTTCCCCCCAGGTCCTCCTGATTAATTCCAACTCCCCCTGCCTGCTCTGCACCACCTCGTTTAACCTGGCTTCGTGCAGTCTCGTTAAAATCTCTTTGATCTGCGGCCCGGGCTGATAACCCAGGGCAATCAGGTCCCGGCCGGTAAGTTCCGGCTTCAGGTGTTTGAGGTGCGTAAAGTACAGGGATATGAGCCGCTTACTGGGGTCCTGGCGGGACTTGGCCATCATATAGAGCAGGAATTCCGTGCCGATGGGGGCCAGCAGCCGGTAAATCTGGCTGCGGTCGGCCTCCCCCAGGCGGAAAAGCTTGAGGAGGGCCTGGTCCGCGGCGTCTTTGCCTTCCAGAATGGCGGCGGTCAATCTTGGGGGCGGCTTGAAGCGGTCCATCAATTCTTTCAGTTCCTCAGAAGTGAGCGGCTCCACCAACCCCAGGAAATAAACCAGCCAGCGCTCGCAGGTTTCCTTCAGGTAGGACAGGTCCATCCAGGAAAGCACCGCCTGGACCCGCTCCAGCATATTCCTAGTGCCTTCGTCGAACCACAGCCGGGGATGGATGGCCTTGAGCAGGTCCAGTTCGGCCAGGCGGGCGATGGCCGGGATAGGGTTCTCCTCATGCAAGATGAGTTCCAACTCGTGGAAGAGGCGGACCCCCGAGAGCCGGTCGAAAAAGTTGTTCTTGACCGCGTTCTGGATAAGGTTGATGGTGAGCTTGCTGATGCGGAAGCCGAAACGCTGCTCGAAGCGGATGGCCCGAAAGACCCGGGTGGGGTCCTCCACGAAGCTCAGGTTGTGGAGCACGCTGATGCGCCGTTCCTTCAAGTCCCGGTGGGCCCCGAAAAAGTCCAGCAGCGTCCCGAATTCTCCCGGGTTGAGATTGACGGCCAGGGTATTGATGGTGAAGTCCCGGCGGTAGAGGTCCATCTTGATGGAACTGTATTCCACCACGGGGAGGGCCCCCGGGGCGTCGTAATACTCGGTGCGGGCCGTGGCCACGTCGATTTTGAAACCGTCCGGGAAGATGACCACCGCGGTCTTGAATTTCTGGAAAACCCGGGCCCGGGCCCCGTAGCGGGCGGCGAAGGTCTTGGCAAAGGCGATGCCGTCCCCTTCGATAACCAGGTCCACGTCCAGATTTTCCTGCCTGATGAAGAGGTCCCGGACAAACCCCCCCACCACGTAAGCCTGGAACCCCAGCTCCTTGGCCACCTCACCCGCCTGGCCCAGGATAGACAGGATATTTTTGGGAAGCCGCTCCCGCATGAGGCTGACGATGCTCTTCTTGCGCAGGGGCTGGGACCACTGGGTTTCCTCGGTCTCCTCGCCGATGTCGATGAGCAGGTTTAGAAGATCGGTCCGGCTGATGATGCCGACGACTTCCCCTTCCTGAAGCACCGGCAGCAGACGCTGCTTGTTAACTACCAGCTTGTCCCGGATCTCCGCCAGGGTGTCCTCGGGGCCCACCGTGGCCACCGGGGTGCTCATGTAGTCCTTGACCGGATGGTCCCTGAGGCCGTGGAAAATCCCCTTTTCCACGATCTGCCGGGAAATCAGTCCGAGCAGCCGGGCGTTTTCCACCACCGGCAGGGCATTGATGCTGTAACGGTTGAGGATGAGTTCGGCGCCCTCGAGGCTCACTTCCGGGGAAACCCACTTCACCGGGAAGCTCATAATGTCCTTGGCCCGGCGCAGAGGGCGCACCCGCCGGTTGATGATCTGCTTGAGATCTTCCTCCACCTGGGCCATAGGCTTATCCTTGATGGCCGCCGAGGCCGCGAACTCGTGGCCGCCGCCGCCCATCTCCGCCAGGATCTCCCCCACGTTCACCTCAGGGAGCCGGCTCCGGCCCACCACGTAGACCCGGTCCTCCATCTGGGCTATGGCAAAGAGGACCTGAAGATTCTCCATGTCCATGAATTTGTGGGCCAAAACGGCAAAATCCGCCACATATTGGGAAGCCATGGTCCGGGCCAGGACCACCTCGACACCGTCCACCGTGAAGCGGTTGGCATGGGCGATGAGGTCGTTCAGCAGAGCTACCTGCTCGGCGGTGAGTTCCCGGGTGACCATCTGGGCCACCACATTGAGGTCGGCCCCCTGGCGCAACAGATAGGCCGCGGCCTCGAAGTCCTCGGGGGTGGTGGAGGTAAAGGTAAACGAGCCGGTGTCCTCGAAGAGGCCCAGGGCCATGATGGTGGCTTCCTGGGGGGTGGGGCCCAATTCTTTTTCCCGCAGGATTTTCGTCAAAATAGCGGTGGTGGAGCCCAGGGGTTCTACCACCTCGAGGCTGCCGTGGACGTCCTCCGGGGAGTCGGGGTGGTGGTCGTAGATGTGGATGTCCACTTCGCCTGAGGCCGCGGCCTCGGCAAACTTGCCGATGCGGGAGAGCTGGCGGGTATCCACCAGGATGAGGCGCTTGATGTCATCCGGGTCGATGTGCTTGGCCCTGGCAAAATCAAGAAAATAAAAGCTCGAGCGGATAAAAAAATCCCGCAGGTTCCCTTCCTGGGCGCCGGAAAAGACCAGCAGGGCCTCGGGGTAGAGCTTCTTGGCGGCCACCATGGAGGCCAGGGCGTCAAAGTCGGCGTTGAGGTGAGTGGTGATCACCTCCAGCTTTCGGGTGGAGGGGGGCTGAACCTTGCTCATGACCGGGGATGGGCCTTCTTGTGGGCCGATTTCAGACGCTCGGCATCAAGATGGGTGTAAATCTGGGTGGTGGCGAGATCGGCGTGCCCCAAGAGCAGCTGCAGCACCCTGAGATTGGCCCCCCGGGCCAAAAGATGGGTGGCAAAGGAGTGGCGCAGGGTGTGGGGCGAGAAGCGTCCCAAGCCGGCGAGCCTGGCATGGCGCTGCAAGATCTTCCAGAAACCCTGGCGGCTTAAGCCCCCGCCCCGCCGGTTGACAAAGACAAAGGGGCTGTCTTTCCCCTTGAGGAGCTGAGGCCGGCCCTCGCTGAGATAAACTTTGAGCTTCTCCACCGCCTTGGGCACCATGGGCACCAACCGCTCTTTGTGTCCTTTTCCCAACGGCCGCACTACCCCCCGGCGCAGGTCTATCTGTTTTAGAGTCAGGCCTACGAGCTCCGACACCCTGAGGCCCGTGGCATAAAGCACTTCCAACAGCGCCGCGTCCCTCTGGCCCTGGGGCGTGGAGGCGTCCACCGCGGCGAGCAGCGCCTCCACTTCCTGCTCGTTCAGCACTTGGGGCAGCTTCAACGGCAGGCGGGGGGAATCCAGGAGCTCCACCGGGTTGGCCGGCAGCCGCTCCTCCCGCTGCAGGAAGCGGAAGAACTGGCGGAGGGCCGACAGACGCCGGGCCCGGCTGCGGGCCGATAGGCCCCGGGCTTGGAGGGATGACAGATAGTGCTGAAAATCCTCGAGATTGGCCTCTTCCCAGGCTTCCCGCTTCAGGGTGCGCAGAAATTTCCGGAAATCCTGCAGATCGTGGGCATAAGACTCGAGCGTCAGGGGGGCCAGACCCCGCTCTGCTCCCAGGTGATGGTAAAACTGTTCCAGGAGCTCGTCCATGTAGTCGGGGCCGGCGGCCCGGAGCCCGGACAACAGGGCCTGGAGCTCTGGTTGGCTTAACACCTGGGAAGGAGCCGCATCCTGGTCCGGCCACTGAAGCGCAGCCAGGGGATTGTTGGTGATTATCCCCTGCTCCTCCAGAAATGAGAAGAAGCGCTGGAGTGCTGCCCGCTGCTGTTCCAGGTGCCGGAGAGAAAACTCCTGGTGCCCCGGTCGTTCGAAATAACCCTGACAGTCACCGGGGGTCACCTCCTGCCAGTGCGCCCGGCCCTGACCCTGCAGAAAGGCGGAAAAATCCCGAAGATCCTGCTCCCAGGCCTCCCGATAAGAGGCGGGCAGGTCGTAGTCCTGCACCAAATGCTCGAAAAAATGTCGGAGGCTAGTGTCCATGAACAGGAGTCTTCCTAATCTTGCCTTTTCATTATACTCTTAAATCGCCGTGATAACACATTGACAAAGAGAGGCCACGGCAAAATACCATTTTGAAAGGAGGGTCGGGAGAGCAGTGGCTCCCCGCCCTTCTCAAACTCCCCTCCCCACCCCCTCTAAGGGGCCGGAAAGGCGGGCCAAGGGCCCGACTTTCCGGCCAAAAGGCGCTAAGGGGTTGGGGGTGTGGGTTTGAGAGAGGGGGCAGGGGTCCACTGACCCCTGGCCACTCTCCTAAAAAACTATCTTCAACAATCTCAGGAACCGCCATGACCACCATCATCTATGGCCGGCAGCCGGTGCTGGCCGCATTGCGCCGAAAGGAGGGGCCCCTCGAGGAAATCCTGGTAGCCGAGGGCCTGGGGGGAAGAACTTTCTCAGAGGTACGGGAGCTGGCCAGAAACGCGGGAGTGCGCTTAAAGCAGGTGCCCCGGTCAGCGCTGGATCGGCTGTGCCGCACCGCCAACCACCAGGGGCTGGCAGCCCGGCGGGCGGTCTTCGCCTATCAGGAACTGGAGGAATTGCTGGAGAAGCTTGCCGGCCTGCGGGAACCTGCTCTGCTGGTGGTGGCCGACTCCCTCACCGATCCCATGAACCTGGGCAATCTCTGCCGTAGCGCCCTGGCGGCCGGGGCCCATGGCCTGATCATCCCCAAGGACCGGGCCGCCGGGATCACCCCGGCCGTCATCAAGGCCGGGGCCGGAGCCCTGGAAGTCCTGCCGGTCTGCCGGGTCACTAATCTCGCTGAAACCCTGATACGCCTGAAAGAAGCCGACCTGTGGGTGGTGGGGGCCGACGCCGGCGCCACACAAAGCCTTTACGAGACTGATCTCACCATGCCCCTGGCCCTGGTTATCGGCGGCGAAGACACGGGCATTCGACCCCGGGTGCGCCAGCAGTGCGATCTTTTGGTGGCCATCCCGTTCGTTTCCCAAGCCATCGGCTCCCTCAACGCCGCCTCGGCCGGCGCCGTGGCCCTCTTCGAAATCCGGCGCCAGCGCCTGGCGCTGACGAAATAGCCTTTGGGGAGAGGGCCAGGGACTTGAAGTCCCTGCCCTCCCCCCAAGCCCCTCTCCCAAAGTCTATCTGCATTCTCTCACCTTACACGTGCGCGCCGGGGCCGGCCTCCCGGACGGCGGGTTCGACTTTGGGGGCGTATTCGCCGAAATTCTCAGAGAATTTGGCGATGAGTTCCTGGGCCACTAGGTCATAGGCTCTCTTATCTCTCCAGGTATTCCGGGGATGGAGAATCTCCTCGGGAACTCCCGGGACGCTGTCGGGCACGAACAGGCCGAAGGTGGGGTCCTGGTGAAAGGGGATATCATTCAGGACGCCGGTGAGGGCGGCCCGGAGCAAGGCCCGGGTGTGCCCGATATCCATGCGATGGCCCACCCCAAAAGCCCCCCCGGTCCAGCCAGTGTTCACCAGCCAGCAGGTCGCCTGGTGGCGCTGCACCTTTTCCCGGAAAAGGCGGGCGTAAACCTCGGCCGGCAGGGCCATGAAGGGCGCGCCGAAGCAGGTGCTGAAAGTGGCTGAGGGTTCGTTGCCCATGCCCCGCTCGGTACCCGCCACTTTGGCGGTGTAGCCGGAGAGGAAGTGATAGGTGGCCTGTTCTGGCGTAAGCCGGGAGATAGGGGGCAGCACCCCGAAGGCGTCGCAGGTCAGCATGAAGATGTTGCGGGGATGGTCCCCCACGCCCGAGCGCACGATATTCTGCAGGTGGGAGATGGGGTAGGCCCCCCGGGTGTTTTCGGTGAGGGAGTCGTCGTTCAGGTCCAGGCGCCTGCTCTCCAGGTCAATACCGACGTTTTCCAGGATAGTGCCGAAGCGCCGGGTACACTCGTAGATTTCCGGTTCCGCCTGAGGGTTCAAGCGGATCATTTTGGCGTAGCAGCCGCCCTCGAAATTGAACACCCCGCCGCTCCACCAGCCGTGCTCATCGTCCCCGATGAGACGCCGCGTAGGATCCGCGGACAGGGAAGTCTTGCCGGTCCCCGACAGCCCGAAAAAGATGGCCACGTCCCCCTTCTCCCCCATGTTGGCGGAGCAATGCATGGAGAGGACCTCCTGCTGGGGGAGATAATAGTTCAGGATGGTAAAGACCGACTTCTTGATTTCGCCGCCGTAGCTGGTCCCCCCGATGAGAATCAGCCGCTTAGCGAAATTCACGATGATGCAGGCCTCGGAGTTGGTCCCGTCCAACTCCGGCACGGCATGGAAATCAGGGGCGCTGATAATGGTGAACTCGGGCTGATGCTGCTCCAACTCTTCTTTGTTCTTGATCTGCACGAAGAGATTCCTGGCGAACAGGTTCTGCCAGGCCTGGGTGGTGATCACCCGGATGGGGATCCGGTGTTCGGGGTCGGCTCCGGCGTAACAGTCCTGGATAAAAAGCTCCCGCCCCTGAAGGAAAGCCAGCAGCCGGGCGTGCAGGATCTCGAACTTTTCCGGGGACATCGACCGGTTCTGCTCCCCCCAGGCGATGTGGTGAGCGCTCGAGGGTTCATAGACGATGAACTTATCCTTGGGGGAACGTCCGGTATAGGCCCCGGTCCGCACCACCACCGGCCCCAGGTGGGCAATGAGGCCTTCCTGGCGGGAAACGATTTTCTCGTAAAGGGCAGACGTGGTGAGGTTCCAATGCAGTGCTGCCACGTTTTTGATGCCATGTTGCTCTATGCTAAAAGGTGACATGCTGGATTTCCTCGGCTGCGGGATGTTTGAATGACAATTTTACCTGAAAGTCCTTCGGGATAAAAGGGCCCCAAGTTCAGGGGTATCGAGCCATTTCATTCCGTGGTGATTGCCGAACCTTCCTGGGGGAAAATTTCACTTACCTTAGCATAGCTAACATGCTAATTTTATAATTTCCATGATAAATTTCTTGACCGCGGTTTTTTAACTGAAGCGAATTATGGCTGCTTTGTTCCAGCAAACCATCCTCGGAATGTCCCTCAGGACCCTGGGCGCTTCGCTCCAGCGCAATCGGGGGCGGCTGCACTGGCGCTACCTTCCCAGGCTGGCCTTTCTCGCTGTGCTGGCCGCCTACAACTCGTATATGAGCCTGTTTGAAGAGGCTCTGAATGGTGCAAACATCGCCGCGGCCGAGCTCACGGCCCCACCCATTTTTATCCTGGGTTACTGGCGGAGCGGCACCTCCCATCTGCACAATCTCTTGAGCCTCGACCCCACTTTCACCTGTCCCAGCGCCTACCAGGTCATGTTCCCCCACCACTTTGTCTACAGCCAGCCCTGGGGCTTAAAACTTTTCAACTATCTGTCCCCTGGGAAAAGGCCCATGGATAATGTGGCCTTTTACGGTGACACCCCCCACGAAGAGGAGATGGCCCTGGCCGCGCTCACCGGCGTCTCCCCTTACCTGCGCATCCTTTTCCCGATTACGGCCAGCGACGGCTACTCGGCCATAGACCCGGGCCAGCTGCCTCCCGGAGCCCTGGAGGTCTGGCAGGCGGCTTTCCGGCTCTTTATGAAAAAACTCAGTTTTTCCAAGGGGAAGCGCATCGTGCTAAAGTCCCCCCCCAATCTGGGGCGGCTGCCCATCTTGCTCAAAATGTTTCCCGGGGCGAAATTTGTGCACATCACCAGGAACCCTTATGTGGTCTATCAGTCTTTTCAGAAAAATTGGCGCCGGGGGCACGCCCTCTCCCATCTCCAGAAGCCTGATCCAGCGGTTATCGATGAGGTCATCCTGTCCTGGTATACGGACTTATTCGTCCTGTTCGAACGGGACCGGCGGCTGATCCCGCCTGGGGACCTCCACGAACTGCACTTCGAGGATTTGGAGAAGTCTCCCAGGGATTGTTTGGCCAAGATTTATCAGGAACTGAGCCTCCGGGATTTTGAGCGGTTCTGGGAAAGAGCCTCGGTTTACCTGCAAAGCATCGCGGGCTATAAAAAGAACCTCTACACCCTGACGGAAGAGGTGCGGGCCAAGATTAACCGGCGCTGGGGATTTTTCTTCGAGCGCTACGGCTATTCAATGCTCCCTCCCTTAACCCCGGGGGCTACAGTTCCTTTGGGCTGAGGAATTGCCTGATTCGGAGAGTAGTTCGTTGCAAGACTCTAGACCGGCGCGATTTAACTTTTGGCGAGGATCGATCCAAACCTTAGGGCTGCAAGCCATCACCGGGATGAATCTTGCCACCCTGTCCCGGGTGCTTCTGCGCAACCACGGGCGGGTAAATTGGCGTTACCTCCACCGGCTGGCTTATCTTTTGGCGTTGGCAGGACTTAATTCTTATCTGGCCCGCCTGGAAAAGGCCGCTGACGGGGGGGATATCGCCGCGGCCGAACTGGTGGGGCCTCCCATTTTCATCCTGGGCTACTGGCGCAGCGGCACCACCCATCTCCACAATCTTTTGAGCTGCGACCCGGCTTTTACCTGCCCCACCTCTTACCAGGCCATGTGCCCCCATCATTTCGTCTACAGTCAACCCTGGGGGGCCGGCATTTTTAATCGGTTTACGCCCGGGAAGCGGCCCATGGACAATGTGGCCATCAACGGCGCCACTCCCCATGAGGAGGAGATGGCCCTGGCGGGTCTTTGCGGCGTTTCTCCCTATATGCAGGCCCTCTTCCCCGCCACCGGGGATGGGGCCTACTCCGCGGTTGATCCCGCCAAACTCCCTCCCGGGGCCCTGGACGAGTGGCAAGGGGCTTTGCGGCTCTTCCTGAAAAAGCTCAGTTTCTCCAAAGGCAAGCGCATTGTCTTAAAATCCCCCCCGCACCTGGGGCGCATCCCCTATCTCCTGGACATGTTTCCTGGAGCCAAGTTCATCCACATCGTGCGTAACCCTTACGCGGTCTACCTTTCCTCCCTGAAGCTCTGGCGCTCGGGGCTGTCCTATTCCCACCTCCAGAAAGCCGATTCCCAGAGACTCGATGAACTTATCCTCTCCTGGTACACGGAACTCCATGCCCTCTTTGAACGGGACCGGCGCCTCATTCCGTCCGGGTCCCTGTCCGAGCTGCGCTTTGAAGACCTGGAGACCTCCCCCCGGGAGTGTCTGGAAAAGATCTATACCGATCTGGGTCTGGCTGATTTTGACAAGTGTTGGCGGAGAGCTGCGGAGCATCTGGCGAGGTTGGGTGGCTACAAGAAGAACAGGCACCGGCTGACAGAGGAGGACCGGGCCAAGGTGAGCCGGCGTTGGGCCTTCGCTTTCGCCTGTTACGGCTATCCCCCGATCCCGCCCCTTGGCCAGGGCGAGGTAGTGAGCTTCAGCTAACCGGACTCAAATCCCCCGCCTGGGCCTCCTGCGGCTGGGGAGGCTCCGGTCTTGCCTGAATAAGTCCCCGTTCCTGTAAAAAATCCATGATCTTGGCCAGGCTGGTGTCAATGTCTTCGTGTTCGGTAAGCACCACCACCTCCGGCGCCTCCGGTTCCTCGTAGGGGTCGGAAACGCCGGTGAAGTGGGAGATTTTGCCGCTCCTGGCCTTGGCGTATAAGCCCCGGCTGTCGCGACTCTCGGCCACTTCCACCGGACAACAGCAAAAAACCTCGACGTAATTGGCCAAGGTTTTGCGGTTGTGTTCCCGGGTTTGAGTGTAGGGGGTGATGGCCGCCACGATGCAGACAGTCCCTTTGTCGTTCATGGTCTGGGCCAGGGACCCCAGCCTCCGACCGTGAGCGTCCCGATCCTCTTTGCTGAAGCCCAGCCGGCGGGGCATTTGCGCCCGGACCGCGTCCCCATCCATGAGATGCACCTGGCATTTGCAGTCCTTTAAGTGATTATAGAGACGCCGTGACAGAGTGGTTTTGCCTGAACACGGCAAGCCGGTAAACCAGACGGTAAAACTCATTTATGCCCTTTCACCATTTTCCTGGCAGAGGTGCACAGCCAGTAAGTACTGCAATGTTAAGTAGTTGAAGAAGTCCTTTAATTCCCCCCTTTCCTAAAGGGGTAGGGGGGATTTGAAAGTAGTTGATTGAAGGAACCTTACCATACCTGGGGTTCGCCTGCCAAGCCCTGGCTCCCAACATCGGCAGGTTCCTGTGTCTTTGGACTTTATCTTACCAGGAAAGATCAGGCTTTGCCAGGCTCTTTCTGCTGCGAAAGTCGTCTGATTGTAAGGGCAGGCGCCCTCGCCTGGCCTCAAGTGTAGGGTGCGTTCGGCGCACCAAAATGGCGAGCGGGACGCCCGCCCTACCGACCTTTTCATAATTTGCGAGCGGGGCCGAAGGCCCATGAGGAACTATTATGAAAAGCCCTCAGAAGATAGCCGGGGACTGCTGTTCCTACACAAGAAAAGGCCTTACGGCCCAGGGATGCCCCATAATTAATATTCCCGAGACCCTCTTTCCCACTAAGCGGTATTTACCTTGTCCCCGGACTGTGATAAGGGTCACTGACGGGAGGCCAACCGGCCAGGGCTTGAGCTCCCTGGCCAGTGGCCCACAAAAGCGTTGGCAAGGGGTTGAAGCATGCACATCACCTTTCACGGAGCAGTCCAGACCGTCACCGGTTCAGAGCATTTGCTGAGGCTGAACGGTCAGCAGATCTTATTGGAATGCGGCCTTTTTCAGGGGAAGCGGGACGAGGCCAGAAGGAGAAACCAGGATTTTGCCTTTGATCCCGCAGGAGTTGATGTCCTGGTGCTTTCCCACGCGCACATTGACCACTCCGGCAATATTCCCAACCTGGTGCGCCAGGGCTTTCGGGGGAAGATCCTTTGCACCCCGGCCACGGTGGACCTCTGTAACGCCATGCTCCTGGACAGCGGCCACATCCAGGAAATGGACGTGGAGTATGTCAACAAACAGCGGCATAAGCAGGACGAACCCCTCGTCAAGCCTATCTATACTCAGGAGGATGCCGCCCGGTCGCTCAAGTATTTTCAGGCCGTCGACTATGACCAGCCCCACGAGCTGGGGCCGGGGGTCACCCTCACCTTCTATGATGCCGGGCACCTCTTGGGATCGGCCATCGTGGCCCTGGACTTCGAGGAAAAAGGCGGGCAGCCCCGCCGCCGCCTGGTGTTTTCAGGTGACCTGGGGCGCGCTGATGTGCCCATCCTCAAGGACCCCACCTTCCTCGAAGAGGCTGATATCCTCCTCATCGAGAGCACCTACGGGAGCCGGATCCATCCCCCCATCGAGGAGTCGTCCGCAGAACTGGGGCAGGTCATCAGGCGGACCTCTGAGCGGGGCGGCAAGGTGATCATTCCGGCCTTTGCCGTGGAGCGGACGCAAATGCTGGTGTACCTCTTGAATAATCTTTACAACCAGGGCCTCCTGCCGGACGTGCCGGTGTTCGTGGACAGTCCCCTGGCGGTGAATGTCACCGACGTTTTTCGCCGGCACCCGGACTGCTTCGACCAGGAAACCCGCGACTATATGCGCACCGACCCTGAGGGAGATATCTTTAATTTCCAGAAGCTTACCTATATCCGGGACGTGGAGGAGTCCAAGGCCCTGAACTCCCGTCAGGGCCCCTGTGTGATTATCAGCGCCTCGGGTATGGCCGAGGCCGGGCGCATCCAGCACCACCTGAAAAACAACATCGAAAATCCCAATAACACTGTGCTCATCGTCGGCTGGCAGGCCCCCGACACCCTGGGCCGCCGCCTGGTGGAACGCCAGCCGGTGGTCAGGATCTTCGGCATGGAATATCAACTGGAAGCAGAAGTGGTGACTTTGAACGGCTTTAGCGGACATGCCGATCAGACCGGCCTGTTGCAGTGGGCGAAGGCTTTTAAGAGGCGGCCGCAACAGGTTTTTGTGGTGCACGGCGACCCCGAGGCCGCAGAGGTCCTGGCTGACCGGCTGCGGCGTGACCTCGGCTATCAGCGCGTGCTGATACCTGCAATCCACCAGTCCTTTGAGGTCTGAGGGCAAAGCATTTCTTTCTTGGGCATACCGGGAGGACTGCGAAGCGATGATGCGTTCACTTTCACATTTCGCCTGTTTTCATTTAAAATAAACAAGGAAGGAGAATTTCTTATGGACTATACGAATGTACTGGTTGAGAAAAAAGATCTCATCGGCATCATCACGTTGAATCGCCCGCAGGCCATGAACACCTTCAATGTTCCCTTTGCCCGGGAGCTCAACGACGCCCTCTGGGACATGGAGAAGGACCCCGAGGTGCGGGTAGTGGTGATTGACGCCAATGGCAAACATTTCTCCACGGGCATTTCCCTGGACGAATTCAAAGAGAAAACCAGCCAGGAGTATTGTGAGTTCATCCACCTGATGGATGAGCACAATCACACCATTGCCAAGATGAAAAAGCCGGTGATCGCTTCGGTGAAGGGTTATGCTCTGGCTAACGGCGCCGGCCTGTCCTTTGCCTGCGACCTGACCGTGGCTGCGGAGGATGCCAAATTCGGCACCACGGCCATCAACGTCGGCCTCATCTGCCTGGGCCCGGCGGCCCCCCTGTCCAAGAACGTCGGCCTGAAAAAGGCCCTGGAAATGGTCCTCACCGGCGATATTATCTCGGCCGCGGAAGCGCAAAGATTGGGGCTGGTGAACCAGGTGGTACCGGCTGACCAACTGGAGGAAGCCACCATGGAGTTGGCCGCCAAGCTCGCCGCCAAAAGCCCCCTGGCCCTACAGGCCGGCAAGGCCGGACTCTATGCCATGCAAAATATCCCGTACCCCCAGGCCCTGAACATGCTGAGCGACCGCTTTGCAGCGCATTGCAGCACTGAGGATGCCGAGGAAGGCGTCAAGGCCTTTCTGGAGAAAAGACCGCCGGTTTGGCGTGAACGCTAACACCAAGTGGTAATCGAAAGGCCTACTTAGGTAGCCGCAGGCTTCAGCCTGCGCTCACAGGCTGGAAAGCCTGTGCCACCAATGGCATGCAACCCCGTCTAAGGCTCGAGAAAGAAGACCTCGCGCCGGTAATAAGTGAAGACAGGTAATGAATCATGAGCGTTGAAGAGATCTTGAAAAACCACGGCTTCAATTTTTCGGCCAGTTGCGGCGGCAAGGCCTCTTACACCAAATGGATCAAGTATAACGGCAAGCGGGCCTATATCACGGTGAATGACGCCAGCGGGGACAGTTTCCCCGCCACCCTGGAGGAGCCCGTGCGGGTGACCGTCCATGACCTCAAGTCCGGGGACGAGCTCGGGACCCCCAAGGTTATCAGCTCGCTCAGCGCCTATCTGGCGTCACTTACGGAATGATCAAGACTCCGGGTCGGGACTAAAGCCATGGGTTATGATTTTCTCGTGTTCGAGGTTGAGGAAGGGGTAGGGTTGATCCGCCTCAACCGCCCCGATGACGGCAACGCCATCACCTTGGAGATGGCCCGGGAGCTGCTCGGGGTCGCGGGCCTTTGCGACGAAGACCCCGAGGTGCGCGCCGTGGTGCTCACCGGCAGCGGCAAGATGTTTTGCGCCGGCGGCGACCTCAAGGTGTTTGCCGCCCAGGGCGACCGGGTTTCCGCCTATATGAAGGAGGTCACCCAGGCCTTTCACGCCACCATCTCCCGGTTCAACCGGATGGCGGCCCCGGTGGTGGGGGCCATCAACGGCACCGCGGCGGGGGGAGGCTTGAGCCTGGCGCTCAGCACCGATATAGCCATTGCCGCTGAGACCGCCAGATTCACCATGGCCTATACCAAGATCGGCCTCGTCCCGGATGGCGGCTCGACTTACTTTTTGGCGCGGCTGGTGGGGTTGCGCCGGGCCAAGGAGATGGTCCTGTTAAACCCGGTATTATCGGCACAGCAAGCCCTGGAGTGGGGGCTGATAAATCAGGTGGTCGCCGACGACCAGGTGCTGCCCGCGGCGCTGGCCCTGGCGCGCCAGTTGGCTACCGGACCCACCCGGTCTTTCGGCGAAGCCAAGCGTTTGCTCCTGTCCGGGGCGACCGAGAGCCTCGAGTCCCAGATGGAGCAGGAATCCCGCGCCATCGCGGCCCTGGCGGCCAGCGCCGACGGACAGGAAGGGATGGCGGCTTTTCTTGGCAAGAGAGTTCCCAGATTCACCGGGCGATAATGCCCTCACAAATCCCCAGGGGCATATAAAAGGCAGGGCCATGGCTGGCCCTGCCTTTTGGTTTTTAAGGAGGGGATTTTTTTGAGCCCCGAAAAAGGGATAAAAATAGCGGTGTCGGTCTAAAAGCCGGAACCCCAAGTTTATGATTTTCTGAAGAGCTTCAGAACTTGCTCTCCCCAGTGGTCGAAATGGGGGGTGAGGAAAAAGTAAGTTTCCCCGACATTGCTATCTGCTCCCGAGGTGCCAGTGGAAGGGAGGCGCCACAGTGAACTGATCGAACACCCGGCCGATGTAGTTTCCTTGCAAATCAGCATCATTTACATACGCCGGGTCCGGGGCCCTGGCCTGGATGCCCCTGGCCGTCATGCCGGTGATGGGGTCAGTGCTCACTAACAGAAAGGACCTGAAGCGGCAATCTGTAAACTTTACCGGATATTGCTCTCCCTGGCCCGAGTACATCGGGTCACTGTTATTCTCATAGGTATTGCCGATGCTGGCCGCTTCGATGTAGTTGACGCCATTGAACAGATACCGATCATAAACATGGGAATGGTCGAAACTCACCGCAATGACGCCGTACTTTTCATAAAGCGGCTTGATGTCCCGGAGCAGATAATCCTGGTCAGCTGGGTAGGTCTCCACGCCATTGACTAGCACGGGATCGGTATAGGGAATGTTGGTAGCCTGGCTTGGCCGGTTAAACATGTGCCAGTGCTCGGTCACCCAGATGTATTTCCTTTTTTCGGCGTCTTTCAAGTCGTTCTTCAGCCAGTTTTACTGGGGGTTGCCGGCCTGGTGCCGTCCAGCAGGTACCTGCCCGGGGGGGTTGTCTGGGGACAGCCGAACCAGCGGTTCAGGGAGAGGGAGACAATGTGCAGGTCGCCAAAGTCTGAGGAATACCAGTGCTTGCCATCGGGCCCGCATTGCTGCTGGGGGTAGAGAGGGCGAAACAGCTGCATGTACATCTTGAGGGTCAATTTTTGCCGGTCCGAGAGACTGGCGTTGGCAAGGACGTTTTGTTCGTCGATTTCGTGGTTGCCGGGTGAGGGATAAATAGGAATGTATTGGAGAAGACGAGTACCGTCGGCGGTTTGCTGCATGACTTTGAACCAGCGGTGGTCATCCCCCTCCGGGATGCTGGTGCCGGGGTAGGAGAGCCATTCCTGCACCCAGGTGGGATGGCTCACCAGATCGCCGTTGTACAGAATCAAATCCGCCCCTGGCTGTCCGGCCATCTTCACGGTGGTGGGAATCTGAGGCTTTTGTTGGAGGTCGGAGAGGAGGACAAACTTGAGAGGGGCGCCGGTATGGGGGGCCGTCTTGAAATCATAATCCTGAGTGGTCACCTTGCCGTTTTGCCCCACGCTCACCGCCCGGTAATGGTAGCGGGTACCGGGTTGCAATCCCTTCAAATGCACGATCTGCTGAAAGACTTTGCCATCCAGCGAACCGGTGGAATTCCCCTGGCTATCCACCGTCAGCAAGCCATCAATTTCGTAGCGGACGGCCTTTTCCTGATCGTGCATCATGAAACGTCCATATTCCACATAGGATTTTTGGATGGGTTCTGACGTGAGCCAGCAAATATACATGGAATCCTGGGGGTCCGGGCTCACCAGATAAGGTTGGGTTAGGAATAAAGGGGGTTGGTTTTGAGCATGAACCGTGGCGCTGCTCCCCAGCAGGAGCCAAGTACCAGGACACCTGCCAGGGCGGCCAGCGTCGCCTTGGAGAAAACTGTGATATTGCCTCGCCGCATAGTTAATCCCTCCTGGAAATTTTCGTGTTCCTGCTTTTCCCAGGTTATGTTATGGAGGCTTAAGGTCGTGCAAGTTTTTAATGAAAATATGTTCATAAAAATCTAATCGAATTTCTCAAGCAGAGTTAAAAAGGACACACGTTGGATCAGCCGGGAAAACCTGTTGGGAAGAGGGAGCCGCTGAGCAGGGGAGGGGGTTTTATTGAAGACTAGGATCCCTGTCCGGGCGGCGCCGTATGGTGGCGAACTCCATGATCAACAGGGCGAGCAACACCAGGGCAGGACCGAGAATGCCCAGGGCATGGTAGTGCAGCACCAGGGTGGCTCCCAGCGCGGCTCCAGCAATGAACGCCACCCATATGCCGGAGAGCAGGCTGATCTTGGGGTCAGGCTCTGCTGCCCGGGTGGCCTTGGAAATATATCTTTTGGTTCAGCTGGTAAGCAGGCTGGTGATCATGCCGGTGAGATAAGTA
>Ga0207862_1000126_pt1 | contig 20497 bp, 18 predicted proteins | sample LuqExpMetageno81_FD_187838 | JGI IMG/M metagenome (GOLD analysis project Ga0207862, IMG submission 187838) | Tropical forest soil microbial communities from Luquillo Experimental Forest, Puerto Rico - Sample 81 (SPAdes) | ecosystem: Environmental > Terrestrial > Soil > Tropical forest ... | reverse complement strand
CGGTTACGTACGGGGAGCTAGTGCCTGGGGCGCCTGCGGCGTTCTCAATTTGTCCGGGAATCTTTTTCGATACGAGCACCACGCCGTGGCCGCCGAGCCCGACGGCGGTGCCGAGTGGCTTCCCATGCGGATCGCAGCGGCCTGGCGTGAATGTGGCGCCGGCAGTTGCGCCCGACGGCACGATTTATACGATCAGCCGGGGGCATTTTGATCCGCTCGTAGGATACCTGGTGGCCGTGAATCCGGATTTGACGCCGAAGTGGCAGGCTTCGTTGCAGAACCGTTTCACCGACGGATGCGGCGTGCTTATACCGATCGCGACAGCGGCGAATCCCAATCAACCGAACGCCTGCCGTGTGGGGACGACTCCGGGAGTGGATCCGACCACCAACGCGCCGGGCTCGGGAGAAGTGATCGACCTGGCGTCGTCGACACCGACGGTGCTGCCGGATGGAAGCGTGCTGTTTGGCGCCATCACCTCGTACAACGCGCTGCGCGGGCATCTGATGAAGTTCAGCGCGAGCGGGCAGTTTCTCGGAGCGTTCGATTTCGGGTGGGACTCAACGCCAGCGGTCGTTTCGCACGACGACACGTATTCGATCGTGATTAAAGACAACCACTATGGCGGCATCGGGCTGTATTGCCAGGACCCGACTCAGCCAAGCTGCACGCCGCTGCCAAACGGACCTTATTACATCACCAAGCTGAATACGAATCTGGTGCCGGAATGGAAATTCCAGAACACCACGACGGATAGCTGCCAGCGCAATCCGGATGGGTCAGTCACATGCACGCCGAACACGCACCCGAGTGGGTTCGAGTGGTGCATCAACGCGCCAGCGATCGATGAGAGCGGATTGGTGTACGCGAATAGTGAAGACGGGAGCCTGTACGTGCTGAACAAGAACGGAACATTGCGGAACAAACTGTTTCTGAATCTGGCGATCGGCGCGGCATACACTCCGCTTTCGATCGGTCCGGACGGAAAGATTTATACGCAGAATGACGGACGGTTGTTCGTTGCCGCGAATGGGGACGAATAGGCACCGCAAAAAAAACCGACCCTGCCAGCGGCAGACCGCCGAAGGTCGCCACGAGGGAACCAGGGGCGGGAAGCAAATCCTGGGGATCAGGTGTTTGTGCTTGCGAGTGCAAGGTACGCGTTGCCTTCGGCAACGCATCTGTTTTAGAAAAAATTTACAATTGGCTCAGGCCCGAAGGCGTGAACAAAGATCGAGTGAAGTCACTGCCGAGCGCCAAAGCAGCCGGCACCTAGTTCACGAGGCCGGCTCTCTTTTCTAGGAAGCAGCGCGATTAATCAGCGGCCAGAGGGTAGCGTGTGCGGGTACCAAGGCCAGCGGCGACCTTCGGGCTGGAACGCGAGGGACGGCCGGCGCCACTGCGCTGATATCGAGTGATCGATTCGCGGACGCGAAGACGGGCCTTGTGGAGTTGAGACTTCGAGGTTCCGGTGGCCCATCCGAGGATCGAAGCGATTTCGCGATGCTCGTAGCCGTGAACATCGTGCAGCACCAAGGCTGAGCGGAAACCCTCCGACAATCGACCAACTGCGGTTTGCAGCAGGAGTCGGTCGGGCAGACCTTCGACGTGATGATCGGGTATTCCAGGCTCGACCGGGGGGCGGCCGTCTTCTTTTCGAGCTTCTGCAAATTCATCCAAGGAAACTTCGTTGACGCGCTTTTTCCGGAAGCACATGAGGACGGTGTTGCGAGCTACGCGATACAGCCAGGTGGAAAACGCGGAGTGGCCCTGAAAATCGCGTAGGCCCCGAAAAACGGCGAGAAAAGTTTCCTGAGTCAGATCCTCCGCGAGGGAGGGATTACGGACCATGCGAAGACACAGCGAGTACACGCGGTGAGAGTGGAGACGATAAAGACGTTCGAACGCGGCGGAATCGCCCTGGCGGGCCAGTTTCAAGGCTTCGCCTTCCGTTAAAGTACAGGTTTGCGACGGCATTTGAAAGATCACCAGGTCCTCTCTGAAAATCTCAAAGCGTTGCTGATTTACAAGCTCAAAAACTCAGGCTGATCGCACCAGGGCGGGAAGAAACAGAGGCGCAAAAGCCACAAGGAGCCCGGAAAATATGGGACGGAAGTTGGGGTGCAATTCGGCTGCCAAGCAGCGAATGGCCGGCAAAGACGAGTATGCCGTAGTTTATGGGTGTGTTTTGAGGCCCGGGGCCGAGTGCATGGTCGTACTAGTGCGTGTAAATTGTTCTCAATCGAATAAATTTGTCGCAGAAGCGAGAAACAGAAAAAAGTAGAGCAATTTCCGATAAGTAGGGGGATTGAAAAGAAGATTCAGGCTTTTTCGGAAGGGCATGCAAATTTCGGGCCGATTACGGCGGGTGCTCGGTCCCTCGCGCAGCGCTTTGACGATGTTGGCGAGCCCTCAACGGCGCGACCCGATGCGACGAAGTGGGGTCCCGCACCGCGCTCGGGATCACGGAACGCAGCGGCGCACCAGGTCGCTAGCGGATTGCGGTGCCTGGCATCGAGCAACGCACAGGCGTGAACGTCAAAGGAAATTTAGCAAAGGCGGTGGGTTCTCCTTGACAGTCTAGGGGAACCGGCATTATATTCCTAGGCCATCTAGGAGAAGAACCCTGTGGACAAGCAACTGGAACTTTTGCAAGGAACGCTCGATATGCTGATCTTGAAAGCCATCTCGCTCGGGCCTCTGCACGGATACGGAATCCTGCTGCGTATCCAGCAGATTTCGAAGGACCGGCTGGAAATCCAGCAAGGCTCTCTCTATCCGGCATTGTACCGGTTGGAGGATCAAGGCTGGATCGGGAGCGAGTGGGGCGAGTCGGACAACAAGCGGAAAGCGAAGTACTACCACCTGACAGCGGCGGGAAAGCGTAGGCTGCAAACCGAAGCCGAGAAATGGAGCCGGATGGCGGAAGTGATCGAAGGGATTTTGCGCGCGAGGCCGGAGGAAGTATGAGGCTGTGGAAACGCGCCGGGGCGTGGTTTGAGGCAACGCTGGGGCGCTCGCGGATGGAGCGCGAGATGGATGCGGAGCTGCGGTTCCATCTCGAGGCACGAGTAGCGGATCTCGTATGCGGTGGAATGAAGCGCGAAGAAGCGAAGCGGCGCGCACAGATGGAGTTTGGAAGCTTCGAGCGAGCAAAAGAAGAGTGCCGGGCTGTGCGCGGAGTGAACTTCATCGACTCGCTGGTGCAAGACGTTCGGTACAGCCTGCGGATGCTGCGTAAGTCGCCGGGCTTCACTTGTGTTGCGGTGCTCACGCTCGCGCTCGGGATTGGGGCCAATACGGTTGTTTTTGGTGTCGTGAACGCCCTGCTGCTACGCCCGCTGCCAGTTGAGCGCCCGAGTGAATTGGCTTTTCTTGAAAACAATCACTACGGCGCAGGGCAGTCGTTCCCGAATTATCAGGACCTTCGGGATCGTAACCGGACCTTCGCAGGACTTGCCGGTTACCGGGCATCGCCCATGGAACTGGAGGCGAATGCAGGCGCCGAGCGCATCTGGGGCTATCTCGCCACTGGCAATTATTTTGCTGTTCTGGGCGTGAAAGCCACGGTGGGCCGTTTCTTCGAACAAAGCGACGATCTGCATCCGGGAGCAAGCCCCTACGCCGTGCTGAGCTACAGCGCCTGGCTGACGCGGTTCGCGGCCGATCCTTCGATTGTCGGCAAGACAATTCGGATCAATCGCTTGCCCTATACAGTGCTTGGTGTGGCACCGAAGGATTTTCACGGCACGGAGCTCTTGTACTGGCCGGAGGTTTGGGTCCCGATGATGATGGAGCCACAAATTGAGAGGCAGAATCCGTGGCTCGACAATCGAAACACATGGAATACCTGGGTGATTGGGCGACTGCAGCGGAATGTGTCTTCGCGGCAAGCGGAGGCCGACCTGAATGGAATTGCGACGGAGCTGGCTCGCCGCTATCCGTTAGAAGACGAAGCGCTGCATTTTAAACTGGCAAAGCCGGGCCTTGTCGGCGACCTTCTTGGCGATCCCGCGCGAGCGTTTTCGCTCGGAGTCTTGGCGCTCGGTGGTTTAGTGCTGCTGGCGGCTTGCACAAATCTGGCGAGCCTGCTGATGGCGCGAGCAACGGACCGGCAGCGCGAGCTTGCAATTCGACTTGCGATCGGAGCAGGCCGCGGACGAGTCAGGCGCCAAATCCTGACCGAAACGTTAGTGCTCTCGTTGGCTGGCGGAGGCGCCGGATTCGTCCTGGCGGAGTGCGTATCGCAGGCGCTGAACCGTCTGCGGGCACCAATTGACTTCCCGTTCCAGTACAGCGCGAACCCAGACTGGCGTGTTTTCCTTTTTGCTTTGGTCGTTTCTATCATTACCGGCGGTCTCTTTGGCGCCGCGCCAGCCTGGCGCGCTTCGACCGCGAAACCGGACAGCGTTATCAAGCAGGCACCCGGAAGTTGCAGGGGCAGCCACTTGGCCTTGCGGGATGCGCTGGTGGTTGTGCAAGTGGCGTTGTGCTCCGTACTCGTGTGCGCATGCCTGCTGTCCTTGCGAGGGCTTCGACAGTCCCTGAAGATGAATCTGGGCTTTGAGCCACAGCAGGTCTCGGTTGTGGCTTTTGAGCTGGGCCTGGCGGGATATTCCGAGGAACAAGGACAGGCGTTTCAGAAGCGGGCACTGCAGGCGACCGAGCAGCTGCCCGGAGTGCGGTCAGCCTCGTTTTCCAATTCGCTTCCGCTCAGCATTGACCAGTCGCACACGGACATGATCGTTCCGGCCGATGAAACAGAAATTCCATCTAACGAGCGCGTCAGCGTAAACGCGTATCAGGTCTCACCACAATTCTTCGCCACAATGGGAACGAAATTGCTGGCGGGCCGAGACTTCAGCTGGCACGACGGCGCGAAGGCTCCGCAGGTTGCAATCGTCAACGTGGCGTTCGGGAAGGCAGTGCTGCACACGGACAATCCAGTCGGCAAGCGTTTTCGCAATGGACCGGGCAGTCCCGCGGTCGAGGTAGTGGGCGTAGTCGAAGATGGAAAATACGAGAGCCTGACGGAGTCGCGAGCGCCGGCCGTCTTTTGGCCGATTCTTCAGCAGTACAACTCGACGACTACGCTCGAGGTGAGGTCTGCGCGACCGGCAACGGAGATGGTCGGCGAGATGCGACGAGCTATTTCGCGGCTCGATCCTGAGCTGCCGGTTTACGGTGCGGGCAGTCTCGGAGAGATGTTGGGGTTCGCATACTTTCCTACTCGCGCCGCGGCGATTGCGCTGAGCGCGTTCGGTGTACTGGCCATTATCCTGGCGGCAACAGGAATTCATGGGCTTGTGGCTTACACTGTCTCGCGGCGCACGCACGAAATCGGCATCCGCATGGCGCTTGGGGCGCGCCACACTCAGGTACTGCGATTGGTCTTGACGAGAACAGCGGCGCTGCTCGCTCTCGGATCTGTTTTCGGCGCGATACTCGTTGTCGCCATGGGCAGAGTGATGGCAACAATCGTGTACGAAGTCGAGTCGCGCGATCCGCTGGTGATGATCGGGGTGTTCCTGACGATGGCGTTACTGGGCCTGTCTGCCTCGTGGTCACCGGCGCGGAGGGCGACACGGGTGGATCCGATCGTGGCGCTGAGGTACGAGTGAGAGAGTTGCGGACAGCGGGGAGGAAGGATGATGTCGTGGAAGCGTGTGCGTCGGTGGATCGGGGCGGGGCGGGCGCGAATTGAGCGCGAGATGGACGAGGAGTTGCGGTTCCATCTGGAGGCGCGGACCGAGGATTTAGTGCGCGGGGGGGCGGGACGAGAAGAGGCGAGGCGGCAGGCGCAGATGGAATTTGGGGGAGTCGAGCGAGCGAAAGAAGAGTGCCGCGACGCGCGTGGGGTGAATTTTGTGGAGGGCGTCGCGCAGGATGTGCGCTACGGATTGCGCGTGCTGGGGAAGTCGCCCGGGTTCACCGCCGTTGCGGTCGTAACGTTGGCGCTGGGCATCGGGGCCAACACGGCGATTTTTTCGCTGGTGGATCAGATTTTATTGCGGCGGCTGCCGGTCAACGATCCGGGACAACTCGTGATGCTCGACACGCGGGGGCGATATTACGGAAACAGCTCTGCCGACGACGTGGTTTCCTATCCGATGTACAAGGATTTTGAGGCACAAAACAAAGTTTTTTCGGGGATGTTTTGCCGGCGGCATGCTTCCGCAAACCTGTCGTTCGGCGGGCAAGCGGAGCGCGTGCACGTAGAACTCGTTTCGAGCAGCTACTTCGGCGTGCTGGGAGTAGGGGCCGCCATGGGCCGGACCTTCACACCGGATGAGGACCGCGTGCCGGACGGCAGCGCGCTGGTCATATTGAGTTACTCCTTCTGGAAACAGCGGTTCGGGGGCGATCCGGGTGTGGTCGGCAAGACGATACTCCTGAACAACCGGGGCATGGTGGTCATTGGAGTGGCTCGGCAGGGCTTTAATGGTGTGGAGGCTGACCGGCCCGCTAAGATTTTTGCGCCCATTACGATGGAAGAGCTCTTTCTCGGCAGCCGGCGCACTTCTTTTCTGATCGACCGGCGGAGCCGATGGCTGTATGCGTTCGGCCGGTTGAAACCTGGAATGACGCCGGAGCAAGCAAAGGCCGGACTCCAGCCGCTGATGCACGCGATGCTCGAGATGGAAGTACGCGAGCCGGCGTTCAACCACGCGTCCGCCTACGACCGTGAGGAGTTTTTGAAGAGTTCGGTCAATCTATGGCCCGGCTCGCGAGGCTCCTCGTCCCTACGGAGGGACTTGAAAACGCCGCTGTGGGTGCTGATGGCAATCACGGGATTTGTGTTGCTGATTGCCTCCGCAAACCTGGCGAACTTCCTTCTCTCGCGAGCCGCAGGACGACAGAAGGAGATAGCGGTTCGCTTAGCGATCGGTGCGAGCCGCGGGCGGATACTGAGGCAACTGCTGGTCGAGAGCTTATTACTCTCGATGTTTGGCGGGAGTGCGGGTCTCCTGCTCGCGTTCTGGGCGGATGAGGCGCTGATGGCCATTTATTTGCGCGGAGAGTCGGCCGCATTGGGGATTTCAACGACACCCGATATGCGCATTCTGCTGTTCGCGCTGGGGGTCACCTTTGTTACGGGAATCGCATTCGGTCTTGGGCCAGCACTGCAGTCGACGAAGTCTGACGTAAACAAAACCCTGAAAGATGAAGCAGGGTCGGCCGCACTCGGCGGGCGTGGCGGTTTGCGCCGGGCGCTGGTGATCGGGCAGGTCGCGGTGTCACTGGTGCTGCTGGTCGGTGCAGGGCTTTTTCTGCGCACCATGCAGAACCTGCGCGGTGTGAGCCCGGGTTTCGCGGTCGAGCGGCTGATCGGGTTCGAGCTCAACCCCTGGCTCAACGGCTATAGCCTCGAGGAATCGAAACACTTTTACGAGCGCCTGAGTGAAAACCTCCGAGCGATTCCCGGGGTCGAATCGGTCGGGTTGGCCGCGGAACGCATTCTGAATGGCGACGACTGGGATAGCGGGCTCACGGTGGAAGGGTACTCTGCGGCCAGGCCTGAGGACCGTCCTCAGGCGTACATGAATAAGATCAGCGCGAGTTATTTTGCGACGCTGGGTGTTCCAATCATGGCGGGACGCGATTTCGCGGCGCAGGACAGCCGTCCGATTGCAGGCAGCGCGGATTCCGACGAGGCGTCGCGTGTCGCGATTATTAATGAAACATTCGCGCGCTGTTTTTTCGCGGGGCAAGATCCGATTGGCCGGCACCTCGGTTTTGGAACGGATCCAGGAACCAAAACCACAATGGAGATTATCGGCGTCGTGAAGGACATGAAGTACACAGGTTTGCGGGACGACATTCCGGGGCAGGTATTTCTGCCCTATCTGGCTACGGGCTTTACGGGAAGTCAGAGCCAGATGACGGTGTACTTGCGCTCGGCAGGCGATCCGGGGGCGGTGATGCGGGCCGCACGGGAGAAGGTCCACGAGATGGATTCTAACCTGCCGGTATACGCGATGCGTACGACCGAGGAGCAGATCAGCGATTCGTTGTCGACGGAACGGATGATCGCCAGCCTCTCTTCGGCGTTCGGATTCCTAGCGACTCTGCTGGCGGCCATCGGGCTTTACGGCTTGATGTCTTACGGGGTTGCGCGGAGAACGCGCGAAATCGGGATCCGCATGGCACTCGGGGCAACGCAAGGTTACGTGTTGCGGATGGTGATGCGCGAAGTTCTGCTACTGGCTGGTCTCGGGCTTGGCGTGGGCATTCTCGTTGCTGTGGGTGTGGTGCGTCTCGGAGGCCACTGGCTCTCAGGAATACTCTTTGGCGTCCCGGCGACGGATGGCGTGAACATAGCGGCGGCCGCGCTGCTGATGGCTGGCGTGGCTGTGTTGGCTGGATTTTTGCCCGCACGGAGAGCGACGCAGCTGGATCCGGTGGTGGCACTGAGGTACGAGTAAAAGAAGGACGGTGAATTGTAACGGCTTGGCGGTTCCGTCGGGAAGGTGGGGATTATGACAAGTGGGAGGCTGGAAAAAGGCGGAGACTAGTGGTTGCGAGGGAGTTGCGGGTGGCGGGGAGGAAGAATGATGTTGTGGAAACGTGTGCGTAGGTGGATGGGAGCGATGGCGAGACGCTCGCGGAGGGAGCGCGAGATGGACGCGGAGTTGCGTTTTCACGTTGAGGGGCTCGTTGAGGATTTGGTGGGCCGGGGCCTCGGACGGGAAGAGGCCGGGCGGCGGGCGCAGATGGAGTTTGGCGGGGTCGAGCGCGCCAAGGAGGAGTGCCGCGACGCACGCGGGGTGAATTTTGTCGAAGGCGTGATTCAGGATTTGCGACACGCATTTCGGACCTTGCGCAAGTCGCCAGGCTTTACGACTGTTGCAGTGCTGACGCTGGCGCTGGGGATTGCGATCAATGCGACGATGTTCAGTCTGGTAAGCGCGTACCTGCTGCGGCGGCCGTCGGCGCACGAGCCAGAGCGGCTATTGGTGGTGTCGTCGGTGAATCCAGGGCCGGTGGTGTTCCAGCCTGATGCGTATCCCGTTTCGGCGCCGAACTACCTGGCGTGGCGAACGGCGAATCACGTATTTTCGGAAATGACTGCGGCGGACGAATACCGGACGGTCAGCCTGACGGTGCAGGGTCAGTCCACGGCGCTGCGTGGCGCGGCCGTGTCGCCGAACTATTTCAGCCTGCTCGGCGTGTCGCCGGAGTTTGGGCGAACATTTTCGGATGGAGAAGATCAGGCCGGGCGAGACCATGTGGCGATTTTAAGTCACGAGTTGTGGGTACAGCGGTTCGGTTCGGATCCTACGGTGGTGGGACGCACGGTGCGGCTGAACCGGGAGAATTACACCCTTGTTGGAGTTATGCCGTCCGACTTCCGGCTGCTCGGTTACACGCGGGACTTGTGGACGCCGCTGACGCTCGGCGCGGAGGATCAAGCGGCAGCCGCACGCAAGGATCGCTCGTTGCGGTTGTTCGGGCGACTGAAACCCGGAGCAACGATTGAAGAAGCGCGCGCCGAACTGACGACGCTCGGACGCAGGGCCGCGGAGAGTTTTCCTGATAACGAGAAAGGCTGGGGAGTTTCGGTACGCACCTTGCCGGATTTCCTGATCTACAACTTCGCAATCCGCACGGGTCTGGCGATCCTCATGACGGCAGTGGGATTTGTTCTGTTGATTGCCTGCGGCAACGTAGCGGGACTGCTTTTGACGCGCGCGGCGGGACGACAGAGGGAACTGGCAGTGCGTATTTCGCTGGGCGCGAGTCGACTGCGAATTGTGCGGCAGATGCTGACGGAAGGACTGGTGATCGCGCTGCTCGGAGGCGCCGCAGGCCTGCTGTTCGCCGTATGGGGTGTTAGCCTCGTGCAGGCAGGCATGCCGTTCAACGAAGAAGTGAGCGCGGTACCGGTGGGACTTGACTGGAATGTAGTGCTGTTCGCGCTGGGCGTGTCGGTGCTGTCGGCGGGGTTGTGCGGCCTGGTACCGGCGCTTAAGGCATCGCGAACCGATGTAAATGCGAATTTGAAGGACGAGAGCCGCACGGCATCGGCGGGGCAGTCGCACAGCCGCGTACGGAAGATTCTTGTTACCACTGAGATCGCCTTGGCGTTGTTTCTGCTGGTAGGAACGGGGCTGCTAATCCGAGGGATTTACCTGCTCGAACACCAGACACTTGGCTTCCAAGTAGATCATCTCCTTACCGCCAGCGTGACGCTGGACAGCGCGCAGTATAAGGATGCGGCGCGGCAACTCGAGTTTGTGCGCGAAGTGATTCCGCACATCGAAACTATTCCAGGCGTTGAAGAGGTGGCCGCAACTTCGGACCTGCCGGCCAGCGGGCCAGATAGTGTCAGTTTCAGTATCAGGGGGCAGGTTGAGCAGCCATCCAGCCAGCCGCTCAGCACGCTGCACGGAGTAGTCAGCGCCGATTATTTCCGCACAGCGGGGATACCGGTGCTGAAGGGGCGCGCGTTCACCGAAACGGATGACAGCAAGGCGCCGAAGGTGGTGGTTGTCAGCCAGGAATTTGTGCACCGCCACTTGCGGGACCAGGAGCCATTGGGCAAGCAGATCCGCTTGGAAGCCAGCGGAGGAACTGGGGAGTGGAGCGAAATCGTCGGTGTTGTGGGTGACGTGAAAACGTATTCGGAGGCGAGCCGGTACGATCCGGAAGTCTACGAGCCGTTGCGGCAGCGGCCGCTGTCATCGTTCCTCCTTATGCTTCGGACAAGGCGCGACCCGAGCAGCCTGGCACCCGATCTGCGCAATGCGGTTGGGCAGGTGGATGAAGAACTTCCCCTCGACCGAGTGATGAGCATGCCGGCTGTAATTGACAAGCAAAAACGCGGGGACACTCTGTTTGTGGTGGTGATGGGGGTTTTTGCGGCGCTCGCGCTGGCCCTGGCAGCCATCGGGATTTATGCGCTCATCGCGTATTCGGTGGGTCAGCGGACCCGCGAAATCGGGATTCGCATGGCACTGGGAGCCGGAAGAGGCGACGTGCTGCGCATCGTTTTGTGGGAAGGGTTGAAGATGACCGGGATTGGAGCGGTGATTGGACTGGTACCGGCGTTGGCTTTGCCGAAGATTTTCGAGGCCGTGTTTTTTGACCTTCACCTTCAGGAACGGCCTTTGTACTTTTTTGTGCCGGCGGTGATTTTCGTGGTGGCGATGCTGGCGACGTATATTCCGGCGTGGAGAGCGACGCGCGTGGATCCGATGGCGGCGCTGCGGTACGAGTGAGGGAGCGGGAGTATAGCAGAGAGAAAGACCGGTTGGTTGGCGATTCCGTCGACCCGAAAAATCCTGGGATGGAGAAGAGGCCCTCACTCGCAGACGGCGTTCGGAATGACGAGTCAAGCATCGGGTTCAGACTGGTTATTGTTTGACGAAGATAGCTTTGGGGATGAGGCAGTGGACGCCCTTGCGGATGTCCACGACCTGAGAGACGCGACAGTCGCCGATCATGGAAGTGAGCGCGTAGGCTTCTTCGCGCGACATAGGGACCGTTTTCTGTGCGGCCAGAAAATTGACGGTTTCGCGGACGGCGATTTTCATGGCTTCATTCAAGTCTTCATCGAAACCCATGAAAACCCAGTTGGCGGAAGTTTCAGCGCGCGGCCACTCGATGTGCAGATCCTTCCTGACGATCGGCTGAATTTCGATTTCCTTGTAGGAACATTCGAGCGCGGTTAGATTCACTTCGCCGTCGCCCTGGAGGCAATGCGAGTCGCCGGTCCAGATGAGGGCGCCCTTTTCGAAAACAGGAAAATAAAGAATGGAGCCCACCTGAAGTTCGTTGACGTCCATGTTGGAACCGTTTTTCCACGGGCGAAGCGTGCTGGTGCGGCCCTTTGCGTCGTGAATCGGAGGGCCGGCTTTTTCCTTGGGCTCGTTGGGATCAGGGCCGACAGCGATGGTGCAGGGAAAGGGTCTTAAGAGGAGAATGATGCCCGGTTTGAACTCGGTGGTCATGGTTTTTGGATCGAGCTTGAAGTATTGCACGTGGCCTTCGGGGAATTCGGCAGCGAGCAAGCCGATGGTGGGAAATTGCTTGCCGGGAAGATTGAAGTTGAAGCCTTCATCTTTGATGACGATTTTCATGATACGGATTTCGAGCGTGTCGCCGGGCTCGGCGCCGTTTACGTAAACCGGGCCGGTGACCGAGTGAGGACCGCCGCCGGAATTGGCGAGGCGGAGCTGGACGATTTCGTCCATGGGGACGCCGGACTTGATTTCGTCGAGGGAGTGGCGGAGGGTTTCGATGGAAACGGTATCGCCGGAATTCACCACGAGCTTGGGCTTTTCGTTGGGATCGAGCCAACCCCATTGAACGGTGTCCTTGTTGGCAGGCAGGACGTAGTGGTTGCTCTGGGGCTCTCGCGCGGCGGGATTTTTCTGTTGCGTGCGCGCATTGGGTGCAACGAGGAAAAGCGTCAGGACCAAGGTCGAGGCCCAGCAGGCTCGGGTCATAATTCGCCTCCCATTGAATGAGGTAGCAAGGAAATGCGAGAGAGTATAGACCTGGAGCCGCCCAATTGTCCGCGGGAAAACGAATTTCATCGCATGGGTTGAAGTTCTCAGGAACGGCCTACTCATCAAGCCTGGCCGATGAGTTCAAGGGAGGCCGGTGAGGCCTAGGTCGCTCAGCGAGCCGTTGAGAAATAGGGCAGCGAGGGTCTCGAGGTGACGCCGGTAGTCTTCCCAGTATTTGCGGAAGGGCGAGTTCTTCGGGAAATCGGCGTCCGTCAAAACCTGAAGCGTGACCTGAACTCCTACGTGAATAGGGTTGAGAGAAGGGTCAAACATCTGCTCGGTGATTTGAAGCTGCAAGACACGGACGGGAAGAACCCGGTTGACACCCCAAACGAACAAGGTGAGAGGGCTCGGGGAAGCTTGCGGAAGGTAAAGCAAGTCCTCGATCGCGGAAAGCAACGGATAAACGCCGTATTGCACGGCGGTTCGATTTTGAGCCGGGAATTGCAATTGGTCGGTGGCGTCGAGAACAAGCGAAAACTTTATGAGTTGTGCTGGGACTGCGCCCCGATCACTTGACGGCTGCCCGGCGCCGGTTCCCAACAACGTGCCAGGAGCACCAACGGGCCCGAGAGCCGTTCCAAGGGATCCGAGGCCCGCCGTTTCCGAAGGACCGGCCGAGCCAGAAGTGGCGGGAGAAAGTGTCCTCGAGAGTGTTTCGGGATTGTATTGGAACGGAATAATCCTGGCAGGTTGCAAAGAGTGCGGATCAATGGTTACGAATCCTCCATGCACGATCCGCGGCGATCCGGGGGAATTTGTCATTCGCTTTCTCCACAAAGCGGGAAGGAGCAACTTATTCGGGCGGGTTGTTGAAGGAAGGCTCGGCCGGTTCCGTGACGGAAGTATCGCGCTCCCACCCTTCATTCTGCAGGACGATCAGTTGAATGGCGACGGCAGTGGAATTGGCGTCTAACTCCGGGAGCGCCTGGTATTCGGAAACCCAGCACCGGTAGATTTTGTAAGAGAGGGCCAGCTGTCCCGCCTCGTTGAAAAAGTCGAGAATGATGTCTTTGCGAAAATCGGCGAGGGACACTTCGGAGCCGAGCCCAGCACCCAATGACCAAGCTTTATTGGCCCATTGTTCAAACGCGATATCGTGCGTCACGCCGCGTTCGAGGGTAATCGGGTCGTATTGGGTGCGTCCGGGAGCTTTGCGGCTGGTGCTCGGATCGCCGCCTTCGCGGTGCTCGACAACTTCGGTCGTGCGCCGCAACGGGCTGACCTTGGAGATGCCAGCAACATATTTTCCGTCCCATTTGACTCGAAACTTGAAGTTCTTATAGGGATCGAAGCGCGTCGGGTTGACGGTGAACTGAGTCATAGGTGACACCTCAGCAGGACGGCGGAGCCGGTTGACGGAGGTCAGGCCCGCAATCAAGAGTCTGGTCGAAACGCCGGGGACAAAGCTACGCTTGCGAGGTTCAGGAAGTCAACCGGACCGCGTGGGAGGACCGCGTGGGAGGGGGACTTGACAGCGGCGATGTGAAACCCTAAAGTTACGGATTATGCGTAACCGATTGGCCACATATTCGGCAAGTTCAGCGGGAGCAACCTTTCAGGCGTTGGCGGATCCGACGCGGCGCGCAGTGCTGGACCTCTTGCGACGGGGAGCGCTGCCGGCAGGGGAGATCGCGCGCGAATTTCCGGTTTCACGCCCGGCGATTTCGAAGCACCTGCGGCTGCTGCGGCGAGCGCGGCTGGTGGAGGAACGTCGCGAGGGGCGGCACCGGCTTTACCGGTTGAACGCCGAGCCGCTGAGAGGCGTCGCAGAGTGGCTCGAACACTATCGAGTTTTCTGGCAAACGAGTCTTACGGGCTTGAAAGCGTTTGTGGAGGCCGAACACGAGAAAGAAACATCAGATTCGAGGAAGAAAAGAAAAAAGTAGATTGGAGGAGTAGAAATGGCAACGTCGCGGATCAGTCCTGACGCAGATGCGGTGGTGGCGGAAGTCGAGATCGCAGCCCCGCCGGAGCGCGTGTTTGAAGCGCTCATCGATCGAAGGCAGGTGATGCAGTGGTGGACGAGCGAAGAGTGCGGGATCGCGGGGTTCGAGATGGAGCGCAAGGTGAGCGGCCGATGGCGCTATGAATCAAAGGAAGGCACGATCAACGTGAACGGCGTGACGAAATTCTGCTGCGAAGGAGAAGTACTCGAGTATGACCCGCCGCGACAGCTCGCTTACACGTGGATTGCGAACTGGCACGAGGACAAGAAATTCCCGACGGTGGTGCGATGGGAGCTGACGCGGGTCGCTGGTGGAACGCGGGTGAAAGTAACGCATAGCGGTCTGGCGAAGGAGCAGGTGGCGAGGCGCGACTACGGCAAAGGCTGGGGAGGACTGGTCGACCAACTGCGGAGATTCGTGGAGAGCAGCGGCGCGACGGCTGGAGCGAGCAGTGCCTCGGGTGCGGATGCGATTGAAAGCGAAATTCACATCGCAGCGCCGGCGGAGCGTGTGTTTGCGGCGCTGGTTGATCCCAAGCAACTCATAGAGTGGTGGGGACAAAAGGGCGTGTACCAGTGCACCAATTATGAGAACGAACTGCGCACGGGCGGGAAATGGAAAAGCGTGGGCAAGGGACCGGATGGCAACCGGTTTGAAGCAAACGGCGAGTATGTGGAGATCGATCGGCCACGGTCGCTCGAGTACACGTGGATGGCCAGTTGGACCGGCGACTTCAAAACGAGTGTGCGATGGGAGTTGAAACCGACGAAGGAAGGCACGCTGGTGCGAATCCGGCACAGCGGATTCGCGGCGCGTCCGGAAGTGGCGCAGGGGTACAGGGGCTGGCCGAGAATGCTCGGATGGTTGCAGGCGCTGCTGGAGCGCGGGGAGACGGTGGCGGACCGTTAGGGGCAATCGCGGTACGGGGATGGCATGGTAAGGCTGGCCGAGTGGATCGGCAGGCCTTAAGACGCAAAGGCTAAGCCTACCAACGGAAGAACGATACGATTCAGCTCATGAAAGCGAGGCGTCCGCTTCGGACCGGTGACCGGCACGGCTATATTGCGGCGCTTCGGGCCGAGGCCTCGTCGAGGGCGTGGCCTTCGGCGAGGATGCGCTCGGGAACGCGGCGAAGTTCACGGACGATGCGGAACCACGAGAGGACCTTCAGGGTGTAGTAGGTGATGTCGATCTCCCACCAGTAAAAGCCCTGTCGCGCGGAAGCCATGTAGTAGTGATGATTGTTGTGCCAGCCCTCGCCAAGGGTGACGAGCGCCAGAAGCCAATTGTTCTTGCTGGTGTCGGTGGTCGGAAAGCGGCGCTTCCCAAAAATGTGTGAGAGCGAATTGATGGTGAACGTGCCGTGCCAGAGAAGGACGGTGCTGAGGAAGAAGCCCCAGATCAGGAGGCCCCAACTGCCAATGAGCCAGAGCACGACGGCAAGGACGGCAGGAGGAACGAGGTAGTATTTGTTGAGCCAGCGGAGTTCGGGGAATTTGGCGAAGTCGCCGATGTAGTCGAAGCGCGTTTCGTTGTACTTGTCGGAGAGAATCCAGCCAACGTGGGACCACCAGAAGCCAAAAAGCGTGGGCGAGTGGAGGTCTTCTTCCTGGTCGGAGTAGCGGTGGTGATGGCGGTGATGGGCAGCCCACCAGAGAACGCCCTTTTGCGAAGAGGACATGGCCATCCAGGCGATAACGAACTGAAACCAGCGGCTGGTCTTGAAAGAGCGGTGGGAGAAGTAACGGTGATAGCCGGCCGTGACGAAGAACATACGCGCCTCGTAAAGGAGGAAGCAAGCGAGCAGAAAGGGCCACCTGAACGGCACAAAGAAGATGGCGAGAGCGATGATATGAATAAGGATGAAGGGAATCGAAGAGACGACCTGTAAGCGCGCCCCGTTGGGCAGGGGGATAGTCAAGGGCCGAGCAACTGACGCCATGCTGATTCGCTCCTGCGCGAAAGTAAATTGGTTGCGCGCAAGAGCTGAGCGTGCTCAGCGCAGCGGACCACACTCATTAATTTTACGGGAGTTTCGGTAGCGGTCAAGCGATATAGATGGAGAAGTTGCTATAAGAGACGATTATAGGAAGGAAGTGGGATATGCTATGGAGCGAGAGAACGCTGCGAAGGAGAAGGAATGGCGGAGCGTCCCGTACTGGTCGGATTGATTCCCCAAGCGGTGGTGCTTGATCCGGGTGATCAGGTAAGCTGGATTTCGGATGCCGGGAATCTGCGAATAGAGTTTGACAGCAACCGCTGTCCGTTTTCTTCGAACATTTTTCAAGCGCCGGTAGGGATGAGGTTGTTGAGTGGTCCTGCGGTCGCGGGGACGAAGCCGGGGAGTTATAAATACCGGCTATGGCTCAATGAGCAGATGGTGGGAAAGGGCGAAGTGATAGTGCGGTAGGGATTTGAACGCGCAAGGCCGTGGAGCGCAGCAGGCGGTGGCGTGGACCGCAGGAAAAGTGGCCCACCTCGGTTTCCTGCCGTAAGGGGCAAAGACAAAGGGACACTACAAGCCCACGCGCGAAGAAGGCTCGGCCCTGACCTATGATGACTGGCCCGCGGCGAGGCCTTTGAGCATTTGCTGCAAGGCGCTGGCGTCGGGCAGCTGGCCGTTCGGCGAGACCTTATCCACCAAATGCGGGAGCAGGGTACTCATCAGACCGGTGAGCTGCGAGGTGTCCATGCCGGCCTGCTGAGCTGCCTGGTTTAAAGCGCCGCCATGCAAGACGTTTTGTAGCTGACTGGCCGAGATTGGCAGGTTCTGACCATTTCCGATCCAGGAACTGATGATGTGTCCGAGCCCCCCCTGCTGAAACATGCTCTGCAAGCCAGCCAGACCGCCGACCTGTGGGCTGTTGAGATAACTAAGGATGGCACCCAGAGCACTGGCGTGTTGCGACTGCTGCGCGCCGGTACTTCCCGCCATCGCGAGAACATCGTCGAGTAGTCCCATAAATCCTCCTTAGAAGAACTACCGGAGCAGCCGGGCGGTTGCTACCGCTCCAGAAATCGAAACCATCCCTCGGGTTACTTCTGTTTGGCGATGATGAGGTCCTTGATTTTATCGTAGGTGGCTTGGGGAATGACCTTTTTCTTGACGAGGTCCGTTTTCTTGGCGTAGGGGCGGCCATCGATAATTTTCTGAGCATACTTTTCGCCGATGCCGGGTAGAGCGTCGAGCTGGTCCTTCGTGGCGGAGTTGATGTCCACGAGCTGGGCGGCAGAGGCAGCGGGGGCAGCCGGCTTGGTCTGCGCCGTGGTGGAGCTGGGCTGCGAGACAAAAACGCTGATTCCGAGGAGCAGAACCAACGTGAGGAGCAGCATGCGGCCCATATTTCTCTTCATTTTTTTGTTTCCTCCTTGGGCCAGGTAACAACGTCACAACAAGGTGGATGATTAATTCTTTTCGGAAGCGCGATAGCCGGCCTTGATGGCGTCGGCTTCGGACATGTATTTCCCCTGCTTGGTGTTGCCGTAGTAGCGGCTACCAGGCTTGTGATAGATGCCGGAATCCGTATTGACCCAGACCATGCCGTTGCTGTTTGCCGGCGGGGCTTGCTTCGCGGGAGCAGCGGCCGGCGTCGACGCGGTCTTGGCCGCAGGCGCAGAAGGCGGCGCCGCCGCTGGAGCCGAAGCAGGAGCCGCGGCAGGAGTAGCCGCTGCGGGAGCAGCGGCCGACGGTGCGCTTGAAGCGGATGCCGAGGCCGATTTCTTGGACTTCGTGGATTTTGTGGCCGTCGCCGAGTCGCTCGCGGTCGCGGAAGAGTCCGCGGCCCCCGATTTGCTCGGTTTGGAAGTTTTCTTGGAGCTGCCGGCATCAGCGGCAGCGGTCGAAGAATCGGACGCTTCGGACTTCTTGGATTTGGAAGACTTCTTTGCCGAAGAAGTATCAGCGGTGGTGTCGGCCGTAGCAGACTTGGCCTTGGAGGACTTCTTGCTGGAAGAAGTATCAGCCGAGGCTGTGGAGTCGCTGGTGTCGGACTTCTTGGACTTAGAGGATTTCTTGGTCGAAGAAGTGTCGGCAGTTGCCTGGTCCGTAGGAGCAGTCGACTTTTTGGACTTTGAGGACTTCGAGGAAGTGGAGCTGTCCTTGGCCGTGGAGTCGTCAGCAGTCTTTTTCTTCTTGGACTTCGACGTGCTCGTGTCCGTCTGGTCCTGAGACTGAGTGGCCTGAGACTTCGGAGCCGCACGCAGGGAGAGACTCCCTGCGATGAGGAGCAGTGCGGCTGCGAGCGCGAGAAAAGCAGACTTACGGGTACTATTCATTTTCGAAACATCCTTTCGCCCGGCGCGGATTCTGCCGCCCGAGGAGGACACTTATGGTGTTCGGGCGGGGTTTCAGGAGGCGAACCAACGCATCGCGGGGCAGCCGCGGCGTAATGCGCGCATAATGAAAGAGAAACGCGGGGAAGTCAAGGAGGAATGGGAGAGCAGTTGTACCCAGAAAAGTACGCGAAGCGACGATCGAAGCGACAGCCCGGCAAGAGGCCGGGCCGAGTACCTGAATCGGGGGGTAACGGATGGTTGCGGCGGCGCGTCGGAAAGCGACAAGCAGATTCCGGATGACGGAGTTGGTACGCGAGTCAACCAGCCCTGAGCAGGCTAATCGCCAGCGAGGAGGAGGCGGCCGGACTCAACCGACTCGGCGAGGCCACGACGAACCGGCCCAAGAACGAAAGCGGGAACGGTGCGCTCGGGTTCCACCGACAAGGTGGCAGCCTTACGAGGAAATTCGAGACGGCGGTCGAGATGCAAGCCCGCCTCTTGCAGAAATTCCGCAGAGAAGCCGAGATCCTCGGCACGATCCACGCCCCAGAACCAGAGCTTTTCTTCATTGCGCTGGAGAAAGGCGAGTGCCTCTTCGAGTTTCTTCATGGCCCGGTCAAAGGACGAGGCGAGGAAGAAAACGCTCAGATTCCAAGCATGGCGAGGGTATTGAACCCGAACTCGAACACAATATTTGCCGGACTGATTTTTTTCGATGCTGCAACGGTAGGCGTTTCGAATGCTGGATGAGCGCGCAGTAGCAGTTTTTCCCATGATGGATTCCCTGAAGACTCTGAAATTTAGACTGACTTAAAACCCGGTAGAATTCCGGGCGCTTCCCTGAGTGAGGAGGAATGCGGGAAGCTCCCCCCGTGACCACCATCCCCCCACCGCAATAGGTTAGCGGTCGGGGATGGCAAGGGCAAGAGGGCGTGTGTTAATTTTTAACTGGCTTGTTTTATTAGAGTTACGCTAGCCAAGATTACCGAAGCTCTTCAGCTTTTCCGGCATTAACTTGAGTTTGCCTTCCTGCTTCAGGCGCTCTTCGAGGCTGGTCCGAAAAGCGTCAAAGGCAAGGTTGCGCTTCTGCTGGAGCAGGTTATCGGTGATGGTCTTTTTCTGTTTCTCGAATTCGGCCGGGTCCGGCTCGGTTTTGTCGACGATTTGATAGACGATCCAGTTTTCGCCGACGCTCGAGGGACCACCCACCTCGCCTGGCTTGAGGAAGAAGGCGGCTGAGAGCTGCTTGCCGCTGGCGACGCCGGGGATGGTCCCATTCCGAGCCAAAGGATCGGAGGTTTTGGGGTCAAGACCCACAGCTTTGGCCGCAGGATCAAATTTTTCGCCAGCCTTGACGCGCTTGGCGAGATCCTCAGCCTCGGTCTGTGCTAGTTGAACGGATTTCTGCTTCTTGAGGTCGGCGATGAGCTTGTCGCGAACCTCATCGAGAGTGCCCTGGTGCGCCGGAATCACTTGTTTCAGGGAGAGAATGACGAAGCCGCGGTCGGTATGCATAGGAAGGCTCAACTCGCCCTGGCGCAGGCGGGTAATTTCTTCCCTAACGTCCTGACCATTGCCGAGTTCAAGCAGCGGATCGGTCGGAGAGACGGGGCGGGTCTCAGAAATCTCGAGATGGTACTTCTGGGCCAACTCGTCCAGAGTCACCTTGTTGGATTGGCGAATTTCGGCGGACGTTTTATCGGCGATCGAATTTTCCTGGGCATCGGCCTTTTGCAGGAGAAGCGGGGTACGGAGGGT
>Ga0207862_1000125_pt1 | contig 20498 bp, 16 predicted proteins | sample LuqExpMetageno81_FD_187838 | JGI IMG/M metagenome (GOLD analysis project Ga0207862, IMG submission 187838) | Tropical forest soil microbial communities from Luquillo Experimental Forest, Puerto Rico - Sample 81 (SPAdes) | ecosystem: Environmental > Terrestrial > Soil > Tropical forest ... | reverse complement strand
TTTGGATAACCCGCCGTGCATGTCGTAGTCGTTGAGGTCGCGCAATTGCTCGCGCCGCCGCCTCCCGCGTGAAGATCAAGACCGTTCGGATCCACGCTGGTGCAGGGCGCCGCGGTCGGGTTCGTCAGGTAGTTCGCCGCGCAGGTCGAATCGTTCCAGGGTACCTCGGGGATATAGCCGAGCGCCGAGGCTTGCGTTGTCGCGTTGTTCGTCGTACTCCAGTAGGTTAGCGGATTGTTGAAGTCATCGAAGTCCGTCCCACCCACGGCCACATTGAAAGGTGTGGACGCGAGTCCATCCACCGCCAATCCCTGCGTTGCCGCGGTTGGACTTGTGCTCGGGTCGCACTCTGCGGATCCGTTGTCCCCTGCCGCCACGGACACCGTAATTCCCTCGGCGGCGGCTTGTTCCCAGAGCCCGCTGTAGAAGGCGTTTCCGCTCGTGCCTAGCGATGCTTCGCAGCTCCCGTAGCTGTCACTCATGACGGGCGCCACGTTGTTGTCAACGATGTATAACGCGGAAAGGTCTACCCCGTCTGTTGCCAGCGTTGTCGCCGTCATCGGCGACTGCGAGGCCACAAGAATGATCTGTGCCTGGGGCGCGACGGCTCCCGCCCACTCGATGTCGAGGTCCGCTTCCTGCTCGTCATTCGGAAACCCGCCATTGACCACGGTATTCGGCCCAATGATTCCCGGATCCGGCCCGTTCAAGATGATCTGCGGATCATTCGCCGCCAGCCCAAACATGCTGCGAAAGTCGCGCACATCCTGAATATTGATGTTACTTTGCCCGACAATCGCGATCGACTGCCCTGCGCCGGTTGCCGATGAGGGAATGTTGTAAATCTTTGCGAAGTCCGCCGGACCTACGCCAAAAAATTGCGTGCCGCTCGCAGTAAATGTAAAGAGCGGCTTTAGTTGGCCGGTGGCCATGTCTCGTTGGAATTGGCCCACCAGGTGCGACTGCGAGTGTCTGGGAAAATTGTGAAGCGAAACCACTCCCGCCACGACCGGCGCCAGCGCGACCGGGATGGCCGGTTCGCTCGCATTCGCGAAGTGTTCCTCACCCTTCACGATGTAGCGGTGAATTTCCGTGTGAAACGCATTCCTCACCTGGCCCGCGGTCCCGCTGAACTCAACGACGGTGCGTCCGACGGCGAGCTTGCCTACCTGAAAGCCTTGTTTCGTCAGCCAATCCGTTACCGCCTGCACGTCAGCATCGGACGGACCGAACTGCTTCCCGAACTGCGCCGGTGTCAGCCACGCGTGGTAGCTTCCCGAGCCATTGGTTTGCTGTGCGTCGATTAACTGCCGCAGCGCCATTTCCTGCTCCGTACCCCGTTGCAGCAGCAACAGCATCCGCGTCATCGGTTGCGAGTCCGGCACCGCCCCTTGATCATTCGCCGGTTTTGCCTGCGGATGCACGTTTCCTTCGAGCCGCACCGTTTTTGTGTCATCGACTACCTGTCCGATTCTCGAAGCTACTTCCGCTTTTTGCGCCTTTGCCCCCGGGCCCCCAGCAAGCACCAATACGGCCGCGCACAACACCATCCAACAGAACTGGATTGCTGTTTTCATGGTCCCCTCGAACTCCGGTTTTTTTTGCGATTCAGCCTGCTCTGTCGGCAGGAACCGCGTCTCCGGCCCCCATGACGCGGCCACGGTCCTTGCTGTCATACCATAGATGCATTTAAGCCACCTGCGGTTTGCTTTCGACCGCCGCTGCCACGCTCCTCATAACCGCACGGCTGCTAGTTTACGGAGACGCTGAAATCCGCTGTCTCCACAGTCCCATTCGACGTTCCGGTGATCTGCATTGGCACGATTCCCGTAATCACCTGCGTAATCGGCGCCGAAGTCGACCCCAGCGTGCTTGCGTCTCCCAGATATTGCGCGGTGATGACATGAACGCCGACGGGCAAATTTGTGGTCAGGAACGACGCGACCCCTGCGTTTACCCTCGACGGATTTCCGTACGTCGTCCCATTGTCCAATAACTGCACACTTCCCATCGGTGTTGCGCTGCCTTGCGGCACGACCAGCACACTAAATGTCACAGGCGTTCCGAATCCAACCTTCAGTCCCGACGAACTCAGCGTGGTCCTGGTTGCCACCTGCCCCGGACCCATGCTCGAGCCGCCTCCGCATCCCAACTCAGCGCTGACCATGCCTGCTACCAACCCGCTGCATAGCAAAAAGTTTCGCAGGTCTTTGCCACTACTCGCGCCAATTCCCGCCACTCCGAGCAGCACAATCGCAGCAGCTAGCCCCACGCCCAAGACCACACTTCCGGGACTGCCCTGGGTTGCGGTCGTTGTGCCCGCCGCTGTCGACGTTGACACCGTCAGGTTCAGTTGCGTGGTTGCTTGCCCTCCCGATACCGGCACGTTGGCTTGAGCGAACGAGCACGTGTAGCCGACCGGAGCCAATGTACCCCCGGTCGGACATGTCAAGGCCACGGTCCCTGAAAAGCCCCCGTTTGGCGTAATGAGTACCGTGGCGCTTCCAGCAGTTCCGGCCGTGACGGCTACGGGAGTCGGCGAAACCAGCAGCGTGAAACTCGACGATGTCAGTGCCACATTCGCTGAATCTCCTGCGGTCCAGTTCGCGTCTCCCCTGTAGTGCGCGTGCAAGGTGTGCGATCCCGGCGAGAGCTTTGCACGCGTTCCAAGCGCCGCTGCAGTCCCGGCACCGCGCGTGAGATTCTGCACCGCGAGCAGTTGAGCCGTCGCGCCATTCAACGAATCCCATATCTCGATGATTCCGGAAGGGAAGGGAATCGCCGCATTCGCCGTGCTTCCGGTTACGCTGGCATTCAAGCTTACTTGTTGCGTAGCGCTGGCCGACGCCGGCGCCACCAACTGTATTTGCGGCACTCCCTTGTTTACGGTGAACTTGATCGGCGCGCTCGCGGATCCCGCATTCATCGAGTCGCCCGAATACACCGCGTACAACGACGTGCTTCCCGCTTGGGTCCAAGCGAACTGCACGGTCGCCGCTCCGCCACTGACGGGAAAAGCGCTGCTCCGTGTTCCCGCGGCGTCCCACAAGGAAACCGTACCTGTCGCCGTCGCCGGAGCGACCGTCACGTGAAAGACTGCGGTGTCGCCAAGATTTACTGGCGCCGACTGCGCCGCTAGCGTGGTGGACGTTTTCGTTCCGGCATTCGCTCCGATGGTGACTGCTTGTGTCAGTTCGTTGTTGGGGTCCCCGCTGGCTACGCTTGCATAATTCGGGTCCGTGGTGCCGTCGTAGCTTGCGCCAATCCCATGCGTTCCCGGCGCGAGGTTGGTGATTAGGATGGAACCTTGTGCCTGGGTGCCGAAAAATCCGCCCGTCTGCAGCATCACGGGAGCTCCGTATGCGGCTCCGTCCACCGTGAATTGCACCGACCCGGTTGCGGCGACGGTCCCTTTTCCGGCCACGACAGCGTGCGCTCCGATCACTTCGCCCGACGGCGCCGTTGCCGTACTCACGCCGATGACAACAAACGGTGTTCCTTTTCCCACCGTAAAAGGAACCGCCGCGGATGTGCTTGCGTTAAAACTGTTGTCCCCCTGATAGCTGGCCGTGAGGGAGTGTGCGCCGACGCCGAAGGCAAACCCGCTGCCGTTTCCCGTTGGGACCGTCACGTTTCCCTGCGGAGCGAGCGGATAAATTCCGACGGTGTTCGCGCCATCCTGAATCGTTACGCTCCCCGTGGCACGGCCCTGGCCTGACGCTCCGGCGATCGTCACCACCAGTTCCAACGCAGCGCCATAGCCACAACTGCCGTTCTGCAAGCCGTTAACGGCGAGCGTGCTGACGCTGTTCTCGGGCGTGACGCTCATCGCCACCAGACCGGAGTTGCTGGCGCCAAAACTCGCATCTCCCGGGTAGTGCGCGAACAGGTTGTATTGTCCTCCTGGGAGATCGCCGAGCGACCCGGTATATGCGCCCGAATTTGTCAACGCCAGTGTCTGGCGTTCGTCGCCGTACAGATCCGTTTTGATGGAGACCGTTCCAGTCGGCGTGCCGGTGCCGTTTGTTGCTGCCACCGTGCCATTGAGCGTTACGGGTGTACCGTGCACAAAGCTCACGCCCGACGTCTTTAAGCTGGTCTGCGAACCGGCGAACGCAACGTTGCTCCAGGCCTGCGCAAGATTTGCGGCGTTTACGGATCCTAATCCAGTGGCCAGGTCGTAACCCGGTCCGGCGGCGTTCCCCCTTAGAAATCCATTTGTGCCGGGCATGGTCGAAGAGCACTGTGGGGAGCCTCCCGTGCACGGCACCGCGTCGCTCCCCGACGTGACGTCGTGAAAAACGCACGTGGTCTGGGCTGTTGGGTTAACCTGCTTCGACTAGTCGCAACTGTTACCCTGCATCTGCGCGAGTCGATACAGGACGCGGTTGGCCTGCCCTTGAAACGCTCCGTTTTTTTGCTCCACGAGCGCAAGGATGCCCGCCATTGTCGGCGTTGCCGCGGAGGTCCCGCCAACAAGCGTCAATCCCGTCACCGACTGGCCGTTCAACTGGCAAGGTGTGCCTGCCAAGCTCGTGCAATATACAAAATCGTCGTGCCCTGATGCCGCTGCAATCGCGACGTCGGGAAGGTCGCGGGCGCTATCTGCGGGCACTCCGGGTCCCGTCTGCCACGCGGGTTTCGAATAGATGGCGCTTGCCCCGCCTCCGCCAGCGAGCAAACTGAAGTTCGCGTTGCTATAGATGCAATTCGTCGCACTCGCGGGCTCGGCCGGGTCGCAACCTTCATTCCAGGCGGCTTCCGGTATATAGCCGAATGCCGAAGAAAAATCCGGCGCATTCGCGCTGTTCCAATAAGTCGACGCCGTCGCTCCTTCCACAAATTCTGTTCCTCCCACTGCGATGTTATATGGGGTGGATGCGGCTCCGTTCACCGCTAAGCCCTGGATCGCCGCTATGCCGGCCGTGGCGTTGTCGCAGCCCGCGGCCCCGTTGTCGCCAGCTGCGACGAGTACCGTGATGCCTTCCGCCGCCGCTTGTTCCCACAGCGAGTTGTAAAACGCATTTCCCGCCGAGCCCAGCGCCTGCTCGCAGCTTCCGTAGCTGTAGGCGAGAATGGGTGCGACCTGGTTGTCGATCGCGTACGCGGCGGCCAGATCCACTCCGCTGGTTGTCGCGGTGCTGCCGGCCACCATCAGGTCAATCGTTGCCCCGGGCGCCACCGCTCCCGCCCACTCGACATCGAGCTGCGCTTCCTCGGCGTCTACCTGGCTGGTCACTCCCGGATCCGGTCCACTTACGATGAAGTTCGGGTCATTCGCTTGCAATGCAAAGATCTGGCGGAATTCCTGCACGTCGGTCAGTTCGATGTCGGATTGTGCGCTGATGGCGATCGCAATTCCGGTACCGTCAATTCCTCCTGCAAGCAACGGCTTCGTGTTGTAGATCGCTGCGAAATCTCCTGGCGCCAGATAATAGGTGTTGGTTGCGCCTGAGGCTGTGAGATTTGGCTGCAGCAGCGTTTTGCGCCCCTGCGAATCGCGTCCCGCTATTCCTTCGGTCACGCGTCCTGGTGGCCGCTTACCGAGATTGTTCAACGAAGCCACTCCGCGCGTCACTTCGGCTAGCGCCTGTGGCACCGCGATGTCCGTGGCGTTCGCGATGTGTGTTTTCCCGGCGACACGGTAATATTGCATTTCGGTGTGGAACGCATCCTCGACTTGCTGCGACGTCCCGCCAAATTCGATCCAGCGCTTGCTCTTCGACACTCCTCCAACCGTGAAGCCGTTGCTCTCGAGCCACGCGCACACTTTCTCTATGTCCGCATCGGCGGTTCCAAAGCGCGCCCCAAATTCAGCCGCGCTCAGCCAGCGGTGATAATTCGGCGAAGATTTCTTTTGCTGCTCCTCGAGCAGCTGCTGCAATTCCTGCTCTTGTTCCACTGAAGACGAAAGCACCAGGATCATTCGCTCGAGGCTCGTGTTTGCTTGCGCCCGGCCAACGCTGTTCCGGCTCGAAGCCAGTGGATGCCGGGTGTGCTCGAGCCTGATTACTTGCTGGTTGTCAATCGGTACGTGGATGCGCCCTGGCTCTTGAGCGGGAACTGAGGTATTTTCTGCCAAAAAAATAAGAGTGAGTATGAGAAGTGCAGGACTCTGTCGCAGTACAGGCAAGTGTCTCTACCTTCGAACGGTTCCCTTGCGCCTTTTCACCGTGAGCGGACGGTAGCTTCCACGCCTTGCGCCGAGTCGTCCCCCGGGTTATCCGAGATGCGGCTGTCAGGATTTTTTCCCGCGAATAGTCTACACGCCGCCTCCAGAGCTTACAAATTTTACGTCGCAGCTGCGCGTGGCGTCGCTCTTTCGATGCTGTTTGACTCGACGCAGAAATTCGATGAATCCGGTTCGAAAAATTCAGGTTGTTCCTTTGGGCGCAAATTTTACATAAGTGTCCATTTTTTTCTCAGTACACGCCGACTCTCGCCCCTGTTCTTTGCCACGCAGCGCGAGAAGCGCAGTGCATTCTGTGCCGGCAAGGTCGTTTGCACTTCCTCACAGACGTTGAAAATGCACGGGTAACCGTGCTGATGCCGCCGGCATGCGTTCGACAAGCAGCGAGTCACAGGCGCCGTCCGATTTTTCCCTGGTGTGGCATTCGAATTGCGACTTGAATAGGCGTCTGCTCTGAATCCCGCCGTTCAGGGTGTTTTCAACAAATCAATTTGAGGGAACTGCTTGTTCTGGTTGATTGCTGTTCTCGTAGTGGCTTTGCTCGCTGTGGTACTGGGTTTTACTCATGTGGCTATCGCGTCGGTTGGGATTGCTAAAGTTCTTTTCTTCCTGTTCGTGCTTCTGTTTCTTGTGGCTGTTCTGGGACACGTCTTCCGTCGCCCCTAGGCAATCTTCGGATCGGGTTGGTCACAATGCGCTGGTTGTTCCTGGTCTAGCGGCAAGGGCGCGGAGGTGATCGGAAAATGAAAAAGGAAAGTTTGATCGGACTGATGCTGCTTGTGGTTGGTTTCTTGCTGTTGGCCTACCAGGTTTACCGTTTTGCTGCGCACGAAAGCATCCTTGACCTGGCGTCCATTCAAGCCGCGCAGGAGGCACAGCTTCGACTTCCTCTAACGCCGCTGTTTGGCGCTGTGGCTATGTTTGCGGGTGTCGTTTTGATCGTGCGCGACCGCGACCGGGCTTCCTAAGCTCCCTCAACCTGACGACCTGACCCAAGACACGCGCACAACAGGGGGGCGGACTCCAATCCGCCCCCTCCTGCCGCTAGTTCTTCAGTTCGACGTTCCCGCCGGACAAGATGATTCCGATCCTTGGTTTCTGCTGCCCGCGCTTGCTGGTTAGCCCAAGCGCCGGGACACCACCCGGTCTCAGCAACGGAGCCACCGCCACCGCGCTCGAGGGCTCCACCACAATCTTCATGCGCTCCCATACGCGTTTCATCGCGTCAACGATTTCCTGTTCGCTCACCAGCAACACACCGTCCACAAGCTTCTGCAGGATGGCAAATGTCCGAGGCGCGAGTGAGGCGCGCAAGCCATCCGCGACCGTATCGCTCGATTCCTGCTTCTGCAGAACGCCGCTCGTCAGCGAACGGTAAGCGTCGTCGGCGCGCTCCGGTTCGCAGCCGAACACCTTCACGGTGCCGCTCTGGCCTTTCGCTCCCAGGCAGGTTCCGCTCAGTAGCCCACCACCGCTCACCGGAGCCAGCACAGCATCGAGCTCCGGCACTTCCTCAAGAAGTTCTTTCGCCGCCGTGGCCTGCCCCGCGATGATTCGGTCATCGTCGTAGGGATGCACCATCACCGCTCCGGTTTGCTGCTCAATCCGCTCCGCCACCTCCGCGCGCGAAGTAACGGTCGGCTCGCAAAAAGTTATCTTGCCTCCGTACGCTTCCACAGCGTGACACTTCACGGCGGGCGCGTTTTTCGGCATCACGATCCAAGCCGCAAGCCCTCTCCATCCTGCCGCGCAGGCCACTGCCGCCGCGTGGTTTCCGCTTGAATGTGTTACCACCCCGCGCTCCGCTTCCTCGTTACTTAACGAGAAAATCGCGTTCGTTGCCCCGCGAATCTTGAACGATCCGGTCTTCTGGAGATTCTCGCACTTGAAAAACAGCTCCGCGCCAGCCAGAGCATTAAGGGTTGCGCTCGTCAGCACCGGCGTCCGGTGAATCCGTGGCCGGATGCGTTCGTGTGCTTGCACAATGGTTTCCCACACAATCGGGGTGGACCTGAATTCCGCGTTCAGATGGCTCGCCATGATACCTGGGTTGTCGCGTGTTTCCGCCTCGGTAAGCATACACGCTCCGGCTCAGGTCCAATACTCCTGTTCAGACGGCATTCCCTGCCGCCTCCATTTTCCTTGTTTAAGCCGATTGTCGGCCCAATCGCTCGTCGGGAACTCTTGTCGGCACCGTCGGTGAAATCGCTTTGACCACACGGCTTGCCTCCACTTCCTGGTGGTTCTTCGGGACCCGGGCTACCCGCGCCCGAGGTATGGAGGCCACACAGGGGTGTATTGTCTAATCCATGAATTCGATTCCGTTCCCCGATTCCCGATTCCCAAGCCACGCTGCCGGCTTCTAAGTACTCCTCCGAAAATACTAGCCGTACTGCCTCTTTTATTCGGCCACACACCTCTTGACCCCTGCACGGTCTCTGGTAGATTAGCGACAAGGCGCGCAACAGACGGAACTCCAGCTCCCCGCTCTGACGCGGAACCAGAATGCCAAACTCAGATCGCAGACAGCTTGAGCGCTACACACTGCGGATTCCCTTACGTTTCCGTGCCCTAGGATTAGCCTCCGACAAGAGCGAGCATTTCACCGAGGTCCTCAACATGTCTCGGGGTGGCTTTTTCTTTGTCACCTCCGCTCCGTTGCAGGTCGGCATGCCCATCGAAGCCACCTTCAGAATGCCCGCCGAGGTCAACGGGGGCAGCCCGCACGAGACCCACTGCCGGGCGCGTCTGGTACACGCCAGGCCCAACACCTTCAGTGATGGCCGAATGGGTTATGGTGCTGAAATTGAAGCGTTTATCGAACCCAGGAACGAAGTCCCGAGGGTTTCCGCGACCGTTCACGCCGAGCCCTCTACCCCTAAGACCGTGCTCTAGTTCTTCGTTCCCGCGAGCGTAAAGGTCGTTTTTGCCGCGCCCACGTTTTCGAAGCGGTCGTAGGCCCGCACGGCAACCGTATGCTCGCCCGGCGTCAGCCCCTGCACGGTGAACGTGTACTTCTCGGTTTTGTAGTCCGTGATTCCATTCGCTGGAGCGAGGGGAATCCACTCCCCGCCGTCAACGCTGTATTGCGCCCTTTCAATGCTCACCGTCGGGTGGGTCGCGGTAAAGCTGATGTTGTATGAGACACCGCGTGAGCGGTCGGCATTCATTCCCGTGGCGCTCGCTTCGACCTTCTCGATGGTCGGCGGCGTGTTGTCCACCTCAAACCGTTCGCTTTCGCGCTCCGTTTTCAGCGCCAGTGCGGGAGGATTTGACGGCGCATCGGTTGCCACAATCTTCAAATAGTAAGCCCCATCCGCCATCGTCGTGGTATCCCAGGAATAAAACTTCTGATCTACGTTGTCCTTTAGCAGCAGCCAGTCGCGCTGGTTCTCTCCGCGGAAATATACCGAGTAACGCAGCTCATCATCATTATCGTCGTGCGCGTTCCACAATACCGACTGGTAGCCTCTTTGCAGCACTCCTTGCGGTTGCAGCTCAAATTTGGGAGCCGTTGTCGTTGATATCGGGATCCCGGCTGGTGTTGGCGCCTGGGTTGGAGGCTGCTTTAGCGGCACGTTCACCGGCGCCCCGGCCATGCCCACAGCCGCTTGAGCCCGCACCCCCGCTTCCTGCACCGCTACTCCATCGATTATCGGCGCCACGTTTCTTGGCAAGTACGCCACACTGACCCAGTCGATCCCCTTGCCTGCACGTCCGTCGTGAATCACCGCTCTCCATTGCAGGAACCTGGCCGCCGGCGCCTCCACCTGTGAATTCGGCACCGAATACGGTCCGAACCATTGCGACCATTCCTTCCCTGGATCCTCTGTATTTCCGCTCCGCACGTAGAACTCGACGAGCGGTTCCTTTGACTCTTTCGCGTTCTTCGTCTGGCCACTGGTCGCGGGCGCCCCCCACCACTCGATTCGACCCCACTGAGAAAAGAGCTTCGCGTCAAAGGACTGCGACTCAAACTTCCCTTCGGCCTCAAATTCCGGTCCGAGCGAAAATACCTTTCCCGGATTCGCCGTACAGAGGTACATTTTGCCGCCCGCAGCACGGGCGATCCCGGTAATCTGCGACGAGCCCGACTTCGCTAATTGCGCGTAGACGCCCCGCCCGTCAATCGACAGAAGCGATCCGCTGTTTCCGGTTCCAGCCAGCAGTCGCCCATCGGCATCAAGCCCCAGGGAATACACAACCTCGTCTCGCGAGGTCCACAGCTCTTCCGGTGCTCCCTCGGCCGTGATCCGGTAAACGCTGCTTGAAATCGCGGCGGGGAATGCGACGAATGGGCCGCCGCCCTGCGGCTGGCCGGGTGGAAGGTTGGTGACGGTCGTTGTTCCCTGCGCCGTGGTGATAACCGCTGTTCCCGGCAGGCCGACCTTCTGTTTCTCCCCGATCGCCGAGACGTAAATGCTTCCGTCCGCGGCCAAGGCAATCGAAGTCACTTCCTTCTTTGCCGTTTCATAGATCACGAACCCGTCCGCAGCGCCCTGCTCCGGCTTTTTCTTGGATCCCTTGTCGCCACCCTTGGTGATCCTCAGCACCCGCCCGTTCGGTTCCGTTCCCGCCAGCAGATTGCCTTTCAAATCGAACGCGAGCACTTTAATGTGTGCTTCGTCGCTGCCGTAAAAGGCCTCGCCCCTCCCGTCCGGCGACACCGCGAACAGTTGTCCTTTGTCTCCCGTAGCTACGTACAGGGTGCCGTCGGCGCCAAATGCCAAGTCCCAGATGTACTTGGTCTTCGGATCAAAGAAGACCGCCTTCTCGCCATTGGCCCCGACCTTGTATACCTTGCCGTCGGGCGAAGTCCCCACGTACAGCGTCCCTTTCGCGTCAAAAGCGATGCACTGCGCGATCAGGTCCGTGGACTCGAAGACCGTCGTTGGTTTCCCGCTCCCTTCAAACCGAAACACTTTTGCCGGGGAGCCCCCCGCGGCGTAGAGCGCACCCGCTTTGTCCGCCTTCAATGACCACAAATACGATGCGTCCGCGTCCGCCACGAGCGTAAACTTGGGTGCCAGTTCGAAATGCCCGTCGCTGCGCACCGCCACGCCCTTTGCCGTTCCCTTTAGAAACTCCTCGTAGGTAGACTGCTTCCACCGCCGTGTATGCTCCGCAAATGAGTACACCCCCGCGAAGCAGACCGCCAATGTCAGGACTGCAAGTCGGGTCGAGAGTTTTTTCATATTTAGGGTCACCGGATTTGGAGATTCAACGAGATTAGCCCGCTTACAGGTCCGCCCATCGGCACGGATGCTTCGCTTGCCAGCGATTCCCGCAAAACCTGTACGCTGCCTGGAGCGGGCCGGCCGTCGATGATGTTGATCTGCGAGAGCGGCGCGTTCGGCAATTCTTTGTCGTCCCACACCAAGGTTGGCGCGGGCACGAACAGTCCCACGTAAAGACGGTCGTTGCGCCGTTCGCGGTTCATCAGCCCAATCAACTGGTCGAGCCCTTCAGGCCCGCCCGCCGCTCCCATCCCGGCCCCTGGCATTCCGGTGAAATTGAATCCTCTCGAAGCGCGGTTCAGCCACTCGGCGTCACTCACCAGCAGCCGCAGCGTCGTGCCTCGCGTAATCTGGTCGGGGACGTGCACCGTGGTTTGCTCAATGTGCGGTTCTCCGCGATAGGGCCGTAGCAGCACCCGAACCTTGACATCTTCTCCGGGTGTCGCTTCGCCCTTTTCGAGCCAGGCGCTCTCGATGACGTACGATTTCCTTCCCGGGGCGCTTTCCACCCGCAGGGAGATGTGCTCTACCTGCGGTACTTCGAAGTTGTTCGTGAACAGCTTCCCGAACACACTCTGCACCACGAAACCAACCTGCAGCGCGTCCGGTGCCATCGAATCGCCCGGCGCGAAGGTATTTTCGATCTGCACCGGCGCGTGCCCGTGCAGTTGCACCTCCCCGACTAGGTGCATCGTGGTGCCTTCGGCGTAGATCGAATTCTGGCTCACGCCGTTGAACGCAGTCAGGCCCACGAGAAGCGGTGTCAGCTTCGGATTGTTGACCAGTTCAAAATGCAGTTTCTTCTCGGATGACCCGTTTGCGAATATAAGGTCCATCGGAATCATCGCCGGCGGCGCTCCCAGTTTTCCGGTTACCGCTGTCAAGTGGTCGGTCGTGATCGTCCCGATCGTGCCACCTATATTCATGATCTTGGTCGACGCCAGTTCCGAGGAGAGCGTTGTCACCACGCGGCTGCGCGTCATCGGGATTTGCACGTTGCCCATATTCATCAGCGGGTGTCCGCACAGGAAGACGCGGTCCCCCTGCACCGCAGTCACGGTGCACGCCGAATTGATCGACGCGTCCCCTTGCACCAGCACCATTCCGGCCATGTCGCCGGGTTTCAGTTTCGCGTCGTCCGGCGTGGCCTCCGCCGTTCCGCCCTGTGCGGCCACGAAGCCGTAGCTTTGTAATTGGGGCGCGTACTGCTGGAGCGCCCCCGGCTGAAATCCGGAGAAGACCAACGGAGTCTCAATCGGCTGAAGCGACGTTCCACCGGGCAGCGCGTTCCGTGCCAAGGCATCGTTCGGCAGGGTGAACGGTTGTGGTGCGCTCCCGGCCGTGGTGATCTCGGCGGGCGGGTGCAGCACGTCTTCGATCGGGGTTACTCCGGCAATCGCTTCCTTCGTAAAAATCCCAAGCTTCAGCGAGAGCGCCCCCGCCAGCTTGCCTTCCAGGTAGACCGGGCTTCCGCTCATCCCGGCCACTACGCCGGTGTGCTCGACTTTCGGTCCTTTCAACTGCACCAGGATAATGGACTGTTTTGGCCCCAGGAAATTGGGCATCACGCCCAGCACCTCCAGGTCAAACTTCTCGACCTGGTCGCCCGTAAAAATCGTGTAGGCGTAGCCCTGCATCCCAATGCGAACCTGCGAAACAGGGATGATTTCGCTGGATTCTTGGGCCGCTAGCAAGGGCGGCATGGCACCGGAAATAAGGGCGCAAATCGCGAGGAGAGCGAACCGCTGGTAAAGTCGTCCCATGGTTAAATCGATGCACCCCCGAGCCGAATTCACCATCATAGCGGCAGGGACCAGTGTAGGCAATTGTACCTGCTGCCAAACCGTACCTAGTCCTTTAGTCTCAGTTCTCCCGGTGGTTTGTACCTCTCCCGAAGCGCGTTTTTTGGTCGCCGCGGGTGCCTCTGCCGCCGCTCCTTCGGTCCAAGCACCCCGACCTGGTCCTAGGCCTCTAGGCCAGGTCTGCCGTTCCGCAGGCTTCAACCTGGGCCTTCCCGATTGGTGGCGCCGTGGTGTAATTTAGCGGCGGCAACCCGTTCCCCAATCCCGCCCGTTGGCGAACCCTTCTCCGTTGCAAAAAATGAGCCGTCCAAGGAGGACCCATGGCCGAACCAACCAAGGAAGAACTGCTGGCCAGGATCGCGGAACTCGAGAAAAAGGCGGAAGGACGCAGGAAAGGCACGCTCGAATTCCGCGTTGGCGAGAAGGGCGGGGTCAGCGTCTACGGCCTTGGCCGTTTCCCCGTCACTCTTTACTATGAGCAATGGATACGCCTGCTCGACGCCTCCAAAGACCTCCGCGAGTTTCTCGAGGAGAACAAGCACCGCCTCAAGCTGAAAGAGCAGTCCAGCCAGTAGCGTGAGCGGTGCTTTCCCAAAAGCCTCGAAGCCTCGCAGCTCGGCCGGGAACGCACTACTTACAGCTGCAAACTGCTTCAATCCATGTGGTGCATGGCGAAAATCTTGCCCATGGAATCCTCGTACGGATACACGTGCACCATCCATCCGAAAATTACCGGATGAAACGTCCCGCCGGCCGCGTCGCACGCTTCCTCTGTCGCAATTGATCCTCGCAGCCCGAACTTGCTCCAGTCTGCCGTTTTCATTTGACCTTTCGGCGGCATGCAGAGATTGGTGTGCAAATGCCAGGTCGCGACACTCAGCGGCACCCGTTCGTTCAACTGCTCTTCCGTTGCACGCCTCGGCATCGTGTACATCGCGCCGACCAGTTCGTATCCATTCGCTGTCTTTTTATACAGCAGGGAAGTGGGTCTCGCCGGGTCGAACGTAAACGCCTCCAGGAACCCGTTGCTGTAATTCGTGAAGTGGTATTCCTTCTGCGGAAGGTTCGGGTGAAAGATCTTGAACCCCTCGTTCAGGGCCACGTGGTAGTCCTTGTACTTTTCGATCGCGGGCTTCAGCTGCGCGACGATCTCCTGCGCCCGCTTTTGATCTTCGGCCGTCTCGGGGCGCGGTGACGTCATGCGCATGTGCGGCATATCGCCGAGAGGCATGTGCGCCATGTCGTGCATGGCGGCTTCCTCATTGGACTGGGCGGCCTCCACTTCCATGCCCGTGATGCTCGAACCCGTCCGAGCTTGCGGTTCCTGTCCAGGCTCGGGCGCCGCAATCGGTACCGCCGGAGCATGATGATTCGGAATCGCCGCCAGCAACACACCGACAAGAAACAGCGCTCCCAGCCCAATCGCGGCTTTCAAGCTGAGTTGGATAAAGGTACTCCGGGCAGACATGCGTCCTCTCTTGCTCTCGCTTTACGCGTTCTTCCTTCTCTTCTTTTGATGATACGAATCCCACACTCGATATGTTTCTTTCCTTCGCCTCGAAGTTCTAATGCCGCACTGTCCTCCCGTACAGCCAATCGGCTTCGCCGCCGGCGAGCCTTCGGCTCCTGCGCTTTTTCTTGATTTCCGCATGCTAAACTGGCCCCCATCGTGAAAACGGAAACCATCCGACCTATCCATTCCCTCTCTGGCGGTCTCGAACTCCCCGGCGACAAATCCATCTCTCACCGCTACGCGCTGCTTGCCGCACTCGCCGAAGGCACCAGCGAGCTTCGAAACTTCGCGGCCGCCCGCGATTGCCACAGCACGCTCGGCTGCATCAAGGCGCTCGGCGCCGGCGTCGCGACCAAGGGCTCGACTGTACAAATCACCGGCCACGGCAGTCGCGGTCTCAAGAGCTCCTGGGGCACGCTCGACGCCGAAAATTCCGGCACCACCATCCGCCTGCTCTCCGGTATTCTCTCGGGGCAATCCTTCAACAGCAGAATCACCGGCGATGCTTCTCTGCAGAAGCGCCCCATGAAGCGCGTGATCACTCCTTTGCGCCAAATGGGGGCGGATATCCGTGGCCGCGACGATAATTTTCCGCCGCTCGAAATTCACGGCGGGAGGCTTCGCGCGATCCATTACAAAATGCCGATGGCGAGTGCTCAGGTCAAATCTGCCATCCTTCTTGCCGGACTCTTCGCCGAGGGGGAAACCTCTGTCACCGAACCCGCCGCCACTCGCGACCACACCGAGCTCGCCCTTCCTGAATTCGGCGCCGCAGTGCAAAGAGAAGGCCGCACGCTGACCATCCAAGGGGTCGCCGCCGTCAATGGTAAGTCCCCGCTTCACCCGGTTTCATTCGACGTACCGGGCGACCTGTCCTCGGCTGTCTTTTTCATAGCCGGGGCTTCGTTGTTGCGCGACTCGAATCTCTACATCGGCAACGTCGGCCTGAACCCCACGCGCTCCGCAATCCTCGACCTTTTCAGTCAGATGGGGGCTGCGGTCACGGTTGTCAATCTCGAGAGTAAGCAAGGTGAATTGGTCGGCGCTCTCTCGATTAAGGGAGCGCAACTCAAGGGCGGGGTGATCGCGGGCGATTCAGTTCCGCTTCTCATCGACGAGCTGCCAATGCTCGCCGCTCTGGGCCCCTACACGGAGCAGGGAATTGAGATCCGCGATGCCGGAGAACTGCGCGTTAAGGAGAGCGACCGCATCGCCGCCCTCGCTGAAAATCTCAAGCGCATGGGCGCCAAAGTCGAAGAGCGTCCCGATGGCCTGCGGGTGGAAGGCCGCTCCGCCGGAAAACTCCGCGGTGCCGAGATCGACCCGCGCGGCGATCATCGCATCGCCATGGCTTTTGCGGTTGCGGCTCTGGCCGCCTCCGGCGAAACACGTATCCTCGATGTCGACTGCGCCGCCGTCTCGTATCCGGCGTTCTTCGAGGAACTTCGCCGCTTGTCCGAGTAGTTTCGCCCTTGTTTCTGAACCTGCGCCCTACTGTTCTGTTGATGGCGGCAACGGCTCTCTCGGCACCGCGGGAGGTGCAGGTGGTCTCGGCGGTGCCGGGAGGGCAATCGACGAGCGCCGCAGTTCGATGTTTCCGTAACTCGTCTTTAGCGTGATCTTCGCCGCGCGCCCGCTCCCGTATTTCCCCGCCAGATGTGAATCTCCGGACTCATTTTTCGCGGCTGCCAAACCCGTAAATTCCGACTCAATGTCGCAGTTTCGGCAGTCGGCCACAATCTCAAAGCTCGAACTGCCCGGAATGGTCAGTGAAATCCCCGCCGACGAATTCGTGATCTGCACGTCGTCCTTCGGTGCCGAAGAAAACCGCACCGTCGTCTGTGCATTGCGGTTGTCGATGCTCACTTTCCCGCCCGGGTTCTCGATGTTCACTTCAACGTCGCGCGTCCGCAGGCTCAGATTCCCCGGTGCGTCGACAATATCCAGATTGCCGGAACCGGCTTCCATGTGTCCCGAAAGCGCCGAGAGCGTCAGATCCGTTTTTGCCGATACGACACGCAACCCCTTGGCAATCCGGTCCGCGCGCACCGGTCCGTAAAAATCGCCGTCCACCGTCAGACTTCCCGTTGCACTGCTGACCTCGATCTCACCGCCCTTGCCGGACACTTTCACGTCACCTTTCGTGTCAGAAACCTTCACGTCGCCTTTACGCATTTCAATCAGCACGTCGCCGGCCGTGTCCCGCACTTCCACGTCGCCGTTCTGGTTTGTTACTCCCACGTCGGCCGCAAACTCAGAAGCCGTGACGTCTCCTTTATCGGTCTTGATCGTCAGTGTCGATTTCTTCGGCACCGCAACTTCCATATCCACGCTGATCCGCGCATCCGACAGATCGTACCCGGTAGGGTGCACTTCGTACGTGTCGCCGTTCTTCGTAATTTCCACATTCACCGGTTTCGCGATGCGTCCTGCTTCGGTTTCGCTCCAAGTCTTTACATTCTTCTTGGCCGTAACGCGAATCTGCGCATCATCCGATGAACGCACGCTTATATCGCCACGTGTGGTTCGCACCACAACATGGGCATTCGGCGGAACCTCTTTGGGCGAAACGTCGAGGTCGAACGAGTAGTTGTCTCCCCGAATGTCCTCGATGGTATCTCCGAGCCGCTCCTTACCGTAATCTACCGCCACCACCATTCCCATCAGCGCCAGCATTCCCAATACCAGGAACACCTCACCAACGCTGATTCCTCCTCCTCCGCTTGCAAATCTTGCTCCGACAGTGCGCTCGTACAACTTCACCGCGCCCCAGAAAATAATCAGCAGCGGCCACCAGCGGCGGAAGAACTCGTGCAGGTCGAGGCGTCCATAGTTGTGCAGGAGAAGCAGGATTCCGGCGGAAAGTAGAACAAGCCCCGAAAATAAGCCGCTGCTGCGCGCCTGGGTGCGTGCCATATTCGCTTATTGCCCCTGTGGTGCGTACGGCGTTTGAGGTGGATTTGCCGGCGGAACCCTGGGGGGCGGAGGCGCCGCGCTCGGCGGCGGCTCGATGTGTCCTTCGCGCGATGCCATCGACGAGGCCAGCAACAGAATTCCCATAACGACAAGAATCACCGGCCACGTGTTTCCGAAATAAAAGTGCCCGCCATGCACTTGGTGCAATAAAAACAGTATACCGAGCGTTATTACGACCGCCGGACCGGTCAAACCTCGGATCGTGCAGCTTTGGCAGCGACACCCGACCCGATTGCTCATGCCACTCCTCCCTTCAATTTTGTCCGCCAACGCGGTTCCGCAACATCAATACTCCCACGCCAATCAGCACCAAAGGCCAAAACAGCTGCCGCACGCGGAAAAAATCGAAGAATCCGAAATTGTTCAGGAGAAAAAGGCCTCCGAGCCCGATCAACAGCAATGGGCCGATCGGCCTCGTTTTGCTCCACGATTCGAGCGGATCCTGCACTACCTCGCCGACGTTTCGCGCTTTCACGGTCCTCATCGCATCCACGGCCATGTAGAAAATGAAACCCGCCAGCACGAATGACAGCGCCACCTCGCCGCCATCTCCGATGTCGCTGCTGAGCCCCACGATAATGGCCGCAAACACCACGATGTGGATGAGCGCTTTGTTGTACTCGCCGTTGTAAATCGCCCCCAGTCCCGGGATCATTCCGAGCAGAAAGGCGACTCCCGGGTTGCCTTTACTCGGAACCGCCGCGGGCAGTCCCATCGGTTGGGCCACCGGCACGGCGGTCGCGAGAGGCGACCCGGCCACTTCCGTTATTGCCGGGGATTGTGGAGCCGACAGTCCCATCACACCCGCTAAACACTCCTCGCAATACAGCACATCTTTCACCGGACGCACGCAACTCGAACACATGGGCTTGCCGCAATTGCGGCAAAACCCCGATGCCTCCACGTCTGGATGCACCGCACATTTCATCGATAGCTCCTCTCCAGGATTAGGGGACATTCGGCTGCCAGCATTTCCATCTGCCGGGCCATCTCATTCGCTCGATTCTGCTGTCTCGGCTGCGAGCGCGTATGGTCGTCGGTCTGACCGGGGTCTTTCTCCGGTGTGGACTTCGGCCTCGTCTCTTCCGGCGCAGACTGCAAATCGTTCTGGTCCTGCCGCAACCGCGATTGGATTTCGTACACGACGCGCAGGTCGCTGATGTATTTCACGCCTTGCGCACATTTCCGATGAATCTGCCGATCCGCGTACAGGTACATATTTGTCGGCGAAAGATCAGCCAGTCGCGGCTTCTTCCAGGAGAATCCGGACGCGCCCAGCAATATGACGAAGGTGGCCATGACGCTCGCCGCTCCATAGGCCAGCTTCGGCGAAGCCAGTCCGCCGATGAAATTCAGGAACGCTTTCCAACCCGTTACGGTCTCACGCGGTCCGAGCGTCTGATCGAGGACGGCGTAGACGAGCCGCGGCGGCGCCTCGACTTCCGCCATGGCGTGCATTTCGCTTACCAAGCTCTTTACACTCGCGAGGAGCGGGCCGCACTGGACACACTCCTGCGCGTGACTCTCGAACTCGGCTTTCTCTGGCGCCGCCAGCAGTCCGTCGAGATAATCGCTCAGTCTGGCTTCGACTTGATCGCAGGTCCAGGTCATGACTCGACCCCCAACGGCAAGACAACCCTTGCCTCTACAAATACCAAATTCTTCGCCTTTGTGCGCGTTTTCATGAGGGCCGCACCCCCATTTGTTGCAACAGCCGCGCCAACTCGATTCGGCCCCGGTTGATTCGCGACTTTACCGTTCCTTCCGGCACCCCGAGCACCTGCTGGATCTCGGCATATTCGAGTTGCTGCAGGTCCCGCAGGATCACCGCTTCCCGCAATTCCGGCGAAAGTTTGGTCAACGCCGTCTGCACCTGCCCGCTCAATTCCCCTAGCAGCGCCTGCTCGTCCGGGCGCCTTCCGACCGACTCCTTGTTCTCTACCACTGGCATCGCGTCGTCAAGTGAATCTGTCAGCCGGTCGCGCTTGGTTCGACGATAGTGATCGATCAGCAGATTGCGGGTCACGCTGGTCATCCAGGTGGCGAAGCCCCCGTGCGCCGACCGGTAACTTCCGAGCGTCTTGTAAACCCTCAGGAACACTTCTTGTGAAATATCCTCCGCTTCTGTCCGGTTGCCCACAAACCGGTAACAAACGTTGAAGACCCGGCGCGAGTGGCGGCGCACAAGTTCTTCCCAGGCCGAGCCATCGCCCTGGATACATTGTTGGACCAGATGGGCATCCTGCTCCAAGCGTTCTCAGCCCCGTATTCTAGACACCCGCTCAGGCTTTACCCCTTGCAGGGCTCCTTGGCCTGCCAAATAGTGGAACGTAAAATGCTCCCAGAATGTTCCCTGGACGATTGACCACCAACTTCCGTGTCTGCGGCATCTTACGCCCCTCCTCACCTCGTTACAAGACATTGGAATTGCTCCCTTTACCTTGCTTGACCTCTCGCCTCTCCCCCAGTACCCTCCCTCTATGGGTGCCAAGTCGAGGAAGTGGCTGTTGCTCGCCCTCGGGCTGCTCTTCATTGCCTTTCTCCTCTATCACTCCCGCGCCGCTCTCCGCCTGAACCAGTTCAGCGGAGCCCGGCTCTGGGACGCTATCCGCGGCGCAAATTACCTCGACCTGTTTCTGTCCGTCGTCGCTATCTATGCTTGTTACGCTGTCCGCGCCCTTCGCTGGCAGAAATTCCAGACTCATGTGGGGCAGGCTCACTTCTGGAACATCTACGCCATGAATCTTGCCGGCTTTGCCGCGCTCTTCCTTCTGGGACGA
>Ga0207862_1000120_pt1 | contig 20712 bp, 22 predicted proteins | sample LuqExpMetageno81_FD_187838 | JGI IMG/M metagenome (GOLD analysis project Ga0207862, IMG submission 187838) | Tropical forest soil microbial communities from Luquillo Experimental Forest, Puerto Rico - Sample 81 (SPAdes) | ecosystem: Environmental > Terrestrial > Soil > Tropical forest ... | reverse complement strand
GACCTGAAGCACCGCGCCGAGCCGCTCTGGCAATTCCTGCGGCGCCGGCACATCGTACGGAATCGGTATCTCTCGAATCTTTGCCTTTGCGCGGACAATGCGCTGCGCCAGCGTCGCTGGCGTAACAAGAAATGATCGAGCAATTTGCTCTGTTGTCAGGCCGCAGACTTCGCGCAGAGTAAGCGCAACCTGCGCGTCCGGTGCTAGAGATGGATGACAGCAGGTAAAAATCAGGCGCAGCCGATCATCTTCAAGACTGGCCTCAAGACTCTCCTCAAGGCTGTCCTCTTCATTGGACTTTTCCGCCGAACTCCATTGCGCTTCGAGATGTCGCGCGAGCTCGTCTTGAGACCCATCAAATCTCGCTCGTCGACGCAGAGTATCAATTGCTTTGAATCGTGCCGTCGAAATCAACCATGGTCGCGGGTTGCCGGGTACTCCACTCCTTGGCCACAAGCTCAGCGCAGTCGCAAAGGCTTCGTGCATCGCCTCCTCGGCAAGATCAAAATCACCGAGCAAGCGGATCAGAGTTGCCAGGATTCGTCCCGAGTCCACACGGTAAAGGGAGTCGAGCAATTCGCGTATCTGCTCGGTGGAGCGCTCGGACATGACGACGACCTTAGCAAACCAGCTACCCCGAATCAATTTGGCAAACGGCGGATCCATGCAAAATGCCCAGGTCATGACTCCGATTCCTGTCCCGCAGGAACAAATGCGTCATGCTGATGCCATCGAGACTCTCCAATCAAGCAGCCCATATGATTTGGGTTCTGACGGCACCACTGATGCCGTTACTCTCAGTTTCCATCCGGTCTATGTCCGTGGAATGGCCTATCTGGCGGCGCATCGGGGCAGCGAAGCCGCGGATGAGTTTCAGAAAATTCCAGACCATCCCGGTGTTGTCTGGAACTCGCCCATTGGCGTACTCGCTCATCTCCAGCTCGGTCGCGCCTACGCGATGCAGGGCTGCTCTGTCAAAGCAAAGGCGGCTTATCAGGACTTCTTCACGCTCTGGAAAGACGCCGACCCCGACATCCCCATTTTGAAACAAGCCTAGGCCGAGTACGCGAAGTTGCAATAGTTTGTAGAGAATTTGTGTAGACAAAGTCTGTAAGTGCTGATTTGTCCCTATCAGATTGGGATGAGAAGGCCGGTCTCCCGCGGGATGCATTAAGCTCCCAATGATCGACGTGCTCGAGGCACAAAGAAAAGGAGACCGGCAATGCAGGAGATAGCACTATGCGCATGAATGGGAAAAACATTTTCCAAGGGCACTCTTGTCTCTGGCTGGAATTGCCCTTCAGGACAGGTTATCAGTTGGCTTTGGCCGTACCGTAGCGAACGCGCTAAATATCGCAAGACCACGCACACTTTCTGTGTAGGAAGTCAGAGAACCCTGTGCGGTGGAGCGCAAATGGCCTTAGAGTTCGCTATTTTTCGCGTCGAGGCTGACGCATGCACGTGGCAAGAATCCCCAAGAAGCCTTGCAGCCGCCAAAGCACGAGCTGAATTGCTGGGCGCGGTGGTTTCCTCTCTGGTTTATCAACGTGCTTCGAGAAAGCCCCCGCGCGCATGCCTCCCTGCTGTTCTCGCCAGCGCGTTACTTCTGCTGTGTATGGTTCCTACCAGAGCAATCGCTCAGCAGCACATTGCAGTGCGTGAGACTAGCAGCCGCTCGCTCCCAGATGCACCTCTAGCCAAGACTGACCCGGAGAATTCCGCTCATGAAATATCCCTTGTGGAGGATTCAGCCAGCGTCGCAGGCACCGTGCTGGATATAAGCGGAGCGGCCGTTCCCGGCGCAGAGGTGAGCCTGTCGCGTCAGGACGGAACAGAATTGCACACGATGGTGTCCGGGGCGGACGGCGTGTTTAATTTTACAAAGATTCATCCCGGTCCCTACCTCGTGGTCGTCAACGCCAAGGGCTTTGCGCCCTTTGTATCTGAAGAGTTCAACGTCGCCGTACAGCAGGCCTATGAGGTTCCTATTGTCTCGCTCTCTGTTGCGACGACAAGTATAGAGGTGATGGTTCGTCCCATCGATCTGATCGCCGCTGAGCAGATAAGAGCTGCAGAAAAGCAGCGTCTGATGGGCGTCATCCCAAACTTTTACACTAGTTACGTTTATGACGCCGCCCCGCTTACCTGGAAACAGAAATTCTCGTTCGCTGCACGGGGCACGTTTGATCCGGTTGCCGTGATCGGCGTCGGCTTCGCTGCTGGCATCGAGCAGGCGAATAACTCCTTTCCCGGATACGGGCAAGGCGCCGCGGGATACAGCAAGCGCTATGCTGCAAAGTTTGTCGACGGACGCAGCAGTGACTTCCTGACGCACGCGGTCTTCCCGTCGGTATTTCACCAAGATCCGCGCTACTACTACCAGGGCTCCGGCACCGTTAAGTCCCGCCTTGTGCATGCGGTCAGCTCCGCATTTGTTACACGCAGCGATAGCGGGCGTACCGAGCCCAACTATTCTTATTTGCTTGGCGACACGTCCGCAGCAGCACTGTCCAATCTGTACTATCCCCAAGCGAATCGGGGCGCGCACTTGGTCTTCACCAATGCCGCCGTGGGCCTCGCCGGACGAGTGGGCGGGAATTTACTCCGTGAATTCCTGCCGAAGCACATGACGACGAACGTGCCGGCCAATCGAGAACGGTGAAGCCATGAAGGAACACCTGGTGCAAGCTCCTGTGTAGTCGCGTAACCGGAGAGCTGCCGTGTGCCACAATCAACTGGGCGCTCACGTCGTTAATCAAGATCTGAGGTCGTTTTGCCACGGCATTCCCATCGCCGTTCCGTCATCTTTCGCCATCAGCCAAAGCGCAAAGGTCACTCTCGTCATGTTCTGCGGCGGGTTGATGCCTCGTCGATTTACGTACTGAGACAGTTTTTTCGAGCAGTCTCGAAGGCTAGGTCGAACTCACCCTGAGTCGGCGTTAGATGACTGTCGACAATCTGGGTGTGCCAACCGTCAGACGCTTTGTAGACAATCGCCACGATTTGGCCATCACGGAAATCTCCGCCTCAGTTCGACATTCTTCGACATTTCCCAAGATCGTTACAGATCGAAACGCCACGCCCATACGAAGTTCGCCAATCTTGTCCATGATCAGCTTTTCGAGGATCGGCTAGCCAGCAGTCCGCGCAAGGCTGTTCGTCAAAATGTGACCTGGGAAGAGCCGAGAAGCCTGCTGCCGCCGGAAATTCAATTCCGCGGGTATTCGACCGCCCTTGCATTAGCCAACGACGCAAGGGTGAGGCTCCCAGCACTATAAACGGACTTAAGCGGCCGGAAGTTTCTTTGGAAACTCTTTAATCGATTCCCCAATAAATTCGAGATAACTGCGAACATGGCCTTCCAGCTGATTCGTGAAATGGCTGGAAATCTCGGCAGCTCTTTCTTCCAGGTTCTTATTGCCTTTGTCCGTAGCCGACGCGATCATGTTCTGTGCGCTATCTCGCGCAATCTTCTCGAACGCTTGCGAAAGCTCAAGCATCTTTTCGTTACACTCGTTCACAACGGAAGTGGAGTTTTTCTCCAACTGGTCGTGAGTCTGAAGCAATCGTGCGTTCGCGTCACTTTCCAGTTGGTCCGTGACTTGCCTGTAAATTGCCAGCGATTCTTCCTTGAAAACGGCCTGAGATGCCACCAGTTTCTGAAGGTCCGCTCTCGCTTCTTCCATCACAGGCGCAACTTGCTCTCGCAGCCGCAATACGAAGCGCTCCGTTGCTTTGGTGCGTGAGGTTTCGAGGTTGCGTTGTACCCGCTCAACCGTGCCAGTCGCCATAGTGTCGAGGTACTGGTTCAGTTCGTTCCTCTGAGTCATCAGGTTTCGCTGGGCATTTTCAATGTGTCGCTCGATAGCCCCAACTAAGCTCTCTTGGCTGTTTTTGACCATGGCCTGCGCCCCCTCGTTCAGTACTTTCAGCGCGCGCCGGGCCAATTCATCTTTCGAGGTAGCGATCACATGCTCGATCGTCCCGCTCGCCTCGTTCTGAATCTGAAAACGAAATTCGTCCAACAGACGCTTCCTTTCATTGGCTAACGTCACTGCTGCAATTTCAGAGACCGCTATTTGAACCTGATTGCTTAAGTTGTTCATCAGGTTGGCAAACCAAGGTGACAGTACAGCGGCCGCCTCATTTTTCGTTAAGACGGGAACCGGTGTAGCAGCTTCCGTCCGGGCCAGAGTCCGTTGCGGTTCGGTCCGCGCTATGAGCTGCAATTCTCGTCCATGACTCGCGGACTCTACTAGATTGCCCGATTGCCGGGGAAACCAATCTGCTGGCGGCGACGAAATCCCCCAGATATTGCCGGCGATTTCGAGCTCCACACCGACGTTGTACGTTGGATCGTTCGGGGTGTTTAGCCTCTGTATCGATTTTACGCGTGCCCGACTGGGGAATCCAGAGTGGCTTGTCGAGCCCGATCCCGTATCTAGGACCACGATGTCACCAGGACGAGGCTCATGTCGCATCTTGTAGGTGCAACCGTGACAACTAATCGAGCCTGTCGTAACTTCCTCCCGATAGGGTGCACGGGAGGGATCTACGCTCTGCACTGCCAGCATTATGGCTTTGGAAATGCGCGAGCTGCGCCGTTGTGGTGCGTTTGCGACCTGATTAGATGACACTGGACCCTCCTACTCCCCCATCCGCATTGGATAAAGGGCGTTGCAAGCCATTCCTCGAATTCTGGAGAACCGCTGGAATAGTCTCTCAGCGTCCGCGGAAACTTCAACTGGTCGAACGGCCAGATGCGACTTGTATTTTCGCCTGCCCATGTGTCCCACGCCCTGGAGTACCAGTCGTTTTTCGGCTGCCTTTGGCTGAAGTCCTCGCGGCTCAAGGCATGCCGTCCAATTTTTCCGGACTGTTCCCTCGACCAGTAGACCTGTTGTGGACGCCGGCGTAAGTTGACTCGAGTTATTGCGCTCCAGGGCAAGGACACCAAAATGACAGAAACATCCACTGCCGAGCAAACGGAACGCCGCGCGACGAGCCGGATTGATGCCCATCTCCCTTTGTTCATTTACGGCTCTCTGCTAGGTGGCGATCCGTTTTACGAGGAGACCTTTACAATCTCCATCAATGGAACCGGCGGATTGATCTTGATGGCGAGTACTGTCCAACCCGGCCAGCGAATAATGGTAACGAACCAAGGAAACGATCAGACGCAGGAGTGCGTCGTCGTATCCGTTACGGCGCAGCCTGCGGGCAGTTATGTTGCGTTTAAATTCCCTACCCCGATGCCACAGTTCTGGCACGGGTTGGAAATTGGCAAGGGTACGCTGCGTAGCTGGCTCGAATACTTCATTGAGGCACTTATTCTGCAAATCCGTGGTGATCACACACCCGAAACGCCAGTTCCTGATAAGTTCTATAAGAGGGGCAGTCAAGAAAGTTTCGTGCTTCCCAGCCCACGTGAATGAGCCTGATCGGTTCGAACCTTCCGCGCCAAAGACTCGGGTGGCCCAGGCTTTGCGGTTGAATTTAGGGTGCTCGACGGGATTTCGGAATGTCACACGCTGATGACGCATGAAGCAGCAATGGTCGCATTACGAGTGCTCCGCCTCTGGCAACTGTGCAGGTCAGAGAGTCCTGTTTGTCGCGGCTTGCTATTTGCTCGTGGGAAAGTCGGGGAAACCGCTAAAGTGGTATTCGGAGCAACCGGTCCCGTGAAGGGGGCTACACGGAGTTGTCCGAGCAGCAGGCAATCGAGTTGTGTCAACCGATGCTTCTGTGCCGTGCATAGCTAGACTGTCCGCAGGTTTGCCGGTGTCGGAGGTCAATATGTTGGCACGAGTGATGGTCAGTGCGATGGTGGCGTTGGCGCTGGGACAGGGTGTGTTTGCGGGCTGCACTTGCAGCATGCCTGCTGGAGGCTGCGGGCGGGGTTGGAATTCAGGCCACGTCATTTTCCTGGGTAAGGTGACTGCGGATATCGAGACGGAAGGGCGGTCAACGGAAGGGCCTGACGCGGAGAGCGCCAAAGTATTTTTGCAGGGGTCTGGAAAAACCCCGTTGATGAATCATGAGGTGCATTTCACAATCGCGGAGAGTTTTCGCGGCGAGGGTCAGCCGGGCCAGGAGATCGTCGTGCACTCAAGAATGTCCGAGCTTCGAATGAATCAGAACCCCCTTTAGATTCGCCCAGCTCCTGAAGCCATAACGTCGTGCGATTATGTACTGGGCGTCGGCAAGCCTCGGATGAGATGTGTCATCTAGGACATCGTAGGGGCGGTATCGCTCGATTGCAGCGACATCGTTTCGTTGTAAAGCACGCAGCAGAGTTCTTGCCTCTTTCTGGATTGCTTCCAAATCTGCATCAAACAATAAACTGCGATGCATTGTGAGGGCCTCTTCTTTCTTTCCCCGGACTGATTAAACTGGCGCTACCGAAAGTGGAGACTCAGGTTGTACAAGTATCTTTTATTTTGGGAAATGATCTACTGCTAGAAAGGACAGTTTCTGGCCATTGCACTACCGGGGTGTGGGAACTTACACAACGAAGTGTGGTTCCCTCAATCAAAGGGCCGCACATTTCGAGACGCAACCGAGGCTTGGCGCAAGGATATTAAGCCGGGCCTATCGCCATCGACGCAGGGGCAACGGGAGTCGCATCTGCGGACGCACATCCGACCGACGTTCGCGGATGCAGCACCACGCAAAATCGACAATCCCACACTTCAGTCCTTTGCGACTAGATTGCGAAAAGTGCTTTCGCGCAAGACCGTCGTCCAGGTGCTAATCACCATTTTCGTCACTCCCGAGGCGCAATTGCATGAAGCGCGTGCCGAGTGGAGGCGCAGGCATCCAAAGGTGCAGTGATAGACTGGAGAAAACCTACGCTTTCTTCTTTGCTGGGCTGATATCCAAAATCTCGAACGTTACCATTTTGTCTTTATTGTCTGGCATTAAGAATGTAATCCACATGAACTTGCCATCTGTCTCAGCTTCATAGCTCTGCGATGGAGAAGGAATCTTTTTGCAGTTACGCTTGCATCTGATCGTATAGATGACGTCATCGGCTATAACTCTCTCCCAGTCGTGCTTTGTGTCACTCAGCAACTCTGGGGCGGTTCTCTTGCAATGTGTAGGGTCTTTGTACTTTTCGCACCCACCATTCAGCAGGTAATTTGCCGATAAGCGGCCCCGTTCGACCTCTGCGAAATTCTGCCAATAGCACACCACTGTCAACCGTTTCCTCCCAGCGGCTGGTTGTGCCATAACGGCGCCTGCGTACTTCAGGGCAACGAGAACCATGTCACTCAGAGAGAGAGCTGGGACGCGTCCTTCGGCGGGCATAATCGGAGTTTGTTTTGTCAATCCTGTTTTCTCAGTTTCTTTGTCAAGATTCTCGATATCGATTGTGATATGTCGCAGATCAGCAAGGTCTTGCGCATCCGCCGATTTCGTAGCCATGAAAAGACAGAACAGGGCACAGACTAGGGCGGAGATTTTCACTTGAGGGCCTCCTGAAGGCCGAGAGTAGCACTAAAGGTTTTTACTGAGAGCATACGCACTTGTCTGTTAGCTCTAAGAGATACCTCCGCAGACGCACGGCGGCGCAGGCACCCAAAGGCGCAGTGATAGACCGGAATTGTGCTCGCGGTGCGGGTTGCTGGTTTCGTTGCTCAAAGCTAATTGATAGCGGGGGAAGAGCGATGAAAGACAAACAGCTAGGACCGAACCCCTCGGGCCTGCGCATGTGCGGGTACGGGCGAATGGTTGGCTGTAAAACAGTGGTACTGCCAGATGCGGGACATATGACGTTTGCCGACCAGACTGCAATATTCGTGAACGCCGTGGATGGATTTGTAGAAGGCAAGACAAATTAACTTAGCGCGGCAACTCTGAGGGATTCTCTACTCTAACGAGGCGGAACTCGATGCGAATGCGGGCGGAAAAATCGACGGGCTTTCCATCGAGCATTGCGGGCGTGAACCGAATGCGCTGCGCAGCATGAATCGCTTCGTCGTCCATACCGAAGTCGAGACCGCTTACCACACGGGTCACTTTAATCTGGCCTGAGGCGAGGAAGATCACCTCCAGCACAACGTCGCCCTGGATTTTGCGCTCAAGCCCTTCGGCGGAATAGGCGGGATTTGGCTTGTACCGAATAGTCGGCGGCGCTGCCGAAAGCGCTGCGGCTGACCACCCGGAGCCATCCGAAGCCACCGTGCCGCGCAGGCCTTGCGCGCCTCCGGTGCCGTTGCCAAAGCCAGGGCCTCCGGGCAAACCGGGCGAGCCGGCATGGTCGATGTTGCCGCGGCGGTTCGGATTTCCGGGCCCCGCGATTCCGTTCGGTTCTCCAAAGCCGCCGGTCTGCACTTTGCTCAATGCGGCATTCACTGTGTCCGGCGCAGGAGGTTTTGGACCGTTCGACGACAACACAATCTCGGGTTGCTTCAGATTCTGCTTCAGCTCGGGGGGCTTTTCCTCCACTGTGTGCGCCTTGGGCATGAGCGGTTTGAGATTCAGAAAGACGTGCGGCTGCTGCGGCACTAGGGGAGGAGGTTCTGGCCCTTCCAGCTTCAGCTCCGGCACTTTTGGCTTCGGTGGCCGTTGAGGCGCGGGAGGTTTCGGCGTTTCTGGCGCCACAGGAATTTGGGTCACCGGCTGCATCAGCTCGATCACATCAAATTTGAGGGCCGTCTTCATCGTCTGCGGAAAGATCATCGGACTGAGAAGCGCGAGGCCCAGGATCACCAATTGTCCCGCGGCGCTCATGCCGACCTGATTCCAGCGCGGCTTGGCGTCGGGCAAAAGCTCGAAGCGAGCAGAAACGCCCTGCTTCACCTGCGGGCTCCTGGGCGGGGACAGCGTGGGGGTTTTCAGTGGCTCCGGATTTTCGCTGACCGGTTTCAGCTCCGGGCGCGGGGAAGGCGGCGGAACATATTTTGTTTCGAAGATCAACGTGTGGATATCGAGTCCGACGGCGCTCCGGACTCCGATCGCGACGATTTCGAGCCGCAGTGGGACCGAAGGTGTTGAGGCAATTCCGGGCGGAGGTGCCAAGCCTCTTTGTAGCGCGGGGTTCCCGTGGCTGAGACCTGTATCGGTGCCCAGGCAAAACGCTGCTGGTTTTCCTTCGACAAGTCCCGGTGCGGAGGCGAGGCCCTTGCGGCTGGGTTCCACGTTCCCGGCCGGCGCCAGGCCCTTGTAAAAGGGATTTGTCGGCGGGATCGGACGCAGCGGCGACGCCCTGGATTCAGCAGCGTGCGCTGATCCAAGACTCTTGCCTTCGCACTCGGCGACGGGCCTAGAGGCGGTACACCTCAATTCGGGAATGCTCGAGAGCAGGGTGGGGGTCGAACCCTTCAAGTTCGGTTCCGCAGCAGGGCGGGGCCGCAGTGATTCCGCTTCGCCTAGAGAAGTATCGATCTCGCCGGGCTGCGCATAAGCGCCGCGCGGTCTATGCCTTGGAGAATCCCCCATGAGGGCAGGCTAGCCCTCCAAGCGGCTACGTTTCATCTGTACAGAAGGCCAGGGTGTCGAATCCTGCACTGCCCACCAAATAGCCGCTAAAAACAAGGATGTTTGAGATGTTACCGGGGAGGGGTAGGCTCTTTGTCTTGACAGATTAAGGAGTCATCACTGGTACGCAGCTAGAAGTGGAAAGGGGGGCGTTCTACGCAGCTGCACGGATTGATGGTCCGGACGCGCGGGTTAACCACGAGAACGGCAACGGCTTGGACAAAAGGTGCAACGGCGAAAGTCCAAGAGCCTCAAGGAATCAAGACGGTCGTCCTCGTCCCGGATGCGTCGTACGTGGTCTTCCTCAGAGGTGCAAGATTAAGAAAACCGACTGAACGTCGTGGTCGTAATACAAACAGCCCAAGATTTCTCCTATTTTTTGCCGGTCAGGGGAGGCAGTTCGGACGAACGATCTGGAAAAAATATCCGGAGCAGAAGAAAAATTATGAAAGCATAGCTCGAAATATTCAACACAAGGAATAGAACCACTTCAGAGATGAGGTTGTCCGCATACTTCCACGGAATCCATTCGAGGAATCTTTGGAAGAAAGTCTCCATCAAGTAAGCGCCAGCATACGTCAGATAGGGAACCGGCCCATTGATACCGGCAAATCGCAACATGATCGCGAGTAGAGTGATGAAAACTCCGCCAAGAATTGAACACCAGATGAGCTTCCGACGCACGTGGGTCACAATAATCGACTGTCATTTCAGGTCGGTCAAGTCCCGGTATCGTACCAGCCTTGGTGGCGTAAGCGCTGCCCACAAACACGCCCAGCATCATTACGAGCAGCGCAGCTTGACGGGCTTCATCGCGTGACTGCGTTTGGGATCTCGCGAGAAATACACCCTTCCCAAAGTTCAGCCTCGGAAATGACGCTCAGGCCGGTCCACGAGGTTATAGTTCCCCCGGAGGCGTGTGGGAGTCGAACTACGACACACACCCTAAGTCCCACGGTATCACGGCGCTACGTCTCGTATTTTTTCTCAATCGGAGTTAATGGAGTCCAATTCCTGAGCCGACGCTCGCCACGTGGATACCCGCATCCGGCGGGTTTTTGTGCCGAAAGGAGGTTTGGCAGGGGCGGTGGGGTGTATGCTGTCTGTGGGACGAAAAGGCAAAATCGGAATCGATGGATCATGCGTAGTGTTAGCTCGGGTCGGAGATCAAGCTGCCGCAAGGGGGTGCTACTCGCCCTCGTTTTGAGCGCTCCGATTTCCCTGAATGCGCAAAGCGGATCCTCACCGCAATCGCAGCCGGCACAATCGGCCTCCGCGCCGCCGCCCGCAACGCAATCGCAACCCCAGAGCGCGCCTGCTTGCTCCAACGCGCCTCCCATCTTGAAACGAGGCAAACAACCGGATCTGCCTCCCTGTCCTGACCCGCCGCTGGCCGCGTCGGCCCCCGCCCCCGCGGACTCCATACGCACGCGTTCGCTGAGTCCCTCCGAAGCCTTGATCGAAAGGGCCAGAGGGGCGGCCTTTGAGTTTTCAGAGAACCTTCCCAACTTTATTTGCCGGGAGGTCATGGCCCGGTATAGGCAGCGAGGCCGCGAGGAAACCCCCCTGGACGTCGTTTCGGCTGAAATTATTTACGATCATGGTAAGGAAAGTTATCGCAACGTGAAGATCAATGACCGCCCCACGGACACGAGCCTGGAGGAAATCAGTGGGTCCTGGTCCACTGGGGAATTTGCATCCACACTGCTGAGCCTTTTTTCTGCCGATACGAACGCCCGGTTCCGGTCCGGCGGCGCCTCTTCCATTTCGGGTTTCAGCGCCCAGGTTTACGACTTTGAAGTGCCAAAGGGAAATTCGCGCTGGACGGTGCACGTTGACTCTCAGACTCTGGTTCCGGCTTACGGAGGCTCGCTATGGGTGGATCCGAGCACCGCGCGCGTCCTACGAATCGAGATGCAGGCCCGCAACATACCATCAGATTTCCCGATGGATACCATCGAATCCGCGGTTGATTATTCGTACGTGTCGATTGGCGGGAAGTCGTATGTGCTTCCGGTCCATGCTGAGAGCTTGGGTTGTCCCACAGGCGCCGGCGACTGCAGCCACAACCTCATTGATTTCCGCAACTATCACGAATTCAGAGTCGACGTGAAGATTGGTAATGTGCAACGCCCCTGAAGGAACTGTCCCGGCAGAGGGCGGGTTCGAGTCCCGTCGTCTCCGCCATTCCTTCCAAAGAGTTCCACGAATTTCGCTGCAGCCGATGAGGGTGCAAATGGGTGCACTTTTGCGTACATTTGAGCTGCAGATAGACGACCCACCCGCGTCGAGCGGCGACCAATAGGCTTCGACCTGTCTTTTCGCTAGCATCGGTAATATCGTCCTACCGGGGCATGTCAACCCCTCAAAAGAATCCACTACCTCGCCATCACTTCCGAAAAAGACAACGACGAAGTGAACGTCTGTAACTGCCGTTTGAAGTCGATTCTGAAATGTAAAAGAGAAATGGCGTCTTTTAAGTCGCGTCACTTTATCATCGCTTAGTTCGCCATATGTGTATTTAGCGATAGAGCCGTCCTCCCACAGGAACGCAACCCCGGCAACACCGTCTGTGTTCTTTGTGCCTAAGACCCGTGCATCCCATCCCCCGTCACCCTGTAATTCCTTTTCGCTCGAAAATGAACGAGGTTCTCCCATGTGCTTGAGAAGTGCGGCTAAGTAGGATGAAGGGATCGCGAAATTTAAGTTCTGGCCTTCAGCAATACTTGCGACCGCGACACCGACCACGTGTCCTCGACCGTTGATGATTGGGCCACCACTCGCTCGCCGCAACCCAATTTCGACAGCACAGGCTCATGTGCGTGCTCGCGCGCACAGCCTCGCCACACCTCAATTCCACCCTTTGGTACGTGGCGGAGGAGAGGGGTGGTCGGTTCGATGCTGCTGATATAGCGTCAGTAGTCTCGACGCCTCGGGGTTCTCGCCTCCTACGACGTCGGTCCGACACCCGTTTTGCGGCTAAGCGATCGAGCAGCCGGGCCAACAGGACTGCGCCGCTCCCGTCGATTCGATTGACCTGCGCCAAGCTGACGTCGGCCGATTGACATCCATCCAAATGTGCATCGGCGCTCCGGACCGCATGCACGACTTCGCTTGAGTGCGCGAGATCAAATGAACCAGACAGCACGATAGTTGCATGATCTAGCTTTCGGTCTACTCGAACGTCGACATTCACAGCGTAATCCTTCCCGCCAATAGAAAACGCAAACCATTAACAGAAAGGCTCGGACGATTGCTCCAGGAGCTTCCCAGTAATCTCGGCGGGAGCGCTAACATTGTACGCCGGAGGAAGGCGTGCTGGTTCGGCCATTGCCGTTGCTCGACTTCTTCGTCGTCCTGGTGATGCTCTCCATCGGATTGCGTGTCAGTGGCGACGAACTGCTAGGCGTCTTGAGCAACCGAGCCCTATTCGTCAGGACCTTGTTGGCAAATTGCGTGCTTATTCCCGGTATAGGCTTCCTCTTGGTGAAGCTCTTTCCGCTGACACCTGACGCCAGTGTCGGCATATTGCTCTTGGCAGCTATCCCAGGAACGCCAATTGCTTTGCAATTCATCCGCATGGCCAAGACGCGCTTGGCGTTCGCCGCGGTGATGACCTTCGTGCTATCGCTGGCAAGCATCGCCTTAACACCATTGGCTGTCGAGGTAATGCCGCAAACTGCGCAACGCAACGAGCGACCGATCCTGAATTTAATCGCCAGCGTTTTGCTGTACATTGCAGTGCCGTTGTGCGCTGGATTATGGGTGGCCCTGCGCGCGCCAAAGATCGTGCCTCGACTCGTACTGCCGCTCGAAATTCTCGCAACCGTCGTGTTTCTCTTCCTGATGTGGGAGACGCGCCTGGCGCGCCGAGAGGCCCTGCATGCGATCGCCGGGCGAGGAACCATCCTAGCGATGTTCTTGTTGCTGGTTATATCTATGCTGATCGGTTGGTTCATAGGCGGCCCCGACAGCGAGTCGCGTCGAGTGTTGGCAACCTCAACCGGCATGCGAAGCGTGGTCGTCGTGCTTTATGCGGCGCGCTATTGCTTTCCCGGGACCAACGTGTACATGGTCCCTATCGTCTATCTGTCCTTGATGGTTCCCACCAATCTGCTCTTTCACCTAGCCTTCGTGGGATGGCACAAACTGCGGCCCGCGGCAGCGCGGGCATAGACTGCACCAAAACGGGAGCAGGCGAATGGTCGGAAATCGGAAGAGGCGCGTGCCCGGTGATCCAAGTCAACGATTAATCGGGATTCGACCCGCGAACGACGGGCCGAAGTGGGGTCGGGTGCGGGCCCAACTAAGCGCCACGGATGGCAAGCCGACATCGGGCCTCATGATTTGTTATGCAACAACGACCGACCGACGATCAATGCATGGCTTAATACTCACTTCTACCCACGCTCGAGTCGCCTAAGCCATTTGTGTGTATGAACAACCGGCGACGAGAGAGTGAAATTGTTGCGACCTCCTCGTGCGACCTCCTCGTTGCGAACGAGGGAAAATCTAAGATAAGACGCGGCACCACAATCACTTAGATTTTTCGAGGGCTTCTTAACTGCCCCGCTCGCCCCACCGGCTCTCTTTGCCTTCCCTTTCCCGAGCATCTAAGTAGTGGAAGAACCCACTTCGCGGCGATATAGATCGAACAGGCCCAACGCCCCTAACAGAAATGACAGCCACCAAAGGAAGTAACCAATTCTCAAGTCCTCTCGAGCGGAAGCGCCGTAGAGAACATACCAGTGCGCGTTGATGACAAATGCGGATGTCGCAATCCACCCAGACGCTCGTCGCAGTGAGCGCGACCCACTCCATACAGCCGACACCGAACCCGGGATGAACAGCAGCGTTGTTACCGCGCTTATGCTGAAAAGCACTGTCTTATACCATTTGTCAATGGTGACATCCGGTAGTGGCCACACCGCGCTTGCGGCTACTCGAAAAGCTTGCCACCCCGGTAGGCCTTGCGGGAGCGTTACGCCTTCTTTAACGACAGGGAGGAACCAAGCCGCTGCGAAAACCAACAACGCAGCCCAGATCAGAAGTCGATGCCTTCGCATTGGAGCCTCTTACACATCAGACCGGAACGTGGCTTTTCTCCGATAGGAAGCCTGGCTGGCGTAGTCCGTAGATCCGAATCCGAATGTCCCTGACGTGCGAGGAACTTGCCTGACCAGGTAGCAATAAATGATCTCCGAGTCGCTGGTCTAAGCTAACTATTGCTTAAACACCAGCGGGGGACCGCTGACTCGTTTCCCTTTCAGATCGACGCTGACCTCCACGCGATCGGCAATCTTGATGAAGGGGATACCACTATTCATCCCAAACTCCTTACGGTCGAAGGCCATGGTACCGTTGACCGCGCCGACGCCTGTCCCTTTGCCTGTAACCGAGAAGAGCAGAGTCTCCGGCTTTGAGACTCCGCGTATAGTAAAGTTTCCCTGAACCCCGACTGTGGTGGGACCCGTCTGGGTAAACTTCGTCGAATGAAATGTAATGTAAGGATCCTCCTTCACGTTGAAGAAATCCTTGCTCCTCAGCTTGTCATCCTTCATGCCGCTTCCCGTGTTCACATTGTCTGCCTGAATCTTGATGTCCAGAACGCCTGACTCGACATCACTGGACGGGTAGGTGATGGTGGCGTCCCACTTACCGAATGTTCCTTCGATGGAGACAGAGGCTTTGACTGTGAACCGAACCGTGCTGCCTTCTTTCGTGAATTGGATAACGGGAATATCAGTCGTGGTTTGCGCTTCGATCCCTTTCGCCAAAAACAGTAAGCTTGGACAGACCACGGCTTTGGCACAGATGTTCATGGTTTACCTCCACCTCGACAATGCGGCTTTCCGGGGATTGGAATGTTTGTGAGCGGGAGCGCTCATGCTAGTTGTAGTGAGCCCGATTTGCAACTCCGATCAGCAACAGATCTGCCAAGCTGGAGAAGCCCCTGGTAACGCGCTAACTTCAGGTCCCGGTACCCACATGGACCGGGAGCTATGTAAAGTGTAAGCAATTAGCGAGAGCCACCGGGTGACCATGAGCTATTGCTTAAGGGCAGCTCGCCTCGCTGCGTGCCATCCCCGGGCTGATCGTGCTACGCCCTGGGGATGCCAATCACGCAAGCTCGCGACACCCGAAGAACGGGCAGAGACTGGCCGGTTAAGCCGGCATGCATTCACAATCGTCGCACCCACTGCAATTGTCTCGGCTCTTGTGGGTTGAGCGCAAACGATTAAACGATTGGCTCAAACCGATGACGGGATAGTTCCCTTTTTTGCCATGCGTGAAATTTGATCTGCAGGCTGGTCAAGCATCCTTCACTTCCGGATCGAGGCTGATGCTGTTCGATTCGAGCGGTAGACAGGTCGTGTGGCCATACACTGTCGTGAAGCGGTTGAAGTTCTCGATCAGGGCGCTCTTGAATCGTGCACCCCAATGCAGCGCTTCGCCGAGGCAACCCGTAACAGCGCAAAACTGATCGGATAGAAGTTAAATCAGGCATCCATTCCGCCTCCTCCAAAGAAGCCCCTTTGGGGGTCGAAGTCGTAAGATCACTGCCCGGGACGAGTCGCCAGATGCCGCGCGTGGAGCGGCGCGCGAACCAGATTCCTCTTCGTCTCGGCGCTCCGACCCTCGAAACCTTTCGCCGCTACCGGCTCAATGGGCGCTCTTGGTATCCTGAGGACGCGCACACAGGGGGTGTAGCATGTCTTGTGATCTGTGGAACCCTCGATGAAAGCCACGACCCTGCTTGCGGAAACGCTCATGACGGTTCTGCTGGCCGTGCTGATGTTCGCGCAGGTCACACCGACGGACGAGAAGGTCCCGTGCCGCAACTACAAGGACGTGCTCGCCTTGTTCGAACGCTTGGGCTACACCCAGAAGGCGTGGAAGGCGGGCGTCCGCGAGATCCCGCGCGTCTACCTCGCGGATGTGCCCGATACGTGGCGCGAGCGGAGCGCGAAGGAGCTCTCGGTCGCCGACAAGAAAAGGCTCTTCTTCCGGCTCATCGCCCCGATCGCGCTTCGCATCAACGAGTTAATCCTCGACGATCGGGTCCGCGCGAAGGAGCTGACCAACCGCCTCGCCCTGGGCCAGAGCGTGACACCGGACGATCAAGCTTGGCTGACCGAACTCGCGGTGAAGTACAAGGTGCTCGAATCGACGAGCGAGCGGCTCGACAGCGACGCCTTCGCTGAGCTGCTGATGCGCGTCGACGTCGTTCCGCCCTCTTTGTCGCTGGCACAGGCGGCCAGCGAGAGCGGTTGGGGAACATCGCGGTTCGCCGTCCAAGGGAATTCCCTGTTCGGGCAGTGGACCTGGGGCAAGGGGTTGAAGCCGGCCGAACAGCGCACCTCAGAGCTTGGAGACCATCGCATCGCAGCCTTCGACTCCACGGCGCAGGCCGCGTACTCTTACGCCCTCAACCTGAACACGGAGCGAGCTTATCGCGACTTTCGCCTGAAGCGCGCCGACCTGCGGCGGCAAAGCCTGCGCATCTCGGGAACCGTCCTCGCCGAAACGATGCTCAACTACTCGGAGCGCGGGCAAGCGTACGTCGACGATCTTAAGGCTCTCATCCAACAGAACCGGCTCGACGATGCCGACGATGCCTACCTTCGTCACATGGCGGTGATCCACATCGTTCCGGCGGGCCCCGAGCCCAACTAGCCCGCTTATCTTACAACCAGAGGAAAACTGACAAGGATCGCTCGAGTTTGGTGATTTCGGTGGGTAGTGATGTGCTTTCGCACAGGTGCGCTCAGGGACGAGTCTTTTTTCCTTGAGCGCGATCCACCCTCTGCATTTTTTTCGACAGACACCGCTCCGTGGTTGACAATAACGAGGAAAGAATTACCGAGGGTGATCCTTGAATGGCCTGGCTCTTCCAGTTTGTGACTTGGCAAGAATGCACTCCGTAATGCGAAGCGATTTCCTGAATGGTCTTCTGTCCCTTGATCGGCTCCAGCGCGATTCGGGCTTTCATCTCCGCGCTGAAGCTTCGCCGTTGCCTCGATTTCATCCTTGCTCCGTTTCCCAGGCCGCGATTTTACACCTTATTGGCTGGTCCGAATTTTGGGGAGCACCTCATGGTTGGCTTTCTATCGACGTCTCAGGACTCTTGGATAGACCCGGGCTTGTGTCACTGAAAGGAGAGAGCTGTAGCCCGCCAAGCAGTCCTGGCGGGATTTCGAAGATCTTGTAGGAACCAATCAAATCAATTAAGTCCATACGCTCCAGGTCACCGCGCGAACGGTCACAATAATAGAAGCGTGAGTCACGCCAAGTTTGGTAAGGTCCTGCCGAAGCTCGCTTAGGACGCGCCAGCCGAAGAATCCAACCCAGTGAAGCGGGCGAAGGCGAATCATGGACAAGCCTGCCCCGCAAAGAACGTAACGTTGGCGCAAAAGAGATCTGCGCCGAACCAACAAATGATCAGACCTGGCTCGACCGTCTTGCCGGGGAGCGGGTCTTCAACGTGCCAATGACCGGCAGCCTCGCGTGAGCGTGCTGCTCGTCACCCAGGAGGCGACGGTAGATTGGCAGCGTGGTTCGTGCGTCTCTATGTCGCAGCGCCTTCAGCACCACAGCTGGCGGCTCTAGCGTGTCGTTGAAAATCTTGGACATTCATTTCTTGTTACAAAAGGAAACGGCGCAATACAACCGGCAAGAGATGCGCCACTCGCGAAACTGACTGGTGGCGGTACCAATATCGTTTTGCAGTGGTGTGAAGTAAACTCAACTCTTCACTTTGTCTGCGTCCAACACGAGAGGCACCCACACCTCGATTCTCGTCCCCTTCCCGGGTTCTGAATGAATCTCGAATTCTCCACCCAAAAGTCGCGCCCGTCCTTGCATGTTGCCGATGCCCAGGCCTAGCTTACTGCTCATTTGCTTTGCGTCGAAACCCCTGCCTTCGTCGCGCACGGAGAGGAACAACTTCTTGCTAAACTTATGCAAACTCACCTGAGCCTTTACCGCCCCACTGTGCTTCTTCAAATTCTGGAGAGCTTCCTGGACGATACGGAACAAACACAAAGCTACATCTGGGTTAATATGAGCTGGAACGTCCTCGGAGAGAAAATCGATTTGGATACCTTGCCCACCACTGAACTCCCTACATATAGCACGCAACCCGGAGACGAGCCCCAGCTTATCCAGCGTGGCTGAATGCAGTTGATGAGATACGGCGTGAAGATCGTCACCAAGCTCACGAACTGTTTCCTTGAGCTTCTCTAGTTTTTGGTTGACACCATTGGATGAGGTGGATAGTGCTTCTTGAGCGTCTCGCAATCCAAATACAAGTAGAGCGACACGCTGGCTAAAATCATCGTGGAGTTCCGCCGCCAGCCTGCTTCGTTCCTTCTCCTGTGCGTTCATCAACAGGCCAGTTAGCTGCAACTGGTTGTCTCTGGCTAGCCTGAGTTGCATTCGACTGTACTGGAGATAGATGATCAGCATCGACAAAAGGATGAGCGCCATTAACCCTGTGATAAAAAACCATTTCCCCCGTTCCCACAATGCCGGCTCGCGGAACAGTACGATGCTGCCCGGTGGCAGGTCATTTTCCTTCATCCCCCAGCGTTTGAGAGCACGCCAATCGAACATGTAGGTAGTTGCATTCTTTACGACCGGGATGCTCTGGGGCTTCTCTCCATTGAGTATCCGCACGGCCAATGTTCCAGCGATCCTGCCTTGTTCAACGGCGTCTGAGACATCACCCCCCACCTCGCCATGACCCAGGCTCCTGTCAATCAAGCTAAAAACCGGCACATTCGCATTAGCAGCAACGATGGCACCTGATTCTGCAGTAGAGAAGAGATTCCCTGCCGCATCGAGCCCGAGCCCGTGGAGCAGAATGATCGTGTCACTTGCCAAGCGCTTCACCTGCGCGACAAGGTCGGGCTCGGTGAGACCGGTGAGATAGGAAATATCGAGGCGCTCTTCATAGCTCTTCAGTTGATTCTTGATTGCGGCCTTCCGATCCAAATCGAGAGCCCCCATGCCAACTATCACAACCACGTGCTTTGTGCTCGGCCGAAGCCGCAAGGCCGCCGCGACGGTCTCGGCGGGCGCGATGTCACCCGCTACGCCGGTAAAGTCAGAATCGACGGGGAAACTGCCCGGTATCCTATCCGGAAGACAGAAGACGACGGGCACTCCCGGAAACGATCTACTGTGCGTTTCGATCATGAATTGGAGTGGGTCTGGCCCGACAGTGATGATCAAGTCGGGTCTGTGATTCTCATACTTCCTAGCGTAGAAATCGCGAAGCAGCTGCTGCTCGGAAGAATCAGGAAAAAATGTTGGCTCCATGAATTCGCGGTGAAACTCAATTCGGTAAGGTGAACTGTCGAAGGCGGCCCGTATTCCTCGATCGACATAGTCGGCGAGAGGTACATAAGCGCCTACTTGGTGGAAAATAAGGACGCGCCGCAATGATTTTGCCTGAGCCGAGTCTGGATTATTCACCAGAAGAAAGACGCCAAGTATCAAAAACGCAAACTGCAAGGCCCCAGATATTCCGAGCTGCTTTTCGGTGGGCCGTTCGATCGAGAACCAGGCAAACCACACGTTGGTCTGCAAGGGATGCTGACTCGGCCTTAGAAATCGAAACTGCAAGATTTCACACAAGGTTTCACCGATTCGAGTAGGCGAGGTCGTGGACGCCATTCCTATTCCCTTCCTCGGTGATTAAAGCTCGCTTCCCGACCGACTACTCCCTCCGTCAAAACGGGCGGCATGACCCTTGTCCTTAGAAGCCGCCCGGTTTAGCATCAAGGCCGGTTGCGCCGCAGCATACTACGCGACTCGGCGTGGCGCCATAAATTCCAGTTCCAAGTACGGCCTACCGCCCAGGCTGAAGCTGGGGTGTGAGATGGGTAGACGCCCCTATACGCAACTCCCCGAGCGGCTGTGTCGCTGCAGTGTTTGGCTAGGACTCGCTGCCATTAGCTTGGCGCTCGGTGCGCGTGGACAGACGGCCTCGACTGGGGCACTGGCTGGTGTCGCCCTGGACCCCTCTGGTGCCGCGCTCACCGGGGTGACGATCCATCTTGTTGGAGAGGACGGGAGCGAGACAAGGTCTGTCGCCTCGGACGAAGAAGGGAGGTTTACGTTCCTCTTGCTGCCCCCCGGCGCGTATCACCTGCAGGCTAACAAGGCAGATTTCGAACCTCTGGACCTCTTTGATCTGCAAATAGCCGTAACCGAGACGCTTCG
>Ga0207862_1000118_pt1 | contig 20772 bp, 35 predicted proteins | sample LuqExpMetageno81_FD_187838 | JGI IMG/M metagenome (GOLD analysis project Ga0207862, IMG submission 187838) | Tropical forest soil microbial communities from Luquillo Experimental Forest, Puerto Rico - Sample 81 (SPAdes) | ecosystem: Environmental > Terrestrial > Soil > Tropical forest ... | reverse complement strand
TCTGATCACACCGGTGGCCATTGAAAAGGAACTGCGCTTCGCCATCCGGGAAGGCGGCCGCACCGTGGGCGCCGGCGTCGTCAGCGATATCGTCGAATAGGAGCAAGCCGTAATGATGATCACCCCGAAGATTCGCATCCGCTTACGGTCTTACGACCACAAGCTCCTCGACAAGTCGGTGCTGGAGATCGTGGAGACGGCCCGGTCCACCGGGGCCCGGGTGGCCGGACCAATACCTCTCCCCACGGAGATTAATAAGTTTTGCGTGCTGCGCTCGCCCCATATCGATAAGAAATCCCGGGAGCAGTTCGAGATCCGGACTTACAAGCGCTTGCTGGATATTCTCGAGCCCACCCAGCAGACCATGGACGCCATCAGCAAGCTGGACCTGGCCGCCGGGGTGGACGTGGAGATCAGAGTATAATTGTAACCTGTACGTATCCAGTATTCGATTACCATTAGGGTCTGGTATTTTTCTGGTAGCTGGCAACGGACAACAGGTGATTTGGAGAGAACATGCCCGGCGGGATATTCGGTAAAAAACTCGGTATGACTCGCATCTTCGAAGCAGACGGAGCGATGGTGCCGGTGACGGTCATCGAAGCGGGCCCCTGCTTTGTGGTGCAGAAAAAGACCAGCGCCACCGACGGCTATGAGGCCCTGCAGGTGGGCTTCGACCGTCGGCCTCTGGCCAAATGCAACAAGCCGGAAAAGGGGCACCTGGAAAAGCACGGCAGCAAGAGCGGTTTTGCCTGCCTCCAGGAGATCCGGGTGGACAGCGCTGAGGGCTTTGAACCCGGCCAGGAAATCACCGTGGAGCAGTTCGCCATCGGGGACCGCCTCATTGTCACCGGGACCTCCAAGGGCCGGGGCTTTGCCGGCACGGTGAAACGCTGGCGGTTCCGGGTGGGCCCCCTCTCCCACGGCTCCATGTCCCACCGGGCCCCGGGGTCCATCGGCGCCAGCGCCTACCCCTCCCGGGTCGTGAAAGGCAAAAAGCTCCCCGGGCAGATGGGCAACGCCCGGGTGACCGTGAAGAACCTGGAAGTCATCGACGTGCGCCCCGAAGACAATCTCCTCCTGGTGAAAGGATCGGTGCCCGGCCCCAGGCGCGGGCTCCTGTTCATTCAGAAAATCGGGTAAGATCATGGCATTAGTTGACGTCTACAACGTGAACAAAGAGAAGGTGGGGGAGGTGGACCTCAAGGAGGACATCTTTGGGGTGGAAGTAAAACCCTACCTGCTCCATGAAGTGGTGGTCTGGCAGCGGGCCTGCCGCCGGGCCGGGACCGCGTCCACCAAGACCCGGGGCGAAGTCCGGGGCGGCGGCCGCAAACCCTGGCGCCAGAAAGGCACCGGCCGGGCCCGGGTGGGCTCCATCCGCTCGCCCCTCTGGAAGGGAGGCGGCACGGTCTTTGGCCCCCAGCCCCGGAGCTACGCTTACACCCTGCCGAAAAAGGTCCGGCGGGCCGCCCTGAAGATGGCCCTTTCCAGCAAGCTGGCCAGCGGGCAGCTGGTGATCCTGGAGGATTATCCCAACGCCCCTCCCAAGACCAAAGAGTTCGTCCAGGTGATGAAGAAATTCGACCTGGAAAAGGTTCTGTTCATCACGGTGGAGGGCCATAAAAACCTGGAGCTGTCGGCCCGGAACGTGCCCTATGTCCAGGTTATGCCCACCGCCGGCTTAAACGTCTATGACATCCTGCGCTACGACCACCTGGTGCTCCTGTCCCCGGCGGTGGCGGCCATTGAAGCGAGGTTGACGGCATGAGACCTCACCATCAGCTCATCAAAGGGCCCATTATTACGGAAAAATCCCACCTGCAGAAGGCTGATGGGAACAAGGTGTCCTTCCGCGTAGATGTCTCGGCCAACAAAATCGAGATCAGGAAGGCCATTGAAGAACTCTTCAAGGTGAAGGTCCTGCAGGTCAACACCATCAGCGTCCTGGGAAAAAGCAAGCGCATGGGCCGCACCGAAGGGAAGCGCTCCGACTGGAAGAAGGCCATCGTGACGCTCGCCCCGGGGGAGAAGATTCCGGGGTTGGAAGGGCTTTAGGCTGTAAGCTATAGGCCTTAAGCCAAAGGCTTGAAGAAAAGAATTCTAAATTGCGGGATTTCAGGAAGCAAAAGGTTTGGGAGAAGAGTCACTTATTAACTTTGGAAATTTATAAGGTCACAGAAGGTTTTCCCCGGGAAGAGTTGTATGGGCTGACCGGTCAAATTAGGAGAGCTTGCGCTTCAATCCCTGCTAATATTGCGGAAGGGTGCGGGAAGGATGGCGATGCTGATTTCGCCCGATTTCTCCAGATTTCCAGGGGGTCAGCCAACGAACTTGAATATCATTTGTTACTGGCAAAGGATTTGGGATTCCTCAAACAAGACGAGTATCACCGATTAAGCAAAGAAACGGATGAACTGAAAACAGATGCTCACTAATTTTATAAAAAAGCTTAAAGCTTAAGGCTTACAGCTTAAAGCCAAAGGTAACGAACCATGGCCTTAATACCACGCAAACCAACTTCCCCGGGACGGCGCTTCCAGACGGTCTCGGATTTCGGCGAGATCAGCCGCACCGAGCCGGAGAAGAGCCTGCTCGAACCCCTCAGGAAATCCGGGGGGCGCAACAACTTCGGCCGGCGCACCGCCCGGCACCGGGGCGGCGGACACAAGCGCCTGTATAGGATTATCGATTTCAAGCGGGACAAGCTCGAGGTGCCCGCCAAGGTGGCATCCATCGAGTACGATCCCAACCGTTCGGCCAGGATAGCCCTCCTGCATTACCGGGACGGCGAGAAGCGCTACATCCTGGCTCCTCTGGGCCTGCAGGTCGGGGATGAGATCGTCAGCAGCGCCGAAGCGGACATCAAACCGGGGAACTCTCTCCCGCTGGCTAACATCCCGGCGGGGACCCTGGTGCACAACGTCGAGCTGAAACCCTTGAAGGGGGGCCAGATGGCCCGGGCCGCGGGCTCCGCGGTGCAGCTCATGGCCAAGGAAGGCAAACACGCGCACCTGAAGCTCCCCTCCGGGGAAGTGCGCATGGTGCTCCTGGCCTGCCGGGCCACCATCGGCCAGCTCAGCAACGTGGAGCATGAAAATGTCTCCCTGGGCAAGGCCGGGCGCAAGCGCTGGCTGGGGAAAAGACCCCATGTCCGGGGCGTGGCCATGAACCCGGTGGACCATCCCCTGGGCGGCGGCGAAGGCAAAAGCTCGGGTGGCCGCCATCCCTGCTCCCCCTGGGGTGTCCCCACCAAGGGGTACAAGACCCGCAAGAACAAAGAAAGCGACCGCGCGATCATCAAGCGGCGGAAGTAGAGGTAGACTGTGGCCCGTTCACTGAAAAAGGGACCGTTTGTCGATGGCAGCCTCCTGGTCAAGGTTAACCATGCCAGGGAGACCCAGGACCGCCGGGTGATTAAGACCTGGTCCCGGCGCTCCACCATCACCCCGGAATTTATCGGGCTCACCCTGGCGGTGCACAACGGCAAGAAGTTCATCCCCGTCTACGTGACGGAGAACATGGTGGGGCACAAGCTGGGCGAGTTCTCCCCCACCCGTCATTTCGGGGGACATGCCGGCGACCGCAAGACCAAGGTGGGTAGGAAATAGCCATGGAAATCAGAGCCCGAGCCAAGTATCTACACATGTCGCCGCAGAAACTGAGGTTGGTGGCCCGGCCCCTGTCGGGGAAGAAGGTGGAGGAGGCCCTGTCCCTCCTGAAATTCACCAACCACAAGGGGGCCCGCCTGATGCTCAAGGTGGTGCAGCAGGCCCTGGCCAACGCCGAGCAGCGGCCCCAGATTGACGTAGACACCCTGTTTGTCAAGGCCATTGCGGTGGACGGCGGCCCTGTCCTCAAACGTTTCATGCCCCGGGCCATGGGCCGGGTGAACCGCATTATTAAGCGAACCAGCCACATCACCGTGGTGTTGGCTGAAGGCCCGGCGAAAAAACCGGTGAAAACGACGCGCTAGGAGGAAGGGTGGGTCAAAAAGTACATCCCATTGGATTCCGTGTAGGTGTTTACCGCGCCTGGGATTCCGTGTGGTTCGCCAAAAAGGACTTTGCCGCCCTGGTCTTCGAGGACCGGAAGATCCGGGACTTCATCAAGAAAGACCCGGAATTCAAGGGCGCCGGGATCGCCGGGGTGGACATCAAGCGGGCGGCCCAGAAGCTGACCATCAAGATCCACACCTCCCGGCCGGGCATGGTCATCGGCCAGAAAGGCAAAAAAATCGAGGACCTGCGCCGCCGCCTGGAAAAGCTGGTGGGCCGGGACCTGATCATTGATGTGCACGAAGTGCGCAAGCCCGAAGTGAACGCCCAGTTAGTGGCGGAAAACATCGCCATGCAGTTGGAGCGCCGGGTGTCCTTCCGCCGGGCCATGAAGAAAGGCGTGGGCCAGGCCCTAAAATTCGGGGCCAAGGGTATTAAGGTCCGGGTCAAGGGCCGGCTGGCCGGGGCTGAGATCGCCCGGCAGGAGTGGTACCGGGAAGGCCGGGTGCCTCTGCATACGCTCCGGGCCTACATCGACTACGGATTTGCCGAGGCCATGACCACCTACGGGGTCATCGGGGTTAAGACCTGGATCTTCCACGGGGAGATGCTGGGCGCCGAAGAGGGTAGTTTTTAGTTTCGAGTTTCGAGCCTTCAGGCGGTTTTGAAACTATTCCCGAAACTCAAAACTTGAAACCCGAAACTGAAGATAAGCAGCCGCCACCAGCGGTCACGGTGGCGCCTTAGGATACGACAATGCTGAGTCCCAAACGCGTTAAACATCGAAAAATGCAAAAAGGCCGGCGGCGGGGCCTGGCCATGCGGGGCAATTTCCTGGCCTTCGGCGAGTATGGCCTTATGGCCCTGGAGGCGGCCTGGATCACCAACCAGCAGATCGAGGCGGCCCGGATCGCCATCACCCGCCACGTGAAACGGGGTGGCAAAATCTGGATCCGGGTGTTCCCGGACAAGCCCTTCACCAAGAAGCCGGCGGAAACCCGCATGGGCAAAGGCAAAGGCAGCCCGGAAGGGTGGGTAGCGGTGGTCAAGCCCGGCCGCGTCCTCTATGAGCTCGCCGGCGTGGAACCGGAAGTGGCCAAAGAGGCCCTGCGCCTGGCGGCCATGAAGCTTCCCATTCCTACCAAAGTCCTGGTCCGGGAGACCACCCCGGGGGCGGCTGAGGCATCATGAAAGCAGCGGATTTGCGGGAATTGACCATGGAAGAGTTGGCGGCCAAGCTGAAAGAGGTCAACGAAGAGCTCTTCAAGCTCCATTTTCAGCACAACTCCAACCAGCTGGACAATACGGGCCGGCTGCCAGGCGCAAGAAAGGACCTGGCCCGGTTGAAAACGGTGCTTAAGGAAAAAACCGGGGAGAAGTGGTAGGGGACCAAACATGGAAAAGAAACGCGGCGTGCGCAAAACCCGGGAAGGCATTGTGGTGAGCGACAAAATGGACAAGACGGTGGTGGTGGAAGTGAAACGCCTGGTGTCCCATCCCCTCTACCACAAGATCATCCGGCGGCGGAACAAGTTCAAGGCCCACGACCCGGAAAATCTCTGCAAGGTGGGAGACAAGGTCCTCATCGAGGAGACCCGGCCGCTGTCCCGTGACAAAAACTGGCGGGTGAAGCAGATTTTAGAGAAGGCTCAGTAACGTCAAAACAGACGGGATAGACAATGGGCAACCGTGCTAGTAATTGATGGCGAAAATCAGCGTCAGATAAATAAGGACTTCTCCAAAATCAAGGTGCTAAAGTCCCCCTTTGAAAACGGGGGATTTAGGGGGATCGAGAGAATATTTCAAATTCCCCTTAACCCCCCCTTTAAACAAAGGGGGGAATAAAATCGACTCCAGAATAATTTGCGAACTTAGGCAATTAAGTACTGGTTGACGATAGTCGAAATTTCCAGCCACTGTTGCTGACACAGGATAACAACCATGATCCAGGTTCATACCAACTTGACCGTGGCCGACAACTCCGGAGCCAAGCGGCTGTTCTGCATCCGGGTTCTGGGAGGCACCAGAAGGCGTTATGCCCGGGTGGGGGACGTCATCGTGGTCTCGGTTAAGGAGGCCTTGCCCCATTCCAAGGTGAAAAAAGGGGATGTCATGCGGGCCGTGGTGGTGCGCACTGCCAAAGAAACCCGGCGCACCGACGGCTCCTACATCAAATTTGACGACAATTCCGCGGTGCTCATCAATCCCCAGGGGGACCCCATCGGCACCCGGATTTTTGGGCCGGTGGCCCGGGAGCTTCGAGCCAAGCGGTTCATGAAGATCATCTCCCTGGCCCCGGAGGTGCTCTAATATGTACAAATTTAGAACGGCCAAAAGAATTGCTCCGGTACCCATCCACCTGAAGAAGAACGACCTGGTGGAGGTGCGCACGGGCAAAGAGGCAGGCAAAACCGGCAAGATCCTCAAGGTCATCCGGGACAAGAACCAGGTAGTGGTGGAAAAGATCAACATGATCAAGCGGCACTCCCGTCCCAGCCCCACTACCGGCCAAGGGGGCATCATCGAGAAGGAGGCCCCGCTGCACGTCTCCAAGGTGATGCTCATCTGCCCCAAGTGCGCCAAGGCCGGGCGGTTTCACATGACCACCACCGCGGACCAGAAAAAGTCCCGGGTGTGCCGTAAGTGTAAGGAACTCATCGATGGCTGAGAAACCGGCTGAAAAAGCTTCTAAGAAAGCGCCCAAAAAAGCGGCTGCACAAGCCCCTGAGAAAGTGGCCGAGAAAGCTGCGGCGGAAAAAGCGCCTGCCAAAGCGCCCGAGAAATTTACCTCGCGCCTGTACGATTTTTACCGGCAGGAGTGCGTTCCCAAGATGATGCAGGAGTTCCGCTACAAGAGCCCCATGCAGGTGCCCAGACTGGAGAAGATCGTGGTCAACCTGGGGCTCGGCGAAGCGATTCAGAACATCAAGCTTCTCGATTCGGCAAGCGTCGAACTCGCGGCCATCACCGGCCAAAAGCCCGTGATCACCCGGGCCAAGCGTTCCATCGCGGCCTTCAAGCTCCGGGAAGGAATGCCCATCGGCTGCATGGTGACGCTCCGGAAAGGCCGCATGTATGACTTCTTCGACAAGCTGGTGAACGTGGTGCTTCCCCGGGTGCGGGATTTTAGGGGGCTCTCTGGCAAGTCCTTTGATGGCCGGGGCAATTACACCCTGGGAATCAAGGAGCAGATCATCTTTCCGGAAATCGACTACGACAAGATCGACAAAGTGAAAGGCATGAATATCACCATCGTGACCTCGGCCCCCACGGACGAAGAGAGCCGGCAGTTGCTGACCCTGATGGGGCTGCCCTTCAGGAAATAGTTGCGGAGAATAGAGATGGCCAAGAAATCGCAGATCGCCAAGCACCAGCGCACCCCCAAGTTTGCGGTGCGCAATTACAACCGCTGCCCCCTGTGCGGGCGTCCCCGGGCCTTTTTGCGCAAATTCGGCATCTGCCGCATCTGCTTTCGGAATATGGCCTTGAAGGGCGAGATCCCCGGGGTCATGAAGTCCAGCTGGTAAGCGGGAGAGAACGATCATGAGCATGACAGACAACATCGGGGACATGTTGACCCGCATCCGCAACGGCGGCAAGGCCAGGTTCGACAAGGTGGATATTCCCGCCTCCCGCATGAAAATTTCCTTGGCCCGCATCTTCAAGGATGAGGGCTTCATCAAGAACTACAAGGTCATCAAGGACAACAAGCAGGGGATCCTCCGGGTCTACCTCAAATATGACGACCGGAACCTACCGCTGATCCAGCGCATCGAACGGGTGAGCAAGCCGAGCCGGCGGGTCTACGCCGGCCGGGAGGAACTCCCCAAGGTCCAGGGGGGCCTGGGCGTGGCAGTGGTCTCCACCTCCAAGGGGGTCATGACCGACCGTCAGGCCCGCAAGCTCGGGGTGGGCGGCGAAGTTCTGTGTCAGGTCTGGTAGGGTGAGCCATGAGTCGCATCGGAAAATTGCCCATTTCGGTACCGGCCGGAGTGAAAATCAAGCTGGATAACAGGCTGCTCACCGTCACCGGCGGTCAGGGGACCTTGTCTCGGGAGTTGCCTCCCAGGGTGAGCCTTGACCTGAGTGACAAGGAAATCCGGGTGGTCCCCCAGGATGACAGCCGGCTGAGCAAGGCCTATTGGGGCCTGGCCAGAACACTCGTGGCCAACATGGTCACCGGAGTGAGCACCGGCTTTAGCCGGGTCATGGAAATCGTGGGCACGGGCTACAAGGTGGAAGCCAAGGGTGATGCCCTGGTGTTCAGCCTGGGGTATTCCAACCCGGTGGAGTTTCACCTCCCCAAGGGGATCAAGGCCGAGGTCCTGGACAAGGGCACCCGCTTCCAGTTGAAGGGGTTTGATAAGGAGCAGCTCGGGCAGCTGGCCGCCAATATCCGGTCTATCCGGCCGCCGGACGTGTACAAAGGCAAAGGCGTGCGCTATGCCGGCGAGAAGCTGCGCAAAAAGGTGGGTAAAGCGGGCGGCAGGTAAAGCTATGAGCTATGAGCAGTGAGAGCTAAGAGCTTTAAAGCAAACAAAAAAAGCTTAAAGCTCACAGCCCAAAGCTCATAGCTATAAGTGAGGTTGGAATTATGAGCAAGATGAATCCCCGGGTGTCGATGCGGCTGAAACGGAAAAGCCGCATCCGCAAAAATCTCAGCGGCACCGCGACGCGGCCCCGCCTGTCGGTGTTTCGGAGCGCCCGGCACATTTACGCGCAGATCATCGATGATCTGACCGGGATCACCCTGGTGGCGGCCGGGACCCTGTCGCCGGAGATCCGGGACAAAGTGGGCAGCCTGAAGAAGAAGGACGCGGCCCACGAGGTCGGGAAGCTCCTGGCCGACAAGGCCAAGAGTAAAGGCATTGAACAGGTGGTTTTTGACCGCAACGGTTTTCTCTACCACGGCCGGATCAAGAGCCTGGCGGAGAGTTGCCGGGAACATGGATTGGTGTTTTAGCCATAAGCTTTAAGCGTAAGCTATAAGCTTAAAGACCAAAGATGGAATGCAAACGGGAAAGACAGTTTAAACATTCATAACATACGAATATTGTAATCTTTTAAAGCTTAAGGCTAAAAGCTTAGAGCTCAAAGCTATCCAGGAGGCAGGCTTGTTTGAAACCGAGGCGTCAGAAGTTCAGTTTGTAGACAAGGTGGTGAGCATCAACCGCGTCGCCAAAGTAGTGAAGGGTGGGCGCCGTTTCCGCTTCAGCGCCATTGTGGTGGTGGGGGACGGCCAGGGCAAAGTGGGCGCCGGCCTGGGCAAGGCCCAGGAAGTGCCGGAAGCCATCCGCAAGGCCCTGGAAAAGGCCAAAAAGGAAATGATCCAGGTACCCATCCTCCAGAACACCATTCCCTACGCGGTGGTGGGGCAGTTCGGCTCCGGCAGGGTGCTCCTGCGTCCGGCCACGGAAGGTACCGGGGTCATCGCCGGCGGGCCGGTGAGGGCCGTGGTGGAAGTGGCCGGCATCAAGAATGTCCTGACCAAGTGCCTGGGTTCCAACAATCCCCACAACGCCGTCAAGGCCACCATGGAGGCCTTGAGGCAGTTAGCCAGCCCCGAGGAAGTGGCCCAGCGCCGAAACCGTCCCCTGGCGGAGCTCATGGCTTAGTAGAATGATACATAAGTACGGCAATGTATTTATGAAAAATAAGGACAAGTAATGTTACTCCTCCTCACCCTAACCCTCTCCACCATTGGGGGAGAGGGGATAAGGAAGAAACCGGTCTAATACTCCTCTCCCCCCGGCGGGGGGAGAGGGCTGGGGTGAGGGGGGGCGAAAAGATAAGTAACCATATTTAATAAATCCAGTACTTGAAAGCTCTTGCCGCGGTTGGCAAGGCAAACAAAAATTCCGTAACCCCCCGCGGGGAAAGCACGTGGGGATAAGGTAACGACCATGATATTAGAAATCACTCTGATCAGAAGCCCCCTGGGCCGGCCCCCGAAGCACCGGATCACCGTTAAGACCCTGGGGCTGACCAAGATGAACAAAACGGTTCGCCTTAAGGAGACCCCGGCGGTGGCCGGCATGGTCAACCAGGTGCAGCATCTGCTGAGCGTGCGGCGCCTGCCCGAGGGAGAGTAAGTTATGCGGTTAAGTGAATTAGCGCCGGCGCCGGGCGCCAAGCACAAGGCGAAGAGGGTAGGGCGGGGACCGGGCTCCGGCTGGGGCAAAACCGCGGCCCGGGGCTCCAAGGGCCAGAATTCCCGTGCCGGCGGGGGTGTCAGGCCCGGTTTTGAGGGCGGCCAGATGCCTCTGACCCGGCGGATTCCCAAGCGGGGCTTCACCAATATTTTCAAAAAGAGCTACACCATCGTCAACCTGCGGGACCTGTCGGTATTTGCGGCGGACAGCCTGGTGGACGAAGAGGCTCTGCGCCGGGCCGGCGTGGTCAAAGGGCACCCCGGGGCTATCAAGCTTTTGGGCCAGGGGGAGGTTACCGTGCCCCTGACCGTTAAAGTCCACGCGGTAAGCGCCCAGGCCCGGGCCCGCATCGAGGCCGCCGGGGGCCGGGTGGAGGTCGCCTAAGTTGGCCGCGGGTTTAGCCAACATTGCCAAGATTCCGGAGCTGAAGCGGCGGATTGTCTTCACGCTCCTCATGCTGGCGGTATACCGCATCGGCTGCTTCATCCCCACGCCGGGGGTGGACGCCGAGGCCTTGATGGCCTTTTTCGCGCGCCAGCAGCGCACCATCTTCGGTATGTTCGACATGTTTTCCGGGGGCGCCCTGGAACGCCTGAGCGTTTTTGCCCTGGGGATCATGCCTTACATCAGCGCCTCGATTATCATGGAACTCCTCAAGGTGGTCATTCCCACCATCGACCGCCTCTATAAAGAAGGCGAGAGCGGCATCAAGAAAATCAAGCAGTACACCCGCTACGGCACGCTGGTGATTGCGGCCATCCAGGGTCTGGGGATCAGCTTTGCGCTGGAGGGAATGGGCGGCGCCGAAGGCACGGTGGTCATGCATCCGGGCTGGAGCTTCCGCCTTATTACCATCCTCACCCTGACTTCGGGCACCGCATTCATCATGTGGCTGGGGGAACAGATCACCGAGCGGGGCATCGGTAACGGTATTTCGTTAATCATCTTCGCCGGCATCGTGGCTCGCATGCCCTCCGCCCTCATCAATACCGTGCAGCTGATCAAGACGGGGGAGTTGCCCTTCATCCTGGTGATCTTCCTGGCCATCATGATGATCGCCGTGGTGGGGGTCATTGTCTTTGTGGAGCGGGCCCAGCGGCGGATACCGGTGCAATATGCCCGCCGGGTGGTGGGCCGAAAAATGTTCGGGGGTCAGAGCACGCACTTGCCGCTGAAGGTGAACGTCTCCGGCGTCATCCCCCCCATTTTCGCCTCCTCTCTGCTGATGTTCCCGGCTACCCTGGGAAGTTTCATCCAGAACGAACGGATCAAGTACTTTTTCGACCTTGTCTCACCGGGTTTCATGCTCCATGAGGTCTTTTACGTCGCCCTGATCATCTTTTTCTGCTATTTCTACACCGCCGTCACTTTCAACCCGGTGGACGTGTCGGACAATTTGAAGAAATGGGGCGGATACATTCCGGGCCTCAGGCCAGGAAAGCCCACCGCCGATTACATCGACCGGGTCCTGACCCGCATCACCCTGGGCGGGGCCATTTATGTGGCGGCAGTCTGCGTACTCCCCACCATTCTCGTGTCCCGCTTCAATGTGCCCTTCTATTTCGGGGGCACGGCCCTCTTGATCGTGGTGGGTGTGGCCATGGACACCATGTCCCAGATTGAGTCCCACATGCTCACCCGTCACTACGAGGGCTTCATGAAAAAACGGCTGGGCCGGGTGCGGCGGTAGAGGGGGACTTAAGCTGTAAGCTATAAGCTTTAGGCTTAAGGACTGGGAACGCAGGGCTTTTGGGAAAAAACGACAGTCCATCAAGGTTGGCATCTCTGGATCAGGGGAATCAACCGGATCAAAAGCTTAAGGCTTAAAGCTTATAGCTCTCAAAGGAGACTCATATGAATCTTATCCTGTTGGGCGGACCGGGTGCCGGGAAAGGAACCCAGGCGAAAAAGCTCATCGACAAGTTTCAGGTTCCCCAGATTTCCACAGGCGACATTTTGCGCGCCGCGGTGAAAGAGGGGACCGCGATGGGCAAAAAGGCCAAGGAATACATGGACGCTGGCAAGTTGGTACCCGACGAGGTTGTCATTGGCATTATCAAGGACCGCCTGGCCCAGCCCGATTGCAAGAAGGGTTTTATCCTGGACGGCTTCCCCCGCACTGTGCCCCAGGCTGAGGCCCTGGACAAGGTCTTGAGCGGCCTCAACACCGGCATTGATCACGTCATCAGCATCGATGTGGACGAAGAAGCGCTGGTGACCCGCCTCACCGGCCGGCGGACCTGTAAAAACGCCGCCTGCGGCCAGATGTTCCACGTCCAGTTCAGCCCGCCCCAAAAAGCGGGTGTCTGCGACAAGTGCGGCAGCGAACTCTATCAGCGGGATGATGACAACGAGACTACGGTGCGCTCCAGGCTCGCCACTTACAACCAGGCCACCAAGCCCCTCATCGATTATTACACCAAGAAGGGGCTGGTCCGGCCCATCAAGGGTGTGGGGAGCATTGACGACATCTTCAACAAGATCGTGGGCATCCTCTCGCATCCCCGGTCAGAGCCCATAAGCGGCTGTGACAAGTGTTAGTAGAAGTAGAGTAGGCGGCTGAGGACATAAAGCTATGAGTTATGAGCTATGAATAAAAATCTTAAATCTGAAGAAACTCAAAGCTCAAGGCTCAAGGCCCAAAGCTATAAAAAAGCCGGCATATGATTCAGCTAAAATCCTCCCAGGAGATTGCCAAAATGGAGGTGGCCAACCGCATTGTGGCAGAGATCCTGGAGGAAGTGAAAAGCCAGGCGCGCCCCGGAGTGGAAACCCGGGAACTGGACGAACTGGCGGAGGCCTGCTGCCGCAAGCACAAGGTGAAGCCGGCCTTCAAAGGTTACCGGGGTTACAGCCATTCCTTGTGCATTGCGGTGAATGACGAAGTGGTGCACGGGATTCCGGGGCCTCGCCAACTCAAAGATGGGGACCTGGTGAGCCTGGATTTCGGGGTTCTCCATGAGGGCTTTTACGGAGACGCGGCCATTACCGTGGCGGTGGGGGAAGTGACTCCCCAGGCGCAGAAACTGGTGAAAGCCACCGAGGAGTCCCTCTATGCCGGCATCGGTGAACTCAAGGTGGGGGGCAGGTTAAGTGACGTCTCCCACGCGGTCCAGGCCACCGTGGAGGGCTATGGATTCTCGGTGATCCGGCAGTTTGTCGGCCACGGCATCGGCCGCGCCCTGCATGAAGACCCGCAGATCCCCAACTTCGGGCCCAAAGGCAAGGGGCCGGCGCTCAAACCGGGGATGACCCTGGCCATCGAGCCCATGACCAGTGCCGGGTCCTGGGAAGTAAGGATTCTGGAGGACGGTTGGACCGCAGTGACCGAGGACGGCAGCCTGGCGGCTCATTTTGAACACACGGTGGCTTTAACCGAAAACGGTGTCTTGATTTTGAGTCGTTTGTAGGTTATTGTAAATAGTTACAATATTCTTAAAAAAGAACTCATCAATGTCCAAAGAAGATGCCATAGAGGTTGAAGGGAAGGTCATCGAGCCTCTTCCCAACGCCATGTTCCGGGTGGAACTGCCCAACGGACACCGGGTCCTGGCTCACATCTCCGGGAAGATGCGCATGCACTACATCAAGATATTGCCGGGAGACAAGGTCATTGTCGAACTGTCTCCCTATGATTTGAGCCGGGGACGCATTGTCTATCGAGTGAGATAGGAGGGTTTTCGGCTGCAGAACCCCGGGGATGCTGAAGAAGTGCCCTAACCTTCTTAAATTCGAAAGAAAACCGGGCAAACAACCGAGAACGGATATGTCATGAAAGTAAAGCCCTCAGTGAAAAAGATGTGTGCCAAGTGCAAGATCATCCGCCGCAAGGGAGTGGTGCGGGTGATTTGCGAGAACCCCAAACATAAGCAGCGTCAGGGCTAGGACGGAGGAAGGGAATTGGCCAGAATCGCCGGCATCGACCTGCCCCGCAACAAGCGGATTGAGATTGCTCTCACTTATATTTATGGCATCGGCCGCACCAACGCCACCAAGATACTGGAAGAGGCGGGGGTGGACGGCGGCATCAAGACAAGTGAGTTGAACGACGCCCAGATCACCGCCATTCGCCAGGTGATCGACACCCACCACAAAGTGGAGGGTGATCTGCGGCGGGAGATCTCCATGAGCATCAAGAGGCTCATGGACCTGGGCTGCTATCGGGGCTTAAGGCACCGCCGGGGTCTACCGGTGAGGGGCCAGCGCACCCACACCAACGCCCGCACCCGGAAAGGCCCCCGCCGTTCGGTGGTGGGCCGGCGGAAGAAGGCATAAGGAACCATTATGGCCAAACGACCGGCAACGAGAAAGAAAAAAGAGCGCAAGAATATCCCTACGGGTGTGGCCCACATCAAGGCTACCTTCAACAATACCCTGGTGACCATCACCGATCCGGCAGGAAACGTGGTGTCATGGTCCTCGGCAGGCGTCCAGGGCTTCAAAGGGTCCCGCAAGGGCACTCCCTTCGCGGCCCAACTGGCGGCCTCGGACGCGGCTAAGAAGGCCATGGAGCACGGCATGCGGAGCGTGGACGTGTATGTCAAGGGGCCGGGGGCCGGCCGGGAAGCGGCCCTGCGGGCTATCCAGTCGGCAGGCCTGTCCGTCAACCTGATCCGGGACGTCAGTCCCATCCCCCACAACGGCTGCCGTCCGCCCAAGCGGAGACGCGTCTAGGAAAAGAGGAGAAAGAACTTGGCAAGATACACAGATGCCCGGTGCCGTCAATGCCGGCGGGAACGGATGGCCTTATACCTCAAAGGAGACCGCTGCTACACCGACAAGTGCGCTATTCAGCGCCGCAACTATCCCCCAGGGCAGCACGGCCAGGGTCGGGGCAAGATTTCCGATTACGGCCTGCAGCTCCGGGAAAAGCAGAAAGTCAAACGCATGTATGGCGTCCTGGAAAAGCAGTTCCGGGGCTATTTTGAGCGGGCCGAGCGCATGCGGGGGATCACCGGCACTAATCTCCTGGTGCTCCTGGAGCGCCGCCTGGACAACGTGGTCTACCGCCTGGGCTTTGCCAACTCCCGGTCGCAAGCCCGGCAATTGGTGCGCCACAACCATGTTCTAGTGGACAGTCTCCGGGTGAACCTGCCCTCTTTCCTCGTCAAGGTGGGCCAAGCCGTACAGGTCACGGAGAAATCCCGCACGTCGCCTTTGGTGCGGGACGCCCTGGAAGCTGCAGCCCGTCGGGGCTGCCCCCCTTGGCTCGAATTAGAGAAGGATGAGGCCAAGGGCAGGGTGAGCATGTTCCCTACCCGGGAAGACATCACCATGCCCATTCAAGAGCATCTCATCGTCGAGCTCTACTCCAAGTAGATAGGGAACAGGGGCCTGACGCCAGATGGCGTTACATGAGACAGTCTGCCTTTTTTGGGCCTGGCGGGTGCGGTTTATCGCCGGGATACCCCTGCCTGACCAGTGCCAGCCCGAGGAGCCATGATTCACAAGAATTGGACCGAACTTATTAGACCCAAGCGCCTGGAAGTGGACCCTGACACCCACACGCCCACCTACGGCAAGTTCTCCTGCGAGCCGTTGGAGCGTGGTTTTGGCACCACTCTGGGCAACGCCCTGCGCCGGGTGCTGCTGTCCTCCCTGCGGGGGGCGGCCATCACCGGGGTCAATATCCAGGACGTGCACCACGAATTTTCGGCGATTCCGGGAATTCTGGAGGACGTCACCGAGATTCTCCTGAATCTCAAGCAGGTGCGGCTCAAATTTATCACCGACGGGGTTAAGACCCTGCACCTGGAGGCCAAGGGGGAGGGCAGCGTCAAAGCCGGGGATATCCAGACGGACGGTACCGTGGAGATCCTGAACCCGGAACAGCCCATCGCCACGTTGTCCTCGGACGGCCAGCTGCTTATGGAGCTGAGCGCCAGGAGCGGCAAGGGCTATGTCTCCGGGGAGGGCAACAAGGACGAAAACCAGCCCATTGGCTTTATTCCCCTGGATGCCGCGTTTTCGCCTATCCGCAAGGTGAATTACGTGGTAACCCAGGCCCGGGTGGGCCAGCGCACCGACTATGACAAGCTGACCCTGGAGGTCTGGACCGACGGCAGCCTGACGCCCGAGAGCGCCGTGGCCTACGCCGCCAAGATTCTCAAAGACCAGCTGACCCTGTTTATCAATTTCGAGGAAGAGCCGGAAAAGATGGAGGAGCGGGCGGAGGAGCAGCCGGCTATCCTGAACGAGCACCTCTACCGGGGTGTAAACGAGTTGGAACTCTCGGTCAGGGCCGCTAATTGCCTGAGGAATGCCAACATTCGCTGGATCGGTGAGCTGGTGCAAAAAAGTGAGCAGGAAATGCTCAAGACCAAAAATTTTGGGCGCAAGTCTCTGAATGAAATTAAAGAAATCTTGACGGAAATGGGGCTGCAGCTCGGCATGAAACTGGATAGCTTTACGCCCCCGGAGCAGATGCCGGAGAGGAAGGAAGAAAGAGCATGAGGCACTTGAAGGCCGGGCGCCGTCTGGCCCGCACCACGGAACATCGCAAGGCTATGCTGCGCACCATGATTACCCAGCTTCTGGAACATGAGCGCATAGAAACCACCCAGGCCAAGGCCAAAGAGGCCCGCCAGTGGGCCGAGAAGATCATCACCCTGGCCAAACGGGGAGATCTCCACGCCCGGCGCCAGACGCTCCAGGTAGTGCGCACCAAAAAAGCCATGGTCAAGCTCTTCGGAGAGTTAAAAGAGCGCTACCAAGACCGCCCCGGGGGCTACACCCGGATTATTCCCCTGGGCTTCCGCGTGGGGGATGGCGCACCCGTATCCATCCTCGAACTCGTGGGCCGGCCAGAAAAACTTCCCAAGGCCAAGAAAAAGGCCAGCGCCACCTAGAGCTTCCCGTCAGGGCGGGAGAAGCCGGCAGATGTTTAGTTCTGGATCTGGATCCCGGGAAGGATAACAAGGGTCCTAACCAGGCGTATCCACAAATGAAAATCCAGGCAGGCGGACCGAGTGTCCGCCTTTTTTTTGCCCGAAATCCTTTCCTGCATATCTAATACCAATACCATGGTTATTCCATACCACATTCAATTAAGGTAAAGCCCTAAGGTTTTTTCCTAAAAGAACTGAAAAAAAAGTTGACATCGGTCAAAGTTTGAATTAGGATTGCCCAAAACCCAGACAGAAGCTCTCTCAGCAGGTAACTCTCTCAATCTGGCGCGTGGGTGTGAGAGAGGACCCACACGTCTCAGGGGCAAAACCCCCGAATGCCCCGTTCTTAAGGTCCCATAACCAAGGAGGTGCTGAATGGTAAGCAAAATTATCCTTTGCCTGGCATTACTGTTAGCTCTCGCCCTTGCTCCCCAAACTAGTTTGGCAGTCCCGACCAAGGGTGTTGATAAGAAAACCTCTTCCGCCAAGAAATCCACGAAAACCTGTCACGTTTCCAAGTCGAGCTCTCACTCTTCAAGCAAAGAAAAAAGGTCCTACTCCTCGTCCAGAAGGAGACACAGAAGCTACAGCCGTGACGACGATGAGGACTATGCGGACGATTCGTCCAGTCGGAGCAGGAGCTCTGAGGACTATGCAGACGACGACTTTGTCCCTACGTATTACAAGGCTGCTGCCAAGTCCACCTATGAGGATTTTGTCCCCAAGTATTACAAGCCTGGTTCCAGGACCGCGAGCGCTGATCCAACACCCTCTTACAGTTCCACGCCCACCAGAGCCGGGATAATCGATAGCAAGCCTCTCATGAAAGTCACTCCACAGCGGGACGGCCGTTTCTTGTTGGAGCCTCTGGGGCCCAAGCCCAAGGTTGGCCCGAACTCCAAGGCTGACGAAAAAAAGGACGTGGCCTCTGGCGGCAAGGGCTACAATCGCTATGAACCCTGGAATTTCCGGGACTTGGTCTTGAGCATGGCCAAGGGCTACCAGGGGACGCCATACTGCATGGGCGGCAGCCTGGAGTATGGCAATTCCACAGACTGTTCCGGCTTTGTCCAGTACATCTATAAGGGTTTCAAAATCAATATGCCCCGCTCCAGCAGTGAACAGTCCGAGGTGGGGCAAACGGTGACCCACACCCTGGATTATTCCAAGCTGCTGCCGGGCGACATCCTCTTTTTCAGCCGGGCTGGCCACTCCGTTGGACACACGGGCATCTATTTAGGGGATGGCAAGATGATCCACGCCTCTAGTTACAGAACCGGCGTGATCATCACCGATCTCCGCGAAGGCAATTACGACAACAGATTCGTGGTGGCCAAGCGGGTTTTCGAGGTTGCGTACCTCAAGTAAGGCCACAAAAAGTCTTGTTCTGAAATCTGCCTGACGAAAAACTCACCCGGGTCTTCGGAGTGCCCGACGGGCCAGGCGCAATAAGTGCCTTGACCGGTCGGGTGCTCCTGTCTTTCTTCCAGAAAGCCCTCCATAATATCTTCCCGTTGATCTTGCCGGGGAAGGATTTTTTCTAGGCAATTCCTTGACAGATCATTGAAAACCCAATAAATTTATAAATTTGAATACACAAAAATTCACTCAGCAGTAGCCTAACTTCCAAAAGTAAAGGTGTGGGATAATCTATGAAAAGACTACTCATGACCCCCGGGCCCACTCCGGTGGCCCCTGAAACCCAATTGGCCATGGCTCAGCCCATGATACACCATCGCGCCCCGGCCTTCATGGAGATCCTGGAGCAGGTGCGGGCAGATTTGAAATATCTCTTCCAGACCGAGCAGGAAGTGCTGATGTTCGCCGCTACCGGGACCGGCGCCATGGAAGGGGCGGTGGCCAACACCCTTTCCCCCGGCGACACGGCCCTGGTGATTGAAGGTGGAAAATTTGGCGAACGCTGGGCCGAACTCTGCAAAGTCTACGGCATCAGCGTGGATTTGATCAAGGTGGAGTGGGGCCATGCCGGGGACCCCCAGGAAGTGGCGCGCCGGCTCGACGCCAACCCGGCCATCAAGGCGGTTTTTGTCCAGGCCAATGAGACCTCCACCGGCGTGCAGCACCCGGTGCAGGAACTGGCCCAGATAACCATGAAGCGGCCGGGCACCATCCTGGTGGTGGACGCCATCTCTGCCCTGGGCGGTTATCCCCTGCCCATGGATGAATGGGGCCTTGACGTTGTCGTGGCGGGCTCCCAGAAGGCCATGATGCTGCCCCCGGGTATGGCCTTTGCGGCCCTTTCGCCCAAGGCCTGGGAATTCGTCAAGACCTCCAAATGCCCCAAATATTATTTTGATTTCGCCAAGCAGCTCAAGTCTCAGCAAAAAAACCAGACGGCCTACACCTCGGCCGTGACCCTTACCCTGGGCCTGCAGCACGTCATGGGCTGGATCAGAAAGCAGGGCCTGGAGAAAATCTTCGCCCGCAACCGCAAGATGGCCGCAGCCACCAAGGCGGCAGCCAAGGCCATGGGCCTGGAGCTCTTTTCCAAGCAGAATCCTTCGGACGTCCTCACCGCCATTATGGCCCCGGCCGGCGTCGACGGCCAGCAGGTGGTGGCGAAAATGAGGGGCAAAGGCATCTGGATCGCTGGCGGCCAAGCCCAGGCCAAGGGCAAAATCATTCGCATCGCCCATATGGGCTTTATTGATGAACAGGATCTGCTGGGCACCATCGGGGCCCTGGAGATCGTGCTCAATGACTTAGGCTATAAGGTGGAACTGGGCACGGGCATCAAGGCCGCCCAGGCGATCCTGGGCAAGGAGGCGTAAGGACATGAAGGTCCTGATCAGCGATAACCTGCACAAAGCCGGGGTGGATATTCTGAGCCAGCACCCCAACATCGAAGTGGATTTCCGCCCGGGTCTCAAGCCGGATGAACTGATGGAAGCCATCAAGGATGCAGACGGGCTGGCCATCCGCAGCGCCACCAAGGTAACCGCCGACCTCATCAATGCGGCTTCCCACCTCAAGGTCGTCGGCCGGGCCGGGACCGGGCTGGACAATGTGGACATTCCCGCGGCCAGCAAGCGGGGCATCGTGGTCATGAACACCCCGGGGGGCAATACCATCACCACCGCCGAACATGCCATTTCCCTGATGGTGGCCATGGCCCGGAATGTTCCCCAGGCTGCTCACTCCATGCGGGAGGGTCTCTGGGAAAAGAAGAAATACCAGGGCACGGAAATTTTTAACAAGACCCTGGGCATCATCGGTCTCGGGCGCATCGGCCGGACGGTGGCCGAACGGGCCCTGGGGCTAAAGATGCGGGTTATCGGCTACGATCCTTTTATCACCAAGGAGATGGCCTCCACCCTGGGGGTGGAGCTGGTCAACCTGGACGAATTGTTCGCCCGCTCCGACTTCATCACCATCCATACTCCCAAGACCAAGGAAACTACCAAGCTCCTGGACCAAAAGGCCTTCCACAAGATGAAGCCGGGCGTTCGCATTGTCAACTGTGCCCGGGGTGGGATTGTGGATGAGGCGGCCTTGTATGAGGCCTTAAAAGAAGGGAAAGTGGCGGCCGCGGCGTTGGATGTGTTTGAGTCTGAGCCGCCTCCTACTGATTTTCCCCTGCGGCAGCTGCCCAACGTCATCTGCACCCCCCACCTGGGTGCCTCCACCGAAGAAGCTCAGGCCAACGTTTCTGTGGCCATTTGCGAACAGATCCTGGAATATCTCCTCTACGGCACCATTATGAACGCCGTGAAC
>Ga0207862_1000115_pt1 | contig 21019 bp, 20 predicted proteins | sample LuqExpMetageno81_FD_187838 | JGI IMG/M metagenome (GOLD analysis project Ga0207862, IMG submission 187838) | Tropical forest soil microbial communities from Luquillo Experimental Forest, Puerto Rico - Sample 81 (SPAdes) | ecosystem: Environmental > Terrestrial > Soil > Tropical forest ... | reverse complement strand
GATTGCGCCGGCGATGGAGCCTTTGACCAGGTCGTACTCGCCGGCGCCGAGCGCGGCCATCGCGATCACCAGTTCCGTGAGATTGCCGAGCGTCGCATTGAGCAGGCCGCCGATCGTGTCGCCGGTCTTTTCCGCAACGGATTCGGTCGCATGACTGAGCAGGGCAGCAAGCGGCACGATCGCGAGCACAGACAGGACGAACAGCAGAGCGTGCGCCTCGGGGATCAGTTTCGCCGCGACCAAGACCACCGGCACAAGAGCCAGCAACCAGAGCATGGGGCTATGGCGTATTTCTTTGAGCAATACGTCCACGCAGCCCCCCGGCGGCCAGAATTGGCGGACAACTACAATGCGCTCAGTCGGACGCCGCACAATAGCAAGAAAACATCATCGTGTCCGGCTCGGGCCATCTTTGGGGGACAATGACGCGGTATGCGTTTCGGCTGCTGTAATCCACCGCCAGAAAACGCAATATGAAGAAATATTGCTGACCAATTGAGTGGCATCAATGCGCGCTTTCGCGGCGTCTGGTTACTGGATTAAGAACCAGCGCTCTCCAGCGGGGGGCTTCAATATGCCGATACGCCGATTTATCACCTGTACTGGATGTTCGAGTCCTCTCGCGGCTCGATGTTGGAGCGAAGCCACGGATGGTGAGCTGCGAACCGTGTGGCATTGCCTGGCATGCGATTGCGAATTTGAAACGGTCGAGCCATCCGAGAACTCACCCACGGCTTTAAAGGATGCCATGGATGCGTTTTGGCCGATCCTGCTGGTGGCATAGCCGCGCTGATGATCCTTAGTCCGTTTCACCCGTCATGGCGGGCGGCCGTATTCATCGTTGCCCGACAAAACGAGCGTCAAAGGGACAGGTCCTTTCGGATCCCCACGCAAGTACGGGAGTCATGCGGGAGTGCGGCTTCACGCCTGCGGCGCCCTGGAATGACACGTGCATTTGACCACCATCCGCCCCCGGGCTACGACACGCCCGCAGCGGCGGATCATTCATGTCCTTCAATACGTTCGGCCATCTTTTCCGGTTCACGAGCTTCGGCGAAAGCCACGGAGCGGCGATCGGCTGCGTGGTCGACGGCTGCCCGCCGCGCATTCCGCTCGAAGCCGCCGAGATCCAGCGCGAGCTCGACCGCCGGCGCCCCGGCCAGTCGCGCTTTACTACGCAGCGGCAGGAGCTGGACCAGGTCAAGATTCTCTCTGGCGTGTTCACCGACGAGGTGAGCGGGAAACAGGTGACGACCGGAACGCCGATCGCCCTGCTGATCGAAAACGTCGACCAGCGCTCGAAGGATTACTCCGACATCAAGGACAAATACCGGCCCGGTCACGCCGGCTACGTCTACGACGTCAAATACGGCCTGCATGATTATCGCGGCGGCGGACGCGCCTCCGCGCGCGAGACCGCAATGCGCGTCACGGCCGGCGCGATCGCGCGCAAGGTCGTGCCCGGCATGAGCGTGCGCGCCGCGCTGGTGCAGATGGGGCCGCACAAGGTCGACCGCGCGCGTTGGGACTGGAACCAGGTGGGAAACAACCCGTTCTTCTGCCCCGACGCGCAGCAGGCAAAATTTTATGAAGGCTACCTCGACGACATCCGGAAATCGGGTTCGTCGATTGGCGCGGTGATCGAGGTCGTCGCGGACGGCGTGCCCGCGGGCTTGGGCAGTCCGGTTTACGCCAAGCTCGACGCGGAGCTTGCGTCCGCGCTGATGGGCATCAATGCGGTAAAGGGCGTCGAGATCGGCGACGGCTTTGCCACGGCGGAATTGCGCGGCGAGGAGAATGCCGACGAGATGCGCATGGGCAACGAAGGCAGACCGGTGTTTTTGTCAAATCACGCCGGCGGCATTTTGGGCGGCATCTCGACCGGGCAGCCGATCGTCGCACGCTTTGCCGTGAAACCGACCTCGTCGATCCTGACGCCGCGCAAGACCGTCGACCGCTACGGCCGCGATACCGAGATCGTCACCAAGGGCCGGCACGACCCGTGCGTCGGCATCCGCGCGGTGCCGGTCGCCGAAGCGATGGTGGCCTGCGTGATCGCCGATGCCTATCTGATGCACCGCGCCCAAGTGGGTGAAGGAACGGTCTGGCCGTTCGAGAAGCGAGATTAAACAAGTGTCCGACAGTCACGCCAGCGTTGAAGCGGCAATCAAAGCATTTGCCAAGGGCGAGATCGTGGTCGTCACCGACGACGACGACCGCGAGAACGAAGGCGACCTCTTCGTCGCCGCCTCGCTCTGCACGCCGGAGAAGATGGCGTTCATCATCCGCAATACGTCGGGCATCGTTTGCGCGCCTTTGGGTGGCGATCTTGCGCGGCGGCTGCACCTCGATCCGATGGTAGCGGAGAACGACGCGCCGCTCGGCACCGCGTTCACGGTGTCGGTCGACGTCCGGCATGGCCTGACCACCGGCATCTCGGCGGAGGAACGCTGCAATACGGTGCGCGGCCTCGCCAACGACAACAGCGGCGCAGCGGACTTTGTCCGGCCGGGACATGTGTTTCCGCTGGTCGCGAAGCAGGGCGGCGTGCTTATGCGGTCGGGTCACACGGAAGCCTGCGTCGATCTCTGCCGGCTGGCGTTGCTGCCGGCGGTCGGCGTGTTGGCTGAATTGATGAACGACGACGGCTCGGTGATGCGCGGGCCGGAAGTCGCAGCCTTCGCGCAGAAGCACAATCTCGTGCAGCTCTCGATCGCCGAACTGATCGCGTACCGGCAGATCCGCGACAAGCTGGTCGAGCGCGTCGGCGAGTTCGAACTCGTCTCCGAGATCGGCCCGCTGAAGGGCTACGCTTACATCACCCCATTCGACCGCGTGCATCACATGGCCTTCGTCTATGGTGATCTCGCGCGCGGGCGCGAGGTGCCAGCGCGGCTGCATCGCGCCGATGTCATCGGAGACGTGTTCGGAGGCGCCAAGACGATCCATGCGGCGCTGCAGCGCTTCCAGGCCGCTGGGCGCGGGGTGATCGTCTATCTGCGTGACGGCACGGCGGGCGTGCCGGTCGCCGAAATTCCGCACGGCGACACCGGCACGGAAGCCGCGCGCTCGCGGCAATGGCGCGAGGTCGGCCTCGGCGCGCAGATCCTGAAGGACCTCGGCATCTCGTCGATCCGCCTGCTGTCGTCCTCGCAGCGGACCTACGTGGGCCTCGGCGGTTTCGGCATCGAGATCGCCGGGACCGAGAAGCTGGAGGGCTGAGCCGGAATCGTGCACTGCGCGGTTGCGTCCGATTTGCAACACGCCAATACTACTCTGGGGCGACGTTAAAACCGAGCGGTCTCCGCTCGTGTCAGCTTTGGGGGCTTGCCATGACGGTAGCGGCCTATGCGGACTCGCGCCCGTGGTACTTGAATCGCTGGTCTCAGCTCGTGCTCGGCTTGATCGCTATGATGGCGATCTCCAGCCCGCAATATGTGTGGACGCTGTTCACGGGCCCGCTCAACCAAAAGCTCGGCACGACCTTGGCCGAATTGCAGTGGACGTTCTCACTGCTCATCATCCTGCAGACGTGGTGCTCGCCGCTGCAGGCCTATCTCGTTGACCGGTTCGGGCCGCGCCTCTTAATTTCGGCCGGCGCCGCGATGTCGGGCGGCGGGTGGATCTTGTCGGCCTATGTCGACAACATCTGGGCGCTGTATTTCACCTACGGGGTGATCTGCGGATTCGGCACCGGCATCATCTATGTCGGCGTGATCGGACTGATGGTCCGCTGGTTTCCTGATCGGCGTGGGCTCGCCACCGGACTTGCGGCGGCGGGATACGGCTTCGGCGCCTTCTTCACCAGTTTCCCGATCGACAGCATGATCAAGAGCTCCGGTTATGCGCACACGCTCATCGTGTGGGGCATCATCCAGGGCGTCATCGGTATCGCGGCCGCGCAAGGATTGCGCATTCCCGCCGAGGGATGGCAGCCGGACGGCTACTCGCCGGCGACCGCTTCGACCGCGCAGGTGGCGCGCAGCTACACGCCGAGCGAGATGCTGCGCAGTCCGGTGTTCTGGCTCTTGTTCTTCATGATGAGCCTGATGTCGACGTCCGGGCTGATGGTGACGTCGAACGTCGGCCCGTTCGCGCGCGAATACAAAGTCGCCGAGATGCTGGTGCTGGGTATGGCGGCGCTGCCGCTGTCCTTGACGCTCTCGCGCGTGACCAACGGTCTGACCCGTCCGTTCTTTGGCTGGGTCTCCGATCACATCGGGCGCGAAATGACGATGTTCGTCGCCTTTTCGCTCGAGGCGGTGGCGATCCTCGTCCTGTTCGCCTTCATCGATCGGCCGGCCTTGTTCGTCGTGCTTACAGGACTCGTTTTCTTCGGCTGGGGCGAGATTTTCTCGCTGTTCCCGTCCACGCTGACGGATACGTTCGGTCCGAAATATGCGGCGACCAACTACGGCTTCCTCTACATCGCGCAGGGGGTAGGCTCCATTCTCGGCGGACCGGCGGCCGCATATCTCAAGCAGGTCACGGGCAGCTGGAGCTCGGTGTTCATCATCGTCGCGGCGCTCGACGTCATCACGGCTGTGCTCGCGATAACGGCGCTGCGGGCGATCCGGACGAAACACATTTCGGGCAGCTGATGCGCTGACATCTGGCGCCGCAGCCGGCTTTGCCCGGCGGCGGCGCCGTCGCGCCGTCTTTATCGCGGCCTGCCTTTCTTCCGCAGGAGTGCGATGGCAGACTCGCGCGCATGGGAAACGCAATGCTCCATCATGTGACGGCGGCACTACTCAGCGCGTGCCTGTCAACCGCTGCCATCGCGGGTATTCCGCTCTCGCTCGCCGACAAGAGTGGCAATGCCGTCCCTGTCGACGTGGAATTGGTGATCGCCGTCGACGTGTCCTATTCGATGGACCCCGACGAGCAGAAGCTGCAGCGCGAGGGCTACATACGCGCGCTGACCTCGCACGAATTTTTAAACGCGCTGCGTGAGGGCGCGCAGGGCAAGATCGCCGTTACTTATTTCGAATGGGCGGGGCAGTACGACCAGAAGATCGTGATGCCCTGGCGGCTGATCGACGGGCCTGAGGCGGCCGATGCGGTCGCGGCCGAAATCGCAAATGCGCCGTACCGCCGCGCGTCGCGCACGTCGATCTCCGGCGGGCTCATCTTCGCCAGCAAATTGTTCGAGTCGAGCGGCTATCGCGGCACGCGGCGCGTGATCGATGTCTCCGGCGACGGCACGAACAATGCAGGCGAATTGATCGTGCCAACGCGCGACAACGTGCTCGCGCAGGGAATCACCATCAACGGCCTGCCTATCATGCTGAAGCGGCCCAATCCGGGCTCGCTCGATATCGAGAATCTCGACTTCTATTATGAGGATTGCGTCATCGGCGGACCGGGCGCCTTCGTCGTGCCGATCCACAACACCGATCAGTTCATCGATGCGACCCGCACGAAATTGATTTTGGAGATCGCCGGAAGGCAGCTCGGGCCGCGCGTGATGCCCGCGTCGGCCGACAAGCCGCGCATTTCCTGCACCATCGGAGAGCGGATGTGGCAGGAGCGCTGGGGCGGCGGAGGGTATGATTTTCAATAACGCTGTCGTCCCGCTTCGCGGGGATGACGGCAATTACCGCTCCAGCTTCCCCACCACCTCGACGTGATACGAATAGCGGAACTGGTCGACCGGCGTGACCGAAGTCAACCGGTAGCCGCCGTCCACGAGGATACGCACGTCGCGCGCGAAGGTGACGCGGTCGCATGCGACGGCTACGACCGTCTTCACACCGCTTTTCGCAAGTTCGCGCGCCTGCGCTTCCGCGCCCTGCCGCGGTGGATCGAACACGACCGCGTCGATGCCATTCAATTCCTGCGCGACGAGCGGGCGGCGGAAGAGATCGCGCGTGACCGCTTCGATCGGTTTGAGCCCAGGTGCGCTCGCGGCCGCACGTTGCAAGGCTTTCACCGCATTCGCCTCGCTGTCGACGGCAGTGACGCGGGCGTTCTCCGCAAGCCGCAGTGCGAAGGTGCCGATCCCGGCGAACAGGTCGGCCACGCGTTTCGCCTTGCCAACGTGCTCGCGCACGAGGCGGGCGAGTACGGCTTCGCCTTCGGTGGTCGCCTGCATGAAGCTCGCCGGCGGTAGCGGCACGCGCGCGCGGCCGATCGTTACCAGCGGCTGTTCGGCCTGCGTGACCAGTTCTCCGTGCCGGGTCAGCCGCGCGAGCCTGTGCGCCTGCGCGACGCGCGCGAGCTCCGCGATCTGCTGCGACTTGATTTGTCCCGAGCCGCGTACGTCGACGTCGAGACCGCTTTCGGTCGCGGTGAACTGGATGTCGAGCGGCTTCTGAGCACGTTTGAGCGTCTCGGCGATCGCCCAGGCCGCCTTCAGCGCGCCGGCAAGACTTGGCGCCAGCACCGGGCATGCATTGACGGCGACGACATGATGCGCGCGTGGGGCGGAGAAGCCGACCTCCAGCACATCGTGCGTGCCGCGCCGCGCATGCAGAACGATGCGGCGGCGGCCTTCGCCATGCGCGTCGATCAGCGGCGCGACCTGCGTGTCGAGGCCGGCTTGCTTTAGTGCTTCGACAATGAGGCCATGCTTCCATTCCGCATACGCCGGCAGCGCCCAGTGCTGCAGCGCGCAGCCGCCGCATGTCCCGAAGTGCTGGCAGGGAGGCGCGACGCGTTCGAGCGAGGGGTGATCAACATGAATGAGATGCCGCCGGTCGGGATGATTGCCCGGCACCGCTTCGACCGTGACGGTCTCGCCCGGCAGCGCATACGGCACGTAGACCGGGCCGTGCGGCGTATCTGCAACGCCGTCGCCGCGATGGCCGATGCGGATTATTGTCAGTCGTTCAGTCACGCTTAGCGCCTAGCAGAAATTCGGCATTGCCGTCGCCGCCGGTGATCGGTGACGGCGTCAGCCCGACAACGCGCCAGCCGAGCGAGGCGACGAACGCCGCTATGTCGTCGCACACCGCCACATGCACGGCTGCATCGCGCACCACGCCTTTCCTCACCCGCTCACGGCCGGCTTCGAACTGTGGCTTGATCAACGCGATAAGCTGCGCCGAAGATGCCGCCAGCTTCAGCGCCGCTGGTAATACTTGCTTCAACGAGATGAAGCTCACGTCGATGACGACGAGATCCGGCTCGGGTTTGAGCGGCTTGAGCTCACGGATATCAGTCTGCTCCAGCGACACGACGCCGGGCCTCTCGCGCAGGCTCGCATGCAATTGCGCGCGACCGACGTCGACCGCATAGACGCGCGCGGCACCGCGTTGGAGCAGCACCTGCGTGAACCCGCCGGTCGAGGCGCCGACATCCAGGCCGATGCGGCGTTTCGGGTCGAAGCCGAAGGTATCGAGCGCCGCGGCCAATTTCACACCGCCGCGTGACACATAAGGGTGCGCTGCGCGCGCGTCGATCGCGGCATCGATCGCGATCTCGTCCGACGCCTTGCGCACCGTCACGCCATCAGCAATCACAAGTCCCGCCGCGATGGCGGCTTGCGCCTTCGCGCGGCTTTCGAACAGCCCGCGTTCGACCAGCAGACGATCGGCGCGCATCCGCGACATTTACTTTCTCAATTCTATCCGATGCGCTTGCGCGTATGAAATGGAACTAGCTCCAATGCAAACGGTTTGCCATGCGTTCGTTGCAACGCGAACGAGGGCACATTGGGAGAAACGCATGGCGCGGAAATACTCCAAGAGCGCGTCGAAAGATGTCGAGCGCGAAGTGCGCGCGTACAAGCGCGGCAAGCTCAAATCCGGCAGCGGCCGGAAAGTGAAAAACCGCGAGCAGGCCATCGCCATCGGCCTTTCGGAAGCGCGCAAGAAGGGCAAGAAGGTGCCCAAGCGGAAGAAGAGCAAATCACTGCAGAAGAGGCGGTAATCTCGTCCCGGGTCGCAGCATGGGCGCGGGGCACCTCCACTAGCGTTATGGCCGGGCATAGCCGTTCGAAGAACGGCGTTCTTCCAGAACGCCTATGTCCTGGCCATCCACGTTTTCTTTCTTCAGCGTCCTCGAGACGTGGATGGCCGGCATAAAGCCGGCCATGACGGTTGAGAGCTCGGCGCAAGCGCCTTACGCGAGCTTCACCGTGTCCGCGCTAACGTCCTTGCCCAAGGCCTCGAATACCTTGGCAACAATACCCGTCGCGTCGAGCCCGGCTTTGGCATACATCGCGGCCGGCGTGTCCTGGTCGATGAAAACGTCCGGTAGCACCATCGTGCGCACGCGCAGGCCGTTCTCCAAGAGGGCGTGATCGGCCAGAGCCTGCAGCACGAAGGAGCCGAAGCCGCCGACCGAGCCTTCCTCAATCGTCACCATCACCTCGTGCTCGCGCGCAAGCCGCATGAGCAGTTCGATATCGAGCGGCTTGGCGAAGCGCGCATCGGCGACCGTGGTCGAGAGCCCGAGCGCGGCGAGTTCATCGGCAGCTTTCAGACATTCAGCGAGGCGAGCGCCGTAGGAGAACAGCGCAACCTTGTGCCCCTCGCGCAGGACGCGGCCTTTGCCGATCTCGAGCGGCTTGCCTTCTTCCGGCATCGGCACGCCGGCGCCTTCTCCGCGCGGATAGCGTAGCGCGCTCGGCGCGTCATTGATCGCGACCTGCGTCGTCACCATGTGCACCAGTTCCGCTTCGTCCGCGGCCGCCATCAGAACGAAACCGGGCAGGCAGCCGAGATAGGCGACGTCGAACGAGCCCGCATGCGTCGGCCCGTCCGCGCCGACGAGGCCCGCACGGTCGAGCGCGAAGCGCACCGGCAGCTTCTGGATCGCGACGTCGTGCACGACCTGGTCATAGGCGCGCTGCAGGAATGTTGAATAGATCGCGCAGAACGGCTTGAAGCCTTCGGTCGCAAGCCCCGCCGCAAAGGTCACGGCGTGCTGCTCGGCGATGCCGACATCGAACGTGCGGTTCGGGAATTCCTTCTCGAAGATATCGACGCCGGTGCCGGACGGCATCGCCGCGGTGATGGCGACGATCTTGTCGTCCTTCCTGGCTTCCTTGACCAGGCTATCGCCGAACACCTTAGTGTATTGCGGCGCGCCGCCTTTCGATTTCGCCTGCGCGCCGGTCGCGACGTCGAACTTGACCACGCCGTGGTACTTGTCAGCGGATTTCTCCGCCGGCTCGTAGCCTTTGCCCTTTTGCGTGACGACATGCACCAGGATTGGGCCGAACTCGGCGTCACGCACGTTGCGCAGCACCGGGAGCAGGTGATCGAGGTTATGCCCGTCGATCGGGCCGACGTAATAGAAGCCCAATTCCTCGAACAACGTGCCGCCGGTAACGTAACCGCGCGCGTGCTCGATGGCGCGCGTGATGGCACGATCGATGCGCTTGGGCAAACGATGCGTGAGCTGTTTGCCGACGTCGCGCAGCTTCAGATAAGTGTGGCCGGAGCCGAGCCGAGCGAGGTAAGCCGACATGGCGCCGACCGGGGGCGCAATGGACATGTCGTTGTCGTTGAGGATGACGATCAGCCGCTCGTTGCGTGCGCCGGCATTGTTCATCGCCTCGTAGGCCATGCCGGCCGATAGCGCGCCGTCGCCGATCACAGCGATGACATTGTTGTTGCGGCCGGCGAGATCGCGCCCCGTCGCCATTCCAAGCGCGGCCGAGATCGAGGTCGAAGAATGCGCTGTGCCGAACGGGTCGTAGTCGCTCTCGGCTCGCTTCGTGAACCCGGAAAGTCCGCCGCCCTGACGAAGTGTGCGGATGCGGTCGCGCCGGCCAGTGAGAATCTTATGCGGGTAGGCCTGGTGGCCGACGTCCCAGATCAGCTTGTCGCCGGGCGTGTCGAACACGTAGTGCAGGGCAATGGTCAGTTCCACGACGCCGAGCCCGGCACCAAGATGGCCTCCGGTTTTGGCCACAGCATCGATCGTCTCGCCACGCAGTTCGTCGGCGAGTTGGCGAAGCTGATCGGGGGAGAGGTTTTTCAGGTCGCTCGGAAACCGGACCCGGTCGAGCAGCGGATATTTGGACGCTTCTGACAAACGACTACTCCAAAACAGGTTTTTCCGCCCGACCCGCGGGTTCCGTGGCCAAGACTTACACCAGATCGCAGGAAACCGGCAATTCGCGAGGTCGAAGCTTTAATCGACGTCAAGCGGTTCGCTCCCGGTCGGCTTTCCGCTCGCATCGAGTGTGATTTTCTCGACACGGGCTTCGGCTTGCCGCAGCAGGTCCTCGCAGCGCGCCTTCAGGGACTCGCCACGCTCATAGATAGCCACGGACTCCTCCAAAGGCACCTTGCCTTCCTCGAGCCTCTTCACGATCGATTCTAGTTCCTCGATCGCGCGCTCGAATGGCATGGTCTTGATGTCGCTGTTGTTTTTCTCGGTCATCGCGAATGTCCGCCGGGGCTCTTAGGACCCGTATGACCCCCTTCCGCCGCTGGATCAAGCCTGTCCATGAGGGTTGACGGAGTGCCTCCAGCGCCACGCCGCGGCCTCGGTGACGAGTCCGCGCGGGAGCAGGCGGGGGAGCAGGGTCAGCACGCGATTGGGTGTGCCGGGGACGACGACCCGGTGTCCGGCCATGAAGCCCTCGTAGCCAGCACGCGCGACCCGGTCGGCCGAGCGGGCGAGAAAGCGCGGGAAGTAGTCGTGTGGAATGCCCGCGCGGGTGAGGAAGGGCGTCGGAACCGGACCCGGACAGAGCGCGCAGACTTTGACGCCTTTCGATCCCAACTCGCCGTGCAGGGCTTCGCTGAACGAGACCGCGTAGGCCTTGCTCGCGTGATACACCGCCATGCCGGGGCCGGGCAGGAACCCGGCGATCGATGCGACGTTCAGGATGCCGCCGCGCCGGCGCGTGATGCTGTCGACGAAGCGCAACGTCAGGTCGGTGAGCGCGCGGATGTTGAGGTCGATGATCGCGAGTTGCTGCGCGAGATCGAGCTCGCCCGCCTCGCCGAGCAGCCCGAAGCCCGCATTGTTGACCAGGATTTCCACCTCTAGGCCGCGCTTCGCAACGACATCCTGCAGCGCATCCGCTCCTGCGCTGCTGGCGATATCGGCCGCGATCACATTCGGGCGAAGCGTGCCGGTCCGCGCGATCTCGTCGGCAAGCCGGTCGAGTTCCGCCTCGCGCCGTGCCGTCAGCACCAGCGTGTGACCGTGCCCGGCGAATTCGCGCGCGAGCGCCGCGCCGATTCCTGACGATGCGCCGGTGATAAGACAGATGGGCGTGGGTGACATGGGCCGATGAATGCGCGACATTGCCGCGCAATGCAACGAGGGGATTTTCACGATTGAACGAATTGACCGGAAAGATCGTGCTGCTGACGGGCGCGGCCGGCGCGATCGGCGCTGCGATCTGGGACGCCGCGCGCGACGCAGGGGCAACCGTGATCGCGACAGACATCGCGGGCGGGCATGGCATCGTGCCGCTCGACGTGACCGACGAAGCGCAGTGGGAGCGCGTCATTGCCGATGCCGAAGCGCGGCAGGGGCGGCTCGACGGGCTGATGAACGCGGCCGGCATCGCGGCCGTCGGTTCGGTCGAGAAGACCGACTTCGCGACGTGGCGGCGCGTGATGGCGGTCAATCTCGACGGCACCTTTCTAGGCTGCAAATATGCGTTTCCGCTGTTGCGCAAGCAGGGCGGCGCGATTGTCAATTTGTCCTCGGTACTCGGCCTGATCGGCGGCCCGAACCTTGCGGCCTATGGGGCCTCGAAGGGGGGCGTGTCGCTCTTGACCAAATCGGTCGCGCTCAACGGCGCACGATACAAGCCGCCGGTGCGATGCAACGCCGTGTGCCCCGCGTTCATCGAAGGCGCGATGGTGGATGGGATCGCGAGCGGCACGCGCGATCCATCGGCGGTCAAAGGCAGGTTGGCGATGGACATTCCGCTCGGCCGGCTTGGGCGTCCGGAGGAAGTGGCGAAGGTCTGCGTGTTTCTTTTGTCGGACGCCTCGGCTTTCATCACCGGCGCCGACGTGCCGGTCGACGGCGGCCTCACCGCGCGGTGACACGCAAAACGCCCGGCGGGAGCCGGGCGTTTTGCATCAGTCTTTGGAACGGGGGTCTCAGCAGCCTACCTGGCTAGGCTCCATGGCTCGCGCTGCTGCTCATCGCGGTCGATGAAAAGCCCCCGCCGACTTTCTGCGGGTCGATCAGGCCGGCGCTGTTGCTCGCGTTGCGGTTTGCCACGTTAGCTCGGGGAACTTTCGCGAAATCTGCGTTCAGCCGCGCATCAGGGCGGTGACGTGCGCGGCGACGGAGCGCGAGAGACCCTGCAAATCGTAGCCGCCTTCCAGCATCGAGACGATGCGCCCGCCGGCGCTCTCGTCGGCGATTTCCATCAGCTTCTTAGTCACCCAGGCGTAATCCGCTTCGATTAGGTTCAAATTGGCGAGCGGATCGCGGGTGTGCGCGTCGAAACCGGCGGAGATGACGAGGAAGTCCGGCTTAAAATCGCGCAGGCGCGGCAGGATCGCGGTTTCGAATGCCTCGCGGAACTGATCGCCGCTGTCGCCGGCGCGCAGGGGCGCGTTGACGATATTGTTGTGCATGCCGCGCTCGCCGACCGAGCCGGTGCCGGGATAGAGCGGCATCTCGTGCGTCGAGCAGTACATCACGGTCTTCTCCGACCAGAAGATGTCCTGTGAGCCGTTGCCGTGATGCACGTCGAAGTCGACGATCGCCGCGTGCTCGACTCCGTACCGCTTCTGCGCATGACGGGCGACGATGGCCGCGGAATTGAACAAGCAGAAGCCCATCGGCCGGGCGGTCTCGGCGTGGTGGCCAGGCGGGCGCACGGCGACGAAGGCATTGCGCACCTTGCCGGCGATCACCTCGTCGGCCGCGAGGATGCCGCCGCCGACCCCGCGCAGTGCGGCCTCGTAGCTGCCCGGCGACATCGTGGTGTCGGCGTCGAGCCGGACGAGGCCGTAATCGGGCGAGGCGCTCTCGATCTCGTCGACGTAGTCCGTCGGATGGCAGAGCGCGATCTGCTCCTTCGTTCCGAGCGGTGCCTGCTCGCGCGCAAGATCCTGGAAGGCTTCCGCCTCGAGCACCTGTTCGATCGCGCGCAGCCGATCCGGCCGCTCGGGGTGCCCGGCGGGAGTGAGGTGCTCGAGACAGGCGCGGTGGCTGACGAGGAGGGTCGACATATCGTGTATCTAGGCTTGCCGGGGAGGGGAGGCAAATGGGGCAGGACGCCGCAGGCTAACTCACTCCCCTTGTGTTCTCGGGCAAGTGATATCCCGAGATGGATATTGATGGCCAGAGGTCATAACCAATTGACATCGTTTGAGTCAGGGTGGACTTAGAGGCACGACAGTTCCTGTCGTTTCATTCGGCGCGCTACCTATTCAGAGTTCAGGTAGCAGTCGTGGAGCTAAGCCGTGCCTCGCATTAAATTGACAAAGAGCGCGATCGACGATTTGCCGACGCCGAGCTCGGACCTCGTCTATTGGGATGCCACCCTACCGGGCTTCGGGGTGAAGGTCACGCCTAAGGGGCGCAAAGTCTTCATCGTGCTATATCGAACCGGCGGCGGTGGCTCCAAACTGCGGAAATACACAATCGGCCCATACGGACGGGTCACGCTTCATCAGGCGCGGCTGGCAGCACAGAAAGTATTTGCAGCGAAGCTCGACGGCCGAGACCCGGCAGCCGAGAAGCGCGAAAGCAAACGCCGGATCGTAGCTGATCGGTTCGATCTACTGCTCGATGAATTCATCTCGCACCGGCTTACCCATCGGCGCTCCGGCGCCGAAATCGCGCGCGTCCTCCGCCGCGAATTCGGACGAGCATGGACTGGCACCAGCATCCACGCCATTAGCAAGCGAGATGTCGTCGACGTCGTAAACGCGATTGAGCAACGTGGCACCCCCGCGGCTGCCAACAAGGCACTCAAGTCGATCAAGAGCTTCTTCAACTGGGCCATCGGCCGTGCCGTCCTAGAGCAGTCGCCAGCTGCGGGCATACCGCTGCCGGGAAACGTCAGTTCTCGAGATCGGGTGCTTACAGACGAAGAACTTGCCGAGGTTATCTTAGCGGCCCGACTGATGCCGTCGCCGTACGGCGGCATCGTCGAGTTTCTCGCGCTTACCGGACAGCGGCGTGGTGAAGTGGCGGGAATGACTTGGGACGAAATCGATCTTAAGCAGCGCCTTTGGACGATTCCAAAACAGCGAGCGAAAAACGGCAAAGCCCACCTGGTACATCTGTCTCGATCAGCCTTTGCATTGCTTAACCGGCTTGATACGCGTGAAGGCTTCGTCTTCCCGTCAAGTAATAAGCCCTTTAATGCGTTCGGTAACGCCAAACGTGAGCTCGACGATCTCTCTGGCGTGACCTCCTGGAGGATCCACGATCTTCGGCGGACCTGCGTGTCTGGAATGGCCCGGCTCAAGATAGCGCCGCATATCGCCGACAAGGTCATCAATCATCAGAGCGGCACGATTTCGGGAGTTGCCGCTGTCTATCAACGGCACGAGTTTCTAAGCGAGCGAAAAGAGGCGCTTGAACGCTGGGGTAAACACGTTGAAGCCGTTGTGGACGCCGCCTCGCGCAAACAGATTAAACCGCTTCGGGCAGCCTAGGCCTGTTCTCGCTTGCGTCTTAGGCAAAACGCGCGTTCGAAGTGATGATGGGAATGAGAAAGATCGACGTTGCTGCAATCGAGGCGCGCGGCGCGGCTGAGTATAGCAGCGGGGTCATGATAGCCTTTGCGCCCGACTCGGCCGTGCCGGCGCAAAGGAATCGCGTCCGCTCTTCGGCGCAATCCGGACCTTACTTCGTTTTTCAATCGGCCGGCAGTCCGGTCTTGTGCGAGTGTCATGTCTCCTAGAAACAAACAGGCCGATCTGATGCCCGAGAGGCCCATCCAAATCGCACGAATGAACCAACGGAAAACTCGCATCGCGCGCTCGGAAAAAGAGCCCCCCAAGGCGAGACCATCAGAAATCCCGTACGTCACGCTCGTGCCGCCTAACGCGTGGAGCGATTTCGATGAACTTGCAATCTGGCTGAGTGCCAACGACCAACTCTATGCTGGAGCATTGAAAGAGCTGCCGGCAGAACTCGGCGAAGTTGAGCGCATGTTGGCTTCTCAGGCGCTTTCCGGTGTCATACAATTTCTAACTTTGCGGTCGCCTTCGGAAATCTTGAATGTGCTCTTAAAAGCACTCATCGAAGTGCAGTCAGGTGGCCATCCTGAGATTTTCCAGCCTGCATCGGCGTCCCAAAACCGCCCGCCGGCTCCTGCCATTGTGCAGACCATGAAGGGCGCTTTGGCTGGCCTAACCCGAGCAAAACAAGATGACGGACTCACTCGGGATGCAGCCGCAGCTTGGATTGCTCGCAATACCGCGCCCGAACTGGCACGTAAGCTGTCAAACCGGGCGATTACCGGGCGCACAGTTCGGGAGTGGCTCGATCGGTTTGGCGGCGAGCATCCGCCGGACGATTTTGGAGGCAAGGCATTCCGTATCTGGAGCCATGGTCTGAAGGAGCTGACGACCGCGCGGGTGCACCAGCTGACATTTCAGTGGGCTCAGGCAGTGCCATCGCGCTCGAAATCGAAAACCAGATAAGTCACGTTTTTTCCGGCCTCCGAACCCTGCACGTTAGGGATCGTCCTGACATCAGGAACACAGGAGGTCACATTGAATAAGCCGCCCAACAATCTTGGTGCCCAGACGCTGCCGCGCACCAATCTGGTTTTGCTCACGCCCAAAGAAACCACGAAGGTGCTGAAGGTGAGCCTGTCCTGGCTCGCCAAGGCGCGCATGCGTGGCGACGGCCCGCAGTACATCCGGCTCGGACGGGCGATCCGCTACACCGAGCAGGCGCTGCTGCACTGGATGAAGTCGCGCCAGCGGTTCTCGACCAGCGAGGCCTAGCCGGCCTCGCTGGTGTTTTCATATCCGCTGAGCGTCTACTCCAAGTACTTGTGAACCATCCTCCATCTCAGTACATCGTAATACATCAGAATACATGAAGTATTAATGATATTAGGAAGGGTAATGGCAGTACATGTACCCTATATACTGTTGACAATATCAAAAAATACTACAGAATACACAACCGTCTATCCCAGTCGCTCTCCGGGCCACAAGGAGCCGTCCTAAATGCAGAAAACCGAGCTCCTCGAGCCTTCATTTGCTGAGGTGCTGAAGGCAGTCGAGCAATCAGACTTGCCGACGTCCAAGCAATCGGCTTGGGCCTGCTCGCTGCGGCAGATTGCCAATTCCCTGACCAAGCCCGTTAGTGCGATCCCCGCACGCTGGACCAATGCGCGGTTCGCTATTGCGCGATTGCAGCCAGCGCAGGTCGGGGCCAATCCGAAGACGCTGGCCAATCACAAGTCCAATGTGAAAGCGGCGCTGGTTTGGTTCGCCGGGGCAAAGGACCTGCCGTCGCGTGGGGTGCCGCTCGGCGCGGACTGGGCGGTGCTGCGCGATCGGCTCAGTGACCGGCGCACCCGTTCGATCCTGTATTCGCTGATGCGATATTGCTCGGCCAAGCAGATCGCACCGCTAGCCGTCACCGACGATGTACTCGACGGCTATATGCAGTATCGGGCCGAAGCAACGGCATTAGCCTGCGATTCCGCAGCGCGTCGTAGCATCGCTCGGCAATGGAATGCCTGCAGAAGCACAATCGATGGCTGGCCTGACATTCGCCTCTCCGAACCGCCGATCAAAACCCCGTCTGGGCCGGCCTGGGATCAATTCCCGGAAGGTCTCCGCCAGGACGTGGAAGCGCACCTGAGAAGAAAAACCAAGGTCCGAAAAAACGCGAAGGGCAAACGTATCCGCGGCTGTAAGCCGTCGACGATCCGCCGCTGTCGGGCCGAGCTGGTCGCCGCTGCACGCAAAGCCGTCCAGATTGGCGTTGCGATCGAGACCCTGACCTCGCTCGGTGCACTGGTTCATCCCGATGTCGCCGAGCGCGTGCTTGATGCCTATTGGGCCGAAGACGGCGCTGAGCCCAAGATCTACACTATCGATCTCGGCTGGAAGTTCTTGTCCATCGCGCGCGAGCTTGGGTGCTGCGAAGAGGAAGCACTGGAACGCTTGGATGACGCCCGGGCCTCGCTCGAGGTTTACCGCCCGGAGGACTTCATGACCGAAAAGAATATGGCGATCATTCGCCAGGTCACCACAAGCACCATCTGGCCGCAGGTCGTGCGGCTCCCGGACGCTTTGTTGAAAGAAGCCCGCGGGATCCGTTACCAATCTCCGGTCAAAGCAGCAGTCATGGCGCAGGTTGGAGTAGCGATTGCAGTCCTCACGTTCGCACCGATCCGGCTTAGCAACCTCGCCCACATAAAATTAAACGAGAACCTGATCTTGCCGCAAAGCGGCCAAGCTTTGCTTGTGTTCCGGCGCTATGACGTGAAGAACGATGTTCCGCTGGAATTTCCGATCGATACTGAATTGGCGGTTCTGATCGACGACTACATCCAGAACTTCCGTCCAACACTGCTGCGCGGTGCGAATGGGGACTGGCTTTTTCCTGGTGAAAAGCGTGGGCCAAAAGATGCCAAGACGTTGAGCGGACAGATAACGGACCGAGTGCAAAAGGCGATCGGATTTTCAATCACGGCACATCAGTTCAGGCATGCGGCCGCGGCGCTTTGGCTCACGCACCATCCCGGCGACTACGAAACGGTGCGCCGTATGCTCGGCCATCGTAACATTCAAACCACAGTGAACTTCTATTGTGGACTCGAGACCAAGCAGGCGAACGCCATGTTCGGCAGCCTTGTCCGAGGTCTCATTGAATTGGAAACCGAATCCGAACCTGTAGCATAGGCCGTCACTATGGAATCGCGACAAACTGGCAATCGTCCCGAAGCGGTCCGATCGCTTCCATTCGATGCATGGCCCAATGCTGACAAGGCCGCATGGACTGATGCCTGCAGGAAACCGATTCGGCTGCAAAAAGGTGGTCCCGCAGCGCATCTGAGGCCGATAACACGCGAGGATCTTGCGCGCAGATATGGGTATCTCCTCGATTTTGTCTCGCGTACCGAAGGGCTCGATGTGAAAGCTCCGGCCGCCTTTTATGTGACCCCAGAACGAATCGAGCGCTTTCTGTCAGAACTGCAACATCGGGTCGGATCGGTCACCGTGTACGGGACCATCTACAAGGTCCGCCGCATGGCCCAGTTGCTTGCTCCGACACTGCGCTTCGATTGGCTCATAGAAATTGAGAAAGATCTCGACCTCCTGAAACGGCCGCAGTCAAAGATGGATCGGTTTGTATACAGTCATGAACTCGTACAGGCTGGCTTAGCTCTGATGTGTGAAGCCGAGAGCGTCTCTTTGAAATCGCGGCTGGGCCGAGCACGACAGTACCGGAATGGGCTGATGGTCGCGCTGCTCGGCTTTCACCCAATTCGACTGAAGAATTTCACGGCTCTAGAGTTGCAGCGGAGTCTCAAACCGCTTGGGTCCTCCTCGTGGATAATTCTCAGTGCGTCGGAAACAAAGGAGAAACGCGCGGACGAGCGCGAGATTGTCGCCCTGCTGCTCCCCTGGTTGCAGAACTATCTTGATATTTACAGACCAATTCTGGCCAAGGGCCGCGTCTCCCAAGCTCTATGGCTATCATCAAATGACGGGAGCCCGATGACCTATTCTGGGGTGGAATCCGCCATCTACGAAGCTACCCTGCAGACCATCGGGAAGAAAATTAGCCCGCATTTGTTCAGGACAGCAGGAGCATCAACAGCCGCAGTTTATGCCGGACATCAGCCTCGTCTCGCAACCGCATTGCTGCACCACACCAGTCCGGAAGTAGCTGAGGAGCATTACAATAGGGCAACCAGTCTCTCGGCAGCTCAGTCATACGCGGCGCTCATTCGAGCATTACCATGACGCGCCGCCTCATCGGAGCCAATTTGTGATAAAGGTGAGATCATTCCGGGCGTCGGGTGTGATCCGAGGCGCCATCGCGCCACTCCGCGAAGTGTCCAACAAAGACCACGGCCGCGAGAATGTCACGGCAGACATCGAGAAGCGTAAGGCCGACCTCGATGCGCGCGAAGCGGCGATCGCAGAACGCGAGTGCGCCGCCGCAGCGCGCGAGGCGCTTTCGGACAGGACCAAAGCAGAGATCGCCGAAGCGGTAACCACGGCGGCTGTGGCAGCCAGCTAGGCGGCCCCGCCTTGTCGTCCAAGACGTAGACCGGAGACTGTCATCGGCGTGTCATGATTTGCCCGCATGCGGTCGCAATTCCTCAGCCTCGAAGCCGCGCCTCAATGGCGCGGCTTTTTTTTGGACTGGACGCCAACCGATTGGGATCGACTTCTTGCCGCGAACCTCAAGGCTTGCTTCTTTCTTGCGCAACACGCGGCCGTATCGATGCGTCAGGAAAAACATGGCCGAATTATTTTTACAACTTCGATTGCGGGCGTTCTCGGACTGGGGAAAGTTCATGCTTATACGGCGTCGAAGAGCGGACTCATCGGCCTGACGCGCTCCCTTGCTTCTGAACTTGGTGAATATGGCATCACATGCAACGGCATTTTGCCTGGCTATTTCGAAACAGATCTCACCGCGTCCTTTTTGCAAAATGATGAGTACGTCGCGCGGCTCAACAACAGAGTGCCACTGCGGCGCTGGGGCAAACCGCGGGACCTCGCCGGTGTTGCCATTTTTCTTTCGTCGGAAGCTGCCTCCTACGTCACCGGACAACAAATCGTGGTCGACGGGGGTTACACCATCAGCCTTTGACTCGGTTGCCTGACACAGCCACCGCGTTTCGAATGTCTGCTTGTGGCCCTTCGCGTCATTTCGTTGCCTCGCTAGATTTGGTCGCTGTCGGAGACATAGCGGACATTGATCGGCGCTGGGGCCCGATGCCTAAGTAACGAATGACCCAAAGCGGCCATCGGCTGCGCTCCCTGCGTGTGCGGCCGCGCCTGCGGCGGGGCTGCGATCACTCCTGATCGGGCGCGCCGCCGGGGCGCGCCATGAGCGGCAGCGTCACGCCTTCCGCCAGGTTGCCCTTGCCTGGAACGAAGTTGATCTCGAGGCGAATGCCGTCCGGATCCTCGAACAGGATCGAGTAATAGCCGGACGCCCAAGGTCCGTCCTCGGGGGGGTGCACGAGCTTGCCGCCGAGCGGCGCGAGCTCTGCGACGAAGAAGGCGTGAAAGCGATCGATGTCCTCGCGGCTGCGCGCGCGGAAGCACAGGTGGTGCAGGCCTGGCTTGTATTGGTGGTAGCGGGCGCCCGCGTGCTCCGGCTTGGCGGCGCGGATCGCCAGCCCAGTCTTGCCGCCGATGAAGTAGAGGATCCCGCTCTCGCTGGCGTTGCCTTCCAGATCGTATTGGCAGTGCATCTCGAAGTGCTGGCACAGCGCGCGATAGAACGGACGGCTGCGCGCCAGATCCGAGACCGTGAGCTGCACGTGGGCGATCCCTGCGAGCTGCATGGCCGCACCATCGCAAGCGCGCGCTGCCACGGCAAGGGCTCGCGGCTGGCGGACCGCGCGGACGAGGTGATCGACTAATCGGAGCGATGTCCGCTTCTGGCCCTTAGCGGAGGTGCTCGCGCGCTTCTGCGATGTCTAGTTCTCAGGGTAAAGCGGACATGTGCCGATCACCCTGCAATGTCGCTTTCGCGAATAACGCTGTAAGCTAGTTGGGGAGTGAGGTGAGTTCGGTGAACACGCGCGCACCATTCATGCAACGGCTTGCAGCACTGACGCTGCTGACCACATGCCTGCCGCTTAGCAGCGCGTACGCGCATTGCATCGTCGGCAACCGCTTCTTTCCAGCCACCTTGAATATCGACGACCCCTGCGTCGCCGACGAACTGTCGTTCCCGACGATCTCGTCCTTCTCGACCGGCGACCAACCGGCCGCCCGTCAACTCGATATTTCTGGCGAGTTCTCGAAACGCATCACCGACGATTTCGGCATCTCGGTCGGCTCGACTTGGAGCCGCATCAGCGCGCCGGGCGCCCCCGTCGCGTACGGCTTTCAAAATCTCGAGACCGCGTTTCAATATCAGGTCGTCAAAAACGCGGAGCATGAGTTCGCGATGATGGCGA